>Ga0187769_10002206_pt1 | contig 11341 bp, 12 predicted proteins | sample 0116_SJ02_MP02_1_FD_133140 | JGI IMG/M metagenome (GOLD analysis project Ga0187769, IMG submission 133140) | Tropical peat soil microbial communities from peatlands in Department of Meta, Colombia - 0116_SJ02_MP02_10_MG | ecosystem: Environmental > Terrestrial > Soil > Wetlands > Peat | place... | reverse complement strand
TCTGCTTATTTATATTTCTGTTACCGCTCCCCTAGGCGAAAGGTTGACGAGTATCGGGCAGAGGGAGTATCGTGGTCGGCCGTTTCGATTTCAAGGTGATGGAATGGACATCCCCTACAACACGCTGCTGGTGGCGAAGGGGTATAAAGCGAAAAAAGAAAATTGAAAGTATTTTGACCCGAAAGAAGCCTCCTCTCTCTTCTATTCCATCTGAATTCCCTTTGACAGCTGAGCTATGATGCCGGAAGCGTCAAGGTACTCCCTCATCACGTCTATCTTGCCCTCCGCATTGAGGTGATACACGAAGCACTTAGCCACTTTGTGTTTCCGGCCAATGAGATTCATCGGGTCTTCCGGAAACGGCCACTCCTGTTGCTTAAAGAACTCGGCTACGTCTTCGGTAAAAGTGCCGATCTCCCAGAACTCAAGGACCCCCCATTCCTTGGTGGCAAGGTCGCTTATGGCGACTAGTTCTTTTTGCCCAGCCGCTCCCGCCTTCAGCCATGAAATGACCGCCTCTTTCCCTTTGATTATCTGGTTGTTGGGCATCAAGACCCATTCAACATCATCGGCAAGCTGGTCTACAGCGGTGGCCACATCGCCTGACACGGCTGCCCAGATGAAGGTAGAACAGGGTGTCGCAGTTGATCCTGGTTGCAATGCCTCATTATTCATGTTGGTTTGTTGCATGATTCTTCCTCCCCTCTTCTTTCCTCTTTTTTCTTGCCTCATACCGTAATGTGGTCACAGGCCCCTTGAACAGAGGACTGGCCTGCCTGTCGTGTCGTCACGAACCCTTCTAAGTAATCGTTGTGCATCCCTTCTGAGAATGCTTGGAAAATGTTCATATTGTCGCTTACCAATTCGGTACTCATTTCATATCACTCCTTTTTATTCTATTCTATCCATCTTTCGCACTCGATCGACGGTAATCGAATCGACCGTTATTATGCTATGCTATCGGACAAGAAATGAATTAAGATTGCGGCGATAATTATCGCCATTTTCTGACAACATTCTTATAGGTACAAGTGCATTCCTCTCCAATGCGCAGACTTATCGTGGAGTTTTCTAGCAGAACCTTTAGCAAATTACTTCTAGAATGGCCGATACAGAAGATACGATCGATCAAGTCCTGCACTTTCTCAGGCTCGATTACAAGGAAGTTGCTATGATACTAAGAGTAGAGTTTAACGAGCCGAATGTCAGCATTGAGGACATATTCCCTAATGACCTGGTTGAGGCACAGCTTCTTGAGCACGAGAAAGAAAGAGAGAAAGGAAAAGAGTGTGAAATCTACACCTATTTCATAAAGGCACCCCGTCCTGGACCCGATCTTACAGCAGTGGGAGTGTACGTCTCCTTACCATACGAGATACGAGGTGGCAAGGTAAAGATCACGTCTCTCGGAAGCGCGAAGCAGATGAGGACTCTCCTCAAGCTATTTGAGGATGCAGGTGTTCATTACAGGATCGTCTCACTTACGGATGCAAAATTCTTGCCTCACTCGCCGTTGAGCCGTCTGACAGAAAAGCAACAGAAAGTCTTCATCACGGCATATACTCTTGGCTACTACGATGTACCGAGGAAGATAAGCCTTGCGCAGTTTGCCGAAAAGCTTAACCTTGCACGTTCCACGTTGGATGCGCATCTGAGAAAGCAGGGAGACGGTTGATGTATCACGAAATGAATGAGTTATAAAAGCACGCAATGAGGGGAAGCTTATCGATCAGCCCTTCCGGGAGATCAACTGGCGAAGGTTGACGAATACCGGGATAAGGGGTTATCGTGGTCGGCAATTTCACAGGTGATGGACTAAAACATTCCTTATAACACGCTGCTTGCGGAAAAGTCGTGATATACTAGCCTAGCCTAAGAGTTCTTCGTTAATTCAAGCTATAGTCGGTGCCGCAATATTTAATTAAGTCTGGCGCATAAAAGTGCGTTCTTGAAAAGGAGGTTGAAACGACATGGTCTATTGTAGAAGCTGCATGCACAAATATGTACTAGATAGCGGCGAAGACAGCCCCTTTCTATGTGGATGGCTTATAAGTAGTTACGTAATGCGGCTTTACTATTTAAATTATAAGTTTTAACTGGTATTGAGGGTTGAGTGTTCGCATTATCGACATCCGTTGCCAAGTATACGTATGATGCGTATATGCTGTATTGGAAGGACGCATCTTGACAGTGCTTGAGCTCCCTGTCAGCCTTTAACGTTGGATACCTATCTTCTTCGCCCACATGGTCATATCTGAGAGTTTCAGCACAGGGTGTACGCTCACCCTTCCAACGCGCCTGAATGATTCCAGAGCATCGTTCAACTCTTGATTATCGTTCGCATCGAGAAGCAAGAACCAGACGTGTCCCGGCGCATCGATGTAAGCCTCAACGAGAGTTACTCCGGAGCGTTCCACATTTTCGATAAGATTATCGATGAAATCCATATCTGGTCGCACGATCCCAGCCGGACAGTCCTCAGCGGTGTGCTCGGCGACAGCCATAAAGAGCAATATTTTACCTCCTGTAAGAGCTGTAACAATAGGTTTGCTGCCATGCTTATATCTATTCCCCTTTTTATCACTTAAATTCTGATTTCGCTTTGCTAACTAGCTGCTTTAATCACTGCGCTATGTCCCGTTGCATCTACGCCTCATCGATGCTTTTAAACCGCTTTAAAAAATGGAGAGGCGAATTGAAGAATTGTTCGCATATAATACTTTCAATAAATGGATAAAGCGGCCAAAAAAGCTCACTTTTCTGAAATGTGTGTCAGAGTGATGTGTATAGCACGCATTTTGGACAATTGTTTATTTTGCACAAAACGTTAAGGCATGGCGTTTGTCGGACGACTCATAGTTCAATAAATGCCGATAACTTGACAAACCCCCAAATCAATAATCTGGAAAATAATCATGGACGATTTTCTAAAATCCTATGTGACCAAGTATGACAGATGGCGACAAGAGGGGAATTTCTCTCTCTCTTCTAAAGTAATACCAGTAAATGAGTCATTTTCGGCCTCGCAATGGATTCTTCCCTCTGATCAAGTATTACAAATTCTAAAAGATGCTGAATCATTTGCCTTAACAGACTGTATTTGCAGAACCCATTATTCTCGGTGTAACAAACCAAAAGAAGTCTGTTTCGTTCTCAATAAACTAAGCGATCAATATGTTGAATACCACAAGGCACGCAGGATTTCACTTGCCAGCGCATCTGAAGTTCTCAAAGAGGCAGACAAGCACGGTCTCGTCCATTTAACATTATATATGCCGGGCCATTCGATCTCTGCGATCTGCAGTTGCTGCCCCTGCTGTTGTCATGATTTACAGCTGTTGATAAATTACCATCGAGCGGATCTTGTAATGAGATCAGATTACGTTGCAGCTACCGATAGGGAGCTCTGCATTGATTGTGGCAAATGCGTAGACCGGTGCGTATTTGGTGCGAGATTCATGGAAGACGACAAGTTGGCGTACAATGCCCGGGATTGTTTTGGGTGTGGACTGTGCGTTTCAGTTTGCCCTAAGAACGCAACGGTTATTGCACAAAAGGACGCTTTTGCGAGCATTGGTATGTCATAGTGGAGCAACGTATCGCGGTCGCCAGTTTCGATTTCAAGGGTGGTAGAATGGATATTTCCCTGCCACGCTGCGTGCGGCAAAGAAGCGGAGAAGGGAAAAAGAGAACTGAAAGTTTAAGAGAACTCAGCAAGATCGATGCGTAGAACACATTTTCATGCCCTAGTCCTCTCGAGTTGTGCTTTTAGTTTAGCCCTTGACACATGCCCCCCCCTTATTTTAAGATTACTTGAAGGACCCCCTCATCTGCTTCATGTCGTCTTTGGGATTGCTGACAAGTTTGATGTCATACATCTGTAGGAAAGGATACCCCTCATAAGGGGCGTTCAAACTTAAATTATACCAATTCGTTCTCAACATATCTCACTGCGTCGTCCGTGAGAACCGTCGAACCAATCACAGTTTTTTCGATAAATCCTCTGCCTTCGAGATGGTTCAATACGTCATTGAGCGTGCGATGATCGTAGCGAAGCTCTTGGGCTATCTTTTCCACATTGACGTATTTGTCTGGTTCGCCATTCGCCGCTACATAAGCACGTTTAAGAAATTCGTCAGCCCGCCTCCTCTCCTCCTCCATTAGTTCCTCTTTTTCTCTTTTTATATCCGCTATCTTCTTTCTCAGTTCATCTTCTGACAACGCGTTTCAGCTCCTGTGAAAGAGTAAGAGACCTTGACCTCCGACGGATGCAACAGTTATTAGGACATAGCGATCTCAACACCACGTAGGTCTATCTAAAATTTAAAGATGAAGATCTACGAGAGGGATATAACAGAATAGAATTCTAAATGAGGTGACACAAATGGTTTATACCGTATTCCAAGAAATAGACTTAATCTTAGCTGTATCGTTACTTGTGCAAGGTTTAATTCTTATTGTTATGGGGGCGTTGCTGAACAGAATTTCGAAGCACACAAAAAACTTGGATCGATTTGGCTTAGTGATGGAAACTATTAGCGATCAATTAGATCTTGTAGGAAAAACAGTATCGTCCACAAGTAGGGCAAATGCGGCAGACTAATCGGGGAAAATTGACAGAATTTAGAAATGCTAACAACTTAACAGAGAGTCATAAGACACGCAATAAAGGAAAGCGCACCGGCTGACCTTTCGTGAGATCAACTGGCGAAAAGTTGACGAATATCGGGCATAGGGAGTAATGTGGTCGGCCGATTTAAACCTCCCTCGATCAAAATCACAAGCAGATTACTTTACTCTACTCTGGCAAGCGGTCACCAGGAAAACTTCGACCGGCATGTATCTCATAGACGAAAACCCCCGCTTTTACACCTGGGTCTTCATCCATGATCTTCTTTACTTCTTCGACCGGTGCACTGAAAATTCCAACACCTGAGACATCACTTCCATCGGAGATCGGGCACACTATCGGCAACACTCCTGCTGCGCGAAGTGCAAAATTTCTTCGCGCATGCTCCCAAATGATTTGTTCGATTCCATCCTCATTTCTATGTGGTCCTGATTTCAAAATGACGATACTATACTGCTTTGTTTCAGACAACATCTGCCGCATAAACTCATCGGTAATGGTTTCCATATGGGTACCTCGAGAGATGCTTCCTTCACGCTACGGGCACAGATGGCTCAGAGGCATATACTATCGCCTTAAACGTGGGAGAGCGCCATTATTCACTCCTTATAACTGTCAATCAATCGATAAATACCTTTACAATCACCGAGGAAATACATCGGCCGAGCTTTCCGGGAGATCAACTGGCGAAACGTTGACGAGTATTAGGCGAAGGGAGATGGATTATTTAGATTAGTAATTAATAGCATGTTGGGAGATATATTTCGACCGTTAGCAGCGATAATACGTAGGGAGTGATAAGATGACAATGGGTATTACAGAAGCCATAGCATCAAGGAGGAGCATACGCAAATACACTGAAGAGCCCGTTTCTGATAATGATATAGAAGCACTGCTCAACGCGGCTATGCATGCACCGTCTGCAGTAAATGAACCACTGTGGCATTTCGTGGTCGTCAAAGACCAGGAGACACTCGCCGCAATCCCGCAGATAAGTCCCACCGCTCCAATGGTAAAAGATGCACCGATGGCAATTGTGGTCTGTGCAGACAAGGATCTCGAGAAGTTTCCCGGGTTATGGGTACTAGATTGCGCTGCCGCCACGGGGAACATGTTGCTTGCCGCCACCGCACGCGGGTTGGGAGCGGCGTGGACGGCGGTGTACCCCTTCGTAGATCGGGTAAAAGGCATAAAGAGCCTGCTCAACCTGCCAGAGAACGTCATCCCTCTCTGTGTAGTCCCTGTGGGGCACCCAGATGAGACTCCGGTTCCAGTTGATCGATTCAGTCCCTCACGCATTCACTATGAGGTCTGGTAGGTAGTCTCGCTCGTAGCATGAAGTTTATCCGTCGAAGCATACATTCTCTCTCAGCAATGGCCACCGCGATTGCCAGATCAAAAGGCTTCTGTTTTTCCTTGTTCTTCTGAGCTTGCTCGGCGGTGCAGCAATAAAGTATTTTTACAAGTGCATCGCCATACCTTAACAGCGATAACGTTAATTCTACACGGAAAAACAATGACAACTGCGCGGAAGTTTGGGCTTGACTTTGTCGGCGACATACCGTGGGGAACACACCTCTGTCAGTTCTACGAAACCAAGCACGACTTAACAGAGATTTTGGTACCTTACTTCGCCGAAGGGTTGAGAAACAACGAAGCATGCATGTGGGTGACGTCTAAGCCTCTCGGGGTAGAAGAGGCTACTGCGTCGCTCGAAAAAGTAATTCCTAATATTGATCTATTTATTAAAAACGGCCAACTGTTCATTCTCCCTTATAAGGAATGGTACTTAAAGGGCGGAACATTCGACGCAGACCGCGTCCTGCAGGGATGGGTCGAAAAGGAACAAGGGGCATTGAGCCGCGGCTTCGAAGGGCTACGTCTCACTGGCAATACCTTTTGGATCGAGCGAGACCTCTGGGACAGCTTCACCGACTATGAAGAGGCTGTAAACAACATCATTGGAGCGCATCGAATGATCGCGGTGTGCACCTACAGCTTAGAGAAGTGCAGCGGCAGCGATGTTACAGATGTAATACGCAATCACGGCGGCACGATAATAAAAAAGGGCGCGACCTGGTCGGTGGTTGAGGACGTGATGCACCGAAAGGAGGCCGAAGTAGCGCTTGCAGGAAAAGAACAGAAATATCGCGACCTCGTCGAGAACGCCCAAAATATCATCCTCACTGTTGACACTGATGGCATTATCACCTTTATTAACGAATACGGCGCCAACTTCTTCGGTTACACTGTTGATGAGCTCATCGGCAAGCACACCACGACAATCGTCCCTGAAATTGAGAGCATGGGAAGATCCCTCCCCCTTCTCATCGATGATATCGTTGCCAATTCCAATAACCGCGCGGTGAACATTAACGAGAACATCACGAAAGACGGACGACTGGTATGGGTGAATTGGGTGAACAAGACCATTACTGATGTAAGAGGATGTTATATCGGGCACCTCGCCATCGGGAATGACGTTACGGAGCAGAAGCGGGCAGAAGAAAATGCTGAGCGCTTAATGAAGTTCCCCGAGGAGAATCCCAATCCGGTGATGCGGCTGAGTGCAGAAGGGGAGATCCTCTACGCAAATAAGCCGGGAAAAAGGTTGCTGGAGAATTGGAACGGTAGTGTGGGAGATGCTGCCCCGCAACCTTTGCGCGATGCGGCTACTGATGCACTGTCGGATCGACAAAATAAAACGATCGAGATTTCGATACGTTCACACGTCTTTGAATTTTTTGTAGCACCCATTATCGATAGCGGCTATGTGAACTTTTATGGAAGAGACATCACGGAGCGGAAAAGGGCAGAAAAAGAGCTCCAGCGGGCGCACGAAGAGGTGCAAGCGCTTAACGAGGAGCTCCAGTCAACGAATGAAGAGCTCCGCTCCATGAACGAAACCCTTGAGGAGCGTGTGCAAGAGCGCACCCTCAAGCTCCAGAATGAAATTGAAGAGCGAAAGGTTGTTGAAGAAGAGCTCCGGGCTACCAGTGAAGAACTACAAGACAACGTCGAGGAGCTCAGACGCGCCGAACAGTCCGTACAGGAGCATGTGAGGACGGTGGACATTCTCAACCGCGTTATCAGAGCGGGCAACGAGGCCGATGAGCTGCAGACGATGCTCTCTTCTATGCTCGATACCGCTGTTGAGCTCATGGGATTCGATGGCGGCACTATCTACTCTCTAAATGAAGCACAGCATAGCATAGAACTCCAATATCAGCGGGGATACCCTCCTGAGTTTGTCAGGCAGCAGCTACAGCATGTTTCGCTCACGCAGAAGAACATTGCGCGCATTTACAAAGAAGAGCCCCTCTTTTCCGAGGACTATGTCGCCGATGCCGTGGAAGGCTTCAATCCCGGAGACATTATAGCGCGGGCAGCCATTCCGCTCATTGCACGAGACAGCGTCATAGGACACTATACCTTGTTCAGCAGGCGCCCCCGCCGCTTTACTCCAGAGGAAAGGGAGCTGCTCGTGACTCTTGGGAGAGAAGCGGCCACCGTTATTGCCAAAATGCAAGCGGAGGAGGACGTAAAAGAGCAACTAAGAATTATTGACCTCGCCAACGAAGCCATTATCCTACGGGATCTCGATCATCATGCCCTCTCATGGAACAAAGGTGCTGAAAGGATCTTCGGATGGACTAGGGCAGAGGCAATCGGCCAACATGTTTCCACCCTGCTGCAGACCGAATTTCCGGTATCGTTTGATGATACACACAAGGTGTTACTGCGCGATGGTCATTGGGAAGGAGAGATGCAGTGCACCACTAAAAATGGTGCACGAATTGTGTTGTACGGTAGTTGGACGCTGAATCGGGATGATGAGGGTAATCCTACCGCAATTCTCTCTATCGGTAACAATATCACCGAGCGGAAAAAAGCGGAAGAACAATTGCGTGCAGCTTCACTGTATTCAAGAAATTTATTAGAGGCAAGTCTCGACCCCCTCGTCACCATCAGCGCGGAAGGAAATATCACCGATGTTAATAAAGCAACGGAGGGAGTCACAGGTCTCTCTCGTAAACAATTAATCGGTAGCGACTTCAGCAATTATTTTACGAGACCCAGAAAGGCGAGGAGGGGTTACGAGCAGGTTTTCGAAAAAGGCTTTGTATGGGACTATCCTCTGGCTATCCGTCATACGTCAGGTAAAATAACGGACGTCCTCTACAACGCTACCGTATACCGGGATGAATCCGGGGAGGTTCAGGGCGTTTTTGCGGCGGCGAGAGACGTTACCGAGCGTAAGAAGGCGCAGGAAGCGCTCAAACGAGCGCACGATGAGCTTGATCAGAAAGTGAAAGAGCGTACCTCCGAACTCCAAGAGGAGATCGAGGAGCGTAAAGTGATTGAAGAAGAACTGCGAGAAACTACTGAGGAGCTCACACGTTCCAACAAAGAGCTCGAACAATTCGCCTACATCGCCTCACACGACCTACAGGAGCCGCTCCGGACGGTGTCGAGCGCAATTGGTCTTCTCGAACAGGGGTACAAAGACAAGCTCGGTACAGAGGCAGACATGTTCATCAATTATGCGGTCGACGGGGCAAAGCATATGCAGCAGCTCATCAAGGATTTGCTGGCGTATTCCCGCGTCACGAGCCGCGGCGAGACATTCACCCCTGTGAGCTGTGAGGTCGCCGTCCAGCACGCTATTGACAACCTCAAGACCGCTATAGAGGAAGATGGGGTTAAAATTAAACTGCCGGAAAAGACGCTGCCAGTTGTCATGGGTGACAAGACACAGCTCATCCAGCTCTTCCAGAACCTCATCGGCAATGCGATCAAGTTTCGAAGTGAACAATCGCCAGAAGTACAGATCGATGCGCTGCTCGACGAAGGAAGAAACGCGTGGCAATTTTCCGTAATGGATAATGGTATCGGTATAGACATGCAATACGGTGAAAAGATCTTTACGATATTCGAGCGGTTACACACGACAGAACAATATCCGGGAACGGGGTTGGGCTTAGCGCTCTGTAAGAAGATCGTTGAGCGGCATAACGGAAAGATATGGGTAGATTCAAAGTTGGGGCTAGGATCGACTTTTTACTTCACGCTGCCTTTCTATGTGGAATAACGCAGCTTCGTAGTTTTTAATCGGTTTAAAATAGTAATGCGACTGTTGATTATTATACTCGACTATAACAATTATGCTCGATTTTTATCTCATGTATCTCGGGCGTATAAAAGAAGGTTAGATCGGTCGTATTCATTTCGTGAAAAAATATCAGTTTTACTAAATTTGTTATATTACACCGAGAGAGACCGTCGCGCGGCGCCATAATATAACAAAAACGTTGCTGAAATTTTCACTAATGCTATACCAGAATAGTAGTGAATATATTGATCCATAGACTACAATATAAAATAGAACACGTTTCTTGCCCTTAAAATATATGTAAATGGTGACATATATGTAAATGGTGATTGTCGAATGAAAAGGGCAAGAAAGAAGTTAGACATAGCGGTTCTCATAGCGGTTCTTAGCGCTCTCTCTATTGCTGCCGGGGGCGCACTATGGGCGATATATAATTATACGATGATATCGCCGTGCCCAATTTGCGTCCCATAGATACAGTAAAGCGTGCCGAGATCAAATTCTTAGACTTAGACACAGGCACACTTTAGATGTGGTATAGCCCTTTTACAATTGGTGTTGAGACCGTTCCGGGAGTTCAACTGGCGAAAGTTTGACGAGTATCGGGCAAAGGGGTTACTGTGGTGGCTGTTTCAATTTCAAGGGTGATAGACATTCCCTTCCCTACAACACGCCGCTTGCGGCGTAGGCGAAACAAAAAAGTTGTCTTGTGTAACTGACCTTTAGTGCTTACGATTGATGATGTAGCCAGTCACAGCGCACGTCTCCGTCATATGGCATCAAACCCGCACGTGAATCTTCACGCAGCGTTAAAAAATCGGCCCTAGCGGAGCACACTACGGCCTTAGACATGTCGCAAAAGAATTTTTGGGAAACCCTCTTATCGTCTTAATCCTGACTGAGAAATTTTGCATGTTCCTCACCACATTCGGTGAATTTGAAACAGAAAGGATTACCCCGATCCGGGCGGGCGAGTTCAAAATACCCTTTATGAATGAGCTTATACAATATTTCTACGGACTCTAAAGTACTGGGGTCTGCATCACCCAATGCAAGAATCTCAGATTCATCACCTTTCTCTTGACGCTCGTTAAGATGCTCCCAGTATGATCTCATGAACTTATCTTCGTCTATCATGATCGTCACTTTTTACAGTTGCTCTGAACATACATAACGCCCTCACCGGTGAGAGATAGTACGCCTCCATCAATAGTGCGATGCCACGTGATATATCTCTCCTCATTTAGGTAATCGGCGATTGCAGTGAGCTCGTTGATGTCATATCCCAATCGACCGACAAGTGCATTTATAACGATCAATTTCGTTACATCGTCACCTACTTCGGCATATAGCGCACATAGAACATCGGCATATTTTGCTGTAAGACCCATTTTCATTGATCGCCGGTAATTGTGGGCGACTTTGGTTATTAGTGTAATTTTTAAGATCGATATTATATTATATTAAACATTGTATAAAAAAGAATATTAAATCTAAGTCAACGTTTCTATAATCCTCTTTCGTCTTTTAAACAGAAACAGCGTCAGCGATTTCTTCCCACGTATATACTATATTTGAGGTTAGTTTTCACATTCCGA
>Ga0187769_10002204_pt1 | contig 11345 bp, 9 predicted proteins | sample 0116_SJ02_MP02_1_FD_133140 | JGI IMG/M metagenome (GOLD analysis project Ga0187769, IMG submission 133140) | Tropical peat soil microbial communities from peatlands in Department of Meta, Colombia - 0116_SJ02_MP02_10_MG | ecosystem: Environmental > Terrestrial > Soil > Wetlands > Peat | place... | reverse complement strand
ACCGTACTGCGCCCTCCGCCATGAACTGGCAGGAGGTCAGCATCTACGTGGTCACCTTTGAGGGCGTGTACTCCTACGATGCCAAGGACAACACGCTAGATCCTGTATTGGCAGGCGACTTTAGAGGGGCCACGGGCACGCAATCATTTGTAAAAGATGCAGCCGTGAACCTCGTCTATGTTTCGGACCTCTCCAAGACCGGTCGTGCTGCTTCTTCCGACGTGGAAATGTTCACCGCCGCTGACGTGGGATTCGTTTCGCAGAATGTGTATCTCTACTGCTCTTCCGAAGGGCTTGCCACGGTGGTGCGTGGAAGCATCGACAGGGCTGCACTTGCCAAGACCTTGAAGTTGGGACCGAACCAGAAAATCATCTTGGCGCAATCTGTGGGTTTTCCGAAGAAGGGGAGATGACCGCGATAAAAGTCGGCGTGGCAGGATGGTCCTACGACGATTGGTCTGGCATCGTCTATCCAGCCTCTCTAGCGGCCAGCAAGCGTCTCGAATATCTGGCGCAATTCTTCGACCTAATCGAGATCAATAGCTCGTTCTATGGGCACATCAAACCGGCGGTGGGAAGAAGGTGGTGCCAGATCGTGGAGGTCGTGAATCCAGACTTCATTTTCACGGCCAAGCTGAACCGAGCTTTTACGCACTCCCCAATGGCAGTCGAGGAAGCAACGTCGGCAAAGACCATCCGACCAGGCCCTACGGATGAACGCGATGCGAAAGTGGGTCTCGACTCGCTAGCCGAGCAGGGCCGTCTTGGTGCCGTGCTGATCCAGTTTCCGATTTCATTTAAGCGGGACGTCGAAAACCAAGCCTATGTGGAACGGCTGGTCTTCAGCTTTCGGAAGTACCCGCTCGTCCTCGAAGTTCGCCACGCAAGCTGGAACAGCGAGGAGGTATTCAGTTGGCTGGTCGAGCTAGGCGTCGGCTTGTGCAACATCGACCAGCCGCTAATCGGGAGGGCCATTCGACCCGGAACGCAGGCGACTTCGGCAATCGGCTACGTGCGGCTCCACGGGCGCAACTACAAGCAGTGGTTCGCTGAGACGAACATTCGGGATCGCTATAACTTTCTCTATTCTCCGAAAGAGCTCGAACGTTGGCGGGACCGCATTCACCAGATCGCAGCGAAAACCGAGAAGACTTTTGTTGTGGCCAACAACCACAACTTGGGAAAAGCCGCTGTGAACGCGATCGAACTGACATCCATTCTCGAGGGCCGCAAAGTGAAAGCACCTCCATTACTGGTGTCGCGCTACCCGGACCTGCGGCCGTTCGCATCGGAGCAGTTAGCGACAGCGAAGAGATGACAAGCCTTGCCTAGCCCGTCAACGTTCCGTTCAACGTGCGATGACCGAAACCTGATGGCGCGATAAGTGATCCCCAATTGACCGAGGTTGGCCGGTTGAAGTAACTTCTGCGCACGATGCTGTCCGGCAGGAATAAGCCGACGCTCGCGCAAAAAATGCGGCTCAGCAAGATGAGAATTTTGGTCTCGATAATTGCGTTATCCGTCGCAGCGGCGTTTTTCTTTCTCGCGCCCCCTATTCTCGCCGCACAGGGTGAAGAGCAGGAGGCACCCGCCGCCCGCGCCGAGGGGTTCCCCACCGGGCCACCGGCGAAGATCATTCAGTTCGCCGCTCAACCGAGCACGGTTCGCGCCGGCGAACCCGTCACTCTGACCTGGGCCGCGTTCAATTCCGACAACATGTCGATCGACCGGTGTGTCGGCCAGATTCCAGCCCGCGGCAGCCGCACCGTTAGTCCATCTTTCACGACTACATACACACTGACCGCGAAGGGCCGGGGCGGAAACGACAAGCGCTCAATCACAGTGACCGTCTCAGGCTCGACTCCCGCGGCGTCAACTGCTGAGACTCAGTGCATCGATGTGAAAGAGCAGCCGATTCCGCGGCTGGGCGATCACCCCGACCTTTCCGGCGTCTACATCGGCGGCTTTGCGATCGTTCCGATGGACAAGCCCGCCCTCAAGCCGGGCGCGGAACATTTCAGGCTCACCGCTGAGGAAAGCGCGCTCGGTCCTACAGTGCAGTGCGTCCCACCCGGCGTTCCGACATCAACGATGTGGCCATATCCGCTGCAAATTGTGCAGAAACCCGACATGGTCCTGATTTTGTACGAGGCGTATCCGATGTTTCGCGTCATTCCGACCGACGGGCGTCCTCATCCTGATGATCTCGATCCCACATACACGGGCAATTCGGTCGGCCACTGGGAAGGCGACACGCTTGTCGTAGATGTAACCGGTTTCAACGACAAGACCGTAATCACCGATTTTCACCACACGACTGCGTTTCACGTTGTGGAGCGCTACCGCCGCACCTCCTACGACACGATCAGCTATGTCGCCACGATCGAAGACCCGAATGTCTTCGCCGCACCCTGGCGATACGGCGGCCCTTTGAAACTTCACCCCGAGTGGGACCTACAGGAATACGTCTGCGAGCAGAACAACAAGGACTACCGCGATCTGTTAATCGACAAGAAGTAGCGCAGACAATATAGACGCTAATTTTCAAGCTGGTGTCCTGGCTAGGTTTCAGTTGATGGCAGAGAATCAGCGCCCAACGAGTATTTGTCTCTAAGATACTGTTTTTGTTGTTCCTTCAGTTGGTCGAAACTCTGGTGCATGTGTGTCAATGCGTGATCAAAACGAAGGCGCGATTCAAAACAGGCGAAGAAAACCTGTTCCATAAGCGCCGAAGCATTGAGCAGCCTAAATAGAAATACCGCGAGTCTATTCGGGCCTGTCACGAAATAGTCATATTCCCATCTGATTGTTTCTGCATCTCTGATTTCTCTGAAATTCGTTTCTACAGCCGTCGGGCTAGTGTGAGTTGCGATCTCAGAAAAGGCTGCATAATACCGGTGGAGCGCCCGAAGACCGTGTTCGTCAGGGAACAGGTTGTCTTTCTTGTTTTTCTCGAATATCGCTTGATAGGTAGGCGTCTCTTTCTGAGTCCAAACCGTGGTTAGCTGAGGCTCCTTGAAGAGTTTGTAAGCGTGGCTCACCGCTTCGATACCATCCCGAAGAATGCTGTACGCATCGCCGACACAGCACGAGAAGCCAAGTTCCATCGCTGTTAAGAATCTAGCGTGCGCGGCGGTAAACAAAGTCTTAGGCAACATCTGTTTCTCTTCAGCAGCCGTTGCCAGGTCTGCCATCTCACGGAACCAGATAACGCATAGAAGTTGAAAACAGTCCCACAATCCGGGAAGCTCCTCGATGGCTTTGAAGAAAATCTCTCTTTTATGCTTGAAGTACTGTTGATATTCGGGATGAAACTTTTGGTCTTCGAAAGGGAGCAGAAGGACATCCTTTGCCGCTTCACTTCTTTCGGGTTCCATTGGTGGCACCGTCTCCAAGTAATCTGTCCAACTGTGCGATCAAAGCCGCTTAAACTAATCCCATCCTCTGTTCGTGAGTTTCGCCTGGCCGGCGCGCTCTTGGCTGTCAAAAAAGATACTTGGCCAATTGAAGCGCCCCCTTCCTCCAAGGTACACGATGTGAGACTCCAGACTGCCTTCGATATTCGTCACGGTGAAGGACATACCAATCGTAGTTGCGAATCAGAGCTTCCTCGTTCGAGTAGTGCGGCGTGAAACCGAGGGTGCTCTCCAGATGCTCGACCGACACAAAGCTGTCTTTCGCTGCCGTATCGTAGATCCACGTATAGATTGGAGAAAGATGCAGCTGCTCTAGCAGCTTCAGGGTCCAAATTGCTGGCCGCGCCGGCAGGCTGACGACATGCTTTCCGTGGCCCGCACGGTCGAGTACAGCCTGGAAGTTTTGGCGCATGGTTCCGAATTTCCTAGCTCCCACGTTGAAGGTATCGTTGGCACGAATCGGGTCCAGAGTTGCGCAGAGATAGATGACTTCGCACAAATCCTCGACATCCAGAAGCTGATATAGATTATCTCCGCGCCCGAGCACGGGGAAATTCCGGCCTTCGTAGGCCCAGTCGTAGAGCAACTCGAAAACACCGAGCCTTTCCGGTCCCACGAAACTCTTAGGCCTTAGCACAGGAACACAGCATCCTGTAGCCCGGAAACGAAGGCAGTGCTTTTCAGCCGCAATCTTTGCCTCCCCATAAGGACCGACTCCCTGTAATCTGTCCCCTTCGAGCAGTGGGTGGTGATCTGGAATTCCATAGACCGCCGTGGAGGAGGTGAAGATCACACGCGACACACCCTGGGCGAATGCTCCTTCGAGAACAAGACGCGTGCCTTCTACATCTGTGGATAAGATTTCCTCCCTTGAGCTTAAAGGAAGAGCCGCTGCGGCATGCACGACGACCTCCACACCTGCCGTAGCGCGCGCAATGGCGTTGGGGTCCCGGACATCGCCAACAATCGCCTCCACCATGGAGCGCTCGGGATAATCAAACGGGGCAATATCAAGCACTCGAACTTCGTGTCCGCGGCTCAATAGGTAACGACACAGATTAATGCCGAGAAAACCCGAGCCACCGGTGATCAGATAGGTTTGCTTTGCCATCGTTGTGGTGCTCCGTGGTAGATGACATCATCCACTGATAATCCGCAAACTGCGATCCAAGTGTTGTTCCAAAGCGGGAACAATGGTAAAATATTTAGATAGTTTAGTCCTGTGGCTTCACGATAGGGAATTTCAGAGCTGAAAAATGCCGGCACGCAACGCTAGGCTGACATTGCTTTTCATTGCTCTTCTCCTATTTCCACATAGTGTGATTCCTCGTGGCCGGACTGCCCCAGCCGTTCTGGCCGGCGAACTGACTCGAAGCATTCCGCCAAGGACAAGCCAGGGTCTCAGCGGATCGCAGTTTGCACGGTTGGTCTCGCAAATGAATCCTCAACAACGGGAGCAGGCAATAAAGGATGAGATTTTGAAGGGAAACGTTCCTGAGTTTCTTCGGAAACTGGTGCCCGTAGACCTTAGTTGCGAGTTGCAGGGTGGCAAAACTCTGACCGCGACCATCTTCGTTGCCCCTGACTATTTGGCTATTGGCTCCAATGATGATTTCCTGCGAATCCCGATGAACCTCCATACGGCGCTTGCGATCGCAGATCAATTCGGCTTCGTTTTGCCGACCAAAAAGATGGTTGACGCCATATATCGTCAAGCCCGATACCATCTCGCCCCGCAGCCGTTGATGGCAGGCCCTCAGATGAGGTCTACCGAATACTATTTGAAGCATAATCAGATGATTGATGCGCAGGCACAGGCCTTGGGGGTAAAGCTAGGCACCCTTGTCTCGGGGGACAAAAAGGATATTGTGATCACCAACCTGTTGCTCAAGAACGTGGGGAAAATCGCAATTTACGGCTGGCATCGAGGGCCCGACGCCCCCATCCAACCCTTGAGCACTGTCCACGGCGCTAATTATGCGGATTACAGTCACGGCGTTCGTCTGGTGAGTGATATGGTTCTCATCAACGGCGACCTCCGGTCCATCTTTGAGATTTTGCAGAATCCCTCGATCGCGAGAGTTCTGAGCGATGAGGGGCCAATCCGCAGCATCGAGGAACTTCTCTCACAAACGAGCACTCTGGCAATCGTGTCCGCCCCCAGCAATTGAGGTGATAAAGCGAGACCGATGATCCCGGCGGCGATCTCCAACCGCACCCGCTTCAGTCGTTTTTAACGCCTTGTAGTTCAGTTCAGACTCTTGCAGCAGCGAAAGCTTAGATGGTAATTCGCGTGACTTCGTTCATCCATCACGCGCGTTCCGTGCCAGAACGGCGCGCGCCAACGGCACCAATCTTCGTGGGCCCTAATGGTATCGAAGACGAACCAGCTACCTTTCATCTCCGTGTAGCCCAACTCCTTGCTGCCGAGGCTCGACATTTGACTTTCATTGAGTGGCAGGTTCATGTGCTCCGCCGCGTTACCATTGAGATCGAACACATCCAGGGAACTGCGACATGCTGGAAAGGAGCCCGTGGGGTACGTGTTGGATCCGCATCCGGTCCAACCCCCTCCGTTACAACCTGGGGTCTTCTGGCTTCCGGTTGCACAAATTCCCTTTTGGTAGGTCGGGCCATAGCTCCACGACTTCGTTGCGCTGTAGACTTGGTTGTGAGCAATGCGCATGCGACGAATCGCCTCTTCTGGGGCTACTCCCTTCGCGAGATCAAAGCGATAATCGGGGGGCTCAAGATCTCCCGCGCAAGCTCCCTCCCATTCATGGGCGTCGCATAACCGCTTACCCTCAAGCCAGCAGATTTGTGCGGCTTCGCGAGCCCTTACCCAAACCACTGGATATGTGAAGGGGATGTCGGGAAACTCGAATTGATCGATGCACACCTTGGCCTCTTGCGGTTCTTGCTTCGAGGGGTCATAGAGCGGAGCCATATACTTATCCTTGCAGATTTTCTCGAATTCGGCATTCTCGTAATGGACGCCCAGGCGGGCCACTTTCGCCTCAGCCTCCTCCGGCGTCATCGGGTGCTTGGTGATCGCTGGATTTCCCTGCCCGATATAACCCGATCTCTCAAATATTCTGCGAATGCCGTTCATCTGGTCATCTGATAGGTGGTGAACGCGCTGTAACTGGTCCAAAAGGATCTCATTCTGCTGTTGTAGTGACTGAACGGATTGTGGCCAAGTCAGAAACTCCAGCGAGTGTGGCGAAGCAAAGAACTCGTTGCTGCAGGCGACAAGGCCCGCAAGAACCAACAGTAGAATCACGAACGCACGGTCAACCCGCATAGTCAGCCCCCTCTTTTTTCATGGAGTGCGCTGCATTACATAGAAGAAATCTCGGTTGTCTGGATAGGCGAGAAAACGGGGAACTGATCCGTTGGCAGCGGGTCGGTCTACCTGGCTCATTCCTGCAATCAGATGATCGACCATCAACTGCGAATTAGCGCGCCTATAGAGAGCAAGATAGGTGTGTTCCAGGGCATTCATATCCAGCAGCATCCCGTAGCGGCATCGATAGGCCTGAAACACGCGTGCCATCGCAGAAGGAGTTGCATCTGAGAAAACTGCATAAATCAAAAATCGTTTTGTGCCATTTCCCTGTAGAGCCGCACCAGAACGTATCGTTCGCAGTTTCCTATCTTCGGAACCGGACCAGTTTCCGGCTCCCCAGGTGTTGACCAACCGACCCGGTACCGTTGATTGTGACTGTTCATCGAACTCGACGAGGGGCACGCCATTTTGCCGGGCATATTTGATACTAGCCAGGATCTGGTCGTCCTGCGTTTGCCAGGTTTTCATCTGTACCGAACCAGCGTCCTGCACAAGAATCGTCGCCAAACCCGGCTCGAGCTTGCTGAATACAACGCCATTCTCCAGAACGCCATAGTGCGATCCATGATTCTTCAAGGCAAGTTCTCCGAACTTGAAAGCTCCCTGCTCTCGCTTGAATCCGCCTGTGAAAGTCGCAACCGTCCTGGGTGCGTTTTCTGGACTGATCAAGCCAGTCGAGATCAGCGGGGAGATGGTCCCGATGCCATCCGGCCCCGGAAGCTTGGGGTCTTTGATTCCACTTTGAATGTGTTCGGACCAGCCGACCGCGGGATGCTCAGTGCCGAGCGCATAGGCAAGATCGAAGCGGTCCAGGTCAAAGGCAACCAGATAACAAAGCGAAGAAGCCTCAACGGCATCGAGTGGGCTGACCGTTGCTTTGTGGCTTTGCAGAATCGAGGGGTCAATCCACTGTGGCTCAATGAGACTCACATAAATTCCTGGATTGGCGCTGGCGGAATACCACGCTCCAGGCCTCAGGCCGTCATGGGGCGGTGTTTCCAAGGCGAGCCCCAGGTCAGTGCGTACGAGAAACCGATCGGCATACTTCGGATCGACAAGGGCGTCAAGCGGAACAGCGTACGGCGATCCTCCAACCGGGGCCGTTGCCTCGCCGCGTTCCCTGGTCTGCGTCTCCGCAGTTTCAAGGTTTCTGTCTTCCAAAAGGTGATGAAAAAGATCGATCACCTTCTCTCCGCCCCAAACCTGGTTGCGCAGGAATTCCGTGGCAGCTTCCAAGCTCGTGCGGTGTCCCTTCGCCGGGTTTCTCAGAAACAGACTGTTATCACACAGCGGTGCGTAAATCAGCTGTGAACTTCTAGCCTTCTCCAGCATGTTCGTTGATCCATCAGCAAAAACATCGCACCGGGATTGTTCCTGTTGCTTTGAAATCTCGATTCCGCCCGGATACTTCTGATTGAGGCTGAGTCTTTGAGTACGGGGCTTGGGGTTTTCCAGATGATAGGAAAATTGGAAGCCATTCTGCCAAGCAACCGTAAGCACATACCACGCATTGACAGTCGGATTGAGATTGATAAGAGTTGCTGTCCCCTGTTCGCCCTTATCTGAGCGAATACGGATCGAACTGATGTGCCGAAATTGCTGCAGCTCGATGATGGTTTTGGGCACAGCGGCTTCGTATTCCGCCGTTTGGTTCTGAAGTGAAGCTTGCTGGGTGGCCCGTCCCTGGTCTTGCGCTGCTCCTAGCACCCCCAGGCAGATGATCAGTGCGATGCCGAGCAGGGTAAGCTGCCGTTGGGAAGTTGGAAAACCCTGAGGCCTGGCGGCATGGCATGGGTGCGAGCTGCTATTTCGTTCCTTCCTCCACATCATCAGATCTCCGGCCGTGCCGCTAGACGGCCAACAGGGCGGTGGCTATCATCAGCAGAACCAAAATGCGGCTCGTTCGGTCGCGCAGAGCAAACACGAAAGGATCGTCATGCATCGTCCCTCGATGGGCCACGAGCCACAGATAACCCACCCAATACAAAAGCAGCGGGCACAGAAACCAGATCACTTCATGTCTTCCATAGAGCGCTTTGGCTGTCCCGCTCATGATGTAGAGGGCCAGCACCAAAACCGCGATGTATCCGCTGGCGGTTCCCTTAGACGCCAGCAGCTCTGCATCACTGTTTTCATAACCTCGCGCTTTAGCGTGGTCTCCTTCAACACTGCGCATGACCATGAGCTCGCTGTACCGCTTCACGAAAGCCAAGCTGATAAACAAGAACATCGAGAATGCCAGCAACCATCCGGAAAGCGGGATGGAAACTGCCACTGCTCCTGCGACGATCCTCAATGTATAGAGACCCGCAAGAACAACGACATCGAGCAGAGGCACGCGCTTCAGATAGACGGAGTACATAAGCGTCAGAACGTAATACAGCAAGAGAATTCCGACAACGAGCCGGGAAACCGCTAATCCCAGAAGACACCCGAGAACGATTAGAATCGGAATCATCGTTAGCGCGTAAGAAACCGGTATCCGTCCCGCTGCAAATGGGCGGAGGCGTTTTGTTGGATGGTGACGATCGGCCGACAGGTCGAACAACTCGTTAACGAGATAGCCGCTCGATGCACAACAGCAAAAGGCGATGAAAACAATGATGGCTTTCCCCCAAAGTGCTGGTTCGTAGAAACGATGGGCCGCGCAGAGAACCACGAACACGAGGAGATTTTTCAGCCACTGTTGTGGACGCAAAGAATTGAAATAATCCGAAAGGCCAGGGCGACGAGCTTCGAATATGTCTTGAATTGGTGCGAGATTCGCAACGGCCCGGGCCAAGCGCGGTTTTGAACTGACCAGAAGGGCTTTTCGAGCCGAGGACCACACCTTAAGATCAAGACTGTCATTGCCGGCGTAATCGAACCCTCTTGTGCCAAATTGATTGACCAGGCGCTCCCGTTTGCGTTCCCCGACAAGATTCGTGTTCCCATCACTGGCCAGAACTGCATCAAAAATCCCGAGATGGCCTGCCACTTCTTTAGCAATTCGCTGATCGCTAGCCGTTGCGAGCACCAGGCACCGTCCTTGGGCTCGTTGTTCTTGGAGATACTGTACAAACTTAGAGCGATAAGGGAGCAGTCCAGGGTCCAACGAAATCCGCCGCGCGATTTCCTGTTTGAAGCCTGCCTTTCCTTTAATTAGCCAAAACGGCAGAGCCAAGGCATAGAACGGCTGCTGCTTGAGCAACGCTAGAATGGACTCGATCAGAAGGTCTGTTCCCACGAGCGTTCCATCGAGATCGGCCACCAGCGGTACGTTCAGGTCGGACGTTTCAAACAACGCACACTGTTTTTGCTTTGTATATCCCTCGGTAACGCTAGAAACTGCGGCAATCCTGGGTTCCATAAAAATTTCCTCTATCGCAATCCAGCTTACGCATCTGTTCTTCTTCAGCCAGTGATCCTCATCACATTGGTAGATTGGATGTGGCTACTTCCCATAAAGGCCAATTGGCCCGCTCGCCATCACTAGAACTCGGCGTTTTTGACCGAAGCAGAATATGCCTAGCTTACTTCGGAGCGTGTAATCGAAACGATCCCGGCCATCGGCACGATAAGAAGCGACATCGGCTCTCTGAACTGGCACTCTTTTGCAAATGCCGCAGAAACACTTGTGACAGCTGTCAGATCTCAATAGCCCCTAGCAAACCCGCTAAAAACAAAGGCTTTCGAGGCCCGAATGACTGTGGAGCGTATCCCCAACGCCCTTGCTGATCCGAGGTGCAGGGACATCTGTGCCGCTAGGTGTCAGCGGTTCCGGCATCAATCAGCAATTGGCTGCCAGGCCAGCCGGTGCCTTCAGCGGTCAGGGTTCTCGCAAAAGCAAAAGGCGCGCAAGCCCGCCCGCGAGCCAAGAAAAGCGCGCCCTTCCGTTTTGCCGATTCAGGCAGCCGGAACGGCGGCTGAGGCCAGGTCGAAGCGATCGAGGTGCATTACTTTGTTCCACGCCGCCACGAAGTCTTTCACAAACTTCTCCTTGGCGTCGGCGCAGCCGTAGACCTCCGCGAGGGCGCGCAGCTCGGAGTTCGAACCGAAGAGCAGGTCCACACGAGTGGCGGTCCACTTCAGCTCCTTTGTCTTGCGGTCGCGCCCCTCGTACACGCCCCCCGAGCCATTGGACTGCGGCTGCCATTGCGTGCCCATGTCGAGCAGGTTGACGAAGAAGTCGTTCGTGAGCTTCTCCGGCCGCTTGGTGAAGACGCCGTGTGGGGACTTCCCGTAATTTGCACCCAGAACGCGCAGGCCACCGACCAGAACCGTCGTCTCAGGCGCAGTGAGCGTCAACAGTTGCGCCTTATCGATCAGCAACTCCTCCGGTGATACGCTGAACTTGGCCTTCTGGTAGTTACGGAATCCGTCCGCGACCGGTTCGAGATAGGTGAAGGACTCCACATCGGTCTGTTCCTGCGACGCGTCCGTGCGCCCCGGCGTGAAGCGGACTTTTACGTCGTGTCCGCCAGCCTTCGCGGCCTTCTCGACCGCCGCACAGCCGGCGAGAACGATCAGGTCGGCAAGCGAAACCTTCTTCGTCTTCTTGCCGTTGGAGTGCGAGCTGTTGAACTTCTTTTGGATCGCTT
>Ga0187769_10002203_pt1 | contig 11347 bp, 6 predicted proteins | sample 0116_SJ02_MP02_1_FD_133140 | JGI IMG/M metagenome (GOLD analysis project Ga0187769, IMG submission 133140) | Tropical peat soil microbial communities from peatlands in Department of Meta, Colombia - 0116_SJ02_MP02_10_MG | ecosystem: Environmental > Terrestrial > Soil > Wetlands > Peat | place... | reverse complement strand
TGCCGGCGTGGGGATGCTGGCGTTTGGCATTGTGATGCTGCTTCTCGCCTGGCGCGGCTCCGCTAAGGCCAAAGCAAAGCAAACCGGGGCATAAACTGCCAGTCCAAACTCTGACTGGACTGATAATCATATGTATGTGAGCAGCGGAGCCACCTAGCCCGGAATGGCCGCCGCGACTGCTAACTCGTTCATTTTCTGGCAGATTCGAGCTCCATTCGCTACGGCTTCGAAATCCAGCGGTTGGCGCCCCCACGGATCGCTGAAGCTGCAGCGCCCGCGAGCAGGGCAGAGGTTGCCCTTGGCTCGGCTGTCTGCAAGCGCACGGACGCCAAGCGTCTCCCGGTTCGGTGCAAAGATCACAGCCACGTATCTCCACCTCGCGTAACATCACCATAACGACGCTCCCGTGAACAACGAACAGCTCATCGACGGAGAATAGTGGTGCGCACAGTCGCGACAGCCGGCAGCACAAACCTAATCCAAGCGATCCCTCTTATCGCGCTTCTGGTCGGAGGGTGTCACGCAAGTTCGTCTGCAAGTAACCTTTCTACCGCAACTACTTCCGCGGTTCCTGTGCAAGTTGTGATTGCGGAATCCAAACCCGTTGCGGATACCACCGACTACCTATCCATCCTCAAGTCGCGCCGTTCATCGACCATCAATCCTCAAGTCGAAGGCTACGTTACCGAAATCTATGTGAAGTCGGGGGATCAGGTAAAAACCGGCGCGCCGCTGTTGCAGATTGACCCGGTGAAACAGGAGGCCACGCTGCACAGCCAGGACGCCGCGCGGGCCGCTCAAGAAGCCAACGTTCGCAATGCCAAACTCTTGCTGGAGCGCGCCCAGAAGCTCTTCGATGCCGGTGTAATCAGCAAGCAGGATTTTGACAATGCCCAGACCAATTACGACGCGTCCGCGGCACAACTGAAGTCCTTGGAGCACCAGGTGCAACAGCAGAACGTCGAGCTGCAATACTACCGGGTAACCGCCCCGAAAGAAGGCGTCGTGGGAGACATTCCCATTCGCGTCGGCGATCGTGTGACCGTGTCGACGATGTTGACCACCATCGATGAACTCGAAGGCCTGGAGGCGTACATCTACGTTCCGGCTTCACGCGCTCACGACCTTCGTCTCGGCCTGCCCGTCCGCCTGCTGGACCAGAACGGGTCAACCATTTATGAAACCGCGGTGACCTTCATCTCGCCGCAAATGGATCCGGACACGCAGACCGTTTTGGCCAAAGCGGCCATCGGAAAATCCAACGCACACTTTCGCGTTGCCCAACAGGTGCGCACGCAACTGGTGTGGACCTCGCGAAACAGTGTAGTGATTCCGGTTCTTTCCGTGCAGCGCATCAATGGTCAATTCTTTGTCTTCGTCGCCGCTCAAGAAGCGAAAGGCACGGCCGCCCGCCAAAGATCCGTCAAACTTGGCGAAACTGTCGACAACGACTACGTCATCCTCGAAGGCATCCAACCGGGAGATCACCTCATCGTCTCCGGATTGCAATTTCTTCAAGACGGAGTGCCCGTAACCGAGCAGATTCAAAACGCCAAAGTCGCTCCCGGTTCAGCATCTAAATCAGGCTCCAAGCCGCAGTAGCGTTTCGTTGCACCTGCGTGCACGACCTGTTAAAGCGAAAGGTAGCTGCCCTGCATGTTCGTTGATTTCTTTATCGAGCGGCCGGTGTTCGCAACCGTCTGCGCTTTGGTGATCATTCTTGGCGGCGCCATCGCTATTCCCTCGCTGCCGGTCGCGCAGTTCCCCCAGTTGGCTCCTCCGGAGGTGTACGTCACAAGCGTGTACATCGGGGCCAACGCCCAGACCGTCGAATCCGCAGTGACCATTCCACTGGAACAGGCCATCAACGGCGTTCCGGGGATGCGCTATATCACCTCCTCCAGCGGCAACGACGGCAGCAGCCAGATTGTTATCACTTTCGAGACCACTCGCGATGTCGATTTAGCCGCTGTTGACGTGCAAAACAGAGTCAATCAAGCCATGGGCCGCTTGCCTACGGAGGTCAAGAACACCGGCATCATCATTACCAAGCAGTTCTCGGGCTTCGTTCTGGGCGCGGGATTCTATTGCGACAATGGGCAATACGACAGTCTGTTTATCAGCAATTATCTCGACATCTACGTGCGTGATGCCCTCAAACGTGTCCCCGGCGTGGGTGACGCCATGATATGGGGCGAGCGCAAATACGCCATGCGATTGTGGCTTGATCCAGCGCGATTGGCCGAGCGAGGCTTGACAGCCAGCAACGTTCTGGCTGCCTTGCAAGAGCAGAACGTGCAGGTGGCCGCGGGCCAGGTTGGTCAACCGCCCGCACCCAGCGGACAGAACTACGAGGTAAGTGTTCGCGCCATAGGACGTCTCTCGGAGCCGGTTGAATTCGACAATATCATCCTGAAAACCGGTGCCGATGGCACTCTGGTTCGCATCAGGGATATCGGCCGAGCGGAGTTGGGTGCTGAAGACTACGGTTCGATGCTGCGCTTCAATGGCCACGAGGCCATGGGCATCGGTGTCACACAGCTTCCCGGCGCCAACGCTCTGGATGTGGACCGTGCCGTGAAAGCCGAACTGCTGCGTTTGTCCCAATCATTTCCGCCCGGGTTGAAGTACGCCATGGCCTTTGACACCACCGAAGTGATTGGTGAATCCATTCGCGAGGTGCTGATCACCTTGCTCCAGGCGATCGCACTGGTGGTGCTGGTCATCTATGTATTTCTGCAGGACTGGCGCAGCACTTTTATTCCCGCCATCACCATACCCGTTTCCCTGATCGGCACCTTTATCTTCGTGAAGTCCTTGGGTTTTTCGATCAATACTCTGACGCTCTTCGGTATCACCCTGGCCACCGGACTGGTTGTCGACGATGCGATTGTGGTCATCGAGAACGTCGAACGCCACATTACCGAAGGCATTTCCGAACCTCACCATGCGGCCAGTGCGGCTATGAGCGAGGTGGCCGGAGCGGTGATTGCCACGTCGCTGGTCCTGGTCTCCGTGTTCATTCCCGTGGCTCTATTCCCGGGTACCACCGGGATCTTGTTCCGTCAGTTTGCTTTGACCATCGCATTCTCTGTTTCGATCTCTGCGTTCAATGCCCTGACGTTGACTCCTTCCCTCTCCGCCATCTTTTTGGGTCATCACCGCGAGCGCGCCAAAGGAGCGATTTTTCGCGTGTTCAACAGGGTCTTCGAAGCCGGGGTGGTTTTGTACAAACGCAGCGTGCGCGTTGCCGCGGATTGGAGGGCGGTGACTCTCGCGGCTTTTCTGCTCGCGCTGTTTGCCGTCTATACCCTCTACAGACAAATCCCGCAGGGTTTCGTTCCCGAAGATGATCAAGGCTATTTGATCGTGGTAATCCAAGCCCCACAGGGAGCTTCGCTCAACTATACCCGCGATCTGTGCGGACAAGCCGAAGCGATCCTCGACAACGAGTCCGATATCAACGGGGCGTTTTCTGTGGTCGGTTTCAGCTTTGCCGGCAGCGCTCCGAACCGGGCTCTCATCTTTGCCAATCTTCGGGACTTTCGCGAAAGGAAGGGTAAACAACATTCCGCCGCCGCGGTGCTGGCCCGGCTGCGTCCAAGAATGATGGGTCTGCCGGGGGGCTTGGTTGTGCCTTACGGTCCGCCCGCTGTAGAAGGCGCTGCGCAATTAGGCGGGTTCACTTTCGAATTGCAGGATCTCGGCAGACACAATTTGCAGACTCTCGCCAGCACCGCCAACCAAATCGTATTCGCCGGAAACCAAAACAAGGATTTGGCGGGGCTTTTCACCAGCTTCACCGCCAATGATCCCCAGATTCTCGTGCACATCGACCGGCAGAAAGCCAAGAGCCTCCAGATTCCCTTCAGCGAGGTTACCGACGCGCTGCAGGTCTTTGTAGGTTCGGTTTATGTGAATGATTTTGACTTCAACAACCGCTCCTACCGGGTCTATTTGCAGGCTGACCAGCGCTTCCGCTCGGAAGCACAGGACCTCCGTTCGTATTATCTGCGTTCCGCTGCGGGAAAGATGATTCCGCTCGACAATATCGTGGATATCGCGCAGACCGCCAATCCGCAGACCATTTCCCACTTCAATCTGTTCCGCGCCGCGGAGATCTCCGGCGGCGCTGCGCCTGGTGTCAGCACCAGCCAAGCCCTGGCCTCCATGGAGGCCATCGCCAAACGCATTATGCCTCCCGGCATGGCCTACGAATGGAGCGGACTTTCGCTGGAAGAGATCAGGTCTAGGGGCAAGGTCCTGATTCTTTTTGCACTCGGCCTTGTGTTTGTCTACCTGACACTCGCGGCGCAATACGAAAGCTACGTGCTGCCGTTCATTATCCTGCTCGGTGTACCCGTCGGACTTCTCGGAGCCTTAGGCGCGGTGAGCCTGCGCGGCTTGACCAATGATGTTTTTTGCCAGATCGGCTTGGTTATGTTGATCGGCTTGGCTAGCAAGAACGCCATCTTGATCGTCGAATTTGCGGAACGATTGCAGGAAAGAGGTCTCACCACGCTGGAAGCTGCGGTGGAAGCCGCGCGCATCCGTCTGCGGCCCATCTTGATGACTTCTCTGGCATTCATTTTGGGTGTGCTTCCGTTGATGTTGGCTCACGGCGCAGGCGCGGCTGGCCGCATCTCCGTGGGAACCACCGTTTTTGGAGGAATGATTGCCGCCACCTCTCTCAACCTCATTTTTATTCCTGTTCTCTACGTCACCGTCCGCAGCATCGTGCCGCGCAAACTTGCCACCGCTGTTGCCCCGCCGGTAAGCAATAATTTGCAATGATTTGCCCGCGTAGGGGCTGTTGGCTATACTCACGGAGCGCTTTGCTGATTGCGTTCCGGCGATGGATAAGCGAACCTTCCTCAAGATGTTTTCCGCTTCGGCGATGGGAGGATTTCTCTCTTCACGCATGCTCTGGGCGAACAGTTCAAACAAACTGGAAAACTGGGCCGGCAATATTCGGTACGGCACAGAAACGCTCAGAACGGTTGATTCACTAGAACAAGTCCGCGAGTTCGTTAAGAGTCAGGAAAAGTTTAAGGTGCTGGGGACTCGCCACTGCTTCAACACTATTGCGGACAGTACAAACGAATTCTTGTCACTGCAGAACCTGGACAAAGTGGTGGCGTTGGACAAGTCCGCGCGTACCGTGACAGTCGCGGGACGCATCACCTACGGGCAATTGTGTCCTTATCTCGAGAGAGAGGGGTTTGCGCTGCACAACTTGGCGTCCCTCCCGCACATTTCAGTCGCTGGGGCGTGCAGCACTGCGACCCACGGATCCGGGGAGAAAAATGGAAATCTATCCACGGCCGTGAACGGAATCGAGCTGGTAAACGCTGCGGGCGAGGTCATCAAGCTCTCCGGGAGCACGGATGGTGAGAAGTTTCTGGGCTCCGTAGTGGGACTGGGCGCGCTCGGCGTCATCACAAGTGTGACCTTGGATCTACAGCCAACTTACCAGATGCAGCAATATGTTTATGAAAATTTGCCGTTCAGCGAATTGACGAAACACTTCGACGAGATTGAGGCTTCTGCGTACAGCGTGAGTCTTTTCACCGACTGGCAGAAGCAGCGCATCAGCGAAGTATGGCTGAAGTGCGTAATGAAGGACGGCAACAAGTTTGATGCACCTTCAGAGTTTTTCGGGGCCAGGCAGGCCACGCGGAATCTGCACCCGATTGCTGAACTTCCTTCGGAGAACTGCACGGAACAGATGGGCGTTCCGGGACCGTGGTATGAGCGCTTGCCGCACTTCAAAATGGGATTTACTCCCAGTGCGGGAAAAGAGCTGCAATCCGAGTATTTTGTGCCGCGAGAGCACGCGGTCGAGGCCATCCTGGCCGTGGAGAAATTGCGGGACCAGGTGAGTCCCCACCTGCTGATCTCAGAGATTCGCGCCGTTGCGGCGGACAATCTGTGGATGAGCCCATGCTATCGGCAGCCGTGCGTAACCATACATTTCACGTGGAAACCACAGTGGGAAGCGGTGCGCAAGATCCTGCCGCTGGTTGAAAGAGAGCTGGCGCCATTTCACCCGCGTCCGCATTGGGGAAAATTATTCACCATTTCCGCGGCGCAACTGCATGCGCGCTACGAGAAGTTGCCCGAGTTCATTAAACTAAGCCAGGCCTACGATCCACAGGGAAAGTTCCGAAACGATTTCCTAAACAAATATGTCTTTGAGGCGACATAGTTTCTCTCTGCTTTCAGGGCAGTCCCTTCCAACGCCAGAGCAGATCGCCCTGCCTCCGATGACCAATGAAAGAACGTCGATTGAAGATCGGCGCGACCGTGCGGGTTCTCCGTGACTTTTGCTTGACCTACTTAGTGTTCGCCTCGCGGTCCAGCTTCGCGGCGACCCCAACCGGTATTTGCGTCGGTGAGCTATTTTCCGCCCGGGTCAGATAGAAATAAAAGGGAGTGATCTGGAACGACATCCGCTCCGCTTCGCTTAGAGTCCCTGTGGCCCGGGCCTTGGCCATTTGCAGCTGATCGCTCCACGGGTCCACCTTGATGCGTCCACCCAGCGGCAGCGCCCCGGTCGTATGCGCGGGCTTTGCATCGAGCTCCTCCGCTTTTGCTGTCACCGTCCAGTTTGTCGGGATTCGGTCACCCAAGTGCGGGCTGACTAGATTGGGGATGTCTCTCGACCGTGCCTTAAGCGTTTCGAGGAACTGTTGAGCTGTGTCCGATTGTTCGCTGTAAGGAGAGCTCCTCAGCAACTGGTCGGCTTTCTGTTGTGCCGCTTGTTCCTCCGCTTTTGGCCGGGCAAATTCGAAATGGCGGAACGTGTTTCTTTCTTCAAAGTGCAAGCTGTTGAAAAACGCGAATTGTGTGTCCATGCCGTGTGCCAGCACGATGTGGCCGAGCTCGTGCGCCAGGATGGCCGCAAGGCTGGCCTCGTCGGGAAGCACGTCCACCAACCCGCGACTCAACACGATTGTGTGCCCTATGCTGAACGACTCCTGCGTGGAGGTTAGCAGCACCCGGCAACGAATCTCCGGCTGGATGTCCAGGTCGTTGGTTACCTCCAGGTTGTTGACTACCGTCTCCAGTACTTTGTCCACTTCTCCATGCGGAGCCAGCAAGCCCTGCTGCTCCAGGTGGTCCGTGACGTTTGCTTCCGCCTGCCGTTCCCAGGAGCGCTGCGCTTGCAATAGCGAGTAGTCGCTGGCATTTTCTGTCAGATCCGTAATTGGCGTCTCCACCGTCAGCTTACTCAGCTCTTGCTCTTCTCGCGCGTGTCCGAGGTGATAGCCCCACAATCTCGTTTGTGCTCGGAACGGCTTGTAAGCCAGTTGCATGGTCCGGGGATCGTGCAGGTTCCCTTGTTCCGTGTACACGAACGAGGGAAGCCACATATTCGGTCCGACGTTTGTCCGCCAGCTGTCGAAATTGAAGTAGCGGCTGAGCAGAAAAGACTCGCCATAGGACCCGTTAAACCGCACGATGTGGTAGTCCTGATCCTCTACCCAGATGCGTCCGACGAAACGCCCTTTGTCCTTTTTGCTCAACGGAGCGATGTCGAAGACCAGGCATCGCACTTCCCCCAAAAACTCCCGCCGGACATACTCGAACTTGTAGTGCCGCCGGTCGAAGCCCGCGGTGTCCACGTAGATCATCTGCAGGAAACCGGCGGGCACAAAACCTATGGATTCGAATTCCCGCCAGTCTTCCGACAATTTCCTCTTCAGCCCGGCGTCATGTTCCAGTGGTTCCAGATCTACTCCCTTAGCCAGTTTCGCCCGGCCCAGGAAGTATTTGTCCCCGTCCGGCGCTGCCCCGAACTGCTTGTCCAAACGGAAGTATTGAATATACGTTTCCACCAAAGGCGAATACTGGCGCAGCAACTGACTCTCCGCCTGCTCCTGCGCCACTACCTTGTCCACAATTTCATTTGGAGTCGCCGGTTGCTGCCCAATTGTTTCTAACGGTGCGCTGAGCGCCAAGGCCACACACAAGATTCTCAGGCCGGACATGGAAGCCCCCGATGCTAGGCTGGGGCGGGAACTGCCGGGTGGCGAGGTGCCCGGGGAGGGCGAAAATTTGACACTTTTTAACTCATCTGTCAACAACTTCCACATAACTTCCACCCAAGTACATGGCTTCCGCCAGCCAACCGGCGATCGTCTTCTCACCGCTGGCTTGCTCCAACTTAACCACTCAACTTAACCGTTCAACTTAAGCCGCATACCACACCAAGTCGGTGTGCAGCGGAAATCCGTCCATTCCTGGCGCTCCCTAGCGGCACAGCTCGCGGACCTTACGAAATCGTATCCATCGAAAAAATGAGTCGTCCTCTACCTGACTTCTGATTGACACCCCCAGTGGTTCCGAACATAATTATATGTACGTCAATCCTGTGGAGGTTCGACACGCTCTCGTCTGAAGGTGTAGACGCGAGCGACCCGGATGGCGCCAAAATATATCTTTGTTACTGGCGGTGTTGTTTCTTCTCTGGGCAAGGGCGTTGCAGCATCTACCATCGGTTGTCTCCTCGAAAGTCGCGGTTTCAAGATCACCATCCAAAAGTGCGATCCGTACTTGAACGTTGATCCGGGCACGATGAGCCCGTTTCAGCACGGTGAAGTCTTCGTCACCGACGACGGCGCGGAAACCGATCTGGATCTCGGTCATTACGAGCGCTTCACCCACGTCAAGCTCACCCGCGACAATAACTGGACCACTGGCCGCATTTACGAAACCATCCTCTCCAAGGAACGCCGCGGCGACTATCTCGGCAAAACCGTTCAAGTCATTCCCCATGTCACCGACGAAATCAAACGCTGCATCCGCCGCGTCTCGGAGAATGTCGACTTGGTCATCGTCGAAATCGGTGGCACCGTCGGGGATATCGAATCGCTTCCCTTTCTCGAGGCTATCCGCCAGATGCGCCTGGAGCTTGGCCCCGAAAACACCCTGTTCGTTCACGTCACCCTGGTTCCTTACGTCGCAGCCGCCGGCGAGTTAAAGACCAAGCCTACGCAGCACAGCGTCAAAGAAATGCTGGGTATCGGAATTCAGCCCGACATTCTTCTTTGCCGCAGCGAGCGCCACCTTTCCTCCGACCTCAAGCGCAAAATCGCCCTGTTTTGCAACGTCGCGGAGTCTTGCGTCATCTCCATGCAGGACGTGAAGACCATCTACGAAGTGCCCGTCGAACTCAGCAAAGAAGGCTTGGACGCGCAAATCACTCGTCTGCTCCGGCTGGAAGACCGGCCCGCCAACATGCAGCCGTGGCTTGACATGCTAACCCGCTTGCATCACCCCAAGGGTGAAGTGCGCATCGCCATTGTGGGCAAGTATGTGCAGCTCGAAGACGCTTACAAGAGTTTGCGCGAAGCGCTGTTGCACGGTGGCCTGGCCCACAACCATCGCACCGTGATCGAGTGGATCGAGTCGGAGGACATTGACTCTTTTGAAGCCGCTGAAAAACGCCTGAAGCATTACGATGGCATTCTCGTGCCCGGTGGTTTTGGAAAACGCGGCATTCAGGGCATGATCTACACCATTCAATTCGCCCGTGAAGCCAAGGTTCCCTTCTTCGGCATCTGTTTGGGCATGCAGTGCGCCACCATCGAATATGCCCGTGATGTGGCTGGGCTGGTTCAAGCGGATAGTACCGAATTCGAACCGCAAACCCCGCACCGGGTCATCTACAAACTACGAGAGCTCCTGGGCATCGACGAAATGGGCGGTACCATGCGCCTGGGTGCCTGGCCCTGCAAGCTCGAACCCGGCTCCTTTGCCCACAAAGCCTACGGCACCCTAGAAATCAGCGAGCGCCACCGCCACCGCTACGAGTTTAATCGCGAATACGAAAAAACCTTGGTCGCTGCCGGCCTAAGGATCACTGGCCGGACTCCAGACGAGAACTACGTCGAGATTGTGGAAGCCTCGAACCATCCTTGGTTCCTCGGCTGCCAGTTCCACCCCGAATTCAAGTCCAAGCCTCTCGAGCCGCATCCGCTCTTCGCCGCCTTCATTGGTGCATCCCTGGAGCACCATGCCCAGAAGTCGCGCCCCGCATCCGGTGTCCCCGCTGTGGACGCGCAACCTCACGCCCCCGCCTTTCGGACCGCACCTCAAGCCTCCGCCTAGACCGCGCACGACTCATTTTTTACTTGACATGACTATGGCGAATCGGTTATCAATTTACTGAGCAATAGTATGGCTGAAGAGTCAGCCGTCCGTCGCTGCACCCCACCCTCGATTCCTTCTGCCTTCAGTAAGCTAAAGCCTTTTAGACTCAACAGATCCAGATGTGTTGAAAATGAAAGCCTTTACGGCAATCGTAAGCCCCTTTAGACTCAACACATTTTCAAAAACAGGGGTACACAACTAGTTAATCAGGCCATCGCCGATCACAACGCTGCCTTACCCTGCCCAGAGAGAATCCAGTCGACCATCCTCGCCGTGGCCAAAGCAATTTTCCGGTGTATCGCATCGTGCGGCGTCGCCGGTTTCGCATTCTTCCCGTCGAACATCCTTGAAACTGTGTATGCTATCTTCAACTAAAGAATGATCACACGCGAAATCCCAGTGGGGTCGCTCCGCCTCGGTGGCGGCAATCCCCTCTTTCTGATCGCCGGACCGTGCGTTATCGAGTCCGAATCGCACGCCCGCATGATCGCCGGGCGGGTGGCCAAAATCACCGGCGACCTAGGTGTGCCCTACATTTTCAAGGCCTCCTACGACAAGGCCAACCGCTCATCGATTAAAGGCTTTCGCGGCCCTGGGCTCACCGAGGGCCTGCGGATTCTGGGCAAGATCAAAACCGACTTGCGACTGCCGATTCTCACCGATATTCACGATGCTTCTCAAGCTGCTCCTGCCGCAGAGGTCGCGGACATTTTGCAAATTCCCGCATTTCTCGCCCGGCAGACCGACCTGCTGTTGGCTGCCGCCAATACTGGCCGCATCATTAATCTAAAAAAAGCCCAATTCCTTTCCCCGTGGGATATGGGGAACGTGGCCGAAAAAGTCGCCTCCACCGGCAATCACAACATCCTGCTCACTGAGCGCGGCGCCTCCTTTGGCTACAACAATCTTGTCGTCGATATGCGTTCCTTCCCGATTCTTCAGAAATTGGGCTATCCCGTGGTCTATGACGTCACTCATTCGGTGCAAATTCCCGGTGGATTGGGCCATGCCAGTGGCGGCCAGCCCGAATTCATTGAAACTCTCGCGCGCGCCGGCGTTGCCACCGGCGTCGACGGCCTATTCCTGGAAACTCACGACCATCCTGCTGCCGCACTTTCCGATGGACCCAATGCCCTTCCCCTCGAACAGCTCCCGCAACTGCTATCCCGTATCAAAGAGCTTTCCACAC
>Ga0187769_10002202_pt1 | contig 11350 bp, 9 predicted proteins | sample 0116_SJ02_MP02_1_FD_133140 | JGI IMG/M metagenome (GOLD analysis project Ga0187769, IMG submission 133140) | Tropical peat soil microbial communities from peatlands in Department of Meta, Colombia - 0116_SJ02_MP02_10_MG | ecosystem: Environmental > Terrestrial > Soil > Wetlands > Peat | place... | reverse complement strand
CGGCGCATTGACGGGGGAAGGGGGATGGCCGCTCACGGCGTTCCTGACCCCGGACGGGGCGACGTTCCTCGGCGGCACCTACTTCCCTCCGACCGATGGCCACGGCCGGCCCGGCTTCCGTCGAGTCTTGAAGGAGGTCGCCCGCCTCTGGAAGGAGGAGCCGGGGCAGATCGAGAACAACGCCGGAGCGGTCCGCGAGGCGATCGAACGGATGCGCGCGGTGCGCGCCGCGCACCCAGAGAGCTTCGACCGGTTCATCGCGGAGGTCCGATCCGACATCCTCGCGAGCTACGACCCCGGCAACGGAGGTTTCGGTACCTCCCCCAAATTTCCCCATCCGACGGCCATCTCTTTCCTGTTCTGGGACGCGTTCGCTTCGGCGAGCCCCGCGAGCGCCGAGCGAGCTCGGGAGACTTTGCTGCGGATGGCCGACGGCGGCCTCTACGACCAGGTCGGAGGGGGGTTCCACCGATACTCGGTGGACGAGGGCTGGCACATCCCGCACTTCGAGAAGATGGGGGTCGACAACGCCGCGCTCCTCTCCGTCTACGCCGAGGGGCTCCAGCGGTTCGGGGATGCTCGGCTCGAGGAGGTCCTGCGCGGCACCCTCGGCTGGGTCCGCCACGTCCTCATGGACCCGTCGGGCGGCTGGGGCGCGAGCCAGGACGCCGACAACGCTCCCGGGGACGACGGGAGCTACTTCACGTGGACCCGCGCCGAACTCAAGGAGGCGTTGGACCCCGATGACTTCCGATTCGCGGTCCGTCTGTTCGGGGTGGGCACCGACGGGCGGATGCCCCACGACCCCGAGCGGAACGTGCTCTTCCGCCTCCTCCCGATGGAGGAGGCCGCCGAGGGCCTCTCGCTCGAGGGCGGTCCCACGATGTCCCTCTCCCGGATCCTCTCCGCGCTGGCCCAGGAGCGGGCGAAGCGCCCGACGCCGACCGTGGACCGTGCCCTCTACGCGGACATCAACGGGCGGTTCATCGGGGCGCTCGCACGCGCGGTGTCGGTCCTCGGCGACCACACGGTGGTCGCCGACGCCCGGAGGGCCGCGGACCGATGGCTCTCCGAAGCGTACGTCGCCGGACGGGGAATCGCCCACCGCTTGGACCCGAAGGGGCCGAGTGGCTTTGGGATGCTCGAGGATCAGGTGTCGTTCGCCAGCGGCCTCCTCGAGCTCTCCGGGGCGCTCGTCCTGCCGGAGTACCTACGCACCGTCGAGGAGCTTCTTCACCTGGTGGACGCCGAGTTCCGCGGGGAGGACGGTCTGTTGAGGGACGTAGCCCCCTCGCTCTACGACGGTCCGTCCATCGGCGGGGTCGGCGAGCCGTCGTACCCGCTCGAGGACAGCCCGCATCTGAGTGCGAACGCCGCGGCCGCCCTTGCCTTTCTCCGCCTCGCCTCGTTGACGCACGACGAGACGTGGGCCGAGAAGGCCCAGCGCCTCCTCGAGCCGATCGCGGCTCGCATCTCTTCGGCCGGGCTCTTCGCCGCCGGTTCGGCGTGGGCCGCCGGGCTCCTCCGGACCCCGGCCGCGACCGTCGTCGTGGAGGGAGCGGGGAGCGGCGCGGAGCGACTCATCACCGCAGCGCGCCGAGCCTGGCACCCCAACGTGTGGGTCTTCGAAGGCCGTCCACCCCCTCCGTTCTCCCTCCCGGCGGAGATGGGCCTCCCACCGGCCCGCGAGCCCCGAGCCCTGGTCTGCTTCGGAAACGCGTGTGCCCCGCCCGTCACCGACGCGAGCGCGGTCGCGCCGCTCCTTCTTTCGGGGGGCCGGGCGCCGGCAGCGTAGGCAGCGGTCCGAGGTCGGTGCCGTCCAGGAGGAACGCCCGCGCGACCCCACGGGCAAGGAAGCGCGCGTAGAGAAACGAGCGCCCCCGCCGGGGCGCTTCTCGATTGAGCGACTCGACTCCCGCGAGCGGGTTGAACGCCGGAAGCACCACGACCTCCCGGGCCCGGAGGGTGGCATGGCGTCGCCGACGACGCGAGACCGCCGGGGGCACGGGCAGTTGGACCCGGACCCAGCATCGACGTTTTCCCTTCGGGTCCTCTGCCGTGGGAGCGAGCCGGTAACCGGGGTGGAGGTGGCCCGCGACCAAGCGGGACGCCCTCAAGACCGAGTTGGATGGCCACCGGTGTCCGTGGAAGATCCCGACGCCGTCGACGACCACTCCACTCGCCGGATGTACCTCGACCTCCTTCGGCAGGTACCGGACCAATCCCACGTCGTGGTTCCCGAGGACGACCTCGGCCCCGAGGCCGGACTCGAGCAGTCGTCCGAAGTAGTCGAACACGACCGGACGGAGGTACGGAGGGGTCCCGACGATCGGGTGTTTCACGTCCCCGGCGATGACCACGCGAACGGTCCGCTCGCGACGGGCGATCCTCACGACGTCGTCGGCGAGGGAGTCGGCCGCCGCTTCCGGGGGGCCTAGCGGCCGCTCGGGGGTGGCTCCGAGCCCCAAGTGGAGGTCGGCGACCACCAGCGCGGCGGGCACCTCCGGGTCGTCGCTACGGAGGACGAGCGCCGGCGCATCCAGCACCGGGCGCACCGAGGCCGTCACGCCCCGACCGAGGTCGCGGGGGGGCCAATACGCTTCGCGTGGGTCCCGTCGCGTCCGATCCGGGTCAGCGGAGCGCACCCGCCGGCGCCGCCGACACCGCAGAACGTTCGGCGGACACCCACTCGCGGACCCGCTGCTCCAGGAGTCCGAGGGGCAGGGCCCCTTCCTCGAGCAGCACGTCGTGGAATCGACGGACGTTGAAGCGCTCGCCGAGCTCGCGCTCCGCGTACGTACGGAGCTCCCGGTGCTTGAGCTGGCCCATCTTGTAGGCGAGCGCCTGGCCCGGCCAGACGATGTACCGGTCGACCTCGACCTCGATGTCGAGGTCGCTCTTGCCGGTGTTCTCGCGGAAGAAGCGGATCGCCTGGTCCCGCGTCCAGCCGAGCGCGTGGATCCCGGTATCGACCACGAGGCGGATCGACCGCCACATGTCGAAGGTGAGCTGGCCGAACTTGGAGTAGGGGTCGGTGTAGCACCCGACCTCCTCCCCCAGGCTTTCGGCGTACAGCCCCCAGCCCTCGATGAACGCGGTGTAGCCCGAGTTGCGCCGGAACTCGGGGATCCCGTCCAGCTCCTGAGCCAGCGAAATCTGCAAGTGATGGCCCGGAACCGCTTCGTGGAGGGCGAGCGCCTCCATCTCCCACTTCGGGCGGACCCCCACCTCATAGGTGTTCGCGAAGAAGTAACCGGCCCGCCCGGTGGCCGGGGCCCCGGAGATGTAGTACGCGCTCGGGGAAGATGGAGCCCGATAGTCCGGCACCGCAACGACGCCGTAGGGGAGTCGGGGGAGGCGGCCGAAGAGCCGGGCGAGTTGCGGGTCGACCCGCTTCAGGAGGGCGCGGTAGCCCTCCAGAAGCTCCTCCGGCCTCGCGTAGTAAAAACGGGGGTCGGTGCGCAGGAACTCGGTGAACTCTCGGAACCCTCCGTTGTAGCCGGTCGACCGCATCACCGTCTCCATCTCCGAACGGATCCGCTTCACTTCCGCGAGCCCGATGTCGTGGATCTCCTTGGGGGTCCGACTCGTGGTCGTCTGCCATTGAACCAGGAAGCGGTAGATCGCCTCCCCGTCGCGGAGGGCGCTCACGCCGACCGATTCCCGGCACGCCGGGAGGTACGTGCTCTCGAGATACTCTCGCAGGCGGCGGAAGGCGGGAGCGACCCGCTCGGTGTACTCGCGCCGGGCCGCCGCGGTCAGTCGGGACCGCTCCGCCTCCGGGATACGGGCGGGAAACTTCGTGAACGGTGCCAGGAGCGCGCTCGCCATCGGCTCATCCGGGACCAGCTGCACCAGCTGGCGGGGGACGCCGCGAAGGGCGATGCGGGGCGGCGAGAGACCCCCGGCGAGACCCTTCCCCAGGAGCTCATGGTTCTGCTCGACCGCGGCAGGAAGTCGTTTGAGGCGGGTGAGGATCGCCTCGTAGTCCGAGACCCGTTCCCTCGGCTGGGCGTCCAGGACGTCCGGTGCCGTGAGGTGGACCCCATCCATCTGGTTGAGCGGCATTCCAAAGTGGTGAGGCATGCCGAACCGGTAGGGCATCGGGTCGAAGCCGAACCGGACGGCCACCTCGGCCGTGTCGAGAAGTTCCCGGTAGAGGTCGTAGCTCAGCCGTTCGGCCGGGGGAAGGTCCGTTCGGCGAAAGGCGTCGAACCGCTGGCGACTCTCCTCGAGGTGTCGCCGACGGCGGTCGATGCCGGCCGGTGAATCATCCGTCCAGCGATCGTCGAAGAGCGTCACGCCAGCGATGGTCGCGACCTCGGGGTTCTCCTCGAGCCAGCGGTCCCAGTCCGCGTCCAGGAACCGGCGGAAGGGCGTCTTCGGCGCCGAGGCCGGGCTCTTCTCGGCCGAACGATAGGCGGTCATCTCCTCGGTTCGAGGCGCAGGAGCACCGGGGATATCAGCCCGAAGGAGCCGGTCGTACCTCGGGGGCGGCCCACCCTTCGGGGCGAACCGGAGTACCCGAGGGCCTCTCGGTAGGGGGGTGGAACGACCGACGTCCCCTCGCCTTTCCCCCTCCGAGTCCCACTTCCGTCCGAGAGACCCGACCGTCTGTTTTTAAATACGAGCGGTAATTGAATTATTCCGGAGTTGTCGTGACGGCCCGCACGCGGGAGCGAAGGATCGAGCAGATCCGCGAGCGACTCGAGCAGGCCGGGTTCTACGTCGCCGACACCCACAGCGTCCGTCCGTCGAGCTTCGACCTCGCGGCGCGTCGGGACGCGACGCTCCTCCTGGTGAAGGTCCTCAAGAACATCGACGCGCTGGACGCGGAGGAGGCGTCCCGCCTCCTCGAGCTCGGCCGGCTCTTCCCCGCGACCGTCCTCGTGATCGGTGACACTTCGGGTGCCTCGCCGCTGGAGGCAGGGGTCGTCTACACCCGCTACGGGGTCCCTATCGTCACGGAGGAGACGCTGCAGGAGTACCTCGAGAAGGCGGTCCCGCCGTTCTTCTACGCGAGCCCCGGAGGGATCTTCGCGCGGATCGACGGCGAGCGCCTTCACCTCCTGCGGGTCGAACGCGGGCTCTCGCTCGGGGCGCTCGCCTCGATCGCCGGCGTGTCACGACGGGCGGTCCAGCTCTACGAGGACGGCGCCGGCGCGGAGGCCCAGGTCATCGGTCGCATCGAGGAATACCTCGGCGAGCCGCTGGTCCACCCGATCGACCTATTCCGGCCCCTCGCCCTCGCCCATCGCCCGGCGGAAGCCGACGAGCCCCGCGAGGCCGAGGGTGCGGAGGAACGGTCCCTCGTCCCGACCGGCGACCCGCTGCGGGACGGCGTGGTGCGGCAGTTGGGCGGAATGGGACTCGAGGTGACCGTCACCGTGCGGGCCCCGTTCGATGCGCTCGCGCGCACCCCGGACGTCCTCCTCGCGGCCGTGGGAAGTCTCCGGACCGCGGTCCACCGGGCCGAGGTGCTCCACGGGATCGCGCGGGTCGCCGAGGGGCACGCGATGTTTGTCGTCCGCGAGAGCGTTCACCGCACCTCGATCGCTGGTCTGCCGCTCCTCACGGTGACCGAGCTGCGGCGTCACCGCGACCCGGAGGACCTCCTCGAGGAGATCGAGGAGCGCGAAGGTTCGTGATCTCAGCGCATGTCGCGCGCTCGGCCGACGTCCTGCTGCTCGCTCCGGTCCGCGGACTCTCTTCCGAGGTCCCGACGGTCCTTCGCGAGCTCGACGCGTTCCGGCCCGAGGCGCTCGGGCTCGGCCTCCCCACCGAGGAGCTCGGGGGCCTCACCGAGTACTTCGTCCTGTCGGACGCCGAGCCGATCGTCCCGCTGACCTCGAACGAGCTCGCCGAGGTGCGAGGGCTCGTGCGGTTCGGCGAGGTCCAGGTCCCGAATCCGTCGTTCGTCCATTGCCTCGCCTGGGGCCGCGACCACGGCGTTCCGGTGGTCGCGCTCGACCCGAGCGAGGAGGACTCCGCCACGATGTTCGTCGAGAAGATCGGTTACGTGGAGCTCGTCCGGCGCACGGTGCGCGAACGCCGGGTCGGGCGGGCCCCGCCCACCCCCTCGAGCCCGGACGAGTATGCGGTCGCCTGGGATCGGGAAGTGTCGAAGGGGAAGGGCTCCCGCGAGTTCGCGCGCGCCCGGGATGGCCGGCTGGTGGAAGAGGTAGACCGGTTGTCGGCGGGTCGGTCCCGGGTGGCGGCGGTGGTCGACCGCGAGCGGTTCGCTTCGGTCCAGGCGCTGTTTGGGTCGCGGCACGGCTGACCGTGCCGGGCCGAAGGCCCTACTCTTCGCGGAGGATACGTTCGATGGTCGCGCGGGCGGTCCGCCGGAACTCCTCGAGGGTCCCTTCGTTGATCAGCATTCCATCCGACAGCGCGAAGGCGTTGCCAATCCCCCACTTGAGCTCCCGGCGGTCGCGGTCGTAGAAGTCCTGCAGCCCGCCGCCGTCGTCCCCCCGGCTGCGACTCGTCATCCGGTCGTACCGCGTTTCGGGGGAGGCGTAGATCCCGAGGACGAACAGGTCGCCGAAGTGGTGGCGGAAGACCGTCACTTCGGAGTCGGAGCGGCAGCCGTCCACCAGCATCCGCGTCTCGGTGAGCTTCGGGAGAGCCCGCTGGGCCCAGATCCCCGGCCCGTGCTTCTCCCGCTCTTCGCTCGCCACCCGGGCCACGTTCGGGTTGGTGACCGGGAGGTTCCGTCGGCGCGTCTCGTCCCGGACGAGGTCGCCCATCTTGAGGGTCGCGAGGCCCATCGACCGCGCGACGCCGACCAGCTCGTCCTTGCCCGAGCCGGGCATCCCGACCGTGACGATGAGCTTCATAGCGATCGGGGCGGCTCGTCCGACCCGGCCGAGGAGTGCGCCGGCGCAAGGTGCGCAGCGACGTCCTGTTCGGAGACGAGCTGGAGACGGTCCGCGCGCTGGCGGAGCTGGGCGGCCTCCTGCTCCTCCAGCCGGGCTGTCTCGTGGTAGCGGTCCACTTTCACCTTGAGCTCGGCGGTCTTCTGGGTCTTGGTCGCCGCCCGGAGCTCGAGGGCGCGGGCCTTCTGCTGCCGGTCGACGATCTTCTGCTGGAGCTTGCGGACGCGGTAGTGGAGGCTCGTCACGTCCGAACCCAACGGGGCCCCGTGCGTCCGTTCGGTGGCCGCCTTGATATCACGGTCGAACTGCTTGATCTGCTGCTCGAACTCGGGAACGCTCGCGAGCGCCCTCTGGCCCTTCTCCCGCAGGAGGGTGGCTTGGTGGCGGAGCTTCTCGATGTGCGTGTTGAGCCGCGAGACTCGCTGCTGGGCCCGGGCGGCGGCGCGGTCGTGACGGGCCGCCATCTCCCGGAGCTTCGTGATGTCGGCATACTGCTGGCCGAGCCAGCGCGACCGACGCGCCTCGAGCGGAGTAGAAGGGCCCGTCGGTTCGGGAGGGTTCCCACCGCCGGTCGCCATCGAAAAGGTCGTACGGGAGGACGAGATATATCGATTGTCTCGCTCGCGCACCGCGCGACGGACCGAGGCGGGAGGTCACCCGCTCGTCGCCCTCGGAAATCGAAGTTGGGGCAGGATCCGCTCCCCCACGGCTGCGGCGCTCACGCGCTCCTGGGCCTTTGAGTCGCGCTGCCGCACGGTGACGGTGCCGTTCTCGGGCCCGTCCCCCACGGTGCCCCCGTCGACGGTCAGGCAGAACGGCGTCCCGGCCTCGTCCATCCGGGCGTACCGCTTCCCGATCGTCCCGGCGTCATCGTACCGCGTCGGGACCCCCGCGGCTTGAAGCTCCGCCGCGAGCCGGAGAGCGAACTCGGAGTGCTCCTTCGGGATCAGCGGGAAAACACCGACCGCGACCGGTGCGAGGTAGGCCGGCAGCTTCCAGACGGTCCGCTCGCCGTCCTTCGCCAAGTGGACGTCCGCGACCGCCCAGAGGTTCCGGTCGACGCCGAACGTCAGCTCGAGTACATGGGGGAGCACCGACCGACCGCCGTCCAACGTCACCGAGAGGTCCTTCCCGGAACCCTCGCTGTGCCGTGAGAGGTCGTAGTCCCCCCGGTAGTGCACCGCGGCGACCTCCTTGTACCCTCCCAGGCTCTCGAGGTGGAGCTCCGCGTCGAACTGGATGCGATTGTAGAAGGCCCGCTCGCGGTCGGACTTCTCGAAGAACCGGATGCGGTCGGCCGGGTAGCCGAGCACGTCCTTGAGGAACCGGAACAAGTGGACGAGGTGGTAGGCGTAGAACTCGGGAATCCCACCCTCCGCGACCAGCGACCCCACCGACACCCATTCCGGACTCTCGGAGCCCGCCTCGCGGGCCGCGACCCGGAGGAGGGGGAGCTTCTCCTCCCGGACCCGGTCGAACGGCACCGGAAAGCGCCCCGGCTCGAAGAAGACCTGGAGTTCGGCCTGCTCGAACGAGCGCATCCGGAACAGGACCTGGCGGGGGGCGATCTCGTTGCGGTAGGCCTTGCCGATGACGGCGATCCCGAGCGGGAGCGCCCGGCGCCCTACGTCCCACATGCGCGAGAACGAGAGATAGCTCCCCTGGGCGGTCTCCGGGCGAAGGTAGACCCGCTCCTTCCCGGTGACGCCGAAGTCCATCCCGAACATGAGGTTGAACGGGCGGGGAACGGTGAGCTCGAGCGAGCCACAGTTCGGGCACCGGACCTTGGTCGCGTGGACGATCTCGCCGATCTCCTCCGAGGAGAGACCGTCGACGCCGTCGGGGCGGACCTTCTCGAGCACCGTCTCCGCCCGGAACGCGGCGTGGCAGGCGTCGCACGTCACCTCGGGGTCGGTGAAGTTCTCGAGGTGCCCGGAGGCGCGCACGACCGCTTCCGGGAGGATCTCGGAGGGCTCGAGCAGGTAGTAGTCCGGTGAGGCTCCGACGAACCAGGCCGCCCAGGCGTCCTCGATCCGTCGCTTGAGGGCCGTGCCGAGCGGTCCGTAGTCGTAGAGCCCCTGGGCACCGCCGTAGATCTCCGCAGAGGGCCAGAGGACGCCGCGTCGCCGGAGGAGCGCGAACAGCTCGTCGATCTTCATGATCGCTGCGCCCCGCGGGGCCCGAATCGGACGATAAGGTGTTCGGTGGCTCGGGTGACCACCTGGTAGGCGGGGTCGTCGCTCGGCAGTCGCAGGACGGTGGGAGGGACGGGCATCTCCGGCGCGACTCGGGCCGCGTCGGGCAGACGGAGCCAGTTCCACGGTTCGACCAACGCGGCCCTCGCGAGCGCGGCCGCCGACACCGGTCGACGTCGCAACCGGGATGAGACGAACGCGAACTCCAGTTCCCTCCAGATGGAGGGTGCTTGCAGCATCGCGTTGTCGGTCCCGATCAGGAGCCGAAGGCCCTCCGCCTCCATCGCCGCGAGGTCCGGCGAACGCCCGAACCACGCGTTCGACCGGGGACAGACCACCACCGGGACGTGGGCATCGCGGACGGCGCGCAGGTCGTCCCGCGTCGCCCGGGTGAGGTGGACGAGCAGGTCCGGCGTGGGGTCGAGGTAGTCGGACGGGTCCTCCCGTACGGCCTCGCTGGCGTGGAGGGCGAAACGCTTGCCCCTCGCGCGGCACGCCCGGGCCACCGTTCTCCGGGTTTCGGCCGACTCGTCCCGTGCGCTGGAGAGACCGACCCCGTCCGCCCGGTCCAGGAGCCGAGCGAGCTCCTTGCGGTCGATCGGGCGGGCCAGAGGTCGCCCCAGTATGGTCGTGCGGATCGGCAGGCGCTTCCCCGCCGCGTGGAGGAGCTCCACTCCCGGAAGCCCCTCCTCCCGAAAATCGACGACCGCCCGGATGCCCTCCCGCGCCATGCGGTAAAGGGCCGTCCGGATCGCTGCCGCCTTCTCGGCGGGAGTCGAGTCCTTCAGCAACCGGAACTTGTACCCGGAGGGCGGACGGACCAACCGAGCCACCGTCCCGGCGGGAGGCTCCCGAACCGAGACGGAGTCTCCCAGGTGGGTGTGGGAGTTGACGGGGGACGGGAGAACGATGCCCCGCACCCGACGTTCACGCCCTCGAGTGGAATCCGCGCCGAGCTGACCGACCTCGACCACACGGCCCCCCGCGAACCGAACGTAGGCCGGTCGCGGCCCGTCAGCGTCCAGGATCGCTCCTTCGACCAGCATGCCGCCGGTGCGCCGAGCGCTCGGCGCCCTTAAGGCCACCTTCCCCGGCGGCCGAAGCGCTATGGCCCGGCACGCCTCACCTCGAACGCGGGCCATGGCATCCTACCCGGAGGAACGTCCTCGGGACCTTCTGGTCGCGGGGCATCTCAACGTCGACCGTTTCCTCTCGGTCCGGGAGTTCCCCGCCCACGACCGGACCGTGCCGCTCACGGGGAATCGGGCCGAGCTCGGGGGGACGGCGGCCAACATCGCGTGGGTCGCCTCGAGGAACGGCGTCCGGACCGGTCTCATCGCCCGTGTCGGAGAGGATTTTCCGTCGAGGTTCACCGAGCAGCTGAAGCGCGCCCGCATCGACCTCCGTCTGGTCGAGACCACCGCCGGTCGGGCAACTCCCACCTGCTACATCGTCGAGGACTCGAAGGGAGGCCAGCGGATGTTCATGGACCAGGGGCCGATGGAGGACGCCGCCCGTCCGTACGCGCGGACCTCCGTGCTCGGAGATTACTCGTGGCTCCACCTCACGACCGGACCTCCCTCGGCGCACATCGCCCTCAAGGAGGCCGCCCGGACGAGGGGAGTTCGGGTGGCGATCGACCCGGCGCAGGAGATCCACTATCGGTGGGAGGCGCGGGAGTTCCGGCGCCTGGCCGAGGGGGCGGAGATCCTCTTCGGGAACGCGTCCGAGGTGACCCGCGCACAGGAGCTTCTCGGAGTCCGCGGGCCCGCGGAGCTGCTCGAGAGGTTCCCCCTGATCGTCCGGACGGAAGGAGCCCGGGGCGCGACCGCCTTCTCCCGGGCGGGTACCTTCCATGCCTCGGCCCCCGTCCCGCGGCGGCGGCGGACGGTCGTGGGCGCGGGCGACGCGTTCCGCGGCGGCTTCTACGCGGCCTGGTTCGCGGGCCAGCCGCTCGAGCATACGGTCCGGGCCGGAGTGCGAGCAGCCGCGCGATGGATTGAGGGGTACCGATAGGAGGCGCCCGAAGATGGAGATGCATCCGTTCGGCCGGCTGACGCCGGTCGCAGTGGCACGGCACCGCCTCATGGACTCGATCCGGCCGGTCGACCGAACGGAGCGGATACCGGTGGTCGAGGCGTTCGGCCGTGTCGCTGCGGAGGAGGTCCGGGCGCCCCGGCCCGTGCCGGGGTTCGCGCGGACGACCTGGGACGGTTACGCCGTCCGCAGCCGCGACACTCGGACCGCGCGGTCCGGTCGTCCGGTCGAGCTCAAGGT
>Ga0187769_10002200_pt1 | contig 11354 bp, 17 predicted proteins | sample 0116_SJ02_MP02_1_FD_133140 | JGI IMG/M metagenome (GOLD analysis project Ga0187769, IMG submission 133140) | Tropical peat soil microbial communities from peatlands in Department of Meta, Colombia - 0116_SJ02_MP02_10_MG | ecosystem: Environmental > Terrestrial > Soil > Wetlands > Peat | place... | reverse complement strand
GCGCTGAAGTGCTACTGCGGTTTCGTCTGCCAGACGGAAAACGAGTTGAAAGAGCACGTTATCAAGACCCACGGCGCCAGGGACGGCGACTGGAAGGGCTGGATTAGCCGCTGAAGAACTACGCGCCGTCTTCTCCCGCCTTTCGGGCCCGTTGCCGGGCGAATTTTCTCCTGTTCAGCAAGTTCACGGCAAGCCAAGCGACGAATATGATCGCGATGATCACCGGGCTGGAGAAGAGTTGGAAGTATACGAGCACGATGACGAAAGCCGCTATGATGGGGAGCACCAGAATGAGTTTTGTCCGGGGAGTCAATTCAGCCGCCCAAGGTCTGCCCTATCATGGATAAATACCAAAGTCGAAGGGCCGCACATGTGAGCTACCGGCTTTCAGGAGCTCAGGAGAGGAGGAGGAACAACGAGGCCAAGGCCAGCGAGTATTACGAGAAAGTCAGGAAGCAGGAGCAGGAACTCAGGGACTTGCAGACCAAGCTCGGGAACACGGAGAAGCAGTACGCCGACATGCAGTCTCAAAAGTCCGAGATCGACAGCAAGCTAAGGCAGCTCGCCACCAGTATGGATTCCACGAACCGCGCCCTCGCCGACCTGAGAACCCAGATATCAGGGAAAAAACAGGCCATCGAGAGGGACCAGGTCGAGATGGCAAAGTACCAGGACGAGGTCGTCAGGCTCGACCGAGAGATTGGCGAGCTGATGAAACGGAGGGCCTAGTCTTTTCAAACGGCCTGACATCGTGGGCTATCGCCGTCCTTCACCAGCGAGCAACTCGAGTGTTTGACTCTCACTTCGAGATAAACGCTTTTCCCTGAAACCTCAGATGGCCAGCCCGAACCCCTGTACGAATGACTCGGCATGCCTCATTTCTATCAGGAAGCTTACCCCTTTCGGCGTGAGGCTGTACGTCCTGTTCTCCCCCTCCTGTTTCATCTCTATGAGGCCCTTGGCCGTCAGGTCGTCAAGGTACTTGACGAGCCTCTCGTGCGATAGGTTGGCCCTGTAGAGTATGTGGGTCGGCTTTGCCTCTCCTTCATCTCTGACCGCGTTGAGGATGTCCAGGTTTATTCTCAGGACACTCCTCTGTTTCTCACCCTGGGCCAACCACTTCGCTCCTTAAGACGAATACCAGTAGGGACAGGAAGCCTAGGAACTGTACTGCGGTCCCTACCAAGAAGAGCCCCGACCCAAGCACAAGCACCGACACCAGCAACACGCAGTGCGCCACGAATACCAGGACAAAGGCGAGCAAGACCGTCCCAGAGAACCTGCCCCCGTGTCCCGACCGAAGCAACAACCCCTGAAAGACGATGAAGGCGAGAAGGATGAGCATAACGAAGTAACTTAGGATTGAGAAGCTGTACAGGCTCACGAGGGCGGTGCTCACGGCTGCGGCGGGAGCCGCCGTGCTCAGCTGGCGGCCATACGTTGACCTCGCGTACCCTATCGCAATGACCAGGTACGCGACCATCTGGAGGGTCAGATATGTGAGTGAGGCGAACAGCGTAAGAACCCTGTCAGAGAACGATTCCCCGGCCGTCCTTCCCGTAATTTCCACGAGCGGCCTCCCCGATATGAGGGAGGTCCCGGCGTCGATCACCAGCCCGATTCCGAGGAGCATGAAGCCGATGCTTATGGCCCACAGGACAGAGCTGGACACAAACCTGTTTGCTTTGTACGCATAGTAGCTCGTAAGGAGTGCCACCAGAGCGCTCATGATGTTGAGAGAGAAGGTGATTAGAGCTCCTGAGGCCAACTTCCAACATTCGGGCCTCGGTATCGGCTTTAACCTTTCGGAACCATCGTCTGGACGGAAGGTCCAGACGCTCCTTTCCGCCCCGCTATATATCGAGGGCGTACAGTAAAGCTCGAACGAAAATGAACACGAAGAAAATAGCAATCGCGTCCATGGTAGGGGCGTTCGCCGTGATGGCCCTGATCATCGCGTATCCCGCGATGGCAGCCTCACCCTCCACCCCGCAGAACGCCAGTCCCTCCCAACTGCTGGCACAATCAGCAACAATGGCTTCCCAAAAAATCCAACTCACTGACGGTCAGACCATCACCCTGACTAGCGTCGCCGGCGGATGGTGGGTCGTCGGGGACCGTGCAACCAACGGGACCGCCTCTGGAACGATGACGTTGCAGGTAACAGGAGTCCTGAAGGGCGGATACATCATCAGCGTCACAGGCGGCAGCTTCAACATCAACGGAGCCACCTACAGCATCTCAAGTGGATCCGCTGAGCTGGGTCCACACCGAGTATACATGGTCGGCAACGGCCAGGCTGGCACTGCCCAGTTCCTCTTCCAAGACAGGAGCCTCGGCAAGTTCGGTAGCACCGGCTACGGGGTTCTCAGAGTCGATCTGAGTGATGGGACATCGGAGTACGCGGCGCGACTGCTTGTAACCGTGACCGTGGCAAGTCCGACAGCATAAGGCGCGGGCATCCTGCGCCTTTCCCCTTTTTGATACGAACGCCGAAGGGCGACAACAATATACCTCACTGCAGAGGAGCGAGATCGACATGATGGTCCCAACCCTGGCGCTTGGTTCGCCGGCCCCGAACTTCGACCTCCCCGGGGTCGACAACAGGAGATACTCGTTGGCGTCCTTCGCGGACAAGCCTGTACTGGTCGTGATCTTCTCCTGCAATCACTGCCCCTACGTTAAGGACTACGAAATCCGGATGGTCTCGATTCAGCGGGACTACGCCGCCAGAGGCGTGCAGCTCGTTGCCATCAACTCCAATGACGACAGGGCCTACCCTGAAGACAACTTCGCAGAAATGGTTAAGCGCGCCAGGGAGAGGGGATTCAACTTCCCCTACCTCCGAGACGAGACCCAGGAGGTCGTCGAAGCGTACGGAGGCGTGTGTACCCCCCACGTGTTCGCCTTTGACAGCAACAGGCTCCTCCGGTATCGCGGCAGGATCGATGACTCGCGCGATGCGTCGAAGGTTGCCCATCCTGACCTCAGGAACGCGCTCGACGACCTGGTCGCCGGAAGCGGAGTCCGAAACCCAGACACAAAGCCCTTCGGGTGCAGCATCAAATGGTACCAGATGAAGCCCGGGTAGAGTGATGGACTTTGGCAGTTGGCCGGTTCCAGATCATGAGTCTGTTACAGGCCGCGCGGGCCTATGCGCTTGGGCTCCCCCTCGAGTCGGCCTACTCCTGGGGCCTGAACAGAGCCATTTTCATTGCCGCGGCTAAGAGAGGTTTCAGGGGAGGCTCCTCCTCCCGTGAGGGTGGGGCCGCAGCAGGGAAGACTTCGATGAGAGAGGACACCTTCCGGCTCGGGGACGACATGGCCTACAAGACCGAAAAGAGCGGCGTCCTCCTCTTCACGATTGGAGGCAGGGTCCAGACGAAGGAAGAGTTCGACAAGCGAGTCAAGGCCCGGTTCGGCAAGACTTTCCCAGCGGCTTGGAAGGAGGCCCTGAGCTATGTCAAAGGGTTCGACAGGAGCGTCCTCCTCTCCTCCGAGGAGTTCTTCAGAGACGCATACAGGCCGGTAAGGGATTCTTTCGCAGAAAAATGGTCTGAGGCTTCAGATCAGGCGTAGCGCTGCTGCCTGAGCCAGGAGTGGATCGCCAGCGAGGCGACAGCCTCCATCGTCGTGTTCCTCTCCTCGGCCGCCCTCCTCAACCCGTCAGCCACCCTCGGGTCCAGCAGGATCTCCAGCTTCACGGCGTGCAGGTATGAAACCTCCCTCCTGATGTCCTCCACGGGCCGCTGCGGTGCCATCACAAAGTGGCTCACGACATTCTCCGCCTCCGGAGATGGCAGCGGGGCTATGGTCTCCGCTAATTCCTTCAACTGGGTCGCCCTCTCCCTCTTGGGGAGCTCCTGGACGGTAGGCGCCTCCTCCGCCCTGTGAAGGAAGGTGGCGTGCTTGACGGGGAGCACTCCCTCCCTTCTCTCCTTGGGGAGCGGCGCCTGTTTGACGGCTATGTCCGCCCTCGTCTCTTTACGGATGTTCCTCACCGCCTCCACGGCGCTTATCCTGTCTTCCACGTACCTCCTCGACTTCCCAAGGGCCTTGGCGACCTGCTCCGAGGACCCGTAGGCCCTCGGATTCACCTTCCTCAGGGCGACGATGGCATCATACTCCTCTTCGGGCTCTATGTCCCTCCTCTGGATGTTCTCAACCAGGGAAACTATAATCGCCTCCTCGTCCGTCATAGGCCTGACGATGGCGGGCACCCTCTTCAGCCCCGCGATCTTCGCCGCCTCGAACCTCCTCGATCCGACTACAAGCTCATACCTTCCTCCGATCGGCCTCACGAGCAACGGCTCAAGGATTCCCTTCTCTCTGACAGAGTCCACGAGGTCTCCTACGTCACCCGGGCTCTTCCTGACGTTGGTCTTACCGACGAAGAGCTTGGAGATTTCGACCGACATTATCGTCCCTGTCTGCTCCTTCCATCCCTGCTGTGCGGACGCGAACCTTGGCAAATTTCGGTCGCATCAGCCGCAAGGCCGTTCTTAAAACTATCCGGCCCCTCCCGAACGGCTCTAGGAGAGTCAGCCGAGCCTTATCTTGGCCTTGTAGGCGTCCAAGTCGAGGAACCCGTGGCCGCTAATGTTGGCCAGTATGCACCTCTCTTCTCCCGCTGACTCGGCCTTCTTCGCTTCGTCCATGGCCGCCCTGACCGCGTGGGCGGACTCCCCTGCAATCAACCACCCCTCTGTTTCGAGGAAGGTCTTAGCGGCCTCGAAGACGAGCTCCTCGTCGCTTGGGTATGCTACCGCACTGACGTACCCTTTGTTCCGGAGAGCACTGATTATGGGGGCGGCCGCATGGTATCTCAGGCCATCGGATTTGATTGGGGTCATCGCGGTCTCATGGCCCAACGTATACATCATCATCAGTGGCGTATGACCAGCTGTGTCCCCGAAATCGTACCTGTACTCCCCCCTGACGAGGTTGGGGGCGGCCTCCGACTGAGCCGCGAGAAATTCGCACTCTCTCTTCTTCTGCAGGACCTCCCCCATGAACGGGAGCGCGACCCCACCGAAGTTCGAGCCTCCCCCAAGGCAACCTACGACAAGGTCCGGGGAGTCGTCCACCTTCTCGAACTGTTTGATGCACTCCAACCCGATTATGGACTGGTGGATCAGGACGTGGTTCAGCACTGACCCCAGGCAGTAGACCCTGTCGCCTGCCATGTCCGTGTATTCGAGCCCCTCGGAGACAGCAATGCCGAGGGAACCGGGGTGCTTGGGATCGGCATCGAGAAGCTTCCTTCCGAACGCCGTCTGATTGCTGGGGGAAGCGTAGACCTTTGCCCCATACATCTGCATGAGGAACTTCCTTTCTGTCTTCCAGTCGTACACCGCCCTCACCCAGAAGACCACCGTCTTAAGACCTAGAAGGGACGAAGCATACGTCAGTGCTGTCCCCCACTGCCCGGCTCCTGTCTCGGTCACGAGAGTCTCCTTGCCCTCCTTCGCTGCGTAGTAAGCCTGGGGGATGGCCGTGTTCACCTTGTGAGACCCTGTAGGGCTAAGGTCCTCGCGCTTGTAGTAGATTCTGACCTTCTTCAGCCCCAGCCTCTGCTCCAGGCGTTTCGCCCTGTAGAGCGGCCTGGGTCTTCCAGCATGAATGTAGAGCTCTCTGACCTCCTCTGGAATTTCGATCCATGTCGACGTCGACAGTTCCTGGCGTAGGCACTCCCCGACCAGCCGCCTCTTCAGAGCCTCCATCCTCGACTCGCCGTCGTTGGGCTCCTTCGGGGGCGGCAGGCCTCCTGGGATGTCGGGCACGATATTGTACCACTTCGTTGGAAGCTCATCCGGGGTGAGCACTATCTGGTCGGGTTCCATGGACCTCTAATGCACACATTTGTACATAAGACCTCCGCCGAACGACTTAGGTTTCCCCGAATTTCGGTCAAGCTTTATACTCGGCCGAGGCTCTGAAACCACTCGTGCTCACCCAGGATCAGATTCAGAAGCTGAAAGAGAAGCTGAACCGAGAGTCCGTAAATGTTTGCTTCAACAAGGGAACCGAGGCTCCCTTCACAGGCAAGTACTGGGACAACCACGAGAAGGGTACCTACTCCTGTATCGTTTGTGGTACCGCGCTATTCAGCTCTGACACGAAGTTCGAGTCAGGTACGGGGTGGCCGAGCTTCTTCCAACCCGTCTCGACGGGCATAATCAAGGAGGATACCGACCGAAGCTTCGGCATGGTCAGAACAGAGGTAAGCTGTGGAAACTGTGGCGTGCACCTGGGCCACGTATTCGACGATGGGCCCAGGCCCACCGGGCTGAGATACTGCATCAATTCAGCTGCCCTGGACTTCAGAAGGGTCTAGGCGGCACTGGCCGAAGACCCTATGATGTCGTCTCATGATGCGGCCGAGACCCCTTGTTAAACCCCCAACGGGAGAAGGCCCTCCCGCTCCCCGACCCGCCCCTCTCATGCGGCTTAACTTTGGTTAACCAAAAAGGGGCGCCGAATTGACAGCCTACCCCATAGGGAGCCCCAGGCTGGGTTTGTTTCGATTTCCTTGTCATCTCGTAACCTTGGTACCGCCCCCATGCGTCCTTCAGCGGCCTCGCTAAGGGATTCCGGGGTCCTCCGCCCCAAGAGGCTCATTACCCGCAAGGACGTCAAACCAGTCTTCATGATCTCTCAGGTACCTCACAAGAAGCAGAGGTACGAGACGGTGGGGGATTGGATACCCGGTAGGCCGGCACAGATCAGAGTAAGCAAGATGAAAGACCAGCGGTACGTTTTCCTGGTGGCGCTTCACGAGATGATCGAATATGAGCTCTGCAAGATGCATGGCATCACAGACAGGGAGGTGGTGGCCTTCGACGTCAACTTCGAGGCTGAACGCAGGTTGAACCTGCATCCCTTGGACGCCGAGCCTGGCAACCACCCAAAGGCGCCATACAGAAACGAGCACGAGTTCGCCACCATGATAGAGATGATGGTTGCCCATAAGCTGGGCGTCAGTTGGTCAGACTATGAGAAGACCGTTCTGTCCCTCAGCCCCAAGCCGAAGAAGATTACCGTCGGTCCCCGTGTCAGGCGCTCCCGGTAGGGAACCTCGCCCTCAAGAATCCCGAGCGTGGCTCGTACAAGCTGGGTGGTTTATGTCGGTGAGTTTAAATGAGTTCGAGCGCGCCGGAGACCGAATGGCAGGCGCCCCCGACACTGCTTCGATGCTGGCCACCGTCCCCTTCTTCTCCGGTCTTGACGAGAAGAAAAGGAAGTCGCTGGTGTCCCAAGGGAAGGAGATGTCATACAAGGCAGGAGATTTCGTTGTGCGCGAAGGGGCCATGGGTGTCGGTTTCTACCTAATTCTCGACGGTAAAGCAGAAGTCCGCAAGGGCGACAGAATCCTCGCTACCCTGGGGCAGGGGCAGTTCTTCGGGGAGATGTCGCTCATCGACGAGCTGCCGCGTTCGGCAGACGTGGTCGCTGTATCCTCGACCAAGTGCTGGGCGCTGACGTCTTGGGCCTTCGCTGGCCTAGTTAAGACAAACCCGGAGATAGCCCTGCAAATGCTGAAGGAGATGGTGAAGAGACTCAGGGCAGCCCAGAGCTCACCCACCTCCTGAGCTCGCGTCCGACGAGGCAGTCTGGTGTGGGAAAGTGAAGATAGGTCTGAGCACCTGGTCTCTGCTCGGACTCGACGTGACCACCGCGGTCCGAGCAATCGGCGACGCCGGGTTCGACTACATAGAGCTCTGGGGTGACGCTCCACACGCTCTTCCTGGCTGGGTCGACAGGCGTGCCCTCGGCGAAGCGCTCTCCTCCTACGAAATGACCATCACCATGCACGCACCTTTCACCGATCTCAACCCGGCCAATCCCTTCCAACCCGTGAGGGGTGCGGTGGAGAGGGCTCTAGAGGAGTTCGTGAGGTTCAGCGATTCCTTGGGGGCGAGGGTAATCACGGTCCACCCAGGGAGCGTCCACAACGATGCGATGGTCCCCGCTTCGGCTGCAAACGCTACAGCCATCCTCCAAGCCATGGTGAAAACAGCCGACGGCCGGCTTTCCATCAGCGTGGAGAACCAGACCAAGAGCAAGTCAAAGTATCACTATCCCCTCGGGTCAAACGCCGACTCTGTTAGGGCACTGATGGAAGCGGTCGAGGGTCTCAGATTCACTCTTGACACGGGGCACGCCCAGGCGAGCGCCCAAGCCTCCGACGATTACGTCCAAATGGCCGGGCCACGGCTAGTAGAGGTGCACCTGAGCGATAACACGGGCGCTTCGGACGCCCACCTCGTTCCGGGCGAGGGGACCGCGAACCTCACGGGGCTCGTGGGGGCGTTGGCCGGCTCTGACGTCTTTTTCTGCCTCGAGCTAAACCCACACATCTATACACCCACACAGGTTCTTGCTGCGGCGACATCGTTCAGGTCGAGCGTCAGCAAAGCAGTGAATGACTCGGTCCCGAAGGCCGGTTCGTGAGGGGGCTTGATCAATCCAGCCCGCGGACATCAGTAGGGGGGACGGACGGGAGGGAGGGGCTCCCGGGGTCCTCCCGGCTGAGGGAAGTTGGGTTCCCTCGGGAACGACGCCATCTACATCTCCGCCTCCCTTGGAATGACATTCAGGTCGGCAACCTTCTCCGCCCTCAGAATCCGAAGGGCGACCGCCTTGCCCACGACATCTTCGGAGAGTGCCTTGTGGAGCTCGTATTCGTCGGTCGCCTGAACATCCCCGAGTCTCAGGATAATGTCACCCAGGGCCACTCCAGCGATCCTTGCGGGCGAACCCGCATCGACGGACCTTACGAGGAGCCCATCCTCCTGGCCGACTTCAACAGACCTAGCGAGGTCCTCAGGGAGCTTGACCGGCTCCACGATGACTCCCAGGAAACCTTTCTTGACCCGGCCGTCCTTCGAGAGCTTGCCGACGGTTTCACTCAGCGAATCGACGGAGACAGCCACTCCCCTGCCGGCGAAGTATGCCACGTTCATCCCCAACAGGTTTCCAGATGCGTCAACGAGGGGACCTCCTGAGTAGCCCGGGTTCAGCTTCGCGTCAGAGACCACGGCGTCTTCAATCATGACCCCCCAGAAGCCGCGCATGCTCCTTCGATGGCTCGTTATGATACCTGACGTGGCGGAGGCCTTCTTGCCTGACGTGTTCGCCAGGGCAAGGACGAACTGTCCCACCTTGATGCCCTCCGCGCTCCCCACCTTCACAGGCTTCAGCTCCGAAGCATCCACCCTGAGGAGGGCGATGTCCGTGTACGGATCCCTTCCGACCACCTTCGCCTCGAGTTCCGTGCCGTCACTCAGCGCGACTGTAGGGGCCATCGAGTGCCCCACGACGTGACTCGCGGTTACAACCAGCCCCGCTGAAGACCAGACAATCCCCGTGCCACCTCTCCTTCCTGCGTTCACGCTCACCACTGAGGGTGAAACGCTCTCAGCCAGCTCGGTTACAGCGTTTGAAAATGACTGTAACAGCTGCATTCCCTGTGTTCCTGTCATCTTGTCAGAATCACCACCTGTGGCATGCACCGGCGGCTACTTGTTGAGCGGGTTCGGGAGGTAACGACTCACATAGCGTACGGCTTGAAGTATCCTATCCGCAGCAGTCCCTGTCTTGTGCCGGGCCTGGGGCTGGCGTATAGCCTGGAGATTCTCCCCATCAACTGGTGGGCTGCGCGGACGGCCTTCGGAAGATCTGCTTCATTCGCGACCTTCGCGTCGACATCCAGCTGCCCCGCCGAGAACTTTGCATCGATTGTGGCGGTCCCGTCCTCGGTCACCCATTTCATCACAAATCCTTCAACGGTCTCGGCCATCCCCACCCATCGGATGGTGTCGAACCACCTCCCTTTGAGGGCCGAAATGATCGTTCCCGTGCTCGCCTCGTAGGGGAGGAAGGTGTGCAGAATGGGAACCTTTCTCGCTCCGCTGTAGGCGGGCCTCGCTGCGAAAGACTCCCTTGCCTTCTCTGTCACACTGTACCCCTCGGGGGATTTGACCAGAAGGCCGCCGTCCTCCAGCCTCTCAAGCGACCGGGAGAGCGTCTCCGGATGGGCCCCTGTTATTCGCCTGAGCCCGTCGAAAGTGAAAATTGCAAGTCCCTCCTCCTCAATGGTCCGCACCACTTCTGCGTCCCTTGGGCTCACAGAAGCAGACTCGTCTTCGAGTTCGGCGTCTCGCCTCAATGTTTCGATTGTCTAAAGGCTTCACTCCCTTAAAAAACACGCTCTCCGTGACACTCGTCCATCCGCCTTACGTCATCGAGAACCCGTACTCCGGACCGTCTAAGCCCATCGGAACTGCAGAAATATTCCCCCCGACGCCGCTGGACACGATGGCTCCTTCCGGGAAGATGCTGACTCTCGGCGTGATAGCTGTGGTGGTGGTTCTCCTTGTCTACACGGTTTATGAGTCCAGTACCGTCCCAGGTTCCGTCACCTCCAACGTCCCCTCCAGGTTCTCTGTGAACGGGCGGACCTTCGCCTTCACCTACTTCGCCACGACCCAGCAGCAGAGGCAGGTAGGTCTCATGAACAGAAAAGTGACCAACACGACGACGATGCTCTTCGCCTTCCCCTATTCTAGCAACTGGGCTTTCTGGATGTACGACACAAACACGAGCCTCGACATAATCTGGGTGAACGCAACCGGCGATTCAGGCCAGGTCGTCTACCTGAGGGAGGGGGCCCCGCCCTGCTTCAACTCTTTCGGGTACGGATGCGCAACCTATACGCCAAGTGCCCCCGCGAACTACGTGATCGAGGCGAAGGCCGGATTCGCTGCGGCATACGGCGTCACCACTGGAACGACCATCCTGTTCAGCTGAATTCCCGCTTCTCACGTTCTCGTCTAGGAATTTCGACTAGGCCTTCTTTTGCCGCCCCTGGGGCCGATTTGAGGGCATGCAGGCCGCTCCCAAGCCCCCGATGACAAGGGCTCAGAAGCTCCGCTGGTACGCCAACCAGCTTATGGCCGACGCCGCGGCCGACGAGAAGGCGGGGGCCTCTGAGACTGCTGTGTCGCGATATCTCCAGGCTGCTGAAATCCTTCTGCTTCTGTCCAAGGTGGAGGAAAACTACACGGCCTGGAAGTACTACACGGACAACGCCGCCCTCTGTCAGCAGAAGGCAAGGCGCCTTATCGCCCTCGCCCCGAAAGACGAGGCGGCGCAGTCCCCTTGACCCCTAACCGGTTCGACCCCACGTTCTTAATATACCACGGCGGCCCCTTTACTCTGGAATGACTAAGTGGGAGTGCTACCGCTGCGGACACATATTCGAAGGGGATAACACCCCTGACGAGTGTCCCAACTGCCACTACTCGCTCACCTTCTGGATTGAGGCGGGCGAGTCCACGGTCCCCACCATC
>Ga0187769_10002199_pt1 | contig 11355 bp, 8 predicted proteins | sample 0116_SJ02_MP02_1_FD_133140 | JGI IMG/M metagenome (GOLD analysis project Ga0187769, IMG submission 133140) | Tropical peat soil microbial communities from peatlands in Department of Meta, Colombia - 0116_SJ02_MP02_10_MG | ecosystem: Environmental > Terrestrial > Soil > Wetlands > Peat | place... | reverse complement strand
TCCCTTCCCGTACCAGATTGAAAACACACCGTCGTATCGCATACCCGGCATGATCGAGGCCCGTTGCGTCCCCCAAACCGAGGTCGCGGCCAGGTCCTCGTTGAGTCCGGGCTGAAAGTGAATGTCGTGCTGGGCCAGGAACTCGCGGCCCTGGTGAAGCGCTTGGTCATAGCCACCGAGCGGCGACCCCGGATAGCCGGAGATGAAGCCCGCGGTGTGACGGCCGGCCGTGACGTCACGCTGGTGCTGGACCATCGGTAGGCGGACCAGCGCCTGTGTTCCGGTGACGTAGACGCGTCCAGAGGTCTGCCGGTACCGGTCGTCGAGCTGATAGGAGGTCTTGACGGCCATTTGACGACTCCCTTGCCGAAGCTCCCCTTGCGCAAGAAGCTACCTAACCGAATGCAGCTGGCTTAATCGAACAATATTAAGGAAATCTACGGGGCCGTCCGGGGGCGGTCAACCGGCTGTGAGTAACGCACGCGCGCTCCTGTCTCGGCTAGCGACCCTCTTCGTTTGCCGCTGGGCAGGATCGTCCAGCGCGGCCAACGCAGCAGCAATTGCGCCGCACGGCGTGGATTCTCACCGGTTTGGCTGAGAACGTGAACCGCGACTACAGCGCGGAGGAACCGCGCATCGGGCGGATCATGTTGTCCTGCACGAACGAGGCCACTAGTTGCCCGTCCCGGCGAAACACGTCGGCCCGTCCATAGCTTCGCCCGCCGCCCGCGTAAGGACTGTGTTGCGATAGCAGCAGCCATTCGGCAGCGGAGAAGGGTTCGTGAAAGGTGATCGTGTGGCTGAGCACGCCCGTCGAGAGCGTCTTGTGCGCGAGGGCTTGTCCGACTCCCGCATGGGGCCGCATGGCGGTACCGATGAGGAAGCCGTCGGTGGCGTAAGCAAGCAACGCCTGCCCGATCACTCGATCATCGGGCACCCCGACGAAGCGGCTCCACACATCGAGCTCGGGCGGGCCGACTGCATCGGGGTCGCTGATGTCGACGCCGCCGACCACGCGAATCTGCCAGCCGCCGCCCTCGTCATTGCCCTGGATTTGGTCGGGGTCCGATGCGGTCGCGGGTCGGTCGGCGTGGCGGATTATGTCTTGTTCATCGGCCGAGAGGAGCACCATCGATGTGGTGCAGATGCGCTCACCTTGGCTGATCGTCACGGTGGAACTCGCCAGGCTGCGGCCGCTGTGCACCGAATCGACTGCGACCTCGACAGGCTTGTCGGGCGCCGCAGGCCGAGCGAAGCCGATGTGGAGCGTCTTCACAGACTTGCCTTCGTGGCCGATGGACGCGGCCACGATGGACTGCGCCATGAGCTGACCGCCGAAGACGATGGAGTGGCCGGTGTCGACGTTGCCGGCCCTAAACCGGCCGGGTTCCGTCTGCTCCAGGGCGAGGCTGTCGAGGAGCCCCTGGACGGTGAAACCCATCGCTAATCGGCTGCCGTAGGTAGTCCGCCATCGAGGTGGGCTTCGCATCGGCCAGGTTGCCGCCCAATCGTCGCGAAGTCGACAGCAGGCAGCCGTAGGAGACGGCGAGCCGGCGCCTTGCGGGTCCCGCAGGTTGGTTGGCAGGTTTGGGGGCCGGAATGCCGTCGCCTGGATGACACGACGGTTAATTTAACTATTTTAAGAAATTTGTGTCAACCTGGCGGAAGCCTTCTAATCGAGTTAGGTACATTGCTAGCCTGACGCGCGTGACTCGTCACCGCGTGCGTATCTTTGTCCAGGTCGGCACGGCGTCGAGACGCGACAAAGGCAGATCTCCGTGACAACACACGCGCGATCTGCGCGCGCCTCCCCCTGGCTGCCCCTGTTACGACCCGTGGCAGGGTTAGCAACCATCGCGGCCACCGCGGGGATCATGGTCTTTGCAGCGGACATGTTCCAGGGGAGATTCACCAAGACCGTTCCGGTGACTGTGCTGTCCGATCGGGCCGGGCTGGTGATGAGCCCGGACGCCAGGGTGAAAATGTTGGGCGTCCAGGTCGGCAGGGTGTCCTCGATCGAAGACCTACCCGACGGCCGGGCCGCCATCCACCTTGCGATGGATCCCGCGCGGTTGCATCTCGTTCCGGCGAATGTGCTCGTCGATATCGCCTCAACGACGGTTTTTGGCGCCAAGTTCGTGCAGCTGGTATCACCGGCGAACCCATCGCGCACGCCGATGTACGCCGGGCAGGTACTGGATTCCAAGCATGTCACCGTCGAGATCAACACGGTGTTCCAACAGCTGACGGCGGTGTTGTCGAAGATCGAGCCCGCCAAGCTCAACGAGACGCTCGGCGCGATCGCATCGGCGTTGCGTGGGCGGGGCGAGAAATTGGGTCAGACTGTTTCACATCTGAACAAGTTTCTGGCGACGCTGGATCCCAGCCTGCCCACCTTGAGCCATGACATCGAGGTCGCGCCGGCGGTGATGAATGCCTACGCCGATGCCGCGCCGGACGTCATCAAGATCGCCGACAACGCGACGCAAGTGAGCAAGACCGTCATCGAAGAGCAGCAGAACTTAGACACGTTGCTGATCAGCGTGATCGGACTAGCCGATGTCGGAAACGACGTGGTGGGCAGCAACCGACAAGCGTTGACCGACGTAGTGCATCTTTTAGTGCCGACCTCCGATCTGGCCAACCAGTACCACGAGGGGTTGACCTGCGCGCTGCAGGGACTCCTGCCGCTGGCGCATACTCCGCCGCTGCCGGATCCCGGCGTTGTCATCTTGGTCAGTCTGGTACTCGGCAGGGAGCGATACCGATACCCCTCGGACCTGCCAAAGGTCGCGGCCAAAGGCGGTCCGCACTGCATGGACTTGCCGAACGTGCCGTACGCGAAGCGTGAGCCCTTCCTCGTCACCGACGTCGGCACCAACCCAGCGAAGTACGGAAACCAAGGAATCCTGCTGAATTCCGATGGGCTCAAGCAGATGCTGTTCGGGCCGATCGACGGACCACCGCGCAACACCACACAGATCGGGCAGCCGGGATGAGCGCCCTAGGGCGCACGGTCGTCAAATTCGGACTCTTCGCATCCATCATGGCGGCCCTAACGGGGTCCCTGTTCTTTATCTTCGGGGCGTACCGCACCGGATCAACGAATGGGTATTCGGCGGTCTTTGCCGATGCGTCGCGACTGCGGGCAGGTGATTCGGTGCGCGCCGCCGGTATCCGGGTCGGCACGGTCAACAGCGTCGCACTGCAATCGGACAACACCGTGTTGGTGACATTCGATGCTGACCGCACCGTCGTACTGACCACAGGAACCCGGCTGGCCGTGCGCTACCTCAATCTGGTGGGCGATCGCTACCTGGAACTCATCGACGGTCCCGGTTCGACGCGAAGACTCCCTGCCCATGCGCAGATTCCCCGCGACCGTACCGAGCCGGCGCTTGATCTAGATCTCTTGTTGGGCGGGCTGAAACCGGTAATCCATGGCCTGAATCCGCAAGACGTCAATGCGCTGAGCGCATCGCTGCTGCAGATCATGCAGGGGCAGGGTGGCACGCTGCAATCTTTGCTGTCGAAGACATCGTCGTTCACCAATGGCTTGGCCGACAACAATGAGGTGATCAAGCAGCTCATCGACAATCTCAACACCGTTATCGCGACGCTGGATAAGAACGGCGACAAGTTCTCCGGCGCGGTCGATCGCCTCGAGCGGCTGGTTAGCGGGCTGTCGGCCGACCGTGATCCGATCGGCGCCGCTATCGATTCACTCGACAAGGGAACTGCGTCAGTCGCAGACCTGCTGACCAGAGCGCGCCCACCGCTGGCCACAACGGTGGACCAGTTGAATCGGTTGGCCCGCATCCTCGATCAGGACAAGGACCACCTCGACGCCGCACTGCAAAGAGCACCGGAGAACTACCGCAAGCTAGCGCGGTTCGGTACTTACGGCAGCTTCGTCAACTACTACATCTGCGAACTTTCTTTTCGCGCAACTGATCTGCAAGGCCGCACCGTCGTGGTCCCGTGGTACAAGCAAAAAGGCGGGAGGTGCGCAGAGCCCTGATGTTCAGGTACCGCGGACCCAAAATGATTCGCGCCGGGTTCATCGGCGTGGTTCTGATCATCCTGACTATCGCGGTCGGGCTGCGGCCCCAGCAGCTGATGTCACTGGCGACCGCGGTCAGATACCAGGCGCTCTTCATCGAGGCAGGCGGCATCGCCGTTGGCAATGACGTGACGGTATCGGGTATCAAAGTCGGCTCGGTATCCGGTGTCTCACTGCGCCGCGGCAAGGCGTTGGTCACATTCACCATCAACAGCAAGGTCCGCCTCGGATCCGACAGCACCGCTCATATCCGCATCGGATCACTGCTGGGCCAACGGGTTCTGACCCTCGAGCCCGCCGGCAGCCGCAGAATGTCACCTAACGAGATCATCCCCGCCTCGCGCACCTCGTCGCCCTATTCGCTGACCGATGCGGTCAGCGACCTCGCCACCAATGTCGCCAGAACCGACACCCAGACGCTGAACCAATCACTGGACACCCTCGCCGCAACAATCAATAGGATTGCCCCGCAATTGGGCCCGACGTTCGACGGGCTGGCCCGGTTGTCGCGCGCACTCAACAGCCGCAACGAAATGCTGGGCGAGCTGTTCAAGAGCGCTGGCAACGTGACCGGGATCTTGGCGGACCGCAGCCAACAACTTAACACCTTGCTTCTCAACGCCAACGACCTGATCGGCGTTCTCAACGAACGCCGGCAAGCAATCGTCGACCTGCTCGGCAGCACCTCGGCGCTGGCCAAACAGCTCTCCGGGCTGGTGGCCGACAACGAAAAGGAATTGGTCCCGGCACTGGACAAGCTCAATTCGGTTATCGCGATGCTGGAAAAGAATCGTGACAACATCGGCAAAGCACTGCCGGGCATGGCGAAGTTCCAAGTCACCCAGGGTGAGACCGTGGCCAATGGCTTCTACTACAACGCCTTCGTGCCAAACGTTCCCCCGCCGCAAAACTTGCAGCCGTTCCTGGATTACTTCTTCGGGTTCCGGCGGGGTGTCAATGCAGGACAGCCACCGGATAACGCCGGGCCTCGGGCCGAGTTCCCGTTCCCCTACAACGGAATTCCCGGGGGTTCCCGATGAACCGAAGGCGTTTGGCAGCCGTGACGGCAGTTGTGCTCGTCGGGCTCATCATCGGTGGGGCGATCATGCTTGTCCGCCAATCGTACTTCGCGCCCAAGACGATCACCGCATTCTTCACCTCCGCCACAGGCATTTACCCAGGCGATGAGGTGCGGGTCGCCGGGGTCAAGGTGGGTGACATTAAATCCATCAAGCCCGACGGCACGCAAACCACGATGACGTTGAGTGTCAACCACGACGTACCCATTCCCGCGGATGCCAAGGCGGTGATCGTCGCCCAAAACCTCGTCGCCGCAAGGTATGTGCAACTTGCGCCCGCCTACGAATCGAGCGGCCCGACGATGCACGATGGCGCGGTAATCCCCATCGACCGCACCGCCGTGCCCGTCGAATGGGACGAAGTCAAAACGCAGGTGATGCGGCTGGCCACCGAGCTAGGACCGACAAGTGAGGTGTCGAGCACCTCGGTGTCACGGTTCATCGACAGCGCCGCCGACGCGATGAACGGCAACGGCGACAAGCTGCGCCAGACGCTAGCGCAATTGTCCGGGGTCGGCCGAATCCTGGCCGACGGTAGCGGCAACATCGTCGACATCCTCAAGAACCTGCAGACTTTCGTTGCCGCACTCCGCAACAGCAACGTCCAGATCGTGCAATTCGAGGATCACCTCGCCTCACTGACCAGTGTCCTCGATGGCGGCCGCTCCGACCTGGACTCCGCGCTCAACGACCTCTCGGTCGCGGTCGGGCAGGTGAAGCGGTTCATCGCCGGCACCCGCGACAAGACCTCCGAGCAGATACAGCGGCTGGCGAACGTCACCCAGACGATCATCGACCACCGAATAGACCTGGAAAACGTCCTGCACGTCGCGCCGAATGCCTTTGCTAACGGCTACAACATGTACAGCCCCGATACCGGAAGCGTTGTCGGGGCGGCGACATTCCAGAACTTCGCCAACCCCGTCTTCGCAATCTGCGGTGCCATCAATGCCATCGGAGACGTAACCTCATCCGAAACCGGAAAGCTGTGTGCCCAGTATCTCGGCCCCGCTTTGAGCCGGCTCAATTTCCAATATCTGCCATTCCCGGTAAACCCGTATCTGATGAAGTCACCAGACAACATCATCTACTCCGATCCGAAACTGGCCCCCGGCGGTTCCGGCCCAGCCGAGACACCACCCGAAATTCCACCAGCGGTGTCGGCATACACCGGTCTGGATGGTGATGTGCCCGCGCCGCCCGGGTATGGGCAGCCCCCCGCGGTCGCACCGGGCCCTTCCGCTCCTGATCATTTGCCGGCATTCCCATCACCAGCGTTGTATCCGGGCGCACCAGTGCCAGCGCCCACCAGTCTGCCGGAGATGCTGCTGCCAGCGGAAAGACCACCATCGTGATCGGCGTGAGGTCGGCGCGCGGGCTGCTCGCGATCGGTGCGGCGGTGATGCTCGCTGTCACCGGCTGCGCTTTCCAGGGACTGAACTCGCTGCCATTGCCCGGAGCGGTGGGCCGGGGCGCCGGGGCCACCATCTACCACGTCGAAATCGCCAATGTCGGTACACTGGAATCAAACTCACCGGTGATGATGAAGGACGTCGTCGTCGGCAGCGTGGGGAAGATGACCTTCACGAACTGGCACGCCGATGTAGAGGTGTCGGTACGGCCCGACGTGGTGATCCCCGCAAACGTCGTCGCCACCGTCGGACAGACCAGCCTCCTGGGATCCATGCACCTGGCGCTCGACGCGCCGCTCGGCCAACCACCCCGCGGGCGGCTCGAGCCGGGCGCGACCATTCCGTTGGATAGATCATCGGCCTACCCGTCGACCGAGCAGACTTTGGCGTCGCTGTCGGCCGTCGTCAGCGGCGGCGGGTTAGGTCAGATCGGCGACATCATCCACAACCTCAACGCCGCGCTGTCCGGGCGGGAAAGCGATTTCCGTGATCTGCTAACCCGGCTGGACACTTTCGTCGGCACACTGGATGCCCAGCGCGACAACCTCGTTGCCGCCATTGCGGGTCTGAACCGGCTTGCGGGCACGTTCGCCGGACAGCGCGACGTGATCGCGCGGGCGCTGCGCGAGATACCGCCGGCACTCGACGTCCTCATACGAGAACGTCCGCGCCTGACCACGGCGCTCGACAAGCTGCGAGTGTTCAGCAACACCGCTATTCGGCTGGTCACGGACACGCAGGCCGATCTGGTGAGGAACTTGCAAAACCTTGGGCCGACACTTCGAGCACTCGCTGATGTCGGGGCCGAACTCGACACCGCCCTGGCCTACGCGCTGACGTTCCCATTCCCGCAGGACTTCCTCGACCGCGGCTTCCGCGGCGACTACATCAACGTGTTTGCCACCATGGATCTGACGATTCCGCGTCTCAAGCGGGGGCTGCTGCTGGGCACTCGATGGGGTGAAGAGGGCGCACCGCTGGTGCCAGCGCCGGGCGACCCGTACTACCTGAACTACAGCTACAACCCGCTGGCCGCGCCCATCACCCCTCCGCTGTCGAACGCGGCGCCGACGGGTCCACCCAACGCAGCACCGCCGGAGGCCGGCACACTACCGCCACCCCGTCCGAAAGTCACAGCACCAACCGACTTTCCGCCCCTGGATGACGGCGGCCGCTGATGCTGACTCGTTTAGTCCGAACTCAACTGATCATCTTCACGATCGCTTCGGTCATCGGAGTTGCCGTGATGGTGTTCGACTACATGCAAGTGCCAACACTTTTGGGTCTCGGCCGCATCACCGTGAAGCTGGAGTTACCCACCTCTGGTGGCCTTTACCGGTTCAGCAATGTCACGTACCGCGGGATTCAGGTGGGCAAGGTAACCGACGTGGAGATCGTGCCGGTCAACCACGTGGAAGCGACGCTGTCGCTGGACGTCTCACCAAAGATCCCGGCCAACCTGGTCGCCGAGGTACGCAGCATCTCAGCCGTCGGTGAACAGTACGTCGACCTCAGGCCACGCACGAACTCGCCACCCTACCTGCACAATGGATCGGTGATCGCCATGGGCGACACCAGCATTCCGCAGCAAGTTGGGCCGATGCTCGATCAGGTCAGCGCGCTGGTCAACAGCATCCCCAAAGACAAACTGGGCACACTGCTCGACGAATCCTTCAAAGCGTTCAATGGGGCCGGCTACGACCTCGGATCGCTGCTCGACTCGTCGGCCACGGTATCGGGGGACCTCGCCGGGGTCTCCGATCGCGCACGATCGTTGATCGACGGCAGCGCACCGATACTTGACTCCCAAGTCCAGACCGCCGACGCGATCAAATTGTGGGCGCGCAGCCTCGCGGGAATCACCGAGCAGGTGAAAACCGATGACCCGCAGATACGGACGTTACTGCGCGCCGGGCCCGGCTCCGCCCACGAGGTTGCACGTCTACTCAACCAAGTCAAACCCACATTGCCGCTACTGCTCGCCAACCTCACGACGCTGGGTCAGGTCGCGGTGACCTACAACCCCTCTCTGGAGCAACTTCTGGTGTTGTTGCCACCTTATGTTGCCTCAACCCAAACGTATGCTCGCGTCGACAACAATCCGACCGGGTTACCGCTGGGCGAGTTCTCGGCGACGATAGCCGACCCGCCGTCGTGCACCGTCGGCTTTCTGCCGCCGTCGCAATGGCGATCACCGGCAGACACCAGCACCATCGATACCCCGGACGGGCTGTACTGCAAACTTCCGCAGGATTCACCGATTGCAGTGCGCGGAGCCCGCAACTACCCGTGCATGGGCCACCCCGGAAAACGCGCACCCACTGTCCAAATCTGCAACAGCGACAAACCTTACGAACCACTGGCCATGCGCCAGCACACCCTCGGTCCATATCCGCTCGACCCCAATCTGATCTCACAAGGTATTCCACCCGACGACCGAACCACCGTCGACAATCACATCTTCGGCCCTGTTGAGGGAACACCACCACCTGCCGGGGTGTCACCACCGCCCGCCGGAACGCTACCGGCACCAGAGCCGCAGCAAGCCCCGAATCCACCCGTTGATCCGCATTCGGCGACGGATGCACCGCCGCCAGCTGGAGCCAACCCTGCGGCGCCCACCGCGTCTCCCAGCGGCTTCAACAGAGTCGAATCCGGCCCGCCTGTCGCGCTGGCCCGGTACAACCCGCACACCGGTGAATATCTGGCGTACGACGGGAAGTGGTACAAGCAGTCCGACCTGGTAGCCACCTCGGTGCCGAAGTCTTGGCAGGACCTCCTGCTGCGCGGATGACGGGTCTTGGCGAGCCACTTATCGGAAAGGACACGCATGCGATTCATATTCGTCCACAGCGGATTCCACGCCGCGTGGTGCACACACGATCGCTTAAAGGAACGTCGGCGTATGAGCCGATACGGCACGCGATGTTGCTCGTCGCTTACGCAGCGTAGTTGGTAGTGTCTGACTTTCAAACCGACGCAGTGCGAACATCTTCCGAGAATGGTGAGAGGTGAGATGCCGTGACAGTCAGCGCCGCCAGTGACGTCTATTACGACCCGTACGACGTGGAGATCAACGCTGATCCCTATCCGGCGTTTCGACGGCTCCGCGAAGAGGCGCCGCTGTATTACAACGAGCAGCATGACTTTTGCGCGCTGAGCCGATTCGCCGACGTCGAGCAGGCACTGGTCGACTACCAGACCTTCAGCTCCGCGCGGGGCGTGATCCTGGAACTGATCAAGGCGAACATCGATATCCCGCCCGGTGTGATCCTCTTCGAAGACCCGCCGATCCACGACGTCCACCGCAAACTCTTGGCCCGCATGTTCACGCCGCGCAAAATCAGCGACCTGGAACCCAAGATCCGCGAATTCTGCGCGCAAAGCCTCAACCCGCTGGTGGGCACTGGGCGCTTCGATTTCGTGGCCGACTTGGGCGCTCAGATGCCGATGCGGGTGATCAGCATGCTGTTGGGCATTCCCGAAGAAGACCAGGAGGCCATCCGGGACCGCTCCAACGCGATGATGCGCACCGAAGCCGGCCAGCCGGTTTCGATGGCGTCCGAAGGTATAGACAGCGGTGAGACGTTCGCCCGGTACATCGACTGGCGGGCCGAACATCCATCCGATGACATCATGACCGAGCTGCTCAATGTCGAATTCGAGGATGAGACGGGCACCACCCGGCGGCTCACCCGTGACGAGCTGCTGCTGTACGTGAGCGTGGTCGCCGGCGCAGGCAACGAGACCACCACGCGGCTGATCGGTTGGATGGGCAAGGTGCTGGCCGAGCACCCGGACCAGCGTCGGCAGCTGGTCGAAGACAACTCGTTGATTCCACGGGCGATCGAGGAGCTGCTGCGCTACGAGCCACCAGCACCGCACGCCGCCAGGTACGTCACTCGTGACGTCGAGTACTACGGTCAGACCGTGCCCGAGGGCAGCGTGATGATGATGCTGATCGGGGCAGCCAACCGCGATCATCGCCAGTTCCCGCCCGATGGTGATGTTTTCGACATTCACCGCGAGGCCCGCCAGCACCTGACGTTCAGTGTCGGCACACACTACTGCCTTGGCTCGGCGCTGGCCCGACTGGAAGGGCGGATCGCGTTGGAAGAGGTCTTGAAGCGCTTTCCCGAGTGGGATGTCGACCTCACCTGTGCCAAGCTGTCGCCAACCTCCACGGTACGAGGATGGGATAACATGCCAGCTGTCATCCCTTGAGCCGCAGCGGATTTGAGTTCAACGTCAAAGAAACGAGGTAACCATGACGGGACGAGTTGAAGGCAAGGTCGCGTTCATCACGGGTGCGGCCCGCGGTCAGGGTCGCAGTCACGCAATCCGACTGGCACAGGAGGGCGCTGACATCATCGCAGTTGATATCTGCAAACCGATCAAGGGCGGGTTGGTTCCGCCGGCCACGCCGGAGGACTTGGCCGAGACTGCCGACCTCGTCAAGACCCATAATCGCCGCATTTTCACCGCCGAGGTCGACGTGCGTGATTTCGAGGCGCTGAAAGCCGCAGTGGACACCGGCGTGGAGCAGCTGGGACGGCTGGACGTCATCGTGGCCAACGCGGGCACCGCCAAGGGCGGCGATACGCTGGAAAAGACCAGTGAAGAAGACTGGCAGGATGTAATCGACGTCAACCTGTCGGGTGTGTGGAAATCGGTGAAAGCCGGTGTCCCGCATCTGTTAGCGGGCGGATGCGGCGGCTCGATCATCCTGACCAGCTCGGTGGGCGGCCTGAAAGCCTACCCCCACACAGGTAACTATGTGGCCGCCAAACACGGTGTGGTG
>Ga0187769_10002198_pt1 | contig 11360 bp, 5 predicted proteins | sample 0116_SJ02_MP02_1_FD_133140 | JGI IMG/M metagenome (GOLD analysis project Ga0187769, IMG submission 133140) | Tropical peat soil microbial communities from peatlands in Department of Meta, Colombia - 0116_SJ02_MP02_10_MG | ecosystem: Environmental > Terrestrial > Soil > Wetlands > Peat | place... | reverse complement strand
GGTCTCCTTGCCCCTCTGCCAGCGCCATAGTTATGAAGCCAGTCCTAACAGCAAACTGTGCAGCCGGCGGGGTTGTGGCGATTAAATTCAAAGGATCGCTGGTACTCCCGTACCACCGTACTGACGCTAACTGAGAGTCACGGGATGCTTGCGCGAGGATGTTCAGAACCTCATCAAACCCAGCGACGTTGACGGCGACCGCTGTTGCCCCGTACTGCTCGACTGCTTGGCTCACTTGTGGCGCGAGGGCCGTGAGAGCGCTCGAAAAATCGGTCGTCCCAGGTGCATACCGCACTCCTTCTGCGACTATCCCGCTATTCTTTTCAACGCTCGTCCGCAATGTGGCGACGTACTCGTTGCCCCATGTATCATCTCTCCAGAGAGGTATCACCACTTTAACACCATCTTCCTGCATCAGTTGCGCCGCTGCCGCAACTTGGTGAGTTGCATCTGGAACGAACCGGAAGACGTTGTTATTAGGAATCGCTAGTGACGGTGCAATACTGCCGTAGCTGACAAGAATCATGTTGTTCTCATACGCGTAGCGCCATGTCGCGTTTAAATTCTCGGAGGTTGCAGGCCCGATTACGACCTGAATGCCTTGCGCGTGCAGCGCTTTCAGGTCGTCGAGCGCCGTCGCAGGGTCGCTGCGCGTGTCGAGTGGCACCAAGCGTATTCGCACACTGGAGTTGATAGCAGAAAGGTAGGTATTGATGTCATTTCCTGCTACCGCGAGTGCGGCCTGGACGCTGCGGCCAATTTCGGTGGCGTCTCCTGACAATGGCAGGAGCGCACCGATGCGTAATTCTTCTGTCGCCCGCGTGCTCGCAGTCGAGGATGTGGTGGTCACATTCGTGCTTGTAGTGCGTCCAGCGAACACCGTCATCAACAAAATAGTAGCCATCATTATGATTACAAGCTGTTTTTTCATAGCCATCCCTTCTCCGGGGGAATTTCTCTCTCCAGTTAAAAGTTATTCTCAAAAATAAAACTTTGTGCAATTTGAAGCGTTTTTACAAGAGCACGCGATGAAGGACAACACATCGGCCGGCCGTTTCGGGAGATTAATCGGGGAAGGTTGACGAACACCGGGCAAAGGGGTTATCGTTGGGTCGTTACGATTTCACGGGTGATGAACATTCTCTCTACAACACGCTGCGTGCTGCGAAGGGCCAGAGAGCGGGGAACTAGAACTTGAGAGTTTAAGACAACTCAGTATAACTATTTGTTTTTTTGTCCATTTTTTCCATGTCGCTTCTGCGGCACCCCCACCTCCTCGTAGCTCTCTAAAAGAAATACCATAAACGTGCCACAAAGAGGGAGTCAAAATGGGCATAACGCTGGTCAACCTCCCGCTTAGCGCATTTTATTTATATAATTTAGCAGACATATTAAAGCTTCACTAAACTGATGTAACATAAACAACGCCATGGCTGATAACTCTTCGCGCACGAAAGACTTCCCTCGGGTCCAGGACACTATGACAGCTCTCCTGCACGCTCTTCCTGACCCGGCACTGCTAATCGATATAGATGGCACGATCTGCGCAGTCAACGGTGCCGCATTAGCAGGTAGTGAAAAGCAGCCGGAAGATCTCATCGGCACGAAGGTTTACTCTTCCCACGACTTTTCTACAGTCACCGCTGGACTTGAGCGCCGCGTCGAGGAGGTAATCCGTTCCAACAGGCCGTTGCGCACCGAAGAGGTGCACGAAGGAAAGCGGGTTGACCACTCACTCTACCCGGTTCTTGACAAGCAGGAAAAGGTCGCACAGATCGTCGTGATAACCCGTGACATCACAGAGTATCGAAGCGTGAAAGAGGAAAGACAGCGCCTGTCAAAACAGGTGAAGGAGCTGGAGCGAACCTTTAATGGCATTCTTTCTGCATCTGATGATCGCGTCTACGTGTTCGACAAGGACATGCGTTATACCTATGTAAACCCGCCGGGAGCCCGAGCACTCGGGTTGATGCCCAAGGACATCGCCGGTAAGACGTGGAAAGAATTGGGCATCCCTCTGGAGCCGATGCGGCGGGTAATAGCACTTGCAGATACGGTCTTTGCAACCGGACGTTCCCAGAAAGGGGAGCTTCAGTGGGACAGGGCAGATGGCACGGCACAGTGTTATGAGTACGTTCACGCCCCTATTTTCAACTCACACGGTGACGTAGTATCGATTGTTTCGACTTTTAGGAATATCACCGAGCGGAAGGAAGCAGAAGAAAATGTTGAGCGCTTAGCGAAGTTCCCTGAGGAGAATCCCAATCCGGTGATGCGGCTGAGTGCAGAAGGGGAGATCCTCTACGCAAATAAGCCCGCACAAAGGTTGCTGGAGGATTGGAACAGTAGCGCGGGAGGTGCTGCCCCGCAACTCCTGCGTGACGCGGCTGTTGACGCACTGTCGGACCGACAAAATAAAACGATCGAGATTTCGATACGTTCACACGTCTTTGAATTTTTTGTAGCACCCATTATCGATAGCGGCTATGTGAACTTTTATGGAAGAGACATCATGGAGCGAAAATGGACAGAAAAAGAGCTCCAGCGAGCGCACGAAGAGGCACAAGCGCTCAACGAGGAGCTGCAGTCCGTAAACGAAGAGCTCCGCTCCATGAACGAAACCCTTGAGGAGCGTGTGCAAGAGCGCACGCTCGAGCTGCAAAACGAGGTCGATGAGCGGAAGAAAGCAGAACAGACGTATCATACAGTCTTTGATTCTGTCCACGATGCGATCTTTATAATAGAAGGCGAGACGGGCACCTGCCTTGACATGAACGATCGCGCGTACGAGCTGTTCGGCTATACAATCAATGAATTGCAGAAACTTGGCGCAGGAGACCCGAGCTCGAGTTCAGGTTTGTCCACCAAGGTGCGTCTCCGCGCCGTCGTTGCAGAGGTATGGAACACAGCAATGCCCCAAATGCTGGAGCTAGACATAAGGGATAAATCGGGCCGCACACTCTGGGTCGAATCATATTTCAAGCGCGAAGTCATCGGTGGACAGCCGCGCATTCTCGCAGTAGGACGTGACATCACCGAACAGAAGGAGGCAGAAGGACAATTTCGGCGTAGTGCTGCAATCGATGCCGCACTTGCCGCGCTTTACGCACCATTGGCGTCTCCTACTTCTACAGCTATTGATGTCTTGACTGTTATCCTCGACGAGGCCAAGCGCCTCACCGGGAGCGAGCACGGATATGTCGCTCTCATTGACCCTCATACACGTGATTTGCTTAGCTTCGGCCACACGAGAATGGAACTCCGCGAATGTGGGGTGTCAGAAACAGGTAGGCCCATTCGATTTCCCATAGGATCTGACGGGCAGTATCCAGGTCTGTGGGGACACGCGCTGAACACAAAAAAGGGGTTTTACACCAACGCACCAGCAGATCACCCCGCATCGAGGGGCACCCCCGAAGGCCACACCCCACTGTATCAGTTCCTCACGGTTCCCGTGCTCATAGAAGACGAGGTCGAGGGGCAGATCACCCTTGCCAACCCCGGCAAGGATTTCAACGAGCAGGATCTCGAAGCAGTGCAGCGCCTTGCAGAATTCTATGCATTAGCAATACAGCGGAAACGGTCTGAAGAGGAGGTGCGTGAATCTGCACTTTATTCAAGAAATTTAATAGAGGCAAGTCTCGATCCCCTCGTCACCATCAGCGCCGAAGGCAAGATCACGGACGTCAACAAGGCGACGGAGGAGGTGACTGGTTATTCCCGTGAAGAATTGATAGGCACTGACTTCAGCAGCTACTTCATAGAGCCCAAAAAGGCGAGGAAGGGTTACCAGCAGGTGTTCACCGAAGGCTTCGTGAGGGACTATCCTCTCGCTATCCGACATACATCAGGTGAGATAACGGACGTCCTTTACCACGCCACGGTCTACCGAGATGAAGCCGGAGAGGTTCAGGGTGTTTTTGCCGCGGCGAGAGACGTTACTGAGCAGAAGAAGGCGCAGGAAGCACTCAAACGAGCGCACGACGAGCTTGAGCATAAAGTGAAAGAGCGCACCTTCGAACTGCAAGAGGAGATAGAAGAGCGCAAAGTGACCGAGGAAGACCTCCGGGAAACCACTGCGGAATTCCAAGAACTCACCGAAGAACTCCGACGCTCCAACGAGGAACTCGAACAGTTCGCCTACATCGCCTCACACGACCTCCAGGAGCCACTCCGGACAGTAACGAGTTCACTAGGGCTCCTCGAACATGGGTACAAAGACAAGCTCGGCGAGGATGCAGACACGTTCATCAATTATGCTGTTGATGGAGTAATACAAATGCAGCAGCTCATCAAGGATCTGCTCGCGTACTCCCGTGTCACGAGCCGCGGAGAGAAATTCAAACCGGTGCACTGCGAGGGTATCGTTCAGTCCGCTATCGCCAATCTCAGAGTTGCAATCGAGGAGAGTGGAGCTAAGATTACGCTGCCCGAAAAACCGCTGCCGATGGTCATGGGCGACAAGACACAGCTCACGCAGCTGTTCCAGAATCTCATCGGGAATGCTATTAAGTTTAGAAGTCAGCGGAACCCAGAGGTGCAGATCGGGGTGGAGCTTGATGCGAAGCGGAAAAGATGGACTTTTTCCGCAAAAGACAATGGCATCGGCTTGGACATGCAGTACGCCGATAAGATCTTCACGATCTTCCAGCGGTTGCACACGACCGAGGAGTATGAGGGGACAGGCGTGGGCTTGGCGCTCTGCAAAAAGATCGTTGAGCGGCACAACGGAACGATATGGGTAGATTCAAAGCTGGGAGAGGGGACAACGTTTTACTTTACGCTGCCGTTCCACGCGGATAAGTTTTAGGCGGAATAAAAGGTAAAATAAGGATAAAATATGACACGGGTGTGGAATTAGACGAAATAAAATTAGTGTTGTTGGTTAATCAATTGTCTTGTCTAATGTGTCCTTTAATTCCTGTATAGCTAAGTCTACCACGGAGTCTATATCTTTTCGCATTTCTTGAGCTGCATGTTTCATATCATCAGCCCGCCGCTCTAGCTTTGCGTTTTTTATGGTACTCTCCGCGCCTGAAATTCCTTCTTTTAACTTATCTATCTGCTCTAATACTCCCGTTATTTTGTTTTCCCCGACATCATCGGTTATTGATTCTAAAATTTCGATTGATTCTGTTTCCAACAACGTCACCACATTTTTCGCTTCTAGTAACTGATATTCCGATGCTAGTCGAGCAGTTTCCACGTCTTTTATGAGAGCTTCTAATTTTTCTAGCATAGTAAACATCTTTTCTTTGGTTTCTTCTAATGACGATCCTAATTTTCTTATCTTCTGCTCTAATTCTTTATTTTTCATGATGTCACCACGCTATGCTACAAATGGATACTGTGACACTTATAAATAGCCGCTGCTGAATTAATTTTAGAAGGAGCATGATGAGATGTAGTGAGATGTGACGAGATAACTCACGCAGAATATCCCTTGCTCAACACTTCTTTACTTCGAATCCTCTTCCATCGATGTGGGATTATACTGTGAAAAGAAGATTATAGTTTTTTGTGTAACTCATCAAAAAATGCTTCTGTACTCTTAGATTCACCTGCCCAATGGAGAGACCAGTAGTTCTGCCATTCTGATACTCGGATACTGCAACTTCAACGCAATACGATTCTATTCTATTTTGCAGTTTAACGGTCAAGATATACGAGAAAGGCAAGGCTGACATGAGGAGTTGTAAGTGACAATAACATCGACCCCCCCAACTCCGCCCCCCAGATCCGCTGTTGTGCCGTTGGATGCTCTCTTCTTATATGTGAGAAAAGCGCGACAAATTTAAATGCTTTAAAGAAATAAAAATTAAGAATAACAATGAACTCAACCGACGAAACAAACCTATCCCAATGAACACGGCCGTCGGTTGCTTGCATGGTCCTAATGATCACCGAGGAGGGCTGAGATACGAAAAAAGCACAGACGGTGAAAGCCCTAGCACTAAGAAAAAAGGTGAATCTAAAAAAACAGGGGGAAATAAGGTGGCCATTTCAGACCACAATGCCATTCCGATAGTCGGGATAGGCGCATCAGCGGGTGGTCTAGAGGCGTTTGAACAATTCTTTATGCACATGCCTGCAGACAGCGGGATAGCGTTTGTAGTCGTTCAACACCTTGATCCGAAACAGTCTGGGATGTTGCCTGAACTGCTCCGACGTTTCACTCCGATGCCGGTCAAAGAAGTGCAAGAGGGAGATGTGATTGAGCCAAATCACATCTACGTGATTCCTCCAAACAAGGATATGTCCATTCATAAAGGAAGACTCGTGTTGTTGGATCCGACTGCTCCTCGAGGCTTGCGGATGCCGATTGATTTCTTCTTCCGGCACCTGGCCGATGATCAACAGGATCGGGCAATCGGAGTTATTCTATCAGGGATGGGAACTGACGGCACGCTCGGAGTAAAGGCTATCAAAGAAAAACTTGGGATGGTGATGGTACAGGATCCCCTCTCTGCCGGCTTTAGCGGGATGCCACAGAGCGCACTTTCTACCGGCCTTGTAGATTATGACGCGCCAGCGGAAAAGCTACCAGAAAAGCTGGTCGCATACGTTAGTCATGTGGTAAAAGCCCCGTTGAAACCTCCCACCCCAATAAGAGAACCCTCGGCATTGGAGAAGATACTTGTACTGCTTCGTTCGCGTACCGGACACGACTTTAGCCTCTATAAGAAAAATATGCTCTACCGCCGCATTGAACGGCGAATGGGACTCCATCAGATTGATTCGATTAACGATTACGTAGAGCACCTCCAAAAGAACGAGCAGGAGGTCACTGTCCTTTTTAAGGAGCTGTTAATCGGCGTTACCAACTTTTTCAGGGACCAGGAAGCCTGGGATGCACTAAAACAGGCAGTGCTTTCACCTCTCCTCAATAACAAAAAAGATGGATCAACGATACGAGTCTGGGCGCCGGGATGTGCCACAGGGGAAGAAGCCTATTCTATTGCAATTATCCTTAAGGAGTGTTTGGATACGCTGGGCCCACGGCGCTACATCACTATCCAGATATTTGGAACAGATATCGATGCTGATGCGATCGTCGTTGCCCGGCAGGGTGTGTACCCTGCCAATATCGCACTCGATGTCAGCGCTGATCGGCTTTCTCGGTTTTTTATAAGAGAAGATGATGTGTATCGAGTCAAAAAGGAGATCAGAGACCTGGTAGTCTTTGCCCCCCAGAATATCATTACGGACCCCCCGTTTACCAAGCTGGACATATTGTGCTGTCGAAACCTCCTGATTTATTTCACCCCAGAATTACAGAAGCGGCTTCTGCCGATCTTCTCGTACAGCTTAAATCCGGGGGGCATGCTCTTTCTGGGGCCATCTGAATCAATAGGCGGTTTTGAAAATCTCTTCAAGGCAGTCGATCATAAGTGGAGAATTTACACGCGCAGCGGAGAGATGCATGCCCCAGTTGCGATTGAGTTTCCATATGTAACACTGACGCCGCCCGACGAGGGTACCCCACTAAGCACAGGAGAGATCGAACTCACTCTTAGAGACAGGACGCAACACATCCTCCTAGAGGAGTACGCACCTCCTGCTGTGATTGTCGACAAGGAAGGCAATATCGTCTATTTCTACGGGCGAACGGGAAAATATCTTGAACCGACAAGTGGAAAAGCACGCCTCAACCTCTATGCGATGGCGCGGGAAGGGCTGAGAGCTGAACTTGGAAACGTCGTTTATAAGGCACTCAGAGAGGGAAATAGACTTTTCGTAAAAGGGATTCCAGTTAAAACGAATGGGGATACACAGATCATCAACCTCACCGTAAGGCCGCTACATGAGATAAGAAACATGGGAGATATGTTGCTTATCACTTTTGAGGACGTGTTGCCCCCGAAAGCGCCTAAACTCACGCCAAAAGTGGAACACAAAAAGAAGAATGAGAAAGAGATGCAGTCAGAACAGGAACTACTGTTCTACAAACAACGCCTACAGATCACAGTAGAAGAGATGGAAACCGCCCAAGAAGAGTTCAAATCCACTATGGAGGAGCTCCAATCGACAAATGAGGAACTACAAAGCACAAATGAAGAGCTAAAGACCTCACGTGAAGAGCTACAGTCTCTCAATGAGGAGCTCATAACGGTCAACTCGGAGTTGAAGGTCAAAAATGACTCGTTGTCACGAGCCAATGACGATATGAGAAATTTGTTGAACAGTACGGAGATTGCAACTATCTTTGTGGATAACGACCTGAAAATAGTGAGGTTCACCCCCCAGGCGACGAAGATGGTCAACCTCATTCCCAGCGATATCGGCCGTTCGATCACCGATCTGGTTACAAATTTGAGAGACAATGCTCTCGTCGATGACATCCAAGAGGTGCTTGAGACGCTCGTTCCAAAGGAAGCACAGGTTGAGACAAAAGATGGAGAGTCTTATCTCACGCGCATCATGCCGTATAGAACGGTTGAAAACGTTATCGACGGGGCGGTGGTTACCTTTTCAAATATTTCGGCTTTCATACGCACGATAGAGGAGCTTAAAGTCCCCCATGGAGAAGCGAGAGAGGGCGACGGATGATCTTAAAAGAGACAGTACAGTGGTAAAAACACTGTTCTCAAGTTAACTAGGTATCTTTGAACTATAACTAAGCCGCATGGTGTTGGGGTTTGTATGATTTTCATACTGAAGGCATCAAAGGGGCAACTGGCTGGTGCCCGGTATTTATTGGCTGGCAAAAATAATTAAAAGCAACTTCACATATTATATAATAGGGTTGAAGTTAAGCGGTACTGCATACACACGACAGGACTGCGACGACCATCCACCTCCAATGTGCTGAGACACGGTCTGGGGTCTTCACCAGCTTATGTCCAACAGACCATACCTCACCACCACTGTGATTTTCCAATTTTCTAATTCATGGCCAGCCTCTTAAATACATTCACGCACATGTCATTCAATTGCTTCCTATATACAATGGCACTTCTTGAATCTCATCAACCGCTTTTTTCACTTCACCAAGGTCGACTACAATATTATTGATCCATTCCCATAACGTTTCATTATCTGTTATGAGCATTGCAATTTGTTCCTATGATCCGGCTTGTTTCGATCAAGCTGCGCGGCATGTCAGTTACTTTATCTATTCTTTCAGTCAGGGTTTGAATGTCGTTGCTTATCAATTTGACAAATTTTATGAGCTCATCTACCTGCATTTGCGTTTGAGTCATCGATCAGATCCGCCTCGCCATCATTTTTCATATTTTAAAGACAAAACTAGTTATTCGCCATTTAAATTATTTAATAGTGGTGCTGTCTCGAGCCATTAGTGGTGGTAGTGTTAAACTATTGCGTCCATTATTTAAGTATGAAATTAGGTAGTGAATATCCCAATGGAGCGGCAATATTTCCCTTCTCACTCGTATGGGTTTAGCAGTTTGTTAAGTTAAGAAATATGCGTGTACGGCCGACCCTTCTGCGAGGTCAACTGGCGGAATTTTGACGAGAATCAGGCAAAGGGAGAGGGTTATCTAGATTAATAATTACTAGCATGTTGAAAGGTATATTTCGACCATTAGCAGTTATAATACGTTGGGAGTCTAAGATGACAATGGATATTATCACGGCTATAGCATCGAGGAAGAGCATACGCAAATACACCACAGACCCTGTCTCTGATGAGGATGTAACGGCACTGCTCTATGCGGCTATGCACGCGCCATCTGCAGTAAATGAACCACTGTGGCATTTCGTGGTCGTCAAAGGCAGGAAACACTCGCCGCAATCGCGCAGATAAGTCCCACCGCTCCAATGGTAAAAGATGCACCGATGGCAATTGTGGTCTGTGCAGACAAGGATCTCGAGAAGTTTCCTGCGTCATGGGTACTAGATTGCGCTGCCGCCACGGAGAACATGTTGCTTGCCGCCACCGCACGAGGGTTGGGGGCGGCATGGACGGCGGTGTATCCCTTCGGAGATCGGGTAGAGGGTATGAAGAACCTGCTCAACCTGCCAGAGAACGTCATTCCTCTCTGTGTAGTCCCTGTGGGGCACCCAGATGAGACTCCGGTTCCGGGTGATGGAATGGACATTCCCTACAACACGCACTTGCGGCGACGGCTTCGCCCGCCGCGGTGGGGAAACGCACAAACATGCCAGTTCAGAGGACAGCGTTTCGCCGCCCCTTGAACCGGTCGTTAGTTGACCGTTTTTTCGCCGCCCTGTCAGAATCCCCCGAAGACGTTTATGCTACGATCAGGCAAGGTCGAATCGGTCGAGGTTCATGACTGTGTTCGACAGCGGTACAGAGTCGTGCAGGGACTTCTCTTGGGAGTCCTCACATCCGTAGACTTCCGCCAAGGCCCGGAGTTGGGAATTCGAGCCGAAGATTAGATCAACATGGGTGCCGGTCCACTTGAGTGCGCCCGTTGCGCGATCACGGCCCTCAAACACATCATTGTCTTCCGCGCTTGCCTTCCACGTCGTGCCCATGTCGAGCAGATTCACGAAGAAGTCATTGGTAAGCGTCTCTGGTCGCTCGGTGAAGACGCCGTGCGGGGACTTTCCGAAGTTGGCATCCAAGACTCGCATACCGCCAACGAGAACCGTCATCTCAGGAGCGGTTAGCGTCAGCAGTTGCGCACGATCAACCAGCAGTTCCTCTGACGCTATTGCATACTTGGCTTTTAGGTAGTTACGGAACCCGTCTGCAGCCGGTTCCAGTACGGCGAAGGACTCCACGTCGGTTTGCTCTTGCGACGCATCTGTACGTCCCTGCGTGAAGGGAACGGTCACATCGTGACCGGCATTCTTCGCAGCCTGCTCGACACCTGCGCATCCACCCAGGACAATCAAGTCGGCGAGCGAGACCTTCTTCCCTCCTGACTGCTCGCTGTTGAATTCCTTTTGGATTTCCTCAAGGGTCTGCAGCACAGCCTTCAGTTGGGTCGGCTGGTTGACTTCCCAATCCTTTTGCGGCGCGAGACGGATGCGCGCCCCGTTCGCGCCGCCGCGCTTGTCGGAGCCGCGGAAGGTCGAGGCCGACGCCCAGGCGGTCGAGACGAGTTCCGGGATCGACAGCCCCGAGGCAAGGATTTTGGCCTTGAGCTCCGTGATGTCAGCCGCGTCGATCAGGTCGTGATCGACTGCGGGGACGGGGTCCTGCCAGATCAGCTCTTCCGCCGGGACCTCCGCGCCGAGATACCGCGAGCGGGGACCCATGTCGCGGTGCGTCAGCTTGAACCACGCGCGGGCGAAGGCATCTGCGAACTCTTCCGGGTTCTCGTGGAAGCGCCGCGAGATCGGCTCGTAGATTGGGTCCATCCGCATCGCCACGTCCCCGGTCAGCATCATGGTCAGGACCCTTTTCGACGGATCGTGGGCGGCTG
>Ga0187769_10002197_pt1 | contig 11365 bp, 12 predicted proteins | sample 0116_SJ02_MP02_1_FD_133140 | JGI IMG/M metagenome (GOLD analysis project Ga0187769, IMG submission 133140) | Tropical peat soil microbial communities from peatlands in Department of Meta, Colombia - 0116_SJ02_MP02_10_MG | ecosystem: Environmental > Terrestrial > Soil > Wetlands > Peat | place... | reverse complement strand
TTGGGAACGACCTCCGGCGGTTACTTAAAGGATTTGACCGGGACTTTTCAATTGCCCCTTTTCGTCTCTTTGATCGGTTTCCTGTTTTGCGTTATTCTAACGGCTTTAACAAAAAAGGGTGAGACAACTCTCACCCTTAATGGCTCAATAATCTTGTAGCTAAGAACTACGGACCTTCTACGAGGGTTTGATAAAACGATTTCTTGAGAAATCTAAAAGACCCCCAAAATCTATCAAAGATTTCCAAGGCTGAAAGATCGTAACTTCCACCCATGGGCCTCCATTGGGTGATATAGAATCCTACAATCCGGCCACCTCGTTTGCCGAAAATTACCCGGGCCCGGACTTTCTCTCCTTTGACCGGGTCCTTTCCCTCTACATCTACTTGGAGACCTTCTCCTCCAAGAACCTGAACCTTTTTCCTGTCTAAAATTTGAAACTGCAGAACCGCATTGAAAAGAAACCTCTTAAAAAATTCCCTTTCCCTTCCCTCCAACGAGGCTGCTGTGCATCCGAAAGGATCCTCATCATAAGCAAACGTGGTGACAGAGGGGAATGGCCCAGGGTCCGATCTCATAAATCCAAAATTGATATCATTCTCTCCTGATTCCACCCGAAGCACTTTCCAATCAGGAGGAGGGGGTTTAAACTCGAACTCATCTTCCCAGACCACCATTCCCTGCGGGGTCATCCTGTAGGGCTTCTCCTTGGAAGCTCCCATGGTGGCACATCCGGAAAACCAGGCCACAGCCAGCAGAGCGCATAGAATCATCGAGCCTTTTCTAATCATTGTTTTCCTCCTTCCTTGTTCAATTTCTTGAGGAATAGGAGAATGTCTTTGAAGTCAGGCGAACCATCCCTGACATATCGGATGATTCCGGTTCTATCGATGACCACCGTTCGTCTTGAAAAGATCGGCATTCCTGCAGGTGATGCGTCGAAATAGGCACCCAAAAAAGAAGTGATGTTCGAAAGCAGTGGGAAGGTGATGCCCAGACCGTTCCCCCAGTACTTTAACGTTGTCACGTCATCCCGGCTGACGCCCACGACCCGGGCGTTGAAGTGATCATAGAGGTAAAGATTCCTCTGATGACCCTCCATTTCGCCCGTTCAGACAGGGGTGAAAGCAGCCGGAAAGAACGTGATGATCAAATGGTACTTTCCATAATACTCATCGGCATAATTAATCAACCGGTCCTGCGTGGACGGCAGCGTAAAATTGAGTGTTTCCTGCCCGACGAGTTCCACTTTTTTCTTCGCCTCCACATTAGAAAGAGGAAGAAGAATTAGAAATAAAAAGAGTAAAAAAATCCATCTGCGAAATGTTTGTCTTTTCATAAGGACCTCCTTTCTTCTCTTTCCTGTTATTTTATACCACTCTTAGTGGTATTGCAATCTCTACCTTCTTGCCCAGCGAGCTGGCAATTGAGCGCATTTTGTCTTGGGCTGCCGTCTGGTGATACTAATCAACTCCGATGCGACATTCGAGAATTATGGAATACGGAGCATCATTCCGGACGGAATGGCTATTTCTCGCGCTTGCCCGTAGCTTTTGCACTTCATATTTAAGTTGGATGGGATAGAAATGAGGCGTGAAGGGAGACGGCCCAAATCCAACTCACTGACACGGGTAGAAGCATGCTGCGGGATGTTCTTCAAAAACACCTCACCGAACTGTCCTGGGAGATCGCTTTTACCTACAGGAAAGCTTCTCTTGAATTTCTCCGAAAGAGAATAGAGTTTATAGACAGCTTTATCCAACCTATGGGCGGATAAAACGTAAAATACGCTAGGATCAATAGTGGTTCTTGATACGGGTTTTTTGCAGATGCGATTTTTCATGTCTCTTGTATTTTTCTATTGATATTTCGATGTCTTCCCATGCTTTTTCCCTATCCAGAATTTCCGGTACCGTTACCTTTTCACTTTGTAACTGTAATTCCTTATAGGTTTCGAAGAAATGCTTCAATTCGGCGATAACATGCTTGGGAATATCTTTAAGACTATTATATTCGCTAAATCGCGGGTCGCTATCATAAACCCCGATGATCTTATCATCCAGCTCGTTTTCATCGATCATGCGAATCACCCCGATGACTCTTGCGCTAACCAAAGTCAAGGGATAAACCGGTCGGTTGGTTAGAATAATGATGTCCATGGGATCGCCATCTTCCCATAATGTCTGGGGAATGAACCCGTAATCTCCTGGATAGTGGACTGCTGAGTAAAGAAACCTGTCCAGTTTCAATATTCCGGTTTCCTTGTCCAATTCATATTTTTGCTGCGAGTCTCTTGGAATTTCTATGATTGCGTTAACAATTCTCGGCGATTCATCCCCCGGAGAGATTTTATGCCACGGATGATTGGGTCTGGCCCTCCATGCCCGAGCATCATCTCTAAGTCCCTTTATATTCTTGCCCCGGCCCGAAGCCTTTTCCATACATGCTCACGCAGCGACAATCACGGCTTTCCTATCGGGAAGGTCATTTCGGAATCATCTCAGGCGTCGGAGATTCAATGTTCCTTTTGCAGTCTACTCAGTCAAGAAAGTGAGGTGAATAGGGTAAACCCTGTATTTCAGACATTGGAGAATAGTATTTTTGTTTGAGGATGACAACGATGAACCGAAATCGTCTTGAGAGGTCGTCCTTGAGGTGGAAGTTTCTCGTCTTAGGCGATGGTCCCTGCAATCATCCAAGTGCATATCCTCCCTTTTCCATTTTTCCCAATTCTAAGTGGCAAGGTAGGGTCACGTATCAAGGAGAAATAGAGGAGACGATACGTGTAATGACAGAAAGCAAGAACGAGGGAAGAAGGCCGAGCCATAGGATCAGGACAAAAACCGTGATGCCCGCAATGCGGGCAAAGATGTCAAGGTCCTGAGTGACGGGTTTTTCCCTCGACGGTTGCATAAAGAGGGTAACGATGACATTAAAATAATAGTAAATCGACACGATGACTGTGAAAACTCCAAGGCCTGCCAAGACAATGAAATGGGCATGAAGAACCGCACGGAATAGAATAAATTTGCCCATAAAACCAGCGGCGGGTGGCAATCCAGCCAGTGAAACAAGGCAGATGATCAAAAGGGCAGACCTCCAGGGGTGGACGTAAGCTAGTCCCCTGAAGTTCTCCAGGGCATCGATATCTTCTCCTTCCTCAGAAAGGGTTGCCAGGGTACCAAAGGCTCCGAGGTCCATTAAAGCATAGACGGAGAGATAGAACATAATAGCCAAAACACCCCCCTCCCTGACGGCGAGAAGGGTCATCAACAGGTATCCCATCTGGGCGATGGAGGAATAAGCCAATAGCCGTTTGAGGCGCACTTGGCCGAGGGCAGTAATGTTGCCGACGGCCATAGTCAGAAATGCCAGAATCCAGAAGACAAAGACATACTCGTTCCACACCGAGTTTCGGGCATAGTAAAAAGCGAAGCGCAACAGTGCGCTGAACAGGGCAACCTTCGAGCCGGTCGCCAAAAACGCAGTTACGGGAGCAGGAGCTCCCTGGTAGACATCCGGAGTCCATAAATGAAGGGGAACCATGGAAACTTTAAAACCGATCCCGATTAGAATCAGACTCAGGCCTAAGAGCATTGCCGGAGAGCTTGCCGCCTGAACATTGGCTGACAGGCTCTGGAGGATATCCATTTTGCCCGTCACGGCATAGACCATGGCGATGCCAAAAGTGAGGAAGGCGCTCGCCACGGCACCCATCATGAAATATTTCAAGCCGGCTTCATTCGATGCGGACTGAGTCTTACGGATTGCGATAAGAACATAGAGAGAAAGCGATAGGGTTTCAAGGCCAAGAAAAAAAACCAGCCAGTGAAGGGCGCTTGCAACTAAGATCATTCCAAGTCCGCTCAAGAGAAGAAGTCCGTAAAATTCATCGCCCCCAATCCCCCGAAGTCTTACATACTGGCAAGAGAAGAGAAGGCTGAGGGTGGTAATGAGAGCAAGAAGAGATGTGAAAAATCGTCCGTACCCGCCTGTTTCCACCATGTTTAAGAATTGTGTCTGTTCTGGCCTGAGCAAGACGGCTGCCGCGCCTGCAGCGATGGCTGTAGCCAGAGCGACTCCGAAAAGTAACCCCTGAGGTCTGCCCTTCCAGAAGCTACCTAAGCAGAAAACGAGAAACCCCCCTCCGGCGAGGAGGATGAGAGGAAGAATATCAACCCAATTCGGCTGCATAAGTTTCCTTAAGAAAGTTCAATGTGCCTAAAGTGAGCTAAAGTGACTAAAGTTCTTGAATAAAGTGCGACAAATGTTCCTAAATTTATTTTAGATATTTTAGTCACGCATCACTTTAGTCGCTTTTTTATTTCAAAAAGCCTATTAGGACTCCCACCGGCCCTTCAAACAGGTCTAAAAGGGGTTGCGGATGAAGCCCAATGAACAGGACAGCGAGAGCCAAAGGTGCCAAAATCAACGACTCACGAACCGTGATATCCGCAAGAGGTTGTTCCTTAAATGCTTCATTTCGGGTTTCCTCGAACACCGTCTTCTGGACCACAGTGAGGATATAAATCACGGTCATGACAAGCCCTGCAAAACCAAACCATGTGACAGGAGGCCATGTTTTGATCGTTCCGACAAGGACCAGAAATTCTCCGACAAAGTTGTTTAGTCCTGGCAATCCGAGGGAAGCCATCCCGAAGAAGAGAAAGAAGCCGCTGAAGCCGGGCATTTTTTTCCAGAAACCACCAAAATTCGCAATCTCCCTGGTATGTAATCTCTCATCCAGCATCCCTACGAGAATGAAGAGTGCCGAAGTGGTCAGTCCGTGGTTGATCATCTGGAGAGTGGCTCCGGAAAGTGTGATCGTGTTCCAGACGGCAATCCCTATAACGACAATGCCCATGTGTCCGATACTGGAGTACGCAACCAATCGCTTAAGGTCCTTCTGTGCCAGGGCGATCCAGGCTGCGTAAAATAACCCGATCAGACCCAGAACGAGCAGGAGGGGCACCGAGAATCTGGCAGCCACGGGAAAGAGGGGAAACCCGAATCGCAAAAGGGCATAGGCACCGGTTTTGAGAAGCAACCCAGCGAGTATGACGCTTCCGGCGGTGGGCGCCTGAGTGTGGGCATCGGGCAACCAGGTATGAACTGGAAAGATCGGGATCTTTATGGCAAAGGCCAGCAGGAAAGCTGCGTAGAGCCAGAGGGCTGTCGAAAGGCCAAGAGGCGTTTGAGCCAACTGGTAAAAGGAGAAGGTATACTGGCCTGTCTTGGCACCATGAATAAGATAAAGACCGATCAGCGCGATCAGCATGAACAGACTGCCCGCAAGAGTGAACAGGATAAACTTCACCGTCGCATAAACGCGCTGCTCATGACCCCAGATGCCGATGAGAAAGAACATAGGTATAATCTGGATCTCCCAGAACAGATAGAAGAGAAAGAGATCCGTGGCCAAGAAAACTCCCATAATGGATGTTTCCATGAAGAGCAGAAAGAAATGGAACGTTCCCACTTTTGTATCAATCTCTTTCCAGGAGACGAGGACACAGAGAACGGTGAGAAAGGCGGTCAGTAAGACGAGCATCAGGCTGATGCCGTCCAGACCGAGACTGTAACGAATTCCAAGACTTTCAACCCATGAATGATCTTCAGCCAATAACCATTTTCCAGTAGACCAGGAGCGCCACTGGAGGTTCAATGTGAAGAGCCATGCAACAAGGAAGAGGTCTGCCAGGGAAACCCAGAGGCTCGCCCAGCGGCAAAGCATTGGTCTGCTGGCAAAACACAATGCCAAAAAGCTGCCGACAAGAGGCAAAAAGATAATAATCGTAAGCCAGGGGAAATTATCAGCCATTCGTTACCGAGTCATTGAGTCGCTTAGAAACTTGTCACCTTAGTTTGCTTTAGTCACTTTCTCTACCTTAGGTAATACCAGCCAAGGGCAAGAGCCGATACAATTGCTGTAAACCCGAGAAGAAGCATCCTGAGATAAGTTGAAAGTCTGCCTGTCGTCCAGAGCTGCAATCCGAAAGAGAAGAACCGGAAGACGTTCGCGGTGGCATCGAACTGGTCATCCACTACCCCTTCATCCACCTTCAGCCAGAGGGCCTGTGCCATTGCCTGATAGGGCTTCACCAGTGCAACTTGATAGAGTCGGTCCAGGTAGAAACCGGAGGAAAGAAGTGCTTCTAGACGTTGCCGAAAGAGGACCGGCGTGGACCATCCAAGAAATCTGGCCTCGGGCCGATAGATAAAATAAGCTGCGATCATTACGACAATATTCAAAAGTCCACTCCCGATCTCCATTGATCTTTCGAGGGAAGCTGAGGCGGGGAAAAGGGGGATGCCACCCGGAGTAGAGGCCAGGTAGTGCCCCAGCCAGGCCTTGCCGCCAAAGGCCTCCGGGAAATTAAGGCCGGCTGCGAAGATGGCCAGGATGGCGAGAGGAATATTGACCCACGCCATGAATTTTGGTATCGGCAAATCTTTTTCCTTGAAATCCTTTCGACTAGAGGGGTTTTCGAGGAAGGCGACGAAGAACATCCTAAACGTGTAGAGCACGGTGATCACAGCGCCGATCTCGGCAATCAGAGCCAAAAACTTATAGATCGGCTCGGGATGGCTGAAGGCCGAAAGGAGGATCCGGTCCTTGCTGAAGAAACCTCCGAAGGGCGGAATCGCGGCCAGCGATATAGATCCGACCAGATAAAGCCAGAAGACCATGGGCAGACGATGGCGTAGATTTCCCATCTTGAAAATGTCGTGCTCTTCGTGGAGCGCCTGAATCACGCATCCGGCGCCAAGAAAAAGAAGAGCTTTAAAGAAGGCATGGGAAAGTAAATGATACATGCCTCCCGTGACATCCCCCGCCCCTACGCCGAGGAACATGTAGCTCACCTGGCTGATCGTCGAATAGGCCAAAATTCGCTTCATATCTTTCTGCCCTAAGGCTGCGAGAGCCGCGAAGAGACCCGTGAAAGCGGCCACCGCAGCAATGGTTACCATAGCAATCGAAGACAGGGCGATTACCGGAAACAACCTCGTGAGCAAGTAGGCGCCAGCGGTGACCATGGTGGCCGCATGGATCAGGGCGGATACCGGGGTGGGACCTGCCATGGCGTCCGGCAACCAGACGACGAGGGGCAGTTGAGCGGATTTGCCCACGGCCCCCCAGAAGAGAAGAAGGGCCAAGAGGGTGGTGGTTCCGGTGCTAAGAGATCCCGCCTTACTGTTGATCGAGAAGATGGACAGTTGATCGAGGATCAGAAAAAAAAGGGCGATCGCAATGCCAAAGGCCACATCGCCGATCCGCGTCAAAATAAAGGCTTTGCGGCCCGCTGTCGCATTGATCACATCCGAATACCAGAAGCCGATTAGGATATAGGAGCAAAAACCGACTCCTTCCCAGCCTAAGTATAAGAATACCAGATTGTCTGCGAGGGTGATGACCAGCATGGAGAAGACGAAAAGGTTCATGTAACAAAAGTACCGGACGTAATCCCGGTCGTCGCGCATGAAGCTGACGGAATAAAGGTGGATCAGGCTGGAAACGAAGGTGACCATCAATGCCATGATCGCTGCGAGGGGATCGTAGTACAGAGTCATCGAGGCTGAGAAATTGCTAACCTGGATCCAGTCGAAGAGGGTAAGGAGGTATCGCTTCTCGCCGGCGGCTCCAAAGGCAAGGGCAGCCATGAGCACCGATCCGAGAACGCTCGCGCAAGCGATCCATTCCGCCACGCGCCTCGGCAGATACCTGCCGATCACTGCAAGGAGAAGGCCGCCCGCAAAAGGAAGGAAGAGTAAGAGAAATAGAAGTGTTTTCACCCGAAAGCCTCAAACTGCAATGACCAATGTCAAACCTCAAAGTTCAAATGAATTCCAAAGTTCAAATTTCAAGTAAGGACATAAAAATTCGGATTTTGAAATTTTGACATTTGGATCTAAACGTTCTTTAAACTTTCACCCTTCCATGGAGTCATAATGATCCGCATTGACCGAGCCGGTCCGGCGTTGTAAATAGACAATCAACGCCAGTCCAACAGCAACTTCTGACGCAGCGGCGGCAAAAACAAACAGGACAAAGGCCTGCCCATCCAGCAGCCTCCATTTCAAGGAGGCTGCGACAAAGGCCAGCCCGGCCGCATTTAACATAATTTCTACTCCGATCAAGATCATGAGAAGATTTCTTCGCGAAATGGAGCAGACCGCTCCCAGCAGAAACAGAATCATTGCCAAAAGGAGCACGTTTCCATAAGGGACAATCATCGTCTATCCTCCCTCCTCGACTCCGGGCGACCCAAATAGAGCGCCCCTACGAGGCCGATAAGGAGCAAGAAAGAAGCGATTTCTACCGGGAACCAGTAGCTCTTGAAGAGGAACTGGCCAAAAGCTGAGGGCGTCGCCATGCCCGTGTTCAAGGTCACCGTACTGTCCGAAATCTCGAATATCAGAATTCCGCCGACGAGGAAAGAGATAACAGCCAAAACAACAGCTGGCAGCCATTGACGGGTCTCCGGTTTCGTGTCCTTATTGGAATCGACCCTGACCGCCATCACAATGAAAAGGAATAAGACCATGATCGCGCCAGCATAGATGATGACTTCCAAGGCGGCTAAGAAGGGTGCTCCCAAGAGATAGAAGAGGAGGCCGGTGGCGAAGAAGGAGATGATCAGGTAAACGACAGTGTGGACCACTTGACGCTGGATAATGGCCAGGAGTGTTGATGCGAGAATAACGATCGCCAAGATATAGAAGATGACAGCATACAAAGTCATTATGAAACCCTAATTGAGAGTTTAGAATTAAGAATTAAGAATTTCTTCTTTTCGACTCATAACTCATAACTCATAACTCTTAACTCTACGGTAGGTTACTCTTCAGATCGACCGGCTTATCTTCCTTAATATGAGTTCCCTTATCTCCCACCATCGTGACGCCAGCAAATTTGTAAAAGTTGTATTCGTTGTTTTTGCCGCCGTGATTGACGAGCAGGTCCTCCTTCTCGTAAACAAGCTTTAAGATGTCTCGCCGGCTTGTCTCAAAATGAGAAGTTAATTGAATGGCCAGAGTAGGACACGCCTCCTCGCAGAAACCGCAGTAAATACAACGGGCGAAATTGATGCGAAACCACCGAGGGTAGCGGCGCCCGTCTGCTCGTTCGGCCGACTGCATCGAGATGCAACTGACAGGGCAGACGGCCGAGCAGAGATAGCAGGCCACGCAACGCTCTTCACCATCGGGGTCGCGGGTGAGAATGATCACCGCTCGCGATCTAGCGGACAAAGGCCGTTTAAATTCCGGATACTGTTCCGTGATAGGCTTCCGAAAAAGGATCTTGAGCGTGGTTGCAAGCCCTTTCACGAGGCCCATGATGCCTTCTGCCAGATTTTTAATTGCCCCCATAGCGCCTCCCATTCTTACGACTTTCCTAAAACCAGCGCCCCTGTTGCCATAATGTTTAACAGCGCAATCGGGATGAGCACCTTCCAGCCGACACTCATGAGCTGATCGTATCTGATTCGGGGAAAGGTTGCGCGAAACCAGATCAGCGCAAAAACGATGATTCCAACCTTCAGGACGAACCAGAGGATCGGCGGCAGGAACGGACCATGCCATCCCCCTAAGAAAAAGACGGCGATCAACGAGCCCAGGATGATCATCGTGATGTATTCACCCAGGAAGAAGAGACCGAAGCGCATTCCGCTGTACTCGGTGTGGTAGCCGGCTCCCAGTTCATTTTCAGCCTCCGGCAGATCGAAGGGAATCCGTTTGATCTCAGCGAGGGCAGCGATGAAGAAGAGGATGAAAGAGATCGGCTGCGCGAGGATGAAGGGACGTGCGCTTTGTGCGTTCGTGATCTCGACCAAGCTGAAGGAGCGAGCCAGCATGACCACCGGGACGAGAGAGAGTCCCAAAGGTATTTCATAACTGATCATCTGGGCCACGCCGCGGATCCCTCCAAGAAGACTGTATTTTGAGTTGGAGCCCCATCCGCCCAGCGCGATTCCATAGACGCTGACGGAAGAGAGAGCCAGGATGAAAAGCAAACCGATATTCAGATCTGTAACGACCAAAGGGATGGGCCTGCCCCGGAGCAATATGTTCTTTCCAAGAGGGACGACGGCAAAAATCAGCAAGGCCACTAAGCCGACCAAACCCGGGGCAAGAAGAAAAATACCCCTATTCGCTTCTTCTGGTACCGTGTCTTCCTTCGTTATCAATTTAACGAGATCCGCAAGGGGCTGAAGGAGCCCGAACTTCCCGGCTCGGTTTGGTCCATACCGGGCCTGCATCCGGCCAAGCAGTTTGCGTTCGACCCAGACCAGATAGGCAGCCGCCGTGAGCAAGACGATCAACACGATGCTCAGCCTAACGATCAGAAAAACAAATCCGAGAATCCATTCGAGGAGCATAAGAGTCCTTATTTTCTTATCTGGTCCACAGCAACTTTCACCGGCCACTTCTCGATCTTTTGCCATGCGAGTTGTCGGTGGTGTGGCATGATGATGACGCCGGTAGCCATGTTGTCAACGATACGCAATTCCATCTCTAATCGACCCTTATCCAGGGATAGCGTGATTCTTTCTTTGTCTTTAAGGCCTATTCTCGAAGCATCTTTCGAGTTCATAAAAAGGCATGGCTCTTTTTCAACCTGCTGAATAAATTTGGAATAGGTAGAAAGCTCTTCCGTTCCGAAAGTCCAGTCCACAATCAGAAGTTCTAATCTGCTATCCCCTCGGTTCTCTTTTCCAGACCGGATCTGACCACCGGAGGGAAAAGGTTTTCCTCTTCCCCGCGCGGGTTTAACACGAGCACCATCAGACAGGTCATCAGCAATTTGTACGTCAGCAAAGACGGGATACTCACTTCCAATCCAGTCCCAGAGTTCCCTTCTGGAAAGAGAGAACATCTTCAAGCTGGGCAAGGGCATAGCATTGGCGAGTTTGGCCATCATTTCCCATGCAGACTCCGGTTCTCCTCCGGGGATATCATGCCTGAACGTACGGGGAGGATGTCCGCCCGCACCGATCTGGGAGATCGGGATACCGCCGAGATAAGCGGACGAGGCGAACTGAACCCTGCCCTCCTGATTTACAAAGGATGTCTCCATTTCGAACAAGGTTCGCGTCGGGAAAAAGATATGTGCAAGCTGGGCCGCGTGAGAAGGGAGGTAGTCCATCACCAGAAACAGGTCGAGCTTGCCAACGGCCTGCTTTAGCCTTTCACGATCCGGGAAAGACCAGAAGGGATCGCTCTCGACCAGAATCAGCGCTCTGACACTTCCCTTTTCAATGGATTCGATCACATCCATCAAGGAACTTTCTTTGGAGGAGAGGATTGCAGCACCAAAGGTGTTGGCTTCGGGCATCACATAGAAGAGTCCAGCTCGATCCTTT
>Ga0187769_10002196_pt1 | contig 11368 bp, 7 predicted proteins | sample 0116_SJ02_MP02_1_FD_133140 | JGI IMG/M metagenome (GOLD analysis project Ga0187769, IMG submission 133140) | Tropical peat soil microbial communities from peatlands in Department of Meta, Colombia - 0116_SJ02_MP02_10_MG | ecosystem: Environmental > Terrestrial > Soil > Wetlands > Peat | place... | reverse complement strand
GCAGGATTTCCTTGGGAAACACTGCGACGCCGGTGGGCAGTTCGACGCGGCCGTCCGTGACCAAGTTGTTGAAACTCTCCCAGTACAGGCGCGCTGACGATGCGCCACTCGCGGTGGCCCAATACAGCATCACGTTGTCGAGCAGTTCATCGCGGCTGAGCGCATTTTCCGGATGCCCGTCGCAGTCCGTCCACGCCCAGAACTTCTCGACGATCCAGGCCAGTTGTCCTACCGGCGAGTCGACGAGTCCATAACCGAGCGTCTGCGGCCGGGTGGATTGCTGCTTGGAATAGCCGGTTCCCCATTGGCGGTGCTCTGCGTATGCCGCCAGCCCTTGTTGCTCGTCTTCGGTGAGATCGCCGCCGGACCCCGCCGCGGGCCGGGCGATCGGCATGTTCAGATGGATCGCGCTGCAGTGGCCGCCGTTGCGGCCGATTTGCGTCGTGACCGCCGCTCCCCAGTCCCCGCCTTGCGCGCCGTAGCGCTCATAGCCACGGCGAAGCATGAGCGTCTCCCAGGCCTGCGCGATCTTGCCGACGCCCCAGCCGGCCTCCGACGGCTTGCCGGAGAACCCATAGCCGGGAAGCGACGGGCACACCACGTGAAATGCGTCCTCCGGGCGCCCTGACGGCGGATTGACCAGCGGCTCGATCACCTTCTGAAACTCGGCGATCGATCCGGGCCAGCCGTGTGTGATCACCAGCGGGAAGGCGTCCGCGTGCGGCGATCGCTGGTGGATGAAATGGATATCGAGGCCGTCGATTTCGGTGGTGAACTGGTCGAATCGGTTCAAGGCGGCTTCGCGAGACCGCCAGTCGTAATCGTCAGCCCAGTAAGCCGCCAGTTCGCGGGTGTACGCCAAGGGAATGCCCTGGCTCCAGTCACCGACACACTCGGCTTCCGGCCAACGGGTCCGCGCCAAGCGGGCGTGCAGATCGTCAAGAACTTCGATTGGGACGTCGATGCGAAACGGCTTGAGTTCGGACATACCGTTCATACTGCAGGCAGAGCCGAACGCCAGGTGTCGCCGGGCGGGCAGATGAGCCCGCCGACCCGACTTATGCCCAGAATCAGCCGGACGCCGGGGCGTCAGAGAATGCGCCGAGGCGACCGGCCCATGTAGTAGCCGGCCGGGAAGGACATCTCGATCACTCGAAGCTGGTCGTTGGCTTTCGACTCAAGTTCGAGGACCACGCAGCTCTCATCGAAAGCCTTCGACTCGAGGACTGTGTAATGCTGGCCGCCACCGTGGACATCGGTTATCGGGTCACCTGAGCGCAATGCCGTTACCGGCACTAATTCGGGGTTTCCGTGTAACTCCACCCCAGACACGTTATGCCAAACCATCCGGCGATGGAACGCTTTGACCACCACAGGCCAGTCACCCATCGAGCGCGAGATCCTTGCGGAACTTCTTCATGCCGTCCACCTTCTCGGCCAGCGTGGCATCCGGCCCGGTGTAGAACATCCACGGCATGGTCAGGATGCCGGTGATGCCGGCATCCTGAGCGCGCTGGTAGTCGGCGATCGCGATGGCGTCGGTCAACGGAGTGAGGATGGTGAAATCGTTGACAGGCAAATCGTTTTCGATCCGAAGCTCACGCAACCGGGCTGCCGCAGCGATCGCGCGGTCGGTCTTGATCAAGTCGCCGATCCAGCCGTCGTAGCGGGCCGCGCGGCGCAACGCGGTCTCGCTGAGCCCACCGACATAGATGGGTATTCGCGGCGGCGTCGGTTCCATCTCCAACCTCGGCGTCTGATAGAACTCGCCGTCGAACTCGGTCCAGTCCGGTGACCACAGCGCTCGCATCAGATCGAGCATCTCGTCGGTGCGTTTGCCCCGGTCGGAGAATGGCTGCTGCATCAAGGCGAACTCGTCGGCACACCAGCCGACACCGACACCGAGCTCCACCCTCCCGTCGGCGAGATATGCGGCGGTTCCGATGGCTTTCGCCGCCGAGTAGGGGTTGCGCATCGCCGGAATGTAGACCGTGGTGACGAACTTCAGCCGCGTCGTGACCTGGGCAAGCGCGCCGACCAGCACCCACGGATCAGGCCAGTCGGTGAAGGGCTGCCAGCGGCGCTGGCCGTCCTTGGTGTAGGGGTACGGGGTGCTCAGGGTTTCCACGTTCACGATGTGGTCGGGGATCCCGATGCCGTCGTAGCCGAGGTCGTCGGCGGCCCTGGCGACCTCCACGATCTCTCGAGTGTTCAGGTATGCGCTGCTGATGTAGAACTTCATCCGGCGTCCCGCGCCCATGCCGGCTTGATGAAAATCCCTTCCGCTTCGACGGTGATTCCCTCGGCGTCGGAAAGACGGCCGGAAACAAAGGATTTGACTCCTTCAGTGCGCTCGACGACAGCTTCGGCGCGAAGCCTGCCCAGTGGAGTGCCACGCACAAATCTCACGGTGAGCGTTCCGGTGAACAGCGGTTTGGTCAGGCCCTCACTGGCGGCCTCGCCGAGCACGTGGTCGAGCACCAGGGCGCACACGCCACCATGCACCAGTCCGGGCGGCCCCTCGTATGCCCCGTTGAGGGTGAACTCACTCCAGCATTGGGTGCCATCGTCGTTGTGTTGGATGGTCAGCGGCGGGGCGATCGGGTTGCGCAGGCCGATCACCGCGTTGCTCCAGACGACCGGCCGACCGCCCGTCGCGTATCGGACCACCCGCTTTTCATCACGCTGCCTGCTGCGCAAGGCGTCCGTCGCCGCCTGGATCGCGGTCCGCGCGGCGCTGAGGGCGTCCTGGTCGGCCTCGGTGCGGATGGTGGCGTCGATGAGCTCGCGAACCGCGTCGGTCAGCGGACCGTACAGCCCGGCGAGCCGCTCATGCTCGTCGGAGCTCATCACCTCGTAAGGTATCTCCACCAAAACCCGCCTCCTGGCGCTAGTGGCGGGCGTTCTGAACTAGCCGGCCTATGCGTCCTTACTAACACCGAGCTGCGTGGTGGCTCGCAGCCGGGGCTGGCTCATTCATCGAACACCTTGTGCACGACGGCTTTTGCACGGCGGGTCAGGCGTAGGTAGTGGTCCAAAAATGCGCCGCCGTCGCCGTTCTTTTCCCAGCCGGCGGCGACCGCGACGGTGTTGAGCTGGCGTCCGGGTCCCGGCAACTGATCGGTCGGCTTACCCCGAACCAGCACCAGCGCGTTGCGGGCCCGAGTCACCATCAGCCACGCTTGCCGCAGCAGCTCTGCGTCTTCGGCGGGGATCAGTTCGGCGGCTGAGATGGCGTCCAGGCTCTGCAGCGTGGAGGTGTTGTGCAGGGCCTCGATCTCGCTGGCGTATCGCAGCTGAAGCAGCTGCACGGTCCACTCGATATCAGTCAGGCCGCCGCGGCCCAGCTTGGTGTGGGTCGTGGGGTCGGCGCCGCGCGGTAGCCGTTCGGAGTCCACGCGGGCTTTCATCCGCCGGATTTCGAGCACCGCCTTTGGGGATACCCCGCCGGCGGGATAACGCGTCTTGTCGGCCATCAACAGGAATCGCTGGCCGAGATCAGCGTCACCGGCGACCGCGTCCGCGCGTAGCAACGCCTGGATTTCCCAGGGCTCCGCCCATTGCTCGTAGTAGGCGGCATACGACGCGAGTGTGCGGACCAGTGGACCACTGCGGCCCTCGGGTCGCAGGCTGGCGTCGATCTCCAAGGGTGGATCCGCACTTGCGGTGCCCAACAGCGCCCGAACCTGCTCGGCCACCGACGCCGCCCAGCGCACCGCCTCCGAATCCTCGACGCCGGCGGCCGGTTCGCAGACGAACAGCACGTCGGCGTCGGACCCGTAGCCCAGCTCGCGGCCGCCTAACCGGCCCATCCCGATCACCGCGATGGCAGCCGGGGCCGCACCGCTGTCGGGCAGGTTGGCGCGGATCACCGCGTTCAGGGCGGCCTGCAGCACAGCTACCCACACCGAGGTGAGCGCGGCGCAGACCTCGGTGACCTCGAGCATGCCGAGCAGATCGGCGGAGGCGACGCGGGCCAGCTCACGCCGGCGCAGCGAGCGGGCGACGGCAATGGCCCGGGCCGGGTCGTTTTGTCGGCCCGCCGAGGCCACCAACGCACCGGCCACCGTCTCGGGGTCGACATCAAGCAGCTTCGGCCCGGAGTGCCCATCACTGTATTGCTGGATGATCTCCGGGGCACGCATGAGCAGGTCCGGCACATAGGCCGAGGTGCCGAGCACATGCATCAGCCGCTTGGCCACCGCCGGCTTGTCCCGCAGCGTGGACAGGTACCAGCGGTGCACGACCATGGCCTCGCTGATCCTGCGATAGGCCAAGAGCCCACTGTCCGGATCGGGGGTGTCGGACAACCAGTCCAACAACCTGGGTAGCAGCACCGACTGCACCCGACCACGACGGCCGCTCTGGTTGATCAGCGCGGACAGGTGGGTCAGCGCGCTCTGCGGAGCGTCGTAGCCGAGTGCGGCCAGCTGGCGCTCTGCAGCGGCCGGCGTCATGCCGTGGGAGAATTCCAAGCCTTCCGGCGCAAGCGATTCCAGCAGCGGTTGATAGAACAGTTTGGCGTGCAGCCGCGACACCCGCAGGCTTTGGTGTTTCAGCTCTTCGCGCAGCACACCCAGCGCGTCGTGGCTCCCGTCGGGCCGGATATGGGCCGCTCGCGCCAACCAGCGCAGTGCCTCGTCGTCGTCAAAGGCCGGCAACATATGAGTGCGTTTGAGGCGCTGCAACTGCAGCCGGTGTTCGAGCAGCCGGAGGAACTCGTAGGAGGCCGTCAGGTTCGCCGTGTCGTCGCGCCCGACATAGCCGCCAGCCCCCAGTGCGGCCAACGCGTCCACCGTGGACGCCACGTGCAATGACTCGTCGGTGCGACCGTGCACCAATTGCAGCAGCTGCACCGCGAACTCGACGTCACGCAGCCCGCCGCTACCGAGCTTGATCTCGCGACTCCGGACGTCGGCGGGCACCAGTTGCTCGACCCGCCGCCGCATCGCCTGAACCTCGCTGACGAAGTGTTCACGCTCGCAGGCGGTCCACACCATCGGCATTAATGCGGCGATGTACTGCTTGCCCAACTCCGCGTCCCCGACCGCCGGCCGGGCTTTCAGCAGCGCCTGGAACTCCCAGGTCTTGGCCCACTGGTGGTAATAAGCGACATGCGAGTCGAGGGTCCGGACCAGCTCGCCGTGCCGGCCCTCCGGGCGCAGCGCGGCGTCGACCTGGAAAAAGGCTTCGGAAGCCGCCCGCATCATCTCGCCGGCTACCCGGGTCGTTACCGCATCGGCGTGCTCGGCGACGAAGATCACGTCGACGTCGCTGACGTAGTTCAGTTCGCGCGCCCCGCATTTACCCATCGCGATGACCGCCAGTCGGGGCGGTGTGGCGTCGCCACAGATGGTGGTCTCGGCCAGGGTCAGCGCGGCCGCCAATGCGGCATCCGCGATGTCGGTCAGGTGAGCAACGACTGCGGTGAAAGACAGCACCGGTTCGTTCTCGACTGTCGGCGCCAGATCCAGAGCGGCCAGCACCAGCACCCGGTTGCGGTAGAGGATGCGTAACCGCGAGACCACCGAGCCTGCGCCATCCGAGGTTTCGGAGAGGCACTCGGTAAAGGCAACCCGCAGCTGCTCGGCGGACGGCAGCTTCACTTTGCCCCGCAGCAGCTGCCATGCCTGCGGATTGGCGACCAGGTGATCCCCGAAGGCGAGCGAAGACCCGAGCACAGCGAACAGCCGACCGCGCAGGCCGCGGTCGTCCGCCAGTGCCGCATTGAGCTCGTCCCAGTCGTCGCCGAGCGCCTCGACCAGCCGTACCATCGCGCACAGCGCAGCGTCCGCATCCGGTGCGCGCGACAGTGACCACAGCACGCCGACATGCGCTTCGCTGTCCCAACCCAGCTTGGCCAGGTTGGCGCCTGCGCGCGCGTCGACCAACCCGAGCCGGCCGAGGCTGGGAACTTTCGGCCGCGCCGTCACGGGTTGATTCACGACCACGACCGTAGCGCAGATTGCCTGAGACTTGGCTATGCGCTCGGCGCGCGACTACCGGGAACGCTGTAGAGAGGGTTATAAAGACAAGTAAGTCTTCAGCTCAAAGGGTGTGACGTGGCGACGGTAGTTCGCCCACTCAGTGCGCTTGTTGCGCAGGAAGAAGTCGAAGACGTGCTCCCCCAGGGCTTCTGCGACGAGCTCGGAACTCTCCATTGCACGAAGCGCTTCGTCGAGGCTGGATGGCAGCTCGCGGTAACCCATCGCGCGGCGCTCCTCGGGCGTCAGGTCCCAGACGTTGTCTTCTGCTTGCGGGCCCAGGACGTAATTCTTCTCCACACCGCGCAGCCCGGCCGCCAGGAGCACGGCGAAAGCCAGGTACGGATTGCACGCCGAGTCGGGGCTGCGCACCTCGATACGCCGCGACGAGGTCTTGTTCGGGCTGTACATCGGAATCCGGACCAACGCCGACCGGTTCGCCGCGCCCCACGACGCGGCGGTGGGCGCTTCGCCGCCGAGCACCAGCCGCTTGTAGGAGTTGACCCATTGGTTGGTGACTGCACTGATCTCGCTTGCGTGCTCGAGGATCCCGGCGATGAATGACTTGGCGACATCCGAGAGTTGCAATGGATCGTCCGGGCTGTGGAACGCGTTGACTTCGCCCTCGAACAGGCTCATGTGGGTATGCATGGCCGAGCCGGGGTACTGCCCGAATGGCTTGGGCATGAATGTCGCCCGCGCGCCTTCTTCCAACGCGACCTCTTTGATGACGTAACGGAACGTCATCACGTTGTCGGCCATCGACAGTGCGTCGGCAAAGCGAAGGTCGATCTCTTGCTGACCGGGCGCCCCTTCGTGGTGGCTGAACTCCACCGAGATGCCCATGAACTCCAGGGCGTCGATCGCGTGGCGACGGAAGTTGGACGCGCTGTGCACCGCCTGGTCGAAGTAGCCGGCGTTGTCGAGCGGAATGGGTATCGACCCGTCCTCCGGACCGGGTTCCAGCAGGAAGAACTCGATCTCAGGGTGCACGTAGCAAGAGAAGCCGAGGTCGTTGGCCTTGCCTAGCTGCCGTCGCAGCACATACCGCGGGTCGGCCCACGACGGCGAGCCGTCCGGCATCGTGATGTCGCAAAACATCCGCGCCGAGTGGTGGTGGCCGGAGCGGGAGGTCCAGGGCAGCACCTGAAAGGTCGACGGGTCGGGGTGAGCTACCGTGTCGGACTCAGAAACCCGGGCAAAGCCCTCGATGGACGATCCGTCGAAGCCGATGCCTTCCTCGAAGGCGCCCTCAAGCTCGGCCGGGGCGATCGCGACCGACTTGAGGAAACCGAGGACGTCGGTGAACCACAGCCGGACGAACCGGATATCCCGTTCCTCCAGCGTGCGAAGCACGAATTCCTTTTGTCGATCCATAACTGGAACAATATGCAAAGCCAGTTAACTCTGTGTTACTACGGCGCCGAACACCGTAAGTTTCCCGGCGCCACCCCGTCGACGAAGTAGCTGACCACCGCGTTGTCGACGCATTGGTCACCGTTAAACACCACGGTGTGTTGGGTGCCCTCATATGTGATCAGCGGGGCGCCGAGTTCGCGGGCCAGGTCCATGCCTGCCTGATACGGGGTGGCCGGGTCGTGGGTGGTGGACACGACGACGACTTTGCCCGGAGCGACGGGCGCTGCCGGCGCCGGCGCGGACGTCGCGGGTACCGGCCAGAGCGCGCACAGGTCGCGGGGCGCATACCCGGTGAACTGCCCGTAGGACAGGAACGGCGCAACTTCGCGCATCCGGCGGTCAGCGTCCGCCCAGGCCGCAGGGTCCTTCGGCGCGGGGGCGTCGACGCAGCGGACCGCGTTGAACGCGTCCTGCGAATTGTCGTAGTGCCCTTTGTCGTCGCGGCCGTAGTATTCGTCGGCCAGCATCAGCAGGTCACCGGGATCGGTGCCGCGACGCAGACCGAGCAGACCGCTGGTCAGGTATTTCCAGAACTGCGGGGTGTAGAGGGCATTGATGGTGCCCGTGGTCGCATCTGCGTAACTCAGTCCGCGTGGATCCGACGTCTGAGCCGGTTCGCTCACCAGCGGGTCGACAAGTTGGTGGTAGCGGTTGCCCCATTGGGCCGGGTCGGTGCCCAGCGGGCAGTCCGACGAGCGGGCGCAATCCGCCGCGTAATCGTTGAACGCAGTCTGAAACCCGGCCTGCTGGTTGATGTTTTCCTCGATCGGGCCGACGGCTGGGTCGATCGCACCGTCCAGCACCATGGCGCGAACGTGGTCGCCGAACCGCTCGACGTAGGCGGTCCCCAATTTCGTGCCGTAGCTGAAGCCGAGATAGTTGATTTGGTCGTCGCCCAGCGCCTGGCGCACCACATCGATGTCGCGTGCGACGGACGCCGTGCCGGCGTTTTCCAAGAACGCCGGGCCATTTCGGTTGAGGCAGCGCTGCGCCAGCTGCCGATACACGCCTTCGATGTGTGCTACGCCGGACTGGCTGTAGTCCACCATCGGTTCACGACGGTAGTCGTCAAACTCCGCGTCCGTCTGGCAGCGTAGCGCCGGCGTGGAGTGGCCGACGCCGCGGGGATCGAATCCCACCAAATCGAAGCGGCGGCTGATCTCGGAGCCTGCCAGATCGGCTCCCAGCGTGGCGACCATGTCGACCGCCGATGCCCCGGGTCCACCCGGATTGACCAGCAGCGCGCCGATCCGCGGACCAGTCGCCGGAATTCGGATAACCGCGAGCTCAGCTTGGCCGGCACTGGGGTTGTCGTAGTCGATGGGGACCGGAACGGTGGTGCACTGCGCGCTGGGAACGTCGTCAGGGTGGCTGACGAACCGTCCGCAGTTGCCCCAGGTTAGTGTCGCGCCTGCTATCGGCGTCGTCGCCACGGCTGCCACTATCAACAGCACCAAAGAAAGCAGCGCAAAGCACAACCGTCTCATGCGCCACATGGCTGCCAATCGTCCCACGCATCGGCCACGGGTAGTGATCCCAATGGTCACACCTTGGTCTCGTTATCTCCTGCGCGGTGTTTACGTTTCGGGCCCGGCGCCTCCGGAGCTAACACTTCGCCCCCTCCGCCGGCACAGTGCCGCTGACGAGGTATTCCGTCGCATAGTCATCGATACAGCTGTTGCCCTGGAAGACAACCGTGTGCTGGGTGCCGTCGAAAGTGAGCAAAGAGCCGTGAAGCTGACTCGCCAGGTCGACGCCGGCCTGATACGGCGTCGCCGGATCACGCGTGGTCGACACCACCAGGGTCGGCGCCAGCCCGGGAGCAGAGATAGTGTGCGGCTTGCTGGTCGGCGGTACCGGCCAGAACGCACAGGTGCCCAAGGGTGCGTCGCCGGTGAACTTCCCGTAGCTCATGAACGGTGCGATCTGGCGCGAGCGGCGGTCTTCGTCGATGACCTTGGCGCGATCCTTGACCGGCAGATCGTCGACGCAGTTGATCGCCACCCTGGCGTCAGTGGCGTCGGTGTAATGACCGTGCTTGTCCCGGCGCATGTACAGGTCGGCCAGCTCAAGCAGGGTGTCGCCGTGATGGTGGGCCAGCTCGGTCAATCCCTCAGTCAAGTGATGCCAGAAGGTCGGCGAATACAGCGCCATGATGGTGCCCACGATGGCGTCGCTGTAGCTCAGGCCGCGTGGATCTTTGGTGCGTGCCGGCCTGCCTATCATCGGGTTGTTCTTGTCGACGAGCGGGTCGACCAAACTGTGGTACACGTCAACGGCTTTGGCCGGGTCGGTGCCCAGCGGACAGCTGGGAGACTCGGCGCAGTCTTTGGCAAAGTCGTTGAATGCGTCCTGAAAACCCTTGGCCTGCCGCAGGTCGGCCTCGATGGAGCTGGTATTCGGGTCCACGGCACCGTCGAGGATCATCGCCCGGACTTTTTTCGGGTAGGCCTCGGCATAAGCAGAGCCGATGCGGGTTCCATACGAGTAGCCCAGGAACGTCAATGAGCTGTCGCCCAGACCTTCGCGGATGGCGTCGAGATCACGGGCGACGTCAACGGTCCCAACGTGCGCCAGAAACTTCTTGCCCATCTTGTCGATGCAACGGCCGACGAACGCCTTGGTCTCGTCCTCGATATGCGCTACCCCCGCCGGGCTGTAGTCCACTTGCGGCTCGGTGCGCAGCCGGTCGTTGTCGGCATCGGAGTTACACCAGATCGCCGGCCGCGAAGCCGCGACCCCGCGTGGATCGAATCCGACCAGGTCGAACCGTTCGCGGACCCGCGGCGACAACGACTGCAGCAGGCCCACTGCGGCCTCGATGCCGGACTCGCCGGGTCCGCCGGGGTTGATGACCAGCGACCCGATTTTGTCTCGAGTCGCCGGAAACCTGATCAGTGCCAATGTGGTGGCATCGCCGCCGGGGTGCCTGTAGTCGACGGGTACGGCGAGCTTGCCGCATTGCGCGCCACCTGGAAGCCTGATCACCCCGGTGCCGCCGCCGCCGGAGACACGACACGGTCCCCACTCCACTGGCTGACCGATCCTTGGCCCGGCCAGCACCGCACGCCCATTGGTGACGTGGGTGCAGCTGGCCACCGTCGCCACGATTACGGCCATCACGGTCCAGATCAGCATCGAGCGCGCGATCTTGTCGCCGCGAGGGATCCCCATGCCCACCTATGCTGCCATGGGTCGACGCGAGGCTGCTGTTGCCGCACGGCGACCGGGCGCTCTACTGTGTCGCGAGCAGCAGTTCTTCCATCCCGACGGTGAAGTCGTCGGCCAACTCCCACAAGTCCGGCACCAGCTCCGCGCAGGCGATGAGGCCGACGTCAAGTTTGCCGTTCAGCGACATCACGGTGATGTTCAGACCCGAGCCGTGGAAGACCGGCCCGAGCGGATACATCGCTTTCACCTCATTGCCCAGCAAATACAGTGGCATCTGTGGCCCCGGCACGTTGGAAACCACCAGGTTGTGCACCGGACGGCTCTTGGTCAGCCGGGTTCGGGCGTATGCCCTCATCGCCAAACCGAACACCGCCGGCGCGGCGAACTGCGACCAGTCCTGCAAAAGAGTGGCATTGATCGCCAAACTATGTTCCTTGGCAACTGAATTCGCTTCGGCAATGGACTTGAGCCGTTCCGCCGGATCCGCGATCTGGGTTTCCAACTTTGAGAACATTCCCGAGACCTGGTTACGCCCAGGGCGATCAGATCGCCCGTGCACCGATACCGGCACCATCGCCACCAACGACGAGTCCGGCAGTTCGCCACGGTCAAGCAGAAACTGCCGCAGCACGCCGGACACCAGCGCCATCACCACGTCGTTGACCTTGACATCGAAATGACTCTTGACCTTCTTGATGTCCTTCAGGTCCAGCTGCGCGTAGGCGACGTTGCGGTGAGGGGTGATGCTCGCATTGAAGGCGGTCGGCGGTGCCGCGAACGGCGGCGCCATGGTC
>Ga0187769_10002195_pt1 | contig 11372 bp, 6 predicted proteins | sample 0116_SJ02_MP02_1_FD_133140 | JGI IMG/M metagenome (GOLD analysis project Ga0187769, IMG submission 133140) | Tropical peat soil microbial communities from peatlands in Department of Meta, Colombia - 0116_SJ02_MP02_10_MG | ecosystem: Environmental > Terrestrial > Soil > Wetlands > Peat | place... | reverse complement strand
GTGCGCGAAGTGGGCGGCCGCAATCGCCTGGAATATCCCATCGGGAAGGTGCTTTACGAAACCGGCGGATGGATCAGTAATCCGCGAATCTCCCCCAAGAATGATCTGATTGCATTCGTGGACCATCCCCTGCAGGGCGACACGATTGGCGCCGTCGCGGTGGTGGATCTCGCAGGGCACGAGAGGGCTGTTTCCAGCCAGCAGCCGGGAGGCGCGATCGGTCTGGCGTGGTCTCCCAAGGGAGATGAAATCTGGTTTACAGCGACGAAGGTCGGACTGGATCGAGTTCTCCTTTCCGTGACCTTGTCGGGTACCGAGCGGCTGGTGGCGCGAGTTCCAGCGGATTTGAGCCTGCAGGACACATGGAAGGACGGGCGGGTGCTGCTGACGCGCGACAACTGGCGCCGTGGCATGACGGTACTGTCTCCCGGCGAGAAGGCGGAGCGCGACTTTACCTGGCTCGACTGGTCCTACCCTGTGGCCATCTCTGCCGACGGCAAAACCTTGTTGTTTGTGGAGCAGGGCGAAGCTGGAGGGCCAAATTATGCGGTCTACCTGCGAAAGACCGACGGCTCACCCGCGGTTCGCCTCGGCGAGGGCTCGCCGGTGGCTTTGTCTCCAGATGAAAAATGGGTACTTTGCACCAAGCCTGATTCGCTGACCGATCTGTTCCTTCTACCGACCAAGGCTGGAGAGTCCAAGGTTCTTCCGCACGGGACGCTGGCTCAAATCAATGCCGCGCGCGCGGCGTGGTTTCCTGATGGCAAGCGATTTCTGTTGTCGGGCAACGAAACGGGACACGGCCCGCGGCTCTACGTGCAGGACGTGGGGGGCGGAAATGCGCAGCCGATCACTCCCGAGGGAGTTGATGTGCTCACGTTTTCGCTGGCGCCGGGAGGTCAATCATTGGCCGCGGTGGCCGCAGACGGTAAGGGCTACTTCTACCCGATCCCTGCGGGTGAGCCTCGCCCGATCAAAGGCCTCAACGATGGAGAAGTTCCGGTTGGTTGGACAGCGGACTCCACCGGTCTGTATGTTTACCAGCCCAGCGAGCTTCCCGCGAAGGTTTACCTGGTGAATATCGCCACGGGGCAAAGAACGCTGTGGAAGCAGCTCATGCCTCCCGATCCTGCGGGCGTGGAATATGTCGGTCCCATTCTGCCCACGCCAGACGGCAAAGCTTACGTCTACGGCTACCGCCGCATGCTGTCCGATCTGTACGTGGTGGATGGGCTGAAGTGAGCCGGTCGTAAACCCCAGCCCAACGCCCGACCGCACTTGACGACCGCCCCAACCAAGCGTATCATAAGCGAACAAAAAGCGAATATTGTTATGGCCTCTCTTCCCCTGATCCCTCCGGATTCCAAGCCCAAGCTCGTGGGCATTGCCCGCCTGGCTGCGGAGGGCGAATCTCTTCGTCAGGGGCATGAGGTCGAGTATTTCACGCTTCCAGTCCGTTCCCTGCTGAACCGCTGCACGGTTGAGCGGATGCCGTTCGCCTGGACGATCAATCCTTATCGCGGATGTGAATTTGCCTGTAAATACTGCTATGCCCGCTACACGCACGAGTTCATGGAAATGCGCGACGGAGTGGAATTCGAACAGAAGATTTTCGTCAAGCAACATGCGGCCGATCTTCTGCGGCAAGAGCTTCGTCATGTGAAGCCGGGAGAAGAAATCGCCATTGGCACCGCGACCGATCCCTATCAGCCCGCCGAGAAGCGATTCGAAGTCACACGGGCGATCCTGGAGGAATTCGCAAGCGGCAAAGGATTCGAGATCGGCATTGTCACCAAGTCCAATCTGATCTTGCGCGACACCGATCTCCTAAAGCAGGTTGCCAGGAATAACAAGCTGTTCGTCAATCTCACCATCACTACGCTGAACGTCGATCTTGCTCGCATCCTCGAGCCGCGCGCGCCGCGTCCTGATCTGCGATTGGAGGCAATGCGCAAGCTGAACGAGGCGGGCGTCGATGCCGGCGTAATCTGTGCGCCCGTACTACCCGGGATCACCGACTCGCCACGCGATCTGGAAGCTTTGGTCCGCGCTGTCGCGGAAGCGGGAGGAAAATACATCTTCGCCAATTCGCTTTTCCTGAAGCCTTGCTCGGCAGCGGTCTTCATGCCGTTCCTAGAAAGAGAATTTCCGCACCTGGTCGAAAGCTACCGCCAGCGCTATAAAGATCGCGCTTTCCTTCCCGCTTCATACCGCAAACGGGTGTCTCAACTGATGGCACGGTTGCGCCAGAAGTACGGAATCCGCAGCGACTACGATCGTTACAGCGAGCGCAGCCATCCGCTTCCTGACACAGAATCGCACGACCAACTCAGCCTGTTTTGAAAGGGGCGATTTCTTGCGCATTCCTCACTGTCGCGCGTAAGTGTATTCCCCTTCCGGATCGCGTTCCTTCAAAGCCTTCACTTGACCGTTCTCCAGGACGAATTCAAAGATGTCGTCGGCGAACTGTGGAGTCCGGAATTGGAGACCTTTCAGCGGAATCAGCGCGTGCGGAGGTGCTCCCGGAAATACTAGCGAGAGTCCCGCCCCAGGCTGATAGACCACCTGGAACTTCACCTTGGCAGGAGTTAGATATGTGCCTGCAAGGCTCTGCAGCAGCTTCGGATCGAGAGTCGCAGGCTTGCGGGTGAAAACCACCTCGGCTTCGTCCATGGAGGTAACGAGGCTATCGATATCTCCTTCGGGGTTCGTCCTGAAGTTGACCGAGAACCGGCCGTACTGCTCGTCATCGGGAGTGTCGAAGCGGTCGTAATGAAAATGGCTCAAGGGAAACTGAAATTCGTGAAAACCAAACTGAAGCTGGCTGTCTTTGAGTCCGATCTTCATGATGCCGTAGGCGGGATTCTCATACTCGGCTGGGTAGTCAGTCAGCGCGTGGGATGGCTTGGTGTTGGGGACGCGGTCGCCACCGGCCTTGGCCCGCGCTTCGGTTCCGGCTTTCTTGCTGGCCAGCCGCTGAGCGAGGCGGCGCTGGCTCCACGGCGTCTGGTCCATACCAAGCAGACGCTCGTACACGTTGTAACTGATAACGTTGTAGAGAGGGGCGCTGTGATCGCTGATCACCAGCACGATCACGCCAATGTGATCGTTGGGCAAAAAGGAAACCTGGGAGTGGAAGCCGGGAAGGTCGCCACCGTGGAAGGTGATAAGGTGGCCTCGGTAAGCAGCCGTCTCGCGTCCCATGCCGTAAGCGGGATTCAGCAGCTCCCAGAACCCTTGCGATTCTCCCAGCGTGTTGGGCAAACCGATGGCTGGTTGCAACGTGGCTTTGAGAACATCGACGGGCAGAACTTGCTTGCCGTTGTATTTGCCGTCATTCGTCAGAGCGATCAGCCAATGCGAGAGTTCGTCAATATTTGAGATAACAGCGCCGGCGGGTGCTACGCCCTGAGTATCTTCGTAGTAGGGAATCTTGTAGAGCTCGAACGAGTCGCGTTTTTCCCGGAAGGGCACGCCGTGATCGGGATGCTTCACCATCTCGGCAATCGTATAGGTGCTCGTGTTCATGTCGAGCGGAGTGAAAATCCTTTCCTTGACGAATTGCTCCCACGTCTCCCCGGACTTCAACTCGATGATTTGCCCGACGGCGCTAAACATCAGGTTGTTGTAAAGGAAGGTTTCTCGCATGGGCTGTTCCGGCTCCAGATATTTCAGCTTCTCGAACAACTCCTTCCTGGTGAAATCTGATTTGAACCAGATCAGATCGTGCCGCGTCACTCCCGTCCGGTGCGAGAGCATGTCGCGCAGCGTGACGTTGTTGTTGAGTTGGTCGTTGTAGAACTGGATGGTGGGAACCGACTCTCGCACGGGTTTATCCCAAGTGAGCTTTCCTTCATCGACCAGCATCCCTGCCGCCACGGCGGTGAACAATTTCGAATTGGAGGCAATCTGGCACAAAGTAGTCTGGGTGAAGGGCAGCTTCTTCTCGTAGTCTCGATAGCCATACCCCTTGGCGAAAACCAGCTTGTCATTCACTACAATGCCTACGCCGACCCCTGGAGTATTCCAATCTTTAAGGGTTTGCTCCATGTAGGCATCAAAGCCCTGGAGCTTGTCGGTGATGTCGGTGTCCTGGGCGTAAGCGGCGAGCCCGAGGGTCATATGCACGACAACCAGCACGGAAATGGAGAAGAAACTGGTCAGGCGTGTGGACCGGAGCGGTGTGCCGAATAACATGGATGAAGACCTCCTTCCTGTGTTGGTGATGAAAGCATTGACATGCGTGGCTGCCGACGAGTTCTAGTGAAAACGCACACATTGTACTCCGCTCGGTGGCGTGGTGCTCGGCGATCGCACCAGCGCGGGTAATGCGGTTTGCGTCGCCCGAAAAACTGGAAGCCGACTCTATAATGTTGGTTCGAATCCCCATGGCCTCCTCTCCCGCTTCCAAGGCCGCGCCCGGCTCCCCTCCGCCGCCGAATGCAACGCGACGGCCCGAAATCTTCGTCCAGTTGGATAAATTTTGGCAGCGAGTCACGGAAGGGATCGAGCTAGGCCAGCTATGGAAACAATTTCAGACCGACGCACGCGCTAGTTATCGGCTTTACCAAAAAGACTTCACGGCGCGAGCGCCGCGAGAGACCGGTCCGAAGAGCCTCGTTCATACGGCGCAAGAATTTGCCTGGGCGATTCTGGAAAAGCTCACTCCAGCGCGGCGAGTCCTCTTGCTTCTGGGCTTACTGCTCCTGATCTTTCCGGGCGGCGGCTTTCAGTATCACGGGAGGTCGGGAGAAGTAGAAATCGCGGAATTCGATCTTCACTTCTTTGGCGGAGCGCTGCTGTTCGTCCTGCTGATGCTGGAAATCGCCGATCGCGTGGTGATGAAACGCGATCTGGAAATTGCGCGCGACATCCAAAAATGGCTCTTGCCGGCCACACCGCCTCCGGTGCCGGGACTGGCGATCGCGTTTGCCACTCGGCCTGCGAACACGGTCGCTGGTGATTTCTATGACGTGTTTGCCCGGCCAGCGGCAGACGGCGGGGCACACTTTCTTTTGGCCGTGGCTGACGTCGCGGGAAAAAGTATGCCTGCCGCCCTGCTCATGGCAACGTTCCAGGCCAGCCTCAAAACTCTGTCTTCGGTTCCCTGCTCTCTGGTTGATTTAGTGGCCGGAATGAACCGCTATGCCAGCACAAACAGCCAAGGGGGCCTGCGCTTTATCACTGCGTTTCTCGCCGAGTTCGATCCCGGGAGCCGTGCTCTTACTTATGTCAACGCAGGACACAATGCCCCGATCTTGCGGCACAGCTCAGGAGCCATCGAACGCTTGACAAGTGGTGGGGTGCCGTTGGGAATTAATCCGGACGCGAGTTATCAGCCCGACACCGTAACTCTGCAGCCGGGCGACTGGCTTGTAATCTTCACCGATGGCCTTGTGGAAGCAGTCAATGCGCGGGGACTGGAATACGATGAGCAACGCGTCTTAAATGTTCTACAGGGCGGAATCAGTGCGACTCCGGACGAACTGCTTCGCCGAATCATGAGCGATCTCGACGCGTTCGTTGGAGACACTCCGCAACATGATGACGTGACTTGCATGCTGGTGAAAGTTGCAGAGGCTTAACTGCGAAACCTTAAACCACTGAAGACACAGAGGTCACAGAGAAAATCTTAAAACGCTGAGATCGCAGAGAAAAAGAGTCCTACCGATTCCTCCATGTCCTCTGTGGTTTGGATTTTCTCGTCGCCATTACTTCGGCATACATTTTGTGGAAGGCGTGCACTCCCTTTTCCTGTTTCACGCTGTAGCGTCCGCGGTGGTAACTTCGAGAATGCAGATTCTTCTGCACGGCTTCGCAAATCGTGACGTCTTCCTGCTGAATTTCATCGCTGAAGCGCACGGCATCCCTGGCAGCCTGGCTTCCGAGATGTGCCTCCGGTAGATACCACTCGAAGATTGCCAGCGTGCGTTCGATCTCGAGCGGGAGAATGATATTCAGAGAAACGTTGTCCGGATAGCAGTTCAACATCCAGTTGGGAAAGATCCAGAAGTAATCTGTGGTCAGATCGGCACGAGCTTCCTGATAACGGCGCGGAGTAGCGTCGCCACGCTGCCCACCGCGGATAGGACTGAACTGGCGGACATGCCGCGCATAGGTCTCGACGGTGTACGCGTTGTAATCCAATTCACGATTCAATCCGGGATGCACGCTCGGCAGATGATAACCTTCGAGGTAATTGTCCACGTAGGTTTTCCAATTGCATTTCATGTCATAGGTTCGCCGCTCGAACAGTTTCATTTTGGCGAATTTAAAACGCTCGGCTTGCGCAGGCAGTTTACCCAAAGTTTTCAGCAGAGGTCGCGCGTTCGGGTCGAGGTTCACAAAAATCAGGTTGAACCACTCGTCGGTACGCACCGACGTGAGCGAGGACTCCTCGGGACGGAAGTCCTGCACGCCCTCGACTTCTGGCGCGCTAATCAAGGATCCATCGAGCCCATACGTCCAACCGTGATAAGCGCAGCGAAACAGCTTGCGGGAGCCGCACCCTTGGGCCGGTGGGCCGGCGCGATGTCGGCAGACATTGTAAAAGCCCCTCAGTTTGCCCTGGGCGTCCCGCACCAGCAGCAACGGTTCACCCTGAAGTTCAGTGGTGAAGAAGTCCCCGCGGCTCTTGAGTTGGTCGACGTGTCCCACCACCTGCCAACTACGGGCAAAAATCCTGTCTCGCTCCTGAACAAAAACCGCGGGATCCGTGTAGAAGTGGGCTGGAACGGACCATGCACGGGAAATATCCGGATCAATGCGCAGACTGTGCAAGAGAGAGGTCATGGATTAACGGAGAATTGTAGAGGAAGTTTCAGTCCGGCAACAGGGAGAGAATCTCGGTGGTGGTTCGGTCTGACCGATCCATTACCAGAATGTCCTTGGCGATGACGGCTCAGGATTTCCAACCATAGAAATCATCGATCCGTCTTACTTCCCGTCGAATCAGCGCGTCGTTTCGGTTGCAGATTGGGATCGTGACGTGGTTGCGCGTTCCCAGAGGGTCTTGCACGAGATCGTAGAAGTAGTTTCTTCGATTGACCGCATCCGCAATGAACAGCGACTTCCCATTATTGCCCAACACTGCGTAGACCGGCGCGTAACTGGAGACTAGCAAATAGTTGGAATGCAAATACTGCGATTGTTCCTCTCGAGTTTCGGTAAAAAGGGGCCGTCCGAAGAGCTCGTTGTTCAGGATCGGACGATGGCCGAGCAGATAATACAGGCTCGGAGTAATGTCGGTGTTGAAAGCAACCTGTTGCGTGTCCCACACCACCTGCTGGCGCATTTGCGGCGGCAAGTGAACGATTAAAGGGATACGGATGACTTCTGGAAAAAGGAAGTCAGAATGGCCGTACCGGCCGAATTCCCCGTAGGCATCGCCATGATCTGCGGTCAGAATAATAATGCTGTTGTCGTATAGATTACGTTGCTGCAGAAAGCGCAGGAATTGGCCGAAGGCAGCATCCATTCTGCGCAACTCATAAATGCTGATTTCTTTGCGGCCTCCTTTCATCCGCGACCGCGCCAGCGTGAGGGTGTGAACATTCTGCGGTTGACTATAGGCGAAGATCGGCTGGTTCGGGTTCTGGTACTCGGCGATCTTGTTCTCCAGTTTCTCAAGGGTGGAAACAAAATCCAGTTCGCCCCAGGTGGTCTTATCGTTCTCGACTTCGATTATGCTCGAGGAGGGCCGGAGAATTTGGCGGAGAATCGGATCAAAACTGATGTAGCTCTGGTAGCCGTCGGTATCGAGCAGCTTCTGCAGATTGTTCATGGGATAGAAAGGCTCGATGTACTGCTTGTGTAACTGCATCGCTCCCACCCAGATCGCGGGCTCAGCAAGTGCAGTCCCACCATAGCGCGTGAATGCGTTTTCCAGCACCACGCTGTCCTCGGCAAAGCGTCCGATTTCAGGCGTGTAATCGACGGCCGAGTTGTAGGGTGAAGTGTAGTCGCGGCGTAAGCTGTCGATGACAAAAAGAAAGATGTTCGGTCTTCTGGCGGGCGACGGCCGCAGGTCAGTAACCAGCCGCACATCGCTGGGGCCCACGGTGACGTCCGGGCCAAGGTTGGTGTTCTGCTTGAGAAAATCATAGAACTCGCTATAGGCGTTACTGTTTACCGAGTGCGAGAGGATGCTGTAGGAAGTCTTGAACGAAATGTCCTTTCCCGCGTAAGCATCGAGTGCATCCGTCAACGTGGGTTGCGGTTCGGGATTATAGAGAGACAACTGGGCGTAGCGTGCAAACCCGCTGCATCCGCAGACAACTACAACAATGACGCCGGCGGTTAAAGCTTTCCCGCGCAGAGGAACGGAGATCCTCCGCACGGCAAACAGGGCAAGAATCCATACCGCGACGACGGCAATTCTCTGCAGCACGAAATCCCAATCAGTGCGTCCAATCCACGCGGGGACTGCGTATGCCGCGATCAACAGACCAAGCACCAGCGTCGCCCAAGCCGCCTTGACGTTAGCCTGCGAGAATGAGTCTGCGCCAGTGCGCCAAGCGCGCATCCTCAAGGAAACAGCTGCCGTGTAGAGCACGACCGCAAGGGCCGCCACAGAGGCGAAAATGTCTGCGCCTCGACCTTCGAAGGAAATCGTCGGCAATATGATGATCCGTAGTCCGAGAAAGCACAGCAGCCAGGCAAGGGCACAACCTCCGATAAAGTATGCTCGCTGCGGCGAAGCTGTTTTGCGAGTTATGAGCTTAAGGGCCTGCAGGATTAAGGCGAGCGCAGTAAAGATTACGAGGTGAAAGCAAACGCTGGCCCCGAGACCGGAAAGAGTTGCAAAGGCAGGCAGTGAGCTTCTATGCAAGGCGGCACTTACCGCGGTCTCCGCCGCAAACGAAAGCGAGATTAAGAGGGCCGCCAAAGTGGTCGTCTCTAAGTCCATGCCTGCGTCCGCTGGCAAGGCCGGGATGTTTGCGTCCGCCGGTCTGGCTAAATCAATCGCGGCCAGCAAAATCAATGGGAAAAAAGCGATGAGACTCCAATAGTAGCTGGGTAGACCTATAGTCAGGTCCGCCAGAGCCGGATGGCGCCACAGGTAGACACAGCTGGCGAAATTAAGCACGATAAATGCACCCACAGTTCTTCGTGTTGTGGTCGCGCGAAGATCGGGAATTAACGTCGCGGTTACGCTTGAGAAAACCGCAACGTAGAGCAGGGCGTGAAAACGCACGAACTCCGGCAGCCAGCCTAGCAGGGCGTTGTGAATGAAACCGAAATAAGCAAAAGGAACGTACACCAGCAGGCAATAAACTGAGGTGATCAGAAAAAACACACCGAATGCTAGCCGCGTAGTCAGAAAGCCAAGTAAGCCGATCGTTCTCAGCCATCCGCGCCGGCACAAGAGCGTCGGCCGGGCGGCGGCTGGAACCAGGCCGCCGGTTGCCATTTCGATTTGGGTCGCAGAAATACCCACGTCACAGGTCCACGGCTAGCCGTCCGCACGTGTTCCACATCGCAGTCTAGGAATGACTTGCGCCATGGCACAAGTGACAGAGGTGCCAGAACGTCGGACGTTTTCTCCAGGCAGCAGCCACAGTGATGCATGATGACGAGCTTCAAAGCCCGTCATCAGACTGGCCGACAATGGCTGCTCCCGCGCGTTCCTTAGGCAGAAGTTTTCTCTGCAGGCGACTTACTCCCACGAATGGACGATTACCTTCGTGTGTTGGCGGCCAACGGAGCATGGCGGAAAATATGTTGGTCCAATACGATTCCGACAAAACACCATTCCAGGGACAAATGCAAAGAATCATTTCTGCCGCAGTTCAGGAGATTTGCACAGTCGAGCCAGCCCCTAACTCGCCAATCGGCAAGGTCAACAATTCCAGCGATAGTGCAATCGCCCGCCTGCTGAGAATCCTGCTCGCCACCCTGCTGGGCTTACTCATTCTGCTGGCGTGGGTAGGGTTGCCGTTTGAAGATCGCTACATCGGTAACGGGCTGGTCAGCGCCTTTATATTCCAGGTTGTTGTCCGGCCGCGGCGTTGGGAAATTCTCTCTGTCGTGCTCGCTGCCGGCGGCCTGGTTTTGTTTGACCGCATGGTGGTGCACCAAGGGGGTATGGAGGAATTTCACCTTAGCATCTGTCTTGGCATGCTTGGCCTGGTAAGCTTTCTGGTGCTCGGTTTTAAGGCGGTTTGGGCGGTTGGGCCGGAATTGGCAGAGCTCAAGTCAATTCTGATGCCAGCCGCCGGATTCACATTCTTCATCCTGGGCTCGCAGAATTCACTGAACATTGCAGGGCTGCTTTTCCCTCAGACTCTGGATCTCTACGCGTACACCTTCGATGGCAGTTTGGGTTTCCAGCCGAGTTTTTTGCTGGGACAAGTCTTTAAAAGCTCTGCCTTGGTCAACGCACTCGGACATTTCACGTACTATGGTTTGCCAATTGCGATGGCCCTGGTTTACGCGGCCCATCTGAGGCGAAAGGAGTCCGACCCCCTTTCCATTTTACGTGTTTACATCGCAACCGGCTTGGTGGGCTATTTTCTGTATCTGCTGTTTCCAGCGACCGGTCCCGTCTATGCCGCTGGTCCCGCCTTCCCGAATTCTCCGCTCTCACTTGCGAGCTTACATCAATTGAGCTTGCGGCCGATGTCCATATCCTGGCTAGTCCCACGAAACGCCATGCCGTCGCTACATATTGCATGGGTCCTACTCATTTGGTTTAATTGCCGGCCCTTCGCACGCTGGGTCCGTCTGCTGGCGCTGGCGTTCGTTCTGATCACGGTTTTCGACACGCTGGGGACGGGGGAACATTACCTGATCGACTTGGTCGTAGCTTTTCCTTTTGCAGTCGCCATGCAAGCGCTGTGTGCCCGTCCGGTCCGGAGGCAATCCAAGATGTTCCGCGTCGCCCTTGTGAGCGAAATAACCCTTGTAGTCGCCTGGTTTATTCTATTGCGTTACGCGACAAACCTGTTCTTGCTTACGCCAGTGCTTCCATGGGTGTTTGTGATCACGTCCACCGCAATTTCGGGTTGGTGCACGAGATTCGTTGTGCCAGTCGATGAGGACCGCACACCGGAGAGCACTGGTCTGGCCCGCGCTGCAACAGCCAGTTTGTAGTGACACAATCTGTCATCCCGCCGGACAAAATCTGCCAAGTGGCCAGGGCCGGATCGCCGTCCCGGCGGTTACTGAACATCTTTCCGCCCTGAAAACAAAGGCTCTGCCGGGCGTTAGACCCGGACCCTTCGTAATCTGCGTTTGTGGCCTTCAAAGTGCCAAGATAATCGGCAATCGGTCGATATGACCACACCTTATAACGGAGAGAGAAGGGAAAACGAGATGCGGAAACAGAAGGGTTTTTCATTGATTGAGTTGCTGATCGTGGTAGCGATCAT
>Ga0187769_10002194_pt1 | contig 11373 bp, 13 predicted proteins | sample 0116_SJ02_MP02_1_FD_133140 | JGI IMG/M metagenome (GOLD analysis project Ga0187769, IMG submission 133140) | Tropical peat soil microbial communities from peatlands in Department of Meta, Colombia - 0116_SJ02_MP02_10_MG | ecosystem: Environmental > Terrestrial > Soil > Wetlands > Peat | place... | reverse complement strand
CATTCCCATCAAGGCCGGGTGCTCTTTGCCAGCAGAAGTAACAACAACCGAAGATATACCGTTCTACGCTGAAGTAACAGCAGGCGGAAGAATCACGATACCTGAGGAGATTCGCAAAATCTTCGAAATAAAGGATGGCGACGCTGTTTTCTGCAAACTGACAATTATTCCAAGGAAAAAGAACAACGCTCCCCCGAAGTGAATGATCAATTTAGCCAGTCGGTGCCGTCGAGAGCAGCGTTCTTCCTAACGGCGTCAGCTTAACACGCAGTCTGCCTCGTCTTCCCCGTTCGACCTCGACGAGACCCAAAGTTTCCAGTCCCATACTCTCATGAGTTCCACGAATATGATAGCTCAGAAGGGGTTTTCCATAATTCACAATGCCACTTAGTAGTTCTAGGCTCTCGACATCGCCTCCTGATCGCTCAATCGCTCTTAGTATCTCAATCTTCGGTGCTGTAACGGCCTGTGTGTAACTGAATTTCATTACCGGAAACATTTCGACGTGGTCCCCAACGACATCAAACGACTTTATCCCGTAAACGAAAGCGGCAGCCACGCCAGCGCAGGCGAGGGTCTTCTCCGCGGATCCGACATTAATGATGAAGTCTTGGAAGTTCTCCGATTCTTTTCTAACCAGCTGCCCAATCGTGTCGAGCATTGTCTGGCAGGAACTGTCTTTGATCTCAACTGTGCTCGCGGTGAGTTTGAGGGTGTCCGCGAGTTTTGCCGAAACCCCCTGTGATTGTTCCATGTTTTGTGGGAGCGCAATCAACGCTAACTTGTGGGCGGGGAAATTTCGGAGTCCAACAAAGATTGCTTCATCGTTGCCGCCGAGAATCGCGATTTGAAGTGTCTTCAACGGCATAGGTTCGGGTCCCATTCGGATCTAATTAAACGCTTACAAATCAACTTATACAGAGCCTTACGGGTGATCTCAAAGAGAAACCTCTCAGAAAGAGGGGAGGGAAATAGAGATCACTGCCCGCCCTGGGGTGCGCTTTCAGTTAAGTGGCCCACTTCTTCTACCCTCCCCGCTCTACGTTTCCGTATTTCTAATGAGATTCAGTTTCGGATTAGTTCTCTTCACTCTCCCGATCTATCTGCCGAGACATGAGTTCTCGAACTTAGCTGTCGGAGTCATTGCGGCCGCTTACCCAGTCGCTGAGACAATCAGTGGACCCTTGATCGGAGTCTTGATCGACAGGCTTGGAAGACGGAAATGGGTCCACTCGGGGTTAGCACTCTCGACCGTTGCACTCTTCGCTTTCACACTTAACACCAACATCGGCTACTTGGTAATCGTACACGCCGTTCAAGGAATTGCGGCGGCGATGATCATCGTAAGCACACTCACAATGGTCACAGACGCCAGCAACACCAGAAATCGGGGAAGGGAGATGGGAATTTACGATTTCGCGAACTTGGGCGGGTATATGGTCGGCATATTGGCAGCAGGCATCCTCACGAGAATTGGAACGAGAACCACACCCTTCTACTTCGCAGCGACTCTCGCCGCGATAGGCGCAATCTTCGCCTACGCTAAGATCCAAGAAACAAGAGGGCGCCCGGCGCGAAGCACGGTCTCACCGATTCAGACATTGAAACTGCTCTTAAGCCACAGACGCGCGGCTGCCATGTTTCCAATCTGGTTAGCCATCACGACCTTTGTTGGCATCGCCTTGACCTTCGGACCGCGCCTCGGGCCGTCCCCGTTCCTAACAAGCCTTTTGTTCGGTGCCGCTGTCTTGATTTTGGCAGTAACTCAGCCTTTGTTCGGCTTTCTCTCTGACAAGTATGGCCGTGACAAGCTGATGATGTTTGGTTTGCTATGCATCATCGGCCTATTCTACACGAGCATCAACATGGTGAGGGGCAGGATTGGCTTCTTGACCGGGGCGCCATTCGTCGCAATCTTTGGGGTAGGTTCTTTCGCTTTCCCACCCGCCGCTCTCGCTTCACTCGGGGACCTAGCTCCAGCGCGAAGCCGTGGAACGACTATGGGCGCGTATAGTGTGGTCATAAGTCTCGGAACGATTATCGGCCCTCTGTTGGGCGGGTATCTGCTTGACAGGTACGGCATGGCCAGTCTTTTCTACGCTGGTCTTGTAATTCTGATTGGCGCCCTCGGTTTGGCCATTCTAATTGCCGGAACCGGGACGCTCCCGACGATCAGGCCAATCACTCTTCCCAAGCACATTCGACCTAGGTTCTCTTCGAAAGGTGCGCGATAACGTCCATTTTCGTTAGAACCCCTATTGCCTTTCCGTCACGTACGACGACAACTGCGTTGTGACCTGCAGTTAGCTGTTTGTATAATTCCGAGATGTCTGTCTTAGAGTCAAGGCTGGGAAGCGCGGCGTCCATCGCTTCCTGGCTTGGTTGGCTGAGTGACGCTTCTCTTGTAAGGAGTTTCTTCATTACCGTGTCGTCGTAGATCGTGCCGAGCACATGGCCTTCCTCAATCACTGGTAGCTGCGACACGTCGTACTTTCTCATCAGCTCAACGGCCTTTGCAATTGGGTCGTTCAGAGTAACGGCGATCATGGCGGGTACTTCTGAGGGTTTAGCGTTGAGTATCGCATCGACCGTGAGTCTCCCTTCTCTCTCGCTCTCGATGTACCCGAGCTCCAGCATCCACTCATCCGAGTACATCTTGCTCAGGTAGTTCCTTCCCGTGTCGGGGAACAGTACAACTACTACCTTGTCCTCGGGGAGGTTACTCGCCACTTGGAGTGTCGCGTGCATGGCCGCCCCAGCCGACCCCCCAACTAGCAGTCCTTCCTCCCGTGCGAGGCGCCGTGCCATAAGGAAAGAGTCCTTGTCAGAGACAGGGATGATTTCATCCACGTAATCGAAGACGAGCGTCTTGGGGAGGAAGTCCTCACCGATTCCTTCGACTTTGTACGGATACGTCGCCCCCTCTATTTTGTTGAAGTGATTATAGAAGATCGAGCCTTCTGGGTCAACGCCAACGACCTTGACCGCAGGCTTTCTCTCTTTCAGGTACTTCCCTACACCTGTAATCGTCCCTCCGGTTCCCATCCCAATTACTACAACATCCACCTTTCCGTCTGTTTGCTTCCAGATTTCAGGCCCGGTTGTATTGTAATGGACGAGTGGGTTGTTTGGGTTCGAGTATTGGTCGGGCATGTAGGTGTTTGACGTTTCCTGGGCGATGCGCCGTGCAACGTGGTAGTAGTTCTCGGGGGAATCTGGAGGAACGTTTGTGGGCGCGATAACTACTCGTGCACCTAGGGCGCGCAGCAGCCGACGTTTTTCTTCACTCATTTTGTCTGGCATCGTAAAAATCACCTTGTAGCCCCTTAACGTGGCCGTGAGGGCTAGACCCATCCCTGTGTTCCCTGATGTTGGTTCAACGATCGTACCACCCGGTCTCAGCAGCTTCTTTCGTTCGGCGTCGTCGATCATGGCGACTCCGATACGGTCCTTTACGCTACCGCCCGGGTTAAGGTACTCTAGTTTCGCTAAGATGAGGCAGCGTGCGTTACCTGCTACTTTGTTTATCTTCACGAGGGGAGTGTTTCCGATTAGTTCGAGGATGTTTTCATGGTATTGCAATTTTGACCTTCCATTGAATGTGGTTGCGTCTGCAGCCTTACCCCTAAGTGAACTGCACAATTGATAAATCGGCCGATTCTGTACCTGCAAACATGGAAGCAGTGTTCTTAGTTCAGCCTTGGGTTCAATCTCGAACAGCGATGGATTGCTGCAAACTGTGCTACCAGGAGAGAGAGACTAAGGATCATTTGGAATGTAAACGGGCACACTTAGCGGCGTACAATTCGTTGCTTGCGGTATTGAAACTTGAGAAGGGTGCGGAGTTTGAAGAGGCGCTGAGGAAGTTGGAGGAGGCAAAGGAGAAGTGCCTCTCCACTACAAAGCCAGATAGCCAGTGCCACAACAAGTCTCAGGAAGCACTGAAACAAACCGCTGCAATATACGATAAGATTTTGGAGGACTACAGAAAGAGGCTGCCGACCCGATCGGCCCCAAGATTGTAGATTAAGCTCCCTAGCCTCTTGGAGAATCATCGTTCTGATGCGAACTCAGATTTTGACTTTTCTTGAAGGATGATGGGCGAGGCGTAGTTGAGGTTGAGTGCTAGAAAAGAGAGCCTGATTCACTGGTTAGATTGGAGTGACGAAGTCTTCGCAAGGGCCCGGCTAGAGAATAAGCCCGTCTTGTTGGACATCAGCGCTGTCTGGTGCCATTGGTGCCACCGGCTGGATCAGGATACGTATGCGGTGCCAGACATCGCGGAGTATGTGGAAGCAAACTTCATTCCAATTCGTGTCGATACCGACAAGCGACCAGACATTAATCGTCGATACAATCTGGGTGGGTGGCCCACGACTGCCTTCCTCGCGCCCGATGGTCGCGTTATCGGCGGAGGGACCTATTTTCCACCCGAGCAAATGCGCCAGGTGCTTCGAGATATCAAAACATCTTGGCAGAAGTTGCAGAGCCAACCTGCACTTGCGCCTGAACCTTCAGCCCCAGCGGAGGAGCGAGGAGGAGAACTTTCACTCACTATTGTAGATGAGGTGCTGGGAGAGGTAGCGAACAACTTTGATTCTATCTTTGGCGGTTTTGGATCTCAACCCAAGTTTCCTCAAACGGACGCTCAAGAACTCGCCCTGCTTAGGCATCACTACACTGGTAATCGTGAAGTTCTCGGAATCGCACTCACAACCCTGAACAATGCGGGCCGCGGGGGCATATACGATAAGGAGATGGGAGGTTTCTTTCGGTATTCTACGACACGGGATTGGAGCATTCCACACTTCGAAAAGATGAGCGAGGACAACGCGAAATGGCTTCAACTGTACTTACACGCTTACCAAGCCACAGGGGAACAATTCTATGCTGAGATATCGAGAGGAATCATTGACTATGTGCAGACTTGGCTTAGTGACCAGGAGCAAGGCTGTTTCTTTGGTAGCCAAGACGCCGACGAAGGGTACTACAAATTGAGCAAGGCTGAGCGTCTCAAAGAGAAGCCGCCTTACGTGGACAAACACATCTACACGAACTGGAACGCGATGATGATTTCCGCCTGCCTCGACGCATCCTTCGTGCTTGGTGACTTGAGCCTTAGGGAATTTGCGCTCAAGAGTCTCAACAGATTGCTCTCACTTAATTTCACAGAAACTGAAGGCATGTACCACTTCTACGACGGCCAACCACAGTTGCAAAACCAACTAGTAGACCAGGTGCAAACCGCAAGCGCGTTGATTCATGCGTACGAGTGCACGGGAGAGAGGGGGTTTCTAGCTCTCGCTGAGGACTTAGCGCGGTTCACGTCCTCCAAATTGCGTGATCCTGAACACGGAGGTTTCTTCGACACGCTACCAGACCCCAGGGCGCCGGGCTACCTTGGAAGGCAAGTCAAACCCCTGGATGAGAACAGCGTGGCAGCCCGGACACTGACGAAACTATACAATCTAACAGAAAACGCGGATTACCGAAAACAGGCTGAGGATGCACTGAAATGCTTCGCTGAGGCTTACCTCAGCTACGGATTTATGTCAGCGGAATACGCGCTCGCCGTTGACGCATTCCTGAACGAACCGACGATGATACGCGTCGTTGGCCAGAAGGAGCGGGCTGAAACCAAGGGCTTGCTTGCGGAATCTGCACGAATCTATGACCCGCGAAAAACAATTCGCATACTCGATCCCGAGGCGGACGCCGAAGAGATCGCTAAGAACGGCTTTTCTGCACACGGGCCGCCCACCGCCTACATATGCGTCGGGACGACGTGCGGTGCTCCCATCACAGAGCCGAAACAGATTGCGCCTGTAATACAGAAGATGGGTACGAGTCGGGTCAGAACTTAAGCATCCGCGCCTCTGCATCGAGCATCTTTCTAATTTCTTCCATTTGTTCCGGTTTCAGAAGCTTTCTTGCACTGAATCCTGCGCTGTCTGCATGGCTTCGAGGGATTATGTGAACGTGCACGTGAGGGATTAGCTGGTTCGCGGCGGCGCCATCGTTTACGGAGATGTGCGACGCGGTTGCGCCGACTCGGAAAGTGATTATTCGATTCAGGGCGTAGACCCGGGAGTAAAGAGCGCAGAACTGATCTTGGGACATATCGTTCACACGCGCGAAATGTGTCTTAGGAAGAACGAGTGTATGCCCTATTGAGATTGGATACTTGTCGAGGAACGCTATGTATCTGTCGTCCTCGAAGACGATGTAGGCTGGAATCGACCTGTTAATGATGTCGCAGAAGATGCAGGCCAATTCTGATACTACCCTTGGGTTCCTCTAGGTCGTGCTAGAGAAATGCGAAAGTTACATAAAACGACGCGCGATGCTATCAGAGAACCTCAATGCCAGGGAATAGCCGGCGGCCAACAAGACGAAAGACGAGAAGCAAGAAAGCGCCACGAGCAACGAAGCCCAAGAGCCCTAGACGGCAGGCGCCCAAACCTAGGCCAACACCGAGGCGAAGACGAGTTCCGCCGAAGGAGAGACACTTCAATGCCCTGATGGTTTTCCTTATGTTCCTATACATGCTAAGACTCATAGACGATAAACAACTCAAGCGAATCCAGAGAGACCTTTCGCCTAAGAAGAAACGTGCCGTGAAGCGACGAAGAAGACGCCGAAAGTAAACCGACGGAAGTTTCTCTCTCAAGAGTTCGACTGACTAGTCTCTTTTGGTGAATAGCTTCACTCAGCTCTCTTGCTTATCTTTTCAAGGTGTCTAATGTCCTTCGCGAGCAAAATTGCCGCTGAGACCGCTACTTCTGAAAACTTTAGGGAGTGAAGCCCGCCTAAGGATACTGTTGGTTCTCGCCCGAAACCGAGGAGAGGATTTGACGATATACAAAATTGCTAAGTTCAGTGGATTAGATAGAAAGATAATACGGAAACATTTGGGGAAGTTAGTTGAAGCGGACCTTGTCCACATGAAGAGTTATGGCCTCATATCCGTATACAGCATAAACAGCGACAGTGGTCCCGTTCAGCGAATAATAGATTTGTTCAATGAAGCACGTCTTCTAGCCCAAGTGCCTCTAGCGACTATGCGTGTATATGAAATCCAAGCCTAATGGAGAAAGTCAAGAGTCTAAGAGGGCCAAAAACTCGCTCCACGTTGATTTCGTAAACTTTTAGACCGCACACCACACCTTCTCTAGCGGCGCTATGAGAGATGAAGATGTGGAGGCAACTTTACCTCATAGTCTGGCTGAGTTTCTTACAGATAGTAATCATCCTGATACCGCGGTTCGGCAGGGATTTGGTTGACGTACACGCAATTCTTGGCCTAATCATTCTGGGTTTGGCGCACTACGACTACGCGCAACTGAAGCGCACAGCGGCACCGAATCGCCTTAAACGGATCGCGAAATCAACGGCGATATTGGCGACGGTTCAGATAATCCTAGGCATGATACTCTATGCGGACATTCGACTGATGGTGGACGTGCCGCTTGCAGGTGTGATTATCTTCCTTCACCTGGTCATAGCCCTGGCTATAATCACGCAGGCCTCCTCCGTTGCAACCGCCTACGACATGTGGGAAGACCACGAGTACGAGACCGCAAAATGACCGGTTGAAACCGAACACCGAATCAAGCTGCGGCTCACGTTTGGCGGGACGGATTCACCAAGCGACTATCGGAAACTTTCGTGAGCTTCTTCAATCAGGAAAACCCATGGTTGTGGATTTCTGGGCAAGCTGGTGCGGCCCCTGCCATGCGATGACACCAATCATGAGGGACATGGCCAAGAGATTCGAGGATCGAATCACATTTGCCAAAGTAGACGTCCAGAACAGCAGGGACCTAGCACAACAGTTCGGCGTCAAGAGCGTTCCGACCCTCATCCTCTTCAGGAACGGAAAGGAATGGGACAGACTAAGCGGAGTTAGAAGCCGCTCTGAACTCAACAAACTCCTTGAGAAATTATCGTCCCACTAAAGGACGCTCAAACGCCTTTGATCCTCGTAAAGCTAAGACGGAAGTGAGCAGGGCAGCCACCAACACAAAGATCGTGTCGCTTGGAAACTCTGGTATACCGTAAGGGTCCTCATGGCAGAAAGTGTCCTTATCCATAACCGTCACTGTGTTGGCGTGAAAGTAGGCGCCATACCCCACCGCTACCATTTCCCCTGAGAGGATGACAACCTTACCTAACGAGGCGGTGTTCTGGTATTGCGCCCACAAAGCGGATTGGGCGGGATCTAGGGGCAACAGCCGTGACGCCCTCATCGAACGACAGACTTCCTCAGCCAAGAACCAGCCCAAATTCGAATGGGAGATGTAGCCGGGGATGATGAAGCTTTGACCCGCTACGGTCGGTAGGATCAACGAAAGAACTACAACCACTGTTAACGCATTGGGAAGCATTCTCAAGAATCGTCGTTATGGAGGCTTCGTTGAACTTTACTAAGAGTCTAGATTTTAGAACAGTCAAATTCGGCACACGGGCAGAAAGTGCATCCGTGGCAAAACCCGCGCTTCCCTTGCCTGCAAGACCGCTATTGCGAGAACGAGAGAGTAATAATGCGTCCTTAGCTGAATAAAAGATGGTTAGCTTTGAACACGCTTAGCCCTGACCAAATCATGAAGATTCTGGAGCTGACAGACTCGTTTAATCTCCATCGGGAAGCGGTTATTATTCCACTGGCACTAGGCGATGTAGGTAGCGCTACGCTCCTTCCGGATGGACGATTGCGAATCGTGGTTCCGAAGAACAAGCCATTCGAGGACTGGCTTGTGGAGCTTAGAACTGAGCTGACAAGGATGAACCTAATCAGCACCCATCATGTAAACAGTGGTGTCTAATGGTGCACATACTCGGATCGACCTCAAGCATCTAGATGGAACTGTAGCCCACTTGAAGTCAACTGTAGCCCAGTTGAAGTCATGCATCTGGCTTAGCGAAACTCAGAATACTCTCCTGCTCCGAACCCAGACTCTTTAGCGCGGACACCCGAACGCCAACGAGACGAACCTTATGGGGTGAGTGCTCGAATTCCCGAAAGAGTTGCTTCACATAATCTTCGATTACGGATTTTTCGTTTGTGTACCTTGAGTGCGTTCTTGCACGAGTAAACGTCTCGAAATCTTCGAGCCTTACCTTAATGCCGACCGTGCGAAACAGCATCTTCTGAGATTGAACCCTCGCATGCACGTCCTGAATAATTGATGCGAAAACCTCCATCACTTTGCTCTTGTCTAGAAGGTCCTCGTCGAAAGTAGTTTCAGAGCTAATGGATTTGATGGACCATGAAGTGACCACGTCTTCTTCATCTACGCCGTTTGCTATTTGCCAAATTCTTGTTCCATACTTTCCGAAGACATCGCTCAATCTGCTAGGATGCGTCGAGGCCAGCTCGCCAATCGTATTGATCCCCATTTGCGTCAGTAACTCCGAGCTTTTCTTGCCAACGCCGCTGATCTTAGACGCCGGCAATGGCCTTAGAAATTCTTGAACGTTCTCTGGAGGGACGACGGTCAGGCCGTCTGGTTTGTGGAAGTCTGAGGCAATCTTCGCAACAGCTTTGTTTGGTGCAATCCCGATTGAACACGACAGCCTCGCTTCATCACGTACCTTGTTCTTGATTTCCTCCGCTAGTTCCCCCGCCGCTTCAAAACCTGTGACCTTCTCACTGACATCCAGAAAGGCCTCGTCAATGCTGATTTGTTCGATCTTTTCCGAGAAGCCCCGAAGAATGTGCATAATCTGTTCTGATATCTTCTCATACAGGGTGAAGTTAGGTCTCAGGTAGATGCCGTTTGGGCAGAGGCGGTAAGCAATGGAGATGGGCATTGCGGAGTGCACTCCAGATTGGCGCGCCTCATATGAACAGCCCATCACGACTCCGCGAGCTTTTCCTCCTCGCGGGTCCGCGCCAACGATTACTGGTTTGCCTATGAACGATGGATTCTCGCGTTGTTCAGCTGACGAGTAGAATGCGTCCATATCGAGGTGCATTATGACGCGGGGCAAGGCCTTGACTCCCGGTATCTTGCCCCCCTATTCAGTCTTGAGGAGTGGGTTATTCTGGAGATGTTGTCCTAATACTTTCACTCCGAATCCGGCCGCGTAAACCTCCTGAGTGCAAGTTCATTCCAAGCGGTCATTGCAAGTCTAGGAATGTATCTGTCCTTTTGCCTGCCCGGTCAACCGTACGTCTTTACTAGGCCTTCGAGCTTTTGGGTTGCTTGATTGGTTACAATCTTCTTTAGATCATTTCCTTGGTGGTCTTGTGTCACCAGTAGAGGTCCGAACTCTTTGACCTCCCATATCCAGACGAGTTCCGTTGGGCCCAGCTCCTCTAACAGTCGCTTCTTCACGCCAACGATTTTGGATACAGCTAAGGCGGAGGCTCCGCCTGTGAACTCGCAGTAGACGGCGCCGAACGTCGCGAGGCCTTTCTTTCCTGTTTCTCCCAGTCCGCCCTTTCCGATTACGATCTTTGTCTTGTACCTCTCAAGGATTGGAGGGGTGAGGGCATCCATTCTTGTGCTTGTAGTGGGACCGCCCGCAACGATCTTCCATTCCTCACCAACCTTGCGTGCAATTGGTCCGCAGTGGAATATTGGGAGTCCAACCAGTTCTGGGAGGAATTTGTCGAGGAGTTTCTTGTGGGCTTGATCTCTGGCAATTGCTATGTCGCCTGTAACGTACAAAACGTCTCCAGTGCGGACGTCGGCGATGCGCATATTGTCTTTCGGTACGTTGAGTTTCAATTCTGCCATTTCATTTCACCTCACGATCTCGAAACGCCCGTCCCTCAGTTTGGCTTCGGAAACCCTGTTTGCCCAGCATCCGAATGAGATGGCAACGGGTAAGCATGCTGTGTGTGTCCCGGCAGTTTCTACGTGAACGTCAAGGACCGTTGTGTCGCCTCCCAACCCCATGGTTCCAATTCCGAGTTCGTTTGCAGCGGCTAGAGCCTTGGTCTCGAATCGTGCTACTTCCGGGTCGGGGTTACGGGCGCCTACCTTTCTGAGCAATGCTAGCTTTGAGTTGAACATGGCTTGAATAGCTGATCCACCGATTCCGATTCCTAGGATGTTGGGTGGGCAGGTTTTTCCTCCAGCGTCGATGACGGTTTGGAGAATATACTTTAGAATATCCTGTCTGCTGGCGGTTGGAACCATCATCTTTAGGCTCGTGAAGTTCTCCGACCCAGCCCCCTTCAAAATCATCTTTACGGCCGTCTCCTTGGTGTTCTTATCCAGCAGAACCTCTGGCTGGTTGAGGCCAGTGTTCGTACCCGTGTTCTTTCGTGTGAGCGGGTTCACGACGTTTGCCCTCATTCCGCCATTTGCAGTGAGGTTTTCCACGGCCGACTTCAAAGCGTCTTCAACCTCCGCTACGTGT
>Ga0187769_10002193_pt1 | contig 11373 bp, 11 predicted proteins | sample 0116_SJ02_MP02_1_FD_133140 | JGI IMG/M metagenome (GOLD analysis project Ga0187769, IMG submission 133140) | Tropical peat soil microbial communities from peatlands in Department of Meta, Colombia - 0116_SJ02_MP02_10_MG | ecosystem: Environmental > Terrestrial > Soil > Wetlands > Peat | place... | reverse complement strand
ACGATACCCCCATGAGTTCAGCGGTGGGCAGAGGCAGAGGATAGCGATCGCCCGAGCCTTAGCGGTTGATCCAAAGTTCGTGATTCTCGACGAACCCGTTTCCTCGTTGGACGTTTCGATCAGAGCTCAAATCCTAAACCTGCTCATAGACCTACAGAAGAAGCAGCACCTATCCTACCTTTACATTTCCCACGACCTTAGTTCAGTACGGCAGATCAGTCAACGTGTCGCGGTCATGTACCTGGGGGAAATTGTTGAGTTAGCGAGTGCCAACAAGCTTTTCGATAGACCGCTTCATCCTTACACTCAAGCCCTAATCTCACCTGTTCCGGTCCCGGACCCTGAGCACAAGTCTACTCGGATAATACTACCGGGCGAAGTGCCAAGCCCGATAAACCCGCCCGTGGGCTGTAGGTTCCATCCACGCTGCCCGCATGCCACGGACATTTGCAAGGATGTCGCACCGAAGTTCGAGGACAAGTTGGTCCAAGGGCATTTCGTAGCCTGTCACCATGCTGACAAGTTCGTCTAGGCTAGATTTTTGCGAATTCGCAAAGCCAGGGCTCTTGGCGTAATCCTGTTCACACTTGGCCTAATTTTCCTATTTGTCGGAACAGTTATGCCATACTACAAGTCAGCCCAACGATTGGAGGGTTCCGGGCCAGGAATCCAGTTTACTGCTTCTCGCCCTTATTGGATAAATTCGTATTTTATACCGCCAATTAATGCTGGCCAACCCATCGGCTTGACCGTCCTAAGTGACCGGGCTGGGTCAACAACTGTTATACTGGCATATTATGATGAAAAGTTTCAGAGCATAGTCGGACCGCCGCTGGTCGACGTGATTTTCGCTCCCGATCAGAAAGGTCTGGTCACATTCACTAGAGCAGACCGCTCCGGCCCATATTTTCTGACGATTGATAGTTTAAACAGCACGTTCACGTTCTACATCACATCAAATTGGTCGCCCTTCTACCCATTGAGAACCCTCGCGGTCTATTCTTTCGGGCTCTTGCCGGTCGGTGCTGTCATAGCTTATTATGACGAGATTGCGGAACAACGTGAGAAGATGGTTGAGAAAGCCCTGAAGAGTATAAAGGAGCCACGCCAGTAACTTCAGCTAGTTATTTTTCGCTTCCTAGAACGTGCACGTGATTTCGAACGCTTTTGCCGCGAACGTGACCGCCCATGCGGCCTTCCGATAGTTCTCATTGCGGTGAAGTAGAATGTGCCAGCGGTGAGCGTTGAGACAAGGGCAAGAATTGCCAATGGAACGGTGTAATCCGGCGCCCAGTGTGCATTGACCACCCGTGGTGAATTCATTGCGAAGGATACGGTCGATGACGGTGAAATCTCTGTATGGTCTTCCGACCAATTCTGGAACACCCATTTACCTCCGAGCATACCCATGACACCACCCATGGAATGATCGTTAGATTGAATTGAAAGTGTGACCGTTGCGCCGGCATCGTACCATCCAGTTCCGTTGACGTCGACGGGGCTTATGATAGCCAGGTGATATTGTGTGACGTAGTTTCCGTTCAGTGTGATGTCGTGGTCTAACTCTACGGTCCTATTTGTTGCCGTTGAACCATCGGACCAATCCAAGAATTTGAGCCGGGTGGCGTTGTTCACTGAGACGAACTCCGGAACAGAAAGTGTGTGGTTGCCCGCAGGAAGGGCAAGCTGGACGGCTCCTCCTGAACCGTTAACTCCATCGACCATGACAGGGACGTCAATTGGCACGTTCACATCGAAGGTGAGTGCCGTCTGAACGGTTATGGTGAACGTGTAGTCACTGTACGAATTCGCGATGGGGTCCGAAGCGTTGTCTAGGAGCGCCGCGATCAGAGCCAAGTTCCAGACCTCCTTAGGATGATCAAGGGAAAATGACATTCTCTCCATCCCTCGCCTTTTGGCTAATGGGACTAAACACCCCGCAATGCCAACCGTACTAGAGCAGGGCTGGGGACTCGAACTGCCCATACCCAAAACGGGATTACCGCTGTCCAGATCGAATACGCCGACCAGCAAGTAGTCGCCAACTCCAGCGTCGCCATAACCTATAGTGGCGTTCACAATCAGCAGGGGAGTCGGCGTTTGAGTGTCTATGTCAAACAGGGCGGTCTTAGTGTAGCTGACGTCTGTAATTGTTGTCGTCTGAGCGAAAACATTCGGAGGTTTAACCAGCAGCAGAATTGCGAGGGCGCAGAAAACAATCAAACGTAGTCTCGAGGCGCTCATGTTCTCCAGTCCCGAACTACTCCCGCTTCTTCTGGCTCATGGGTGTGCGGACGGTGCGCCGATGGCGCCGCTCGCAAGACGTGAGCAGACTCAATAAGGCTGGACGCAATCAGAAGCATGATGATTAGAACTAGGCTCTTCAACTCAATCTCCGGTTAGCACGACGGTTCAGGAGGACGAAAGCTGATACCGTCACTGTAACTACGACAGCTACTAGCAAGATAGCGGTCGGTACGGTCGTGTCAGTCGTCCAGACCGCTGTAATGCTCTCATTTGATTCAACTAGGATCCTCGCCGTAAGATTGTTCGACTTTACCGCTCCTATCCACCCTTGGAAGTGGTCTTGAGCGCCTAACCACCCTAGAGCACCTAGCCCTGGCGTGCTCGTATCTGTATCGAGGAGCGAAACATATGTGAACATGCCTTTCGGTAGCTCCAAGTCCGCACTACTGTTGTACTGTCGTGTGCCTGAAACGGACGTTACAAAGAATCGAACGCCTTGATGAACTTGGACATGTAGAATTTCCTCTTGGCTCGTCCATAGGAGTGTACCGTCCGGCGATCTTGGAACCCCGAACCCCACAATAAGCGAGTCCGGGCCAATGGCAGCTGCCCCATACTCGTTTGCTACGCATCCGACGCTGATTCCACAGTAGCTTGCGGCAACCAACGACTCTACCCGTTTCCATTGTGAACCGTCAAAGTATGACAGCCCATCAAAGCGCGCTGGACCTAAGGGTTGGGATGAATTCCCGGCAGAACCTTCAGCGACTATCAGCGCCGGATCCATCGACGGATTTGCAGGGAATAGCGTCTGGGCCACTGTCTTATCGTCGAGCATGAAACTCCATGTGTTCAATGAGTTCGTGACTATGGCATAATCATGGAATGTTCCGTTTTGTCCAGCTGAAGCTGATGGTCCTGTCCCGAAGTAGAAGTCAGGTTTTGAGAGATCCGGCCAGTACTGCCACTCCCACCGTGCGTCGGAATTCACGATTGACTCGAAGGTCCCTGCGCAGGTCAGCGTTGCTTGTAGTACAGATCCACGTAGGCAGTGGACTCCCGGCTCCAACGCGTAACCAAACTGAATGAAGGCGCCGTCTGATAGATCATCGCCTACCCAGAAATAGTTGAAGGAATTTTCAGCCGAATTATACGTGTGCGTCTCTATTCGCACTTCGACGCCACGGTTACTCCTAGACGCATCGTCCCCCCACGCCCCTACTTTGAACGTAGTTGCACTTTGAGAAGGCGGACCGCCAAGAAGTATGGCATTGAACAGAAGAAGTGGAATCAACCACGCTCCCAGAGACCCCGTCAACTTGCATTCTAACCTTAAGTCAGCGGAGGAAACGCTCCTAGGACGGCTTTAGCCTTAACCACAAAAATTGCACTCTTGCGTTCGTTCTTCGGTTCCGGAGCCGTTTCCCATGCTACTGGTTCGCAGTCTCCAACGGCTTGGGGGTTACGCGACAGGCGTTCGGGATAACTGACACTCTGGATTCAGAGCCGTGCGTGCGTTGTGCGGATTGTAGAGCGGCGTTTACGGTTGGCGCCGGCTTCATGTTGAACACGTTTTCAACGTAGTGGTCTGGAATTGTGGAAACCAAGTACACACGGTGAGTCTGCAAGGTCCTTCCTAGAAATGAGGCTTTGAATCCGTCGTAGCTGAAGTGACGCCGCAGCCTAGACTCGAGGTAACGAGGTTCCTTGTGTTCGGCTGACCATTCATAGAACTGCCGACCGCCGTGGCCTTGCCCGCACTCAGCAGCAACGATCAAGGCTCCATCTCTCTTCAAAGCGTCAAGCCCAGCTGGAAGGCTCTCCACGGCACGATCGAGGGTCGAATCAAAAGGTGCGCCTCCAGCACTCATAACGATGATATCGGCGCGCTTTGTAATTTGCTTCGTGTATGACTCGGCTACGATTGGTTCAAGCGAAGCCAAAGCGGCCTCAATCATGTCGAAGACGATGACGCGTGGCCGTAGCTCCGCATCCAATCCAAGGCCTAGCGCGAAGATGTTGTCGAACGACGTTGCAATCTCAATTCTTTCTTTGTGAAGATCATTTGGAGTTGCCGCCCGCCCTTCGGTACGATGTGCGGCGATCGACGCGTCGGAACCCAAGTAGGGAAACACTAGATCGGACAATCCGGCATATCCCAAGAAGTGATGGGGCCTCAATTCTCCTATGAGCACTCTGAGGTCGGCCTTCGCGAATTCCGAGTTTACTTGCGGTATGAAACCGTCCCTTAGCACAGCGCAGTCGGTGGCTTCCGATTCCGCTGTGTGGCGCAGAATGCGGACTCCGGCAACCGGATAAGTGTCAGGTACCGCTGATTCCTCTGTGCACAGTATCGTCGTGGAGCTTTCGGGATTGCTGATTAGTTGCAGAACGGCTTTTGTAAGATCAACCGTCAGTTGTTCAGAGCCGCATGACCCAAGGACGATACACACTCTGGACGCGCCGTGTGCTTTACGCACAAATGGTTCACAAGCTTTGACGAGCGCGGTTGCCTTGGCGACAGGGTCGGACGAGGAGCCTGTATTCTCAGGCTTCAGGATGTCATTGAGTCGTTCGTCCGGAACTCTCACGGGGATCTCGGAACGGCCGTAGGGTAACCATATTTCCACCAACTCCTGCTCGCCGACGCCTATCGGTGATGGTCGAGCGATTAAGCTTTCATGAGCCTAGCATGAACGCTGTGTATCCGACCTGTTCGGCGTCGTAAAAAGGCATAAACACCCATAAGTTGTTAGGATTGTGGAAGAAAATGGCGAAAGTACCAGGTGTAGATGAGTTCTGCAATGTGTTGCTAAGGACTGGGAGCCTTAAGTTCGGGACGTTTAAGCTTGCAAGTGGCATACTCAGTCCGTACTACGTGGACCTCCGACTCATACCTAGTAACCCAGAAGCGTTCCAGAGAACAGTTGCGATGTATGTGAGCGTTCTAGAGCCAAGCCTGACTAAGCGCGCTCAACGTTTGGCTGGTGTCCCGACGGCCGGAATCGCTTACGCGGCCGTTGTAGCCTTGAACCTAGGCAAGCCTCTGCTTTACGTGCGAAAGGAGCAGAAGGAACATGGCCGTGAGAGACGCATCGAAGGCCTCCTGCAACCGGGCGACCGAGTAATTCTCTTGGACGACGTAGTAACTACGGGCAAGAGCCTCCTCGAAGCGACTGAAGCTGTCAGGTCTGAGGGCGGAATAGTTGATGATGCCGTAGTACTCCTCGACCGCCAACAAGGGGCGGCTGAAAACATGCATAAGAATGGAGTGAAGCTTCACTCGTTCACAACAATGCGGCGCATCGCACAAAGGCTGCGCGCTTTGGGTACGATTGATGAACGCCAGTATAACGAGATCCTAGCCCAGATTGTTGACTGACCTACTATCCAACAGGCAGCTTCGCGTAATCCACCAGATGAATGACCAGCTGTCCGTCACCGCCCCATATGTACACATCAACCCTCAACAACCAATTACCCTGAGAGTTGGGGGCTGTGGCGGTGTTAAGGAACACTTGATCAATGTACGTTTGCGCGTAGCCGACTTGGTAAGTGGCCGTTGACACGAAGCCCGTGGGTATATTGGTCAGGTCGACGCGGATACTGTATTCGGTTAGGTAAGGGGCCCACTCAACGCACGTGGCAGTAAGGTGGGTCGTGACTGTAATCTGCTGGCCGACGGTTGCCGAAGACGGAAAATCGTAGTTAACGCTCTCAACGACACACGGCTGCGCAGACGCGCTGGGAAGGCTCGCGACGAGAAGCACAAAAATTCCCAGGAGAAGAACTCTACGATTCAACCAATCCAAACCTAAGGTACCCGCGCGAAAAATAGACAGGTTCAGAGATTTAAGTGGATAACTCTTCCTAGTTTGGCAGAGACAGGTTGCTCTGCTATCTCACAAGCCCATCCATGTACCTTAGGGTGTCAAACACCCCCCCACCCGACTGTCTTACAGCCCCGCTGGGGTACAACCATTTCCTGAAGATCCTGCCCGAGGGAACTTTCTCAACCCGAAACCTAACTTTCACCCATCACTCACACCTAGCATAGCAAACGCCATCGTAGATTATGTGGTTGCATCGTTTAGCGCAAACTATGGCTCGATCAACCTATCTGTTAGAAGCCCAAAATTTCGTTAGAGCTGATAGCCTTATCCTGAACGGGCACCAAACGCTACCCGACCTAACCTTTGGAGTCGAAGCTTTTGACAACGTTCTAACTCTTAATTTTGGACAGTTTGCCGTTTTTCAAGGTAACCCCGCCCATGCGCTCTGCATGCTCCTCTGCGTACGCGCTACACTCCCACAACCCCTGGGTCCAAACTGTGATGCTATCTTCGTAGACGGCGGAAACAATTTCGACCCTTACTCAATATCGGATAATTCGATTGAACAGGGGCTAGATCCGGAAAAGGTTCTGGAACGGCTGCACATAAGCAGAGCTTTCACTCACCACCAACTGGCAAGCATCATAACCGAAAAACTTCCGCACGCTATAGAGGAATTCAAAGCAAAACTAATCGTCGTCTCCGACATAACCGGATTATACTGTGACCCGGATGTGCGAGACGACGACAAAGATGATTCACAGCGAATCTTCAGCAAAACTGTCCACACACTTAGAACTCTAGCGAGACAACACCACTGCCTGATCATCGCCACAAACCTTGAGCGAAGAAATTCCCAGATGGAACGCAGCCTCGAATATGCCGCGCATGTGTCATTGAAAATCGAACAAAAACCCGGCCTCACTCGATTCACGCTATTGAAACATCCGCACCTCCTTCCTTGCACTACCATTGCACCCATGCCCGGCGTTAAGGTTCTGGAGAGCTACCTCTAGTGGGACGCACAATTCCATCGTGGCGGATGGTTGTCGAAGCCGAAGTTGAAAAACTGAAACGTTTTCAAGAATTCCTCAGGCAGGAAGACAAAACCATCTTCGAAGATATGTTAGACCAGTGCAAACTGTTTGCTTCCGCCGCCAGCGTCATGGCATCACCAATAAAACAAGTACCGCTCATAATCTCAATGCTGTTTGTGCATCACAAGAAACTGGCGGAATTAGAGAAACGCCTAGAAGCACATGACCTTTGACACTTGAAGGTTGGATACTGGACCTTTACCCTAGGCTAGGGCAAATGGTTGTCTGGCTTAAACAGGTCGATGGTTCATGCGTCCCGCTCGTTGACGTGTGGAAACCACACATTCACATAGGCGGAGCACTCGACGACCTCCTAACCCTCCAATCCTTTCTTCCTACTTGTAGGTTCGTCAACAAATTTGAGAAGCCGGGCAACAAAGAACGTAGTGAGGTTCTCGAAGTCGAAGTTGAAAACGAATCTGAAGCTCAAGCTCTCGCGAGGCAAATTTTCCGCAACGGGGGATATTCAAAGTATCGGCTTTACGATGTCGACATTCCATCAACTCAAATGTATCTATACAACAAAGACCTTTTCCCGCTAGCATTCGTTGAAGCCGAGATGATGCATGGGCAAATTGAGTGGATCGTTAAGGACTCACGAGAACAGATAGACTATCAACTTCCATCGCTTCGAACCGTACGACTTCAGATCAGTACCAAGCAAAACCGTAGAATCCAAACCTTCGAAGATGAGTTAAATGCCATTACCCTTCAAACAGGCGATGACAACATAGTTCTTGACTCAGGTGGCGAACCAGAAAAAATCACACAACTAGTTAACGCTTTTCGCAAAATAGATCCCGACATCGTTTTGACAGAGGGGGGAGACTCGTTCATCTTCCCCTACCTTACACAAAGAGCGCAACGCCACGGCATTCTTCAGGAGATGATTTTGGGTCGGGAAGCGGTCCCACTCCGCGTCTACGAAGTGCAAGGACACAGCTACTTCTCGTATGGTAAAATACTATTCAAACAAACCGCGGCGCGACTGTTAGGGCGATTACACATAGATGAGGCCAACGGATTCATCAGCAGCGACTGTGGCCTCGAAGGGCTCTTTGAGGTGGCACGCACATGTATCATACCACTACAACGAGCGTCGCGAACGACGATTGGTACAAGCATGACATCCCTCCAACTCTACCACGCCATCAAAGCCGATGTACTCGTCCCATGGAACAAGAACGAACCCGAAGAATGGAAGAATGGGAACGAACTCATCATTGCTGATCGCGGAGGCTTCATCTATGAACCGCAATTTGGCCTGCACGAGTCGGTCGGGGAATTAGATTTCTCTTCCCTCTATCCGACCATAATGCGTAACATGAACCTCAGCGGGGAAACCGTACGCTGCAAATGCTGCCCAAACTCCGCTAACCGAGTTCCTGAACTTGAATGGAACATCTGCGAGAAATGGAATGGCATCGTCTCGAGATCATTAGACATTCTGCTCAGAAAGAGATTGCTCTACAAAAAGTACAAGAAAGAAGCGTCAGATCCTCCGACTAGGCTGCGGTACGATCAGCGCCAAGCCGCGCTAAAATGGATCTTAGTCTGCTCATAGCCGCTTAAAACGGCGGGCAATTGGCTACTTAGGGTTCAAGAACGCGCGATTCGGGCGAATCGACGCACATATCGCCACCTGCGCCTTCTCCCGACAAATCCTCAGAAAAGCCGTTGCGATAGCTGAATCGAGAAGCTTCAAACTTGTGCATGGGATCGTGGACTCTATGTGGCTCAAGAAAACTGGCGCAACTCCCGCGGAGTACGAAGATCTTTGCCACGAAATCGAGGCTCAACTGCATTATCCGATTGCATTTGAAGGGCTTTACAATTGGATTGTCTTTCTAAACTCACACACTAACCCACGCATCCCGGTCCTCAACAGGTACTATGGCACGTTCCAAGACGGTAAGCTTAAGCTACGAGGCATCGACCTGCGGAGACATGACACGCCCGGCATCGTCAGGCGTTGCCAAGCTGACGTGTTAGCTCTATTCTCGCACGCAAAAAACTCGGAGGAGTTCATGGCACTCATACCCGAAGCTCAAAGCATAGTCAAATCCTACGTCACTATGATTCGAGACGGTGCTGTGCCCATTGAAGAATTGATAATCGAGAAACGACTAAGCAAAAATCTTAGCGAATACCGAAACATGGTTCCGCAGGCCATCGCCGCTCAACATCTCAATCGTGAGGGGGCAGATGTCCATGCCGGTCAAGCATTAAGCTTCATCATGACCTGTAACCGGTCGCGGATAACCCAGAACCGTGCACTCCCGATTGAGTTGGTGGGTGAAAATTACCCGGTTGACTCTGAGTGGTATGTCGATATACTCCTAGCTTCGACGGCGAACATCCTCCTCCCTTTCGGGTGCACATCCGAAACTTTGAAAGAATACATCGAATCGAGCCTGCACGATTCAGGTCAGTCGAGGCGTCTAACCCACGGAACGCCTACCCTAACTTATAACCGGTCGAAACGGGAACTGCTAACTTTCTTTGACTAACAGGCGTGCTGCCGTATAGGGATCCGTGCGTCGTCTCGCGACTTGGGTAACTGCTTTCTTGAATTTGGCCGAAGATTCGATCTCTTGAAGTTTTACGTCCTCAAAATAGCGAAGCGCGGCGCCCAGAAGCTCTCGCTTCGCTTTCTCCATCTTGGGACGGGCTAGGGTCGAGTTTCGAATGTGCGCCGCGTGTTGGTTGACCGCTTCGGACAGAGCTATGATGCCGTCACCCGTGGTTGCGATCGTCTTTACGACGCGCGGGAGCCAACCATTAATTGGGCCGCCCATGGTTATCATTGAATATATCTCCTGGACAGTTTGGTCTGCGTTTTCCTTATCCGCCTTATTCACGACGAAGATATCGCCGATCTCCATTATTCCGGCTTTCAATGCTTGGATCTCGTCACCGAGGCCGGGGGAAGTGACGACCACCGTCGTATCGGCGAGTGCTTTCACGTCCACGTCGGATTGGCCTGCGCCGGCCGTTTCGATTATCACACGGTCCGTTGATGTCGCTGCAAGAATGCGTACCGCATCCTCTGTTGCGCGCGCCATCCCCCCAAATTGACCTCGCGTTGCCATGCTGCGTATGAACACTTTCGGATCCGTAGCAAGCTCACTCATTCTTATTCGATCTCCCAGGAGCGCTCCGCCGGTAATCTGGCTTGACGGGTCAACCGCAACTACACCTACTGAGTGTCCCGCCGCGCGGTAGTGTTTCGCAAGCTGTGCAATCAGAGTGCTCTTCCCACAACCCGGAGGACCCGTGATTCCTAGTACATCGCTTCCCTTAGCACGCCAGTACAGCTTTGCCAGGATTTCAATACGAGAATGAGGGTCGTTCTCGGCCATTGACATCAGCTGAGAAATGGCCCTCCTGTCGTGCGCAAGTGCTCTGCGAATCAGCTTTTCACGTTCTGTCCGTCCATAGGTCGTCATGCGCGGTTTCCTCGAACGAGATTTTCTATATGATGGTTTTTGGGTGGAATTCGCCGTAGGTTTCCCTCACTGCGTCGCTTATCTCGCCAGTCGTCGCCTTAGCTTTTACCGCATCAATGATGAATGGAATCAGGTTTTGATGGTCAGTGAGCGCACGCCTGAGCCTTTTCAAGCTCCGTTCCGTTGTCGCCGCGCTTCGTTTTTTCTTGAAAGCCTTCACGCTTGAGATTTGCTTCCTGACTAAGCTAGGGTCTATTTTGTGAATCGTTATCTTTTGTGGTTTAGCGTCCTTGAGAATATTGACGCCCACGACCTTCTTTGCCCCTGATTCGATTTCCATTTGTTGCTTGAAAGCGCTTTCGCGGATTTGCGACTGTATGTACCCTTTCTCGATTGCTTTTACTGAGCCACCAAGCCTGTCCACTTTCTGTATCTCAGCCACGGCGGCTCTCTCTAACTCCTGTGTGAGTGTTTCTAAGTAGTAGCTGCCACCTAACGGGTCCACGGTGTTTGTGACACCGCTTTCATAAGCAATGACTTGTTGAGTGCGGAGTGCGAGTTTTACTGTTTCTTCGGTTGGGAGAGAGAGTGCCTCGTCGAGGGAATTCGTGTGTAATGATTGTGTCCCACCTAGTACGGCGGCTAGAGCTTGTAGTGTCACGCGAACGACGTTGTTGAAGGGTTGTTGGGCGGTTAGCGTTTCGCCGCTGGTTTGAGTGTGAAATCGAAGCTTCATCGATTCGGGGT
>Ga0187769_10002192_pt1 | contig 11374 bp, 12 predicted proteins | sample 0116_SJ02_MP02_1_FD_133140 | JGI IMG/M metagenome (GOLD analysis project Ga0187769, IMG submission 133140) | Tropical peat soil microbial communities from peatlands in Department of Meta, Colombia - 0116_SJ02_MP02_10_MG | ecosystem: Environmental > Terrestrial > Soil > Wetlands > Peat | place... | reverse complement strand
TCATATAGTCCAAGTTGAACTTTGTAATCGTCCCATCCATGTCTATGACGATACCTTTCAGGTTCAACCCGGATCTTCCGAACGATTCTCACTCCGACTAAACTGCCGCACGCTTAAAGCTTGACTGGCACGAAAGAGCGTCGCCATAACATGGCGTAAAGATGCGTCACTTGGTCTAATTGTAGCGAAATGAGTGCCAATCGTTCGCTGACTTAGTTCAGCGTCCCTTGAAGACCGGTACTCTCTTTTCAAAGAATGCTCTGACGGCTTCGATGTGGTCAGTGGTGGCCCCTGCGATCTCCTGCAGGTAGCTCTCGTATTCTAAGACGCCTTCTAGGTCAGAGCCGACCGACTTGTTCAAGGCTCGCTTCGTTAGGCCTATGGCTCTCGTTGGACCGTGAGCCAGCTTAGTTGCGATCTCGCGCGTGGTTGGGATTAATTGGTCGGCTGGAACCACCTTCGCGACGAGCCCTAGCCTTTCCGCATCCTTGCTAGCTAATTCGTCTCCGGTGAGAGACAGCTCTAACGCCTTCGAGAAACCCACGAGCCTTGGAAGGAAGAAGCTGGTTCCTGAATCGGGCGCCAGGCCGACCCGAATAAATGCCTGAATGAATTTCGCAGTATCGGCAGCCGTTCGGATGTCACAAGCGTAGGCTATACCTGCACCGGCGCCGGCGGCAACGCCGTTTACCGCGGCGATAATCGGTTTTGGAGTCTGACGGATGGACCAAATGATTGGGTTGTACTTGTTCAGTAGCCGTTGTCCTAGCCGAGGGTTTTCTCCACGTTCATATTGACCGCGTAGGTTCTGGATATCCTCCCCCGCCGAAAATGCCCTGCCGCGTCCAGTGATTATTAGACAGCGGACATCGTCGTCCTGTCCTACCGCCTTGAGTGCTGTAAGAAGCTCGTGTCCCATCTTTTCGTTAATAGCATTAAGCACATCCGGCCTATCGAGCGTGATCGTCGCGATGTTATCAGATAAGTCGTAGAGAAGGGTTTGATAATTCGCACTCATTGCGAAGCCTCTAGGGCTTGCTGTGATTCTGGTCCTTCTTCGCGGGAAGGTGAATGATTGTCGCTGCTACGGGGCCAAGCAGGAGGCCGACGAAGAGGAGGAAGATGAGGGTTGCAAGTACTTTCACAATCGTATCAGCCGAGGTGAAGCTATAACTACATTTCAGTGCACCGATGAAAGGTGTTCCCTGCAAACAATTCACGATGCCAAGTAGGACGACCAGCGCTACGGCGGAGCTGATGAACGTGATCTCGTAAAGTCGCCGGGGCATTTCCTATTTCCCTTTGAAATTAGGAGTTCGTTTCTCTAAGAACGCGTTCATCCCTTCTTTCGCGTCCTCGGTAGCGAACAGCATGTAGAATGCTTTTCGTTCAAACTCTAAGCCTACCTCAAGCGCAGAGTCTTGCGCCCTCAGTATAGCCTCTTTGGCCGAGCGAACGGAGATTGGTGGCTTCGAGGCAATGTCGGCCGCGATTTTCCTCGTCTCGTCCATCAAGCTTTCAGGCGGAACCACTCGGTTGATCAAGGCGATCCTGTATGCCTCTGGCGCTGAAATCGATTTGCCGGTCAGTATCATTTCCATCGCCTTATACTTCCCGACAACTCGAGTCAAACGCTGCGTCCCACCTGCCCCTGGGATGATGCCCACGTTAACCTCCGGTTGGCCGAACGTTGCCGCCTCGGACGCGATTATGATGTCGCAATTCATAGCCAACTCGTTTCCTCCTCCTAGGCAGTAGCCGCCTACTGCAGCGATAATTGGCTTCGAGATCTTTCTTATCCGATCCCAAAGCTCAAACCTTCGGCCAAGCACAAGATCTACCGGCGTCGACTTGGACATCTCGCCTAAGTCGGCTCCTGCCGCAAAGGCACGTCCGCTCCCCGTCAAAATTATCACTCTAATCGCCTCGTCTTTGTCTAATTCTTCAAGTCCGTTCACGAGATCAGACATGAGTTCGAAACTAAGCGCATTCAATACCTTCGGCCGATTCAACTGAACTAGGCCGATATTTCCTTCTCTGGTAACCAAGATATTCTGGTAACTCAAAATCCGTCCCGTGTCAGACAGAATGCCATCCCAACTTAAGCTTCACCGATGTGGGCGGATTGTTAACTAAACGGTATTCGACCCGTCAAACCGTCGTATTGCTCTGGTTTTTGTGGGGTGGTTATATAACGAACGTTAACTGAACCTAACGAACGTTAAATAGTGGGCCTGTGAAAGCGAGCCGCCTTCACGCGTTCTCTATGGCATGGGATTGAGTCTTGGCTTCGATGCGACCTCCTTGGACTATGAGGGTGGATCTGTCGGCCGCACCTGTCTTTGTCTGTTGGGAGACGACGAAAGCTTGCCTCCTAGCCTGTAGGCATTGCAGGGCTAGGGCAATTAGGCGAGCTTTGCCAGACGAGCTGAGTCATGAAGAAAGCATACGGCTGATTGACCAACTAACGGAATTCGGGGAACCTTATCCGGCTCTGCTTCTTACGGGCGGGGATCCTCTGATGCGCGATGATTTCTTCGATCTAATCGATTATGCTAAGCGGAAAGGAATCTACGTGGCTGTAGCCGCTAGTGTAACTCCAAAGTTGGGGGAGGAGTCGATTTGCAGGATGAAGGACATGGGCGTTGACATAATGTCATTGAGTCTTGACGGGGCAACCTCTGAAACCCATGACAGGCTTCGGGGCGTTAAGGGTACTTGGCAAGATACAATTCATAATTTGCAGTTGGCCACGAGGATAGGGTTGAGGACGCAGATCAACACGACGGTAATGAGGAGCAATGTCGCGGAGTTAGCCGATATCTTCCATTTGACTAGGATGAATGGAGCTGTCGCGTGGGAAGTGTTCTTTTTGATCCGAACCGGTCGAGGGGCTTCGCTTGAAAGCCTAGAGGCGCAGGAATGTGAACAGGTCATGCATCTTCTGTATGACGCGGCACACTACGGTGTCCCGGTTAGGACGGCGGAAGGACCGCACTTTAGAAGAGTGCGGGCTGAAAGAGAGCGAGGCCAGGCTGCACCGAATGGCGTGATCTATCAGAATCTGGCGGCAAGGTTACTAGAGCTTGAAGGCAAACCGACTGGCACTGCCTCCTTGAAATCCACTGCGACTCGAGACGGAAGGGGCATTGTATTTGTGGCGTATAATGGAGAAGTGTATCCCAGCGGATTCCTTCCCATATCTACCGGCAGAGTGCCTCGAGACAACCTTAGTTCCATCTACAGGTCCACGCCGTTGTTCGTTACACTGAGAGATTCCACGAAATTGAAGGGCCGTTGTGGCATCTGCGGTTATAGGGAGATTTGTGGGGGGTCCAGATCCAGAGCTTTCGCTGAATTCGGCGACGCTCTAGGGGAGGATCCGGCTTGCGCGTATGTTCCCTGGGTTGAAAACCCAGCTATCCTATCGGCCCATTTGAGTTGAGCGCAATGTCTACTGCCACACAAGAGCAACGAATACTCGAGGTTGCTAAGGAGCTCTTCACGCAGCGTGGGTTCTCGAACGTTGCCGTACGGGATATTTGCAAGGCGGCGGACGTTACCCCGCCGACTGTCTATTACTATTTCAAGAACAAGGAAGCGCTCTTCGACGCTGTCGTTCGCAAAAGCGTAGGATTGACGGAGTTTATCACGGGACTAGCTGACGCCTGCGGGAAGGTTAAGGACCCAAAAGCACAGGTGCATGCCTTCACCCAAAGCTACCTGACTAGTTTTCCCAAGGATCACCTGAACGTAGGACTCTACGTACGACATTCGACCGAGCAACTTGATTCGATTGGCCGAAAAACTCTCGCGGCCGACCTCGCGAGAATCCTATCTATCCTAAGCGGGATCATTCAGAAGGGAATCAAGAGTGGAGAGTTCCGCGAGACCGATCCGAGAATGGCGGCGGAATGCCTTCTCGGCATGATGAACCGATTCGTCTTCCAACAGATCCATTTCGGACGCACCTACAGGCCAACCGAAGCCGCGTCATACCTCTCCGAATTTTTCCTCCGCGCCATGGCACCGACCTAATCGGATCGGAAGCGACTGACCTTGTCTAACCCTTGGAACCAACAACTCACTCTAGTGGGCACAAACCACAAACACGCACCAATTGACATCCGCGAACGACTGTGGTGCCACCCCGAGGTTTTGCCAAACCGATTGAAGTCACTCGTGCAGGGGAACGTATCTGAGGCGGTTATCCTTTCAACCTGCAACAGGACCGAAATCTACACCCTCTCAACGCAGGATGCGGAAGTAATCCACGACCTGAAGAAAACACTTGCGAAGTGGAGTGAAATTGGTGAAAATGACATCGATCAGTATCTCTATGCCCTATCCGGTGAAGAGACGGTGCATCATTTGATCTGCGTCGCCGCCGGCTTAGATTCTCTCGCAGCCGGTGAGCAGCAGATTCAGGACCAAATTTCGCAAGCGCTACGGGTCGCAACCCGAGCTAGAACCGCCGGGCGTTTTCTCTCAGAACTATTCAGGCATGCGGACAACGCGGCGAGCAACATCCGAAAGCAAAGTGGACTCAAGGGTGAACAAGTTTCAGTCAGCTCCGCGGTCTCAGTCCTGCTGAGGCATCTATCGGCTGAACGGAAGATACGTACGATATTGCTTGTTGGTGCGGGGAAGATGATTTCCTTGGCCGCCGGAGACTTGGCGGGATTGTCGGGGGTCGAGATATGGGTGGCGAACAGGACAATGAAAAAGGGGAACGATCTAGCTAGTCGAATTGGTGGTCGAGCAATTGAACTCGACAATGTAGGTTCGATTCTCGAGAAGGCCGACGTCGTGCTAACCTGCACATCTGCTGAGGATTATGTTATTGGAACCCGAGAACTGCGAAGCGTTGCCGAGAAGATCAATCCTAAGGAAATTGTCGTTATCGATGTCGCTGTACCAAGAAACGTAGACCCAGAAGCTAAGCGCATACCGGGGTTGAAAGTATACGATATAGACGATTTGGCACCGTTCGCCGAAGAGAACAGGAAATTATTCCAGCCTAACCTTGAGCAAGCGGAACGCTTAGCAGTTGAGGAAACCGGGAACTTCTACACCCATGTTCGCGGTTACGACGCGAACGATCTGCTCAGAGATTTGAGAAAAGTAGCCGAGGACATACGTGAGAAGGAACTGTCCAGGGCGTTGAGAAAGTTGGGTGATGTTCCGAACCGGGAGAAGACAATCTTGGACCTCCTTACCCGTAGGATCGTCAACAAGCTGCTCTATGAGCCTACGCTGCGTTTGAAGGAACATGCAACGAACGGTGATGGCGAGAATTACGAAAGCATGATTCGCGAACTCTTCGACCTCGGGCGGCAGGGCGAACAGTGAGAAGCCAAATCCTCGTCGGTAGCAGAGAAAGTGGACTCGCCCTTGCACAAGCGAATGAAGTCATCAAATCTTTAAGGGAACTCACGCCGCGATTGAGCTTTCGGGTTCTCTCAATCAAGACTAAGGGCGACAACCTACCCGAAACCGGAGACAACAGGATCGAGGGTAAGGGTGTATTCACGAAGGAAATTGAGGAGTCACTCCTCAAGGATGAAATCCAGATAGCCGTTCATAGCATGAAGGACTTGGCGACAGATCTCCCAGCAGGATTAAGAATAGCGGCAGTTCCTCACCGCGCGGATTATCGGGACGCGTTGATTTCACGTAGCAAAGAGAAGCTTGAGCGATTGCCCGGCGGGGCGTCAGTCGGCACGAGCAGCCCTCGACGCAAAACCCAGCTACTTGCAGCGAGGAGCGACCTCCAAGTCCGGGAGATACATGGGAACGTAGACACACGATTGCGAAAGCTAGATGGGGGCGGATATGAAGCCATAGTCCTCGCTTCCGCCGGCCTGGCGAGGCTCGGCCTCGAAAAACGTGTGACAGAGTTTCTCTCGACAAAAGTAATGCTTCCAGCTATTGGGCAGGGAGCCATAGCGATTGAAGCGAGAGAGGATGATATCGAAACCATCGATCTCGTTTCACGTCTCGAAGACAATTCCACCCGTCGATCGGTTGAGGCGGAAAGAGCGTTCGCGAGAAAACTCGGCGCGAACTGCAGAACCCCAATCGCCGCTTACGCCAAAGTTGAGGGCAATAGGCTTGCCATAGACGGTATGGTGTCATCGATCGACGGACGAATGCTCGTGCGGAGCCAACTTATCGCGGCGAGCACGGAGCCCGAGAAAGCCGGAGAAGAATTGGCGGAATCTCTGCTACAGAAGGGAGCGCACTCCATTTTGGAGGCCGCCTAATGCAAACAGCACCTCTGAAGTCGCTGACCGACGTTCGAGTCCTCATCACTCGATCCAAAACGGAAAATCAGACTTTAGCGAAGAAACTTCAAGAGCTTGGTGCGATACCCGTGGAACTGCCAACGATTACTATCATCCCACCAGAAAGCATGGACCCGCTTGACCGGTCAATCAAGACACTTGCGAACTACACTTGGCTGATCTTCACTAGCAAGCACGGCGTAGCGTTCTTCGCTGATCGTATGACTGCCCTAGGCGAACCTATTGAGAGGCTGGGTCAAGTCAAAGTAGCTGCCGTAGGCCCCGGCACCGCGTCCGCGCTCCAGAGGCTGGGGAAGAAGGCTGAGTATGTACCTGAAGTGTTTCTAACCGAGCAGATCGTCTACGGTTTGGGAAATGTGAATGGAACACGAATCCTGTTACCGCGAGCTGACATAGCTTCTAGGGTCCTACCGGAACAATTGAGAGAACGAGGAGCGAGCGTGGACGAGGTCGTGGCGTACCGAACTATTGTCCCAGAAGACTTGTCGATGGACCGACTGCTGTTGATTCTAAGGCAGGGAGTGGACGTAGCGACGTTCACTAGCCCATCAACCGTGCGGAACTTAGCTCAAGTCGCGGACGGCGCGTTAGGGACTCTGTTGAAACATGTCAAGGTCGCCTGTATAGGTCCGGTGACGGCTGGAGCTGCCAAGTCGCACGGAGTTCGTGTTGACATTGTTGCTTCGAATCACACGATTGATGATCTTGTGGAGGCAATTGTAAATGAAATCAGAACTTTATGATGTGTCCGAAAAGTTGCAACTGCGCGATAGGCTACGAAGGTTACGGAAGACGGAGTCCCTCCGGCTACTCTGCAGGGAGACGAGGCTATCCAGCTCCGATTTCGTGTATCCCATCTTCGTTGACCATCGTCTATCCGAAGTGGAAGAGATAGCTTCGATGCCGGGCATATATCGGCATCCGCTTTCCGGACTGAAGGACGAAATTAGTGAAGTTGTGGACCTGAAGATACCGGCAGTCTTGCTTTTCGGCCTGCCGAAACGGAAGGACGCCTTGGGGAGTGAGGCTTACTCTCCTGACGGGATTGTTCAGCAGTCTGTGCGCGAGGTCAAGAAGGTGGCTCCCCAACTCACGGTCGCAACCGACGTTTGTCTCTGCCAGTACACGGATCACGGACATTGCGGAGTGATTCGCGAGGGGAGGGTGAAGAACGACGAATCGGTTGGACTGCTTTCAAGAATTGCAATTTCCCACGCTGAGGCTGGAGCTGACATAGTCGGGCCGAGTGCAATGATGGATGGGCAAGTTGGTGCACTTCGGCGTGCGCTTGACGAAGGAGGTCTCGATGAAACGTTAGTCATGTCCTATTCCGCGAAGTTCGCGTCCGGCTTCTATGGGCCTTTCAGGGAGGCCGCCGAATCCACTCCGTTGTGGGGCGACAGGCGCAGCTATCAGATGGATCCGCCGAACCTTAGGGAGGCGATTCGGGAGATTGAAATGGACGTTGGAGAGGGAGCGGATATCGTCATGGTGAAACCCGCGCTAAGCTACCTTGACGTGATCAGAGAGGCGCGAGACAGGGTCTCTCTTCCCTTAGCCGCATACAACGTGAGCGGCGAATACTCGATGATCAAAGCCGCGGTGCAGATGGGGTGGTTGGACGAGAGGCGGATAACCCTCGAAGTCTTAACCGCCATAAGACGGGCCGGCGCGAACATCATAATCACATATTTCGCCAAGGATGCGGCGAAATGGTTGCGGGAGGTCGACCGATGAAAGTCCAAACCTCGAATCCGCAGGTTCAGGCCACGGAACGTCAGTTCCTTAAATACACATTCTTCAAGATCGACCCGCTATGGAGGCGGCTCAGTAACGAAGAGAAGTCCAGTTCAAAACGTGAATTCGCGACGCTAGTCAACGATTTCTCGAAACATAATACGCTCAGGAGCTACTCTCTCGTGGGCGTACGCGGCGACGCCGACTTCATGCTGTGGACGACGGCCGTTCAGTTAGAGGAATTCCAGGACTTAACGTCTCACCTTCTCTCCTCTACGTTGGGGAAATATCTGGAGATACCGTATTCGTACCTTGCCATGACGAGAAAATCAGAGTACCTCGGAGGACACCAGCATGAGGGACAGGAAGGAGCCACTCTATCGAAAACGCCTCATGACTCGAAGTACTTATTCGTCTATCCTTTCATTAAGAAACGAGAATGGTACTTTCTCCCGCACGAGGAACTGACTAAGATGATGGGGGAACACTTCAAGATTGGACACAAGTATCCTTCCGTGCAAATTCACACTGGCTACTCGTTCGGTCTAGATGATCAGGAATTCGTCCTGGCGTTTGAGACCGACCAGCCGTCCGACTTCTTGGAGTTAGTTATGGAGTTGAGGAGCAGCGAGGCAAGCCGATATACGGCCGTTGAGACACCCATCTTCACATGCATCAACACATCAATCGACGATGTACTGCGACTTCTCGGATGAATTGAAATATTTCTCGCGTGACTTTCGATGAAGGATGAAAAATCCAGAGTCCTTTACGCCGAAGCGAAGAGAGTTCTCGTGGGCGGGGTCGACAGTCCCGTCCGGGCCTTCGCCGCGGTCGGAGGCACACCTCGGTTCATCAGGAAGGCCAAGGGCTCAAGGATCACCGATGAAGACGGCAATACGTACATCGACTATGTCTGCTCATGGGGAGCCCTCATTCTAGGCTCATCCCACCCAAGAGTCGTGGCTGCCCTACGTGCGGCCGTAAATAGGGGAACCAGCTATGGCGCTCCAACGAGGCTTGAGACAGATCTAGCGAACCTCGTTATCGACGCGTTTCCGTCGGTAGAGAAAATTCGTTTTGTAAACTCGGGGACCGAGGCCACTATGTCCGCGCTCCGTGTTGCCAGAGCCTACACAAAACGAAATAAGATTTTAAAGTTTGAAGGATGCTACCACGGCCACGCAGACACTATGCTCGTCAAAGGCGGGTCGGGCATGGCGACATTCGGAATACCAGACTCAGCAGGCGTGACTCAAGGAGCAACGCAAGATACAATCGTCGCCTCATACAACGACCTCGACGCCGTCAAACAAGTCTTCGAAGAATACCAAGACCAGATCGCGGCAGTAATCGTAGAACCAATTGCGGCCAATATGGGTCTCGTCCCACCTAAACCCAATTTCCTACAAGGGCTGAGAAACCTCACAAAGAAGTTCGGCGCACTCCTAGTCTTCGACGAAGTCATAACGGGCTTCCGAGCATCCATCGGCGGAGCCCAGAAGCTCTATAGGATCGCGGCCGATCTAACATGCTTAGGAAAAATAATCGGGGGAGGCCTACCCGTTGGCGCTTACGGCGGCGCAAAAGAGATCATGAGCCTCATCTCACCCTCCGGGCCAGTCTACCAAGCCGGCACCCTTTCAGGGAACCCACTCGCCATGACTGCCGGAATAGCGACACTTCGAGAAATAAGAAAGGCCGGGTTCTACGAAAAGTTAGAGGAAAAGTCGGCCGCGCTGGAACGCGGCCTGCGATCTGCGGCGAAAAACGCGCACGTAGAAGTACAACTGAATCGAGTAGGCTCAATGCTGGGGTTATTCCTCAATCGTGAAGCGGTGGTGGACTACGGCAAGGCGAAGTCATCCGACACGTCGGCCTATAGAATTCTTTTCAACTTCATGCTCGAACGAGGCGTCTACCTTCCCCCCTCAGCATTTGAGACGATGTTCGTTTCCGCGGCGCACACGCGCCGAGACACTGAGAGAACGGTGAGAGTCGCGGCGGAAAGCTTTCAGCGGATAGGCAGTCGGAGGGTTGAGGCACCAATTGAACAGCCGCTTCCTTAGAGCATGCCGCCGCCAACGAGTCGACGCTACGCCTGTCTGGTTCATGAGGCAAGCGGGCCGTTTTCTTCCCGAGTATCGGAGGGTACGGCAGAAGCATGGGGTCCTGGCAATCTGCAAGGACCCCGAATTGTGCGCGAAAGTTACGGCGATGCCGGTAGAGCTCCTTGGGGTAGATGCGGCGATAATGTTCGCTGACATAATGCTACCCATCGAAGGAATGGGAGTTAAGCTGACAATTGAGGAAGGCATCGGGCCCGTCATCGAGGAACCAATCAGGGACAGGAGATCCGCTTCGAACCTCGAGAAACTCGACCCGGCTGCCGACGTGCCTTTCGTCCTCGATGCAATTCGGCTCGTCAAGAAGTTGCTTGACGGAAGAGTGCCCCTCATTGGGTTCTCGGGTGCGCCCTTCACGATTGCAAGCTACCTGATCGAAGGACGGCCGACAAGGGACTTCGACAAAGTCAAGTCTCTCATGTACCGCGACCCGAAAACTTGGCATGTGCTGATGGAGAAACTTGCAGATTCGATGTCTGCGTACCTGCAGGCACAGATAGGGGCCGGCGTCGACGCGGTTCAACTATTCGATAGTTGGGTAGGATGCCTGAGCCCACAGGATTACCGCAACTACGTACTTCCCTACTCCCAACTTATCCTCAAGAACCTAGCGCGTTCGGGGGTGCCGAGAATTCACTTTGGAACAGGCACTTCGAACTTTCTTGAAGACATGAAGGAGGCTGGAGGAGATGTGTTCAGCGTTGATTGGAGGATTCCCATTGACGTAGCCTGGCGGCGACTGGGTTATGACGTAGCTGTCCAAGGTAATCTCGATCCGGCCGCAATGCTCGCAGACATTGGCCAATTGAAGTCGTTCGCGGCGGACATTCTAAGGAGGGTGGGCGGTAGAAGCGGCCATATCTTCAACTTGGGACATGGTATGTTGCCAAATGCCTCTGCCGAGGCTGTCGCTGAATTAGTCAAGTTCATTCATGAATCAAGCCGATTATCGGATCTAAGGTAGGGAACATGGCGGGCACTGCGGTTCTTCTGATGGCATACGGGACGCCAGAATCGGCAGATGATATCGAACCCTACCTGACGGATATTAGGAGAGGACGGAAACCTACACCCGAAAATGTTGAGGAGTTAAAAGGCCGCTATCGCAGAATCGGAGGAAAGTCTCCGCTCCTAGAAATTACCAGGATTCAGGCCTCAGCGGTAGAGAATCAGCTCGCTCTACAAGGACTGAAGACGCGAGTT
>Ga0187769_10002191_pt1 | contig 11378 bp, 8 predicted proteins | sample 0116_SJ02_MP02_1_FD_133140 | JGI IMG/M metagenome (GOLD analysis project Ga0187769, IMG submission 133140) | Tropical peat soil microbial communities from peatlands in Department of Meta, Colombia - 0116_SJ02_MP02_10_MG | ecosystem: Environmental > Terrestrial > Soil > Wetlands > Peat | place... | reverse complement strand
GCCAGCACCGCCGCGCCGAGGAACACCGAGGCCAGGAAGGCCAGCAGCTGCAGCGCTCCGCACGCCACGTAGTGCGCGGTGCCGGCCGGCGGCACCTGTGCGGGCCTGGGCTGCCCGGCCGCCTCACCGGGAGCAGCAGGCGGCTCGGTGACCGCGGCGGCCAGGCTCCGAACGGCCGGATGGCCGACCGGTACGCGATGTGGTTTCTGCCGCTGACCCTAGCCGTGGCCGGGCTGGCCTGGGCGGTGGGGGGCGCGGAGCGGGCGGTTGCGGTCCTGGTGGTCGCCACGCCATGCCCGCTGATCCTGGCGGCGCCGGTCGCCCTGGTGTCGGGGTTGTCGGCGGCGGCCCGGCGCGGGGTGGTGGTCAAGAGCGGCGGCGTGCTGGAGCGCCTGGCCCGGTGCACCACGCTGATCTTGGACAAGACCGGGACGTTGACGGCCGGGCAGCCGGCCGTGACGGATGTCGTGACCGCCGGCTCGCTGCCGCCGGCCAAGATCCTGGCCCTGGCCGGCTGTCTGGACCAGGTGTCCGGGCACGTCCTGGCCGCCCCGATCGTCCGCGCGGCGGCCGGGCGGGACGGCCCGCTGGTCCTGCCCGAGGCGGTGGACGAGGTACCCGGCCAGGGCATCGCCGGGACGGTCCAGGGCCGCCCGGTCCGGGTCGGGCGGGCCGCGTGGGCCGGGGTGACCGGGGATCCCCCGTGGGCCAGGACGGTCCGCAGGCGGGCCCGGCTGGACGGCGCGCTCACCGTGTTCGTCGCCGCCGACGGCCAGCCCGCCGGCGCCATCGTGCTCCAGGACCAGATCCGGCCCGATGCCAGGGCGACGATCCGGGCCATCCGCCACGGCGGCGTCACCCGCATCGTGCTGGCCACCGGCAACCGGGCCGAGGCCGCCGGCCCGGTCGGCGCGCTGACCGGGGTCGACGAGGTGATGGCCGGGCTGACCCCGGCCGACAAGCTCGACGTGGTCCGCGCCGAGCAGCGCCGGGCTCCGGTCATCATGACCGGCGACGGGATCAACGACGCTCCCGCCCTGGCGCTGGCCGACGTGGGGATCGCGATGGGCGCGCGGGGCTCCACCGCCTCCTCCGAGGCGGCCGACGCGGTGCTGACCGTCGACCACCTCGGCCGCATGGGCGACGTCGCCGCGCTAGCCCGCCGCACCCGGCGGATCGCGCTGCAGAGCGTGCTGGCCGGGATGGGCATGTCCCTGGCGGCGATGGCCGCGGCCGCGGCCGGCCTGCTGCCCGCGGTGTGGGGCGCGCTCTTGCAGGAGGCCATCGACGTGGCCGTGATCCTCAACGCCCTCCGCGCGCTGCGCACCCCGGCCCCCGACATCCGGCTGACGCCCGCCTACACCGCGCTGACCAGGCGGTTCCGTACCGAGCACCAGGCCATCCGGGCCGACATTGACCAGCTGCGCGCCGCCGCGGACACCCTGGAGCAGTCCGGCGCCATGACCCGGGTCCGCCAGGCCTACGACATGCTCACCGGCGAGGTCTGGCCGCATGAGGCCGCCGAAGAGGCCGAACTGTACCCGTCGCTGAACCGGCTGCTCGGCGGCACCGACCCCACCGCGCCGATGAGCCGGGCCCACGCCGAGATCGCCTACCAGATCGCCCGGCTCGGCCGGCTCATCGACGACATCGGCGACCGGACACCCGACCAGGACGACATCACCGATCTGCGCGGCATCCTGTACGGGCTACACGCCATCCTCCGGCTGCACACCGTGCAGGAGGACGAGACTTACCTGTCGCTCGGCGACACTGTCGACGCGCTGACCACATGACCGCAAATGGGTGCCGCCGTGATGGTCCGAGCGACGCCCGGATGGTGGCGGCTGCTTGAGCTTCGTTTACTGGCCGGTGATCGCGGTCACGGTCTGGCCGGACGGGAGCAGGCCGGTCAGGGACCGATACCAGGAGGCGTGGTAGTTGGCAACCCCGCCGTTGGACTTCAGGATCAGGTATCCGCCGCTGGCGGTATCGACGGCCAGCCCAGCCGCGGTCACCCCGCCGCCCAGCGTGCCCGTGGCCGACCCGTACCAGGGCGCGCCGAAGTTGTGCACGCCGCCGCTGGAGGTCAGGACGAAATATCCCAGGCCGGTGCGGCCGAGCAGGTCGACGAAGGTGTAGCCTCTGCCGCGGTAGAAGTTGATGATCGTCGGCAGGGCGAGGACGGCGGCGGGGTTACCGGCGGGCTGGTTGTGCATCAGCACGACCGGATGGGACTGCGAGCCGCCCTGTTCGGCCAGCGTGATGATGCGGTTCACCCAGTACGACGAGGACGAGCCGTTCGCCTCCCAGTCCTCGGCGTCGGCCGATCGAGCCCAGCGAGACAAGCGCGAGATCGAGCGCCAGGCTGGCCAGCGGCGCTGAACGCGGCCAGAAGTTGCCTGCGCTCGGCGCCAGTCACGGCTGGCCCGGCGCACCAGACCCGACGCCGCAGGGCCGGGATCTGCGCTGCCGCTATGCAGGACGGACTGGACCGGGCCGGGAAGGTCGCGATGGTCACCAGGGCACCGTCCCCGTGGATCCGTCCCGGTTCGGGTACCTTTGCCTGGACCAGGCAGGCACGGAAGGCAGGCATCTAGCCGTGAGTTCGACCGTGAGGGACATCAGGCTGATCGCCGCCATCGTTTTCGCTGTGCTCGTATTGGTGTCGGGCTGCGCGGGCCGACCGGAACAGCAGGCGGGCCGGCCAGCCAGCCCGACCGCCTCGGCCCGGCCTACGGCGCGCGTGCATGCTGCCGCGCCCGCCGGGCCTGCCGTTGGTGGCTATGGCGGCTACCGGGTCGGCCAGCGGCAGGTGACGTTCACCGAGCCCGCCCACACTGGCCCGGCTGGGCAGTACCTCGGCCAGCGCACGCTGGTCACGCAGATCTGGTATCCGCTGGCCAGCGGGCCGACCGGGCCGTTCCCGCTGCTGATGTTCGCTCCTGGGTTCCTGCAGTGCGCCGGCACCTACTCAGACCTGCTGCGGGCCTGGGCCAGCGCCGGATACGTGGTCGCCGCCATCAACTTCCCGCGCACCGACTGTCACCTGGGCACCGACGCGTACGAGCCGGATCTCGTGAACCAGCCGCAGGACATGTCATACGTCCTGAGCAGGCTGCTGGCCCTCAGCACGCGACCATCCGGCGCGTTTTCAGGCCTGCTGAACCCGTTCGAGGTCGCCGCGGCCGGCCAGTCCGACGGCGGCGATACGGTCGCCGCCCTCGCGGCCAGTACCTGCTGCACCGATCATCTCCTCAAGGCCGTGGCCGTGCTGTCCGGGGCTGAGTGGCCACAGATGCCGGGAGGGTACTTCCCCGGCGGGGCACCGCCGATGCTGTTCACGCAGGGCAGCGCCGACACGATCAACCCGCCGTGGATGAGCATGCAGCTCTACCGCGCCGACGGCCACGGCGCCAGGTACTACCTGGACCTGTTCGGCGCCAGCCACCTGGTTCCCTATGAGGGGACGAATCCGGTGGAGCGGCTCGTGGCCCGCGTGACCCTGGCCTTCTTCGACCGGTACGTGCTCGGCCAGTCCGGCGCGCTGGAGACGATGACCCGTGACGGCAACGTCAGTGGCACCGCCGCGCTGATGAGCGGCGGCCAGCCCCCGCCGTGACGCGGCACAAGCGGCTCCCGAGCTGCAGGGCCCGGTTGGGGACCATGGTCCCTGTTTGCACTGCGGGACTGCGGGGAAACTGGCTTCATCGTGCGCGGTTCAGGGTGCGGTTCCAGCCTGAGCGGCTAGGGGGGCGAGTGCAGCTCACCAGCCTTATGGTCATACAGCCCTGCCCTGACCGCGACGTCGCTGGCATCTGGTCACGGCGCGCCGGAAGCTGGCGCGGAAACCCGCGAAGAGGGTGTAAGCCGTTGACACGCGTCGGCGTCAGCCGGACGCGGATGACCTGTTCCCCGGCGAGCGGCACCAGGGCACGGGCCAGGCTGCGGTGGCTGGCGGTCGCGGTCGCGGCGGCCGTGGCCGCCGGGTGCTCGCCGGCGCCGACGGCTGGCCGTCTGCCCGTGACCGTCAGCGGGCCGTCCGGGTACTGGACCCGGTCCAGGCTGCTGGGCGCCAGCCCGCTGCGCGGGCCCGGGTACCGCGATATGCCAGCGCCGGGACAGACACCGGATGCGCGCCCCGCCGTGCTCGCGCTCCGCGTGGGGGCGCTGTTTGTCCGCGAGGGCAGCACTGATCATTTCTGCACGGCGAGTGTGGTGGCCAGCCCCGGACGGGACCTGCTGATCACCGCCGCGCACTGCATCCACGGCGGCAAGGGCGGCGGTTACAGCCAGGACATCGTGTTCATCCCCGGCTACCGGGACGGGCAGGCGCCGTTCGGCATCTGGGCGGTACAGCGGCTGCTGGTCGCGCCGCAGTGGATCAGCGGGTCCGATCCCAGCCTGGACGTCGGCTTCGTCGTGCTCCAGCCGCATGACGGGCAGAACATCGAGGACGTGCTGGGCGCCAACCAGCTCGGCCTGGACTCCGGATACCGGTACCTGGTCCGCGTCACCGGGTACCCGGACAGCGCTGACGCCCCGATCACCTGCGTCAACTGGACCACCGAGCAGAGCACCACGCAGCTGCGGTTCGACTGCGGCGGGTTCACCGGCGGCACCAGCGGCAGCCCGTGGGTCACCCACTTCAACTCGCGGACCCGGACCGGCACCATCGTCGGGGTGATCGGCGGCTACCAGGAAGGCGGCTACACCGCAGCCATCTCATACAGCTCCTACCTGGGTAACGAGGTTCAGCGCCTGTACCAGGATGCGATCGCAGACGCGGCCCCTTGACGTCTGAACGTTGACACAGGAGCAGGCGTCAGCGTCGGATCCGGAGGACCCACGTCGCGTTCTTCCAGGTGAACAGTGCGCTCCTGCGTCAGTAGGTCACCGGCTGCAATCGTAGACCGGCACCAACCGGCCGCCGGTATAGCCGGTGCTACGGCTTGGGCTGGATCGAACTCCTCCCACGACGGCAGGCTGCCTGTAGCGCTTCAGGTTTGCTTCATGCAGGCCATGCAGTATGGGCTATATGCACCTGCTTCGGGTCTCCGGGTGAGTTGCCGTGATCGTCGCCGCGGCGAACGCGCAGGACTGGCGGCTCCCAGACAACGGTCCAGCCCGATCAAGGGCCCGGCTCCCGGCCATCCCCACGGACCTTGCCTACGGGCGCCTGCTGCTGCTCGGCCCGGGGGCGCTGGCCGGGCCGATGTTCATCACCGGCGCCTTGGAGGGCTCGATCGCCGCCAGCAGCCGCGGGCATCAGGTGATCGCGGTGCTGGCCCGAGCCGCCGAACAACACTTCGCCCTCGGATCCACGCCGTGACCAGCTTGCCGGGCCTGACGGGAGGACGTCTGGCCTTACCTGCCCGCGCGTCGGGGCTCGTACACGTCGACGGGCAGCGTGCCGCACATTCGGGCCGGTGCCGGGTGAAGCTGCGGCGTCACAATGGGAGGTCGTGTCATGACGGTGGTTGCGGGGAGGCTTGCGGGCCGGGGAAGGTCGGGGTCCAGTGCCGTGGTGAACGGCAAGCCCTGCGAGCTGGGCGGGCCGCCGGGCCGGAGCCTGCTGGCACTGCTGCGGTCTGATCTTGGCCTGACCGGCGTGAAGCCTGGCTGCGGCGAGGGCCAGTGCGGGGCCTGCACGGTGCTGGTCGACGGCGCGCCGGTGCTGGCCTGCCAGACCACGCTGGCCGAGGTGGCGGGCCGGGCGGTGACCACGATCGAGGGGCTGGCGTCCGGCGGGCGGCTGCACCCGGTCCAGCAGGCCCTGGCGGAAGAGCAGGCGTCCCAGTGCGGGTACTGCACGCCGGGCATGGCGCTGCGGGCGGCGGCGTTGCTGGCTGCCGACGATAACCCTGGTCAGGCCCTGATCCGGGCTGCGCTGGAGCCGAACGTGTGCCGGTGCGGCTGTTATCCGCGGATAGTGCGGGCGGTCTGCCGGGTGGCCGGGCTGCTCCGCGGCCCGGCTCAGCAGGCACCTGAGGCTCCGCCGGACGGGGTGCCGCCGCTGGCGCGTCCGCGGCGGCCGTGGGACCTGTGCCCGCCATCGGAGCGGGAGTGGTTCGACATCTTGGGCGACGGCCTGGTCGTGGTGTGGCCGGCGCCTGCGCCGGCTGCCGGGAGGTGGCCGGCGGGCGGTGGCGCGTGGGTGCATGTGGATCCGTCCGGTCGGGTGACGGCGTTCACCGGCAAGGTGGATGTCGGGCAGGACAACCAGACCGCGTTCCGTCTGCTGGTCGCCGAGGAGCTGGCCACACGGCCCGATGATGTGCAAGTGGTGCAGGGCGACACGGACCTGTGCCCCTTTGACATCGGGACGTTCGGCAGCCGGTCCATGCCGGACGGGGGGGAGCCACTGCGCCGCGCCGCCGCGGGGGCCCGGCAGGTCCTCCTTGGCCTGGCCGCGCAGCGCTGGGGCAGCGAGGCCGTGGGGCTTGTCGCGGACGAGGGCGCGATCGCCGGCGGGCCGGGCCGGGCCCGGCTGGCCTATGGTGAGCTTGTCGCCGGGCTGCGCCGGCTGGAGGTGCTGTCGGCCGAGCCGCCGCTGACCCGGCCGTCGGCCTGGCGGGTGGCCGGCCGCTCCGGGCATGCGGCGCCGCGGGCGGATGCGGTGACCGGCGGGCGCCGGTTCGTCTCCGACCTGGTCCTGCCGGGCATGCTGCACGGCGCGGTGCTGCGGCCGCCGGTGCCGGGCTCGGTGCTGCGGGCCGTTGACACGGCCGCCGCCGGGAAGATGGCGGGGGTTACCGTGGTGTGCGACGGCCAGTTCATCGGGGTGGTCGCGGCCGATCCGGCGAGCGCGCGGCGGGCGGTGGCCGCGGTCAGGTCCGACTGGGAGCGCCCGCCTGCTGGCCCTGCCGAGATGGCCGGTTACCTGCGCGGGCATCCGGCCGCTGGGCAGGGATGGGAGCGGCCGGTCGACCGGTCCGAGGGTGACACGGAGGCCGCGCTGGGCGGCGCGGCCACCCGAGTGCAGGCCAGCTATACCACTGCCTATCTCGCTCATGTCCCGCTGGAGACGCGTGCGGCGGTGGCGGCCTGGGACGGCGGCCGCCTGACGGTGTGGACGGGGTGCAACGTGCCGTTCGCGGTGCGTGGCCAGCTTGCGGACGCGTTCGGGATCGGCCAGGCGGACGTGCGGGTGATCGTGCCCCCGACCGGGGGCGGCTTCGGCGGCAAGCATGGCGAGGAGGCCGTCGAGGCTGCCCGCCTGGCCCGTGCGGCCGGCCGCCCGGTCAAGGTCCACTGGAGCCGGGCAGAGGAGTTCGGGTGGGGGTACCTGCGCCCGATGGCCGTGATCGACGTCCGGGCCGGCCTGGACGCCAGCGGCACCATCACCGCCTGGGACTTCCTGGACATCAACGCCGGCGCCCAGGGCACCGCGTTCCCCTACGCCACCGCCAGCTGGCGGCTCCGCTACCAGCCCGCCGCATCCCCGCTAGCCCAGGGACCTTACCGGGCCCTGGCCGCGACCGCCAACACCTTCGCCCGCGAATCGTGCCTCGACGAGCTGGCCCACGCGGCCGGCGCCGACCCGCTGCAGTTCCGGCTGGACCACCTGGCCGACCAGCGGCTCGCCATAGTCGTCCGCACCGCGGCCGCGCGGTTCGGCTGGGCCCCCGCCCGGGGCCGGGGAACGCCGCCCGGCTGGGGTATCGCCGCCGGGCTGGAAAAGGACGGCCGGGTCGCGACCTGTGCCGAGGTCCGGGCCGGCCCGGACGGCCAGCTGAGCGTGACCCGGATCGTGACCGCCTATGAGTGCGGTGCGATCGTCAACCCGGACACCGTCGCCGGCCAGGTCGAGGGCGGCACGATCATGGCCCTGGGCGGCGCGCTGTTCGAGCAGGTCATCCTCGACCACGGCGCCCTGGCCAGCCCGTCGCTGGCCGACTACCGGGTGCCGCGGTTCAGCGATGTCCCCGACATCGACGTGGTGCTGGTCGACCGCCCGGACATCGCTCCGGCCGGGGCCGGCGAGACCCCGCTCATCGCGGTCGCGCCCGCGGTGGCCAACGCCATCTTCGCGGCCACCGGCCGGCGGCTGCGGTCACTCCCGCTCATCCCCGCCGGCCGCCTGCCAGCCGGACAGTGAACGCCACCCGGGGGCGCATGCGAACCGAGGAAGGGAGCCGGTACATGATCATCGATGTGCACGCCCATTACTACCCGCCGCGGTACCTGGAGCTGATCGGCCGGCCGGGCCTGCCGCCGACCGCGGCGGCCGTCCTGGCCGGCCAGAGCATCGGCGAGCGCCTGGCCCTGCTCGATCAGGCTGGCATCGATACCCAGGTGCTGTCGGTGTCGCAGGCCCAGCCCTACCTGCCCGATCCCGGCCGGGCGGCCGAGGCCGCCAAGGCCGGCAACGACCTGTACGCCGAGCTGTGCGCGGCTCATCCGGGCCGGTTCCTGGCCTTCGCCGCGTTGCCGCTCCCGCACCTGGACCAGTCGCTGGCCGAGATCGCCCGCGTGGCTGCCGTGCCGTCCGTGGCCGGCTTCACCCTGGGCTGCAGCGTGGCCGGCCGCCAGCTCGACGACCCGGTGCTCGGCCCGGTGCTCGCCGAACTCAACCGGCGCGGGTCCGTCGTGTTCTTGCATCCGGTCGGCCAGGAGGACACTCCGTGGCTGGCCGGGCACAACCTGGCCTGGCTGGTCGGGGCGCCGTTCGAGGACACCGCCGCGGCCCTGCGGCTGGTCCTGGCCGGAATACCGGACCGGTACCCCGACCTGCGGTTCATCATCCCGCACCTGGGCGGCACCATCCCGTTCCTGCTGGCCCGGGTCACCCGCAAGAGCGCGGCGCAGATCACCAGGGGCCTGCGCGGCATGTACTACGACACCGTGTCCGGTTCAGCCGAGGCCCTGGCCAGCGCCAGCCGCGTCTACGGCGCCGGCCGCCTGCTGTTCGGCACAGATTACCCCTACTGCGATGAGCCGCAGTTCCGGCACCACCTCAGCTACCTCAGCGATGCGGGGCTGGATCCAGCCGAGCTCGCGCAGGTCAAGGGCGGAACCGCGGCCGTCCTGCTCGGCGCCGGACCGGTGACGGCATAAAGAGGCCCGGCACCGCTATGGCCAGCTAGTCGCGGCCCCGTTCACTGCCGAGGTTCCGCTGGGCCGTCGGGTCACGCTGGCTGCGCGGCCTAGGCCCGGGGTGCGGGCAGGTGGTCCCGGCTGAAGGTGACGTTCGGCTCTGTCCATGATTGCCGGCAAGCAACCAGTCTGGACTTGGCTCGCCGGGCATGGCTAGGTCCCGCCGTGAGCAAACGCGGAGGTGAGCCGGGTGGCCAGCATGAAAACCGCGCCCCGCGAACGCGCTGTCGGCGGTCCGGGGCCTGCCGCGGGTGCGGCGGTCGAGGTGGCGTCCTTGCGCAAACGCTACGGCACGGTGCAGGCGGTCAAGGACGTGTCGTTCTCGATCCAGCGGGGCGAGATATTCGCGTTCCTGGGGCCCAACAGGGCGGGAAGACCACCACGGTCAGGATGTTGTGCACGCTGACCCGGCCGGGCGGCGGGCAGGCCAGCGTGGCGGGGTTCGACGTGGCGCGTCAGCCGAAGGCGGTGCGGCGGCGGATCGGGCTGGTGTTCCAGGAGCCGACCCTGGATGACCGGCTGACCGCCGAGCAGAACCTGCGTTTCCACGCGGTGCTGTACCACGTCCCGGCCGCGCAGGTGGAGGAGCGGATCAACCGGGTGCTGCTCCTGGTGGCGCTGGAGGACCGCCGGCACGACCTGGTGTCCACCTTCTCCGGCGGCATGGCCCGCCGGCTGGAGATCGCGCGCGGGATGCTGCATACCCCGGTGGTGCTGTTCCTGGACGAGCCGACCGTCGGCCTGGACCCACAGACGCCGCGCCCTGGTGTGGCAGGACGTGCTGCGGCTGCGCCGGGAGGAGCAGATGACGATCTTCCTGACCACCCATTATATGGATGAGGCCGAGTACGCCGACCGGCTGGCGATCATCGACCACGGCCAGATCGTGGCCACCGGCACCCCGGATGAGCTCAAACGCCAGGTGGGCGCGGACACCGTCGAGCTGGTCACCGGGGATGACCCGGCCGCCGCCGCCCGCCTGGAGGCGGCCGGATTCCGGGTCCGCCGCGGCTGGCTGACCGTCCTGACCCGGATCAACCCCCTCACCTACGCCGTCGCCCCGCTGCGCTCGGTCGTCTTCGCCGCCCAGCACATGCCCCCCCGCGGCGGCGGCGAAATTCTCCAGCACCGTCACCTTGTTCGGCCATACCCTGTCCAACGCCGCGTGCATCGGCATCACCTGCGCCTTCGCCGCCGCGTTTATCGGCCTGGCCGTCACCGCCTTCGGCAAGCCCGACTGACCCAAGGACATGCGGATGACAAGACGCCCGGTAACCAGGAGCACCCTGTGGTAAGGCAGGGCAGGGCCGCCGCGCAGGCTGCAGGCACGCCGGACCGCCCGGCGGCTCGCGCGGGCCTGGGCATGGTGGTGGTGATGACCGGGGTGCTGATCACCGCGGTGGACACCACCATCGTGGTGCTGGCCCTGCCCGAGATCGAGCGGGACCTGCACGTCCCGCTGGCCTCGGTGATCTGGGTCATCATCGGCTACCTGCTGGTCATCACGGTACTGGCCACCCAGGTGGGCCGGCTGGGCGACATGTTCGGCCGGGTCCGGATGTACGAGGCCGGCTTCCTGGTCTTCGTGCTGGGCTCGCTGGCGTGTGCGCTGGCCTGGAACGACGCCTCGATCATCGGATTCCGGATTCTGCAGGGCATCGGCGGGGCGTTCGTCACCGCCAACAGCGGCGCGGTGATCTCCGACCTGTACCCTCCCGAGCACCGCGGCCGCGCCTACGGCTACAACTCGATAGGGTTCAGCCTCGGCGCGGTCCTGGGGATCGTCCTGGGCGGCGCGATCGTGACCTACATCTCGTGGCGGTGGATCTTCTGGATCAACGTCCCGATCGGCATCGCGGCCGTGGTACTGGCCACCAAGGTGCTCCGGGACCGGGGCGAGCGGGCCCGGCGGCATATCGACGTGACCGGGATGGTCACGCTTGGCCTGGGCCTGTTCTGCGTGCTGTGGGCGATGACCAAACTGGCCACCTCCCCGCTGGACGCGCCGGTCGCCGGATACCTGGCCGGCGGGGTGGCCTTCCTGGCCCTGTTCGTGGCGGCCGAACGGCACCAGCGCGAGCCCATGCTCGACCTGTCCCTGCTCAAGATCCCCACCATGGCACCATCCCTGCTGGCCGCCCTGTTTCAGGGGCTGGCCAACTTCGCCGTGCTGTTCCTGGTCATCATGTACCTGCAAGGACCCCGCGGACTGTCGCCGCTGCACGCCTCGCTGCTGCTGATCCCCGGGTACATCATCGGGTCGGCGGTCGGGCCGCTGG
>Ga0187769_10002190_pt1 | contig 11379 bp, 9 predicted proteins | sample 0116_SJ02_MP02_1_FD_133140 | JGI IMG/M metagenome (GOLD analysis project Ga0187769, IMG submission 133140) | Tropical peat soil microbial communities from peatlands in Department of Meta, Colombia - 0116_SJ02_MP02_10_MG | ecosystem: Environmental > Terrestrial > Soil > Wetlands > Peat | place... | reverse complement strand
TGTTCTCGCCGGCGCCGAATGCGTTTTCTGAAGCCTCGCAAAGCGTTCTCGAGGAGTTTGCGCGTGAAGCCTCGCATGTGCGGCGCGCTGCGGACGAACGGCGAGACCAAGCAGCGGATGCCGCGGCGCTAGCTCCGGAGAGCGAGTTGCTGAGGTCTTTCGATTCCAGTGAGAGCGAACACCAGGATACTGTTCCGCGGTACCACCAGCCGTACGAAGTTCAGACTCTTATCCTCGGTGCACTGGTGATCTTTGCTGCAATCGGCGTCAGCTTTATGGTAGGGTCGCGCGTGGGATGGCTGCGCACGCCGCCGCCGCGTTTTGTCGCGCCGCCTGCGGCGGCTGTTTCCGAGCCTTCCACTCCGCCAGTCGCGCCACAGGAAACTGCTGCTACCCCGAGTGCGCGGACCGTGCGAACGAAAACTCCGAAAGCGAGAGTCAAGCCACCCGAGGCTCCCTCCGACAGCGTTACCACGGCAGGGTCTGGAGACCTGGTCGTCTACGACAACAAAGGCAAGGTTATTTTCCGGATAAAGTCACCTGCGGCTCCAGCGGCGGCAAGTGCGCTGCCAGCAGGCGCTCCCGCGAAAATTCCTGCTCGCGAAAGCACTGCTCAAGTTGGTTCGCCGATTGTGCCGGCATCGTCGAGCGCGCGCATTCGGCCGCAGGGGCTGGTGTGGCTCGCCCCTGAAGAGGCCGAGAAGCGGCTACTCAGCCACGTCAATCCGCAATATCCGGCCGATGCTTTAGCAGCGCACCGTTCGGGTAGTGTCGTGCTGGAAGTCAATGTCGCTCCAGACGGAACGGTTTCCTCCGCGCGCACTGTCATCGGAGATCCGGTACTGGGCGCCGCTGCCGCCAAGGCGGTTCGGACCTGGCGCTACCAGCCCTACCGTGCGAACGATCAGCCTGCGCCCTTCCAGACGGACGTTTCGCTGACCTTCTCGCTGCCAAACTGAAAGCCGCGACGGGGACCCGAGGGCCTGCGTAGTGTACGCCGGTGTAAAATAATTGTTTGTAATTCCTTCTAACGCCTATCTGAGAAAGGAACTCCTATGGCAACCATGGAAGCCCCACCTCGCGTGCAAGTCCGCCTGCATGAAGGACCGTTTAAGAATGAGCCGTTTGTCGACTTCACTCGCGAAGAAAACGTGCGCCGGATGCGCGCCGCGCTCGAGAAAGTGCGCAGCCAGCTTGGCCGCGAATACGATCTGATCATTGGCGGAAAACGTCTGAAGACCGCGGAGAAGATTCGCTCCCTCAATCCTGCCAAGCCGTGGCAAATTGTAGGCATTCACCAAAAAGCCGGTAAAGATCAAGTCGAGCCTGCTGTCAATGCCGCCCTCAAAGCTTTTTCCATCTGGAGCCAAACTCCGGTCGAAGAGCGGGCTTCGCTCCTATTCCGCGCCGGCGATTTGTTGCGGGAACGCAAACTCGAATTCATGGCGTGGCTGGTCTTCGAGGTTTCGAAGAACTGGCTGGAGGCCGACGCCGACATTTCCGAGGCCATCGATTTCTGCGAGTTCTATGCGCGTGAGGCGCTGCGGCTTGCGAAGGCTCAGACGCCGGTGCAATTGCCCGGTGAGCGCGACACGCTCGCCTACATTCCGCTTGGCGTGGGAGCTGTAATTCCGCCGTGGAATTTCGCATGCGCCATCATGGCCGGGATGACGCTGGCTTCGATCGTCACGGGCAATACTGTGATCCTGAAGCCGTCGAGCGATTCGCCCACGATCGCGGCCAAGTTCGTCGAGTTGCTGGAAGAATGCGAAATGCCCGAAGGAGTGGTGAATTTCTGTCCGGGAGGCGGGGCGAATTTTGGTGATGCGATCGTGGCGCATCCGAAGGTTCGCTATGTCGCGTTCACGGGGTCGCGGGAAGTGGGGCTGCACATCAATCAGTCGGCTGCGAACCAAAAGGGTGGTCAGGTTTGGATCAAGCGCACCATTCTCGAGATGGGCGGCAAAGACGCGATTGTTGTCGATGCCGACGCCGATATCGATTCCGCCGTCGAAGGGGTGGCGCAGGCCGCTTTCGGTTTCCAGGGCCAGAAGTGCTCGGCGTGCTCGCGCGCAATCATTGACGAGCGCATCTATGACAAATTCCTCGAAAAGCTGAAAGGGAGAGTCGAACGCATTACGGTGGGCGATCCGGCGGACAATCCCGGCATGGCCGCGGTGATCAACGAAGGGTCGATGAACGACATCCTGCGCTACATCGAAATCGGCAAAAAGGATGGCCGCCTGATTACTGGCGGTGCGCGGGCCACGAGCGCCGGCGAAGGCTACTTCATTCAACCTACCGTGATTGCGGACATTCAGCCGAAATCGACCCTCGAACAAGAGGAGATCTTTGGGCCGGTGCTGGTCGTGATCAAATCGCGGAATTTCGATCATGCACTCGACATCGCGAACGACACGGAATTTGGGCTGACGGGTGCGGTCTATTCAAGTTCGCGCGAAAAACTCGACCGCGCGGTCCGTGAATTCCACGTCGGAAACCTCTATCTCAATCGCAAATGCACGGGCGCGATGGTCGGCGCGCATCCGTTTGGCGGTTTTAATATGTCGGGGACAGATTCAAAATCAGGAGGCCCCGACTATTTGTATTTATTCACGCAGGCAAAGTCAGTGGGAGAGAAAATCTAACCAGGCATTGGCGGCCGGCGTGTGCCGTCCGTTGTTGGTCGAGAACTAGCGAGCACCCGGGGTCGACACCGCTTCAGATTATGGCTGCGGACTGTGGTATAGTCTCCGGCCATGCCGACAAATCGGATACTGCCTGCCGGCTTTTTTTTGGTCTCCCTCGCGTTCGCTCCGGCGCTCGCCCAATCGGTATATCGCGAGATTGTTGTGGAGGATGAGCGCGAGCCCGCGCCTCGCTTTCACGCCAAGTCTTTGGCGGGCGAGCAATTTACCAACGAGTCCACCAAAGGGAAGGTGGTGCTGTTTCAGTTCTGGACTACATGGTGCCATTACTGCAGGAGCGAGGAATCACTGGTAAATGACCTCACTACGGAATTCGCTGAGAAGGGCCTGATCGTAATTGCGGTGGATGTAGGTGAATCGAAGAAAGTGGTGCAGCAGTACTTGAAGGATCATCCACGTAAGTGTCACATCGTGGTGATGGAAGATACGAATCTGGCGGCGATGTACGCCGCAAACCGGTATCCCATTTACGTGGTGGTAGACCGCGACGGCAAGGTTGTGGACACGCAGCATGGGGCGGCGGGAGCGAAACGGCTGCGGCGGACACTGGCTCGAGCCGGGATCGAGTCTAAGGACTCGGATGAGTGATGGTAGGTAGAAGAAAGGCCGCCCGCGGGCGGCCTTTTATTTCATGTGGCGGTTTCAGTTTGTGATCCCGGCACTTTGCGGAGCCGCAGGAACCGCAGCGGCTGCGGTTGCGGCCGCGGCTTCGTTCAGGATGCGGTGGTGGATGGTGAACAACGCCAACTCTAGCCGGTCGGAAACGCCGATCTTGTCGTACACGTTGCGCAGGTAGTTCTTGATCACCTGTTCGGTGGTGCCGAGCTGCGTCGCAATTTCCTTGTTCTTATATCCCTGCACGATAAGCGCGACGATGCGCAGTTCCTTGGCCGTCAGCCGGTCGCGAACTCGCAATCCGACCATATCGTTCTCGGTCAATTCGCTGGGCACCGCCATGTCCTGCACCCAGCTTTCGCCGCGAGCAACCTTGCGGACGCAGTCAACCAGGGCCGGACTGGTTACATTGCGATAAACGACGCCGTGGGCGCCGTTCGCCATGTAACGCTGCGCGCTCTCGCCGGTGTCGGCGAGAACGACGACACGCGTCTTGTTCTTGTTGGCAGCGGCAAGCACAGAATTAAAGTCGGAGTGGAACCCTCCGGCAATGACCAGCACGGCGGCGCGAAACTTGTCGAGCGCCATAAACATCTGCTCGGTGGTCTGCGCCTGAGCCACAATGCGCATTTCGTCTTCAACAGCCAGCACTTTGGCGATGCCGGCGCGAAAAATCGCCTGATTATCGGCCAGAATTAGCTTCAACATGGATGGCGCTCCCTCTACTAGTTGCGAACGAATTCGTAAGAATCTATCACGCAAGCGACGCCCCGGTTTTCCGTGGGCGCGGCGCCGGCACTCGGTTCGTCGGTCCGCACAACGCGGCCACGGCACTGAATCACGACGCCTTCTTTGCCGCCAGTTACCTCCGGCGGAAGAGTGATCTCAAACTCCACCGGAGAGCCGACCTCGAGCGAGGAGTCGGCACGAATGTAGACTCCGGCAGCGCTCAGATCGGCGGTCGTTCCGCTGGCTTCAGCGGAAGAATCTTCTTTATGGATTTTGATCGGCAGATGCAGTGGAAATCTTTTCCCGGTACGCGCTTCAGCCACAACGCCTCCTCTGCTCAGCTCAAACTCGGCGGAAAGACCGTAAAACACGGAAAACCCGGCTCAGAGCCTGAATGAGTAGCTAGAGGCCGTTATATCACGGAAAATGCCTTGAACAGAAGAGGCATGTTACCTAAGTAATACCGTAGGAACTAGATACCTTCCAAGCCCTCGACTGTTCCTCGAATGGGCCGGGTCCCGTGGTCATGGCTCGCTAGAGACGAGAATCAAGAGGGCGGACTTTCCGGGCCACGGTCCACAATCAAATGGCGGCGACGCAGCACACGCCGGCGCTGCGATTCATGCAATGGCGGGGAAGCCACAATGGCGCACAGGACATAAAACAACGCCGCGTTCGCGGGAATCTGGAGATTGAAATCGAGGAAACTGTGCACCAGGATCCCAACGCAACCGAGAAGAGAAGCAGCGGTGAGAACGCCAGTAGTTGTCTGGTTCCAGTCCTCTAACTTCGCCGCCGCCCGGCGGAAGACTACCGCGAGAAACCAAACGGCGATGGCAAATCCTGCGAGGCCGGTCTCGACCAGCAGTTGCAAATAATCGTTGTGAGCCTCGTTGACAAAAAAAGTCGAATAGAAGCTGCGAAATCCCGGATAGACCGTCGGGAAAGTACCCAAGCCCCAGCCAAGCACAGGCCTCTGGAAGAGCATGCGCAGGCAATCGCGATCGATGGTGAAGCGTGTGCCCCCCGTCAGCTCGGCTTGTGTTTCGCCATGAATGCTGGCCATCCGTTGAGTGAGTTCGTTGCCGCCAAGCCAGATCAGGAAGCCAATCACGAGAATCAGGAAACCGCCCAGCAGCAGAGGCTGTCTCCAGTTGGACTTCTGCGAGCGGAGAACAAGTACGGCCAGGAAGATAATCTGCGCGAGCAGCGCGAGCATGCCACCCCGGGAACTGGAGAGGAATATGCTGCCGGCCATCAGCGCTGCGATTGACATGACGAATATCTTGCGATTCCCGTCCGTAAAGCGGGTGGCCGCCAGCACCAAGGGAAATGGGGTGAGCATCTCCATCAAACCCGCATAATGATTGTGATTGACGTAGGGTCCGTAAATCGCACCTCCCTGTTGGGAAGGCCAGACCCAATAAAGCTTCCCGTTAGGCGCGATGCCCTGCAAGATCGCAAAGGAAGACAACAACGCCCCGTAGACGGTGGCTCCTTTTATCGCCCAATCGAATTGAGAGGACCGGCGAAATGCTTGCGAGGCCACAAACGTCAACATGCCATAGGCGGCATAGAGCAATATGTGCGTGTAGGTAACATGCCGATAAGCCGTGGTTCCCGCGAGCCACTGCGTGAGGGCGAGCGCGAAAAACGCCGCCATAGGCAGGTAAAGCGGGTTGTTGGTAATGTCCAGTTGCCGGTGAAGAAACTGCCGGAATCCCCACGTGAGGAAGAGCGCTAAAGAGCAGGCTTCGAGGGCGAAGATGGACCAAGGCTCGACCGCTCCGAAGGCAAGCGGAGCCAGAAGCAAAACAGAGCCGACACAGGCCAGCAATACGGAATTGCTCAGCCTGGGCCTGGAGGCTTTGACCGGGGGCGCGGGTTCGGGCTGTACGGCGAGGGCAGAACTCAAGATTTGTCCTTGGTGTCTTCGGAATTATCAGGGGAATTATCCGGTGCGAGTTGAAAATCGTCGAGCCAGAGCTTCCCGCGAATCGGACTCCCGGCCGGGATCCGCTCTACGGTTAGCCTCAGCAGTGTCGTGGACGTGGGCGTAGTTATTTTCGAATGCACTTCTTTCCAGAAGTCGGCATCGGTAAGAGGATCGCTGGCATAGAGCGCGGCATTCGTGTAAGCGTCGCGGAGAACGATTTGCGGTCCGCCTGCGCCCTGAAAATCCGCCGACTTGTAGTAAGCCAGGAAATCGTAGGAGGTGCCACCGTGCACCGGAATCAGTTGTTGAATGCCTGCATCGGCGATGCCCGGACCTTCGAACGTGAGGGAAAGGGAGCGGTGTCCCTCGCGGAAATCGCTGGAGTCGAGCAGCGGCTTGACCCCAGCCCGATTGATGTAAGTCCAGTCAAACCCGCCGTTGAGAACGTCGAGGCTAAAGTCGCCGTTTACGACAAGGTTGTCGTCGGTTGGCAAGTAGGCCGAGAGGCCGAGAGTGCCTGCAGCTTGTTCCCAGGCGGACATAGCGGCGTCGGGGCGACGAACTTGAATGAGGTAGCCGATGAAATCGAACAGACGATAAGTCTGGAACTTCTCATGAAGTTGGGTGAGGCGCTCGAAGGTCCTGATTGCGCCCGAGGTTTCCTGCTTGGTCATCAGTAGCGTGAGGAATGCTATTAGTGAGTCAGCGCGCGCAGGCACCACCTCGTGCAGCAAAGCGTCAGGATCGGGGCGCACGCGCCAGCACTCCTGCAGGGCCGCATCAGCGAGCGACTGGTCGCTCTCGATGACCACATGGAATTCGTGCAGTGCGCGGTCGATCTGGCCATCGACGAGGAAAAAATTGGCGGTTTTCCAGGCCACGTCCGGTGCCGTAGGCTCGGCAGCCAGTGCCCGGTCGAGCGCAGCCCGCTGACCGGCGAGATCTCCGATGACTTGATAAGAGGCCGCTAGATCGAGCCAATAACTGGCGTCGTAGGGATTGAGCGCAACTGCAGAACGGTAGCTCTCGGCCGCTGCTTGAGGATCTCCCGTGCTGAATGCAAGGAACGTTCCGAGCCGGTGGCGATAATCGGCATTACCAGGAGAGAGCCTCACGGCACGGTACAGTTTATCGAGGTCGGAATGCGACGCAAACACGCTTCCGGCAAATTCAATGCCAGCCAGAACGAAGTACACAAGCGCAAAAAGCGTGAACGCGCCGGCCAGTTGCCAGCGTTGCCGTTCTGAAAGAGGAGTGGCCATAATGTAGCTGCCAGTCCGGAATTCCGCTGGCATGGAAACTCGTTGCCGAGATCGTTCTTCCGAAAAGCCACTTCAACCGCAGAAATCTCCAGCCCTTTGTTCTAAACTCCGCCGGAGATCGCTTTTGTTTCGTGCTCGTTGCCGCCGTCGATGGGCTCTTCCTGATAATAATGGGTGTATTTCCCCTGATACTCGTAGTAATAGTAGTAATCCGGCGAGGTCAGGTCGACGGCGTTAAGAAGTACCCCGGCAACGTGAGCATTTACTTGCATCAGAATATCGCGCGACCGGCGCAGAGCTTGTTTTGTGGTCTTGCCCGAACGAATCACCAGGATGGTGGCATCGGCGCGCGGTGACAACACAACTGCGTCGGTGACCGAAAGTGTGGGGGGAGTGTCCATCACAATGTGGTCGAACTGTTCGCGCAGTTCGGCGATCAGGTCCCGCATGTTGGAAGACGCCAGCAATTCCGCTGGGTTCGGTGGAGCGGTGCCTGCGGGCAGAATGAAAAGGCTGGGCAGCAGCGAAGAGGTCGTGATCGCCTGCTGGGCGGTGGCGCTGCCGGTCAGAACGTGGCTAAGACCGCTGCGCGGGCCCATCCCCAGAGTCTTGTGAACGCTTGGACGGCGCAGATCGGCATCCACAAGCAGGACGCGAGCCCCTTTTTGCGAGAGCACGATTGCCGTGTTGATGCTGGTGGTCGTTTTGCCTTCCTGCGGCCGCGCGCTCGTTACCAGGATTACCTTGGGCGGTGCTCCCAAATTAGACAGAAGAAGGGAAGTCCGCAGGGCGCGGTACGCTTCGGCCATTTGTGACTGCGGCCGAACCTGCGTCACGGTTTCTACGGCCTCTTTCGAGGAGGTTAAAGCCAGCCGATTCGCAGCCGATCCGTGAGAGGTTGTTTTTGAGCCCAGCGGAATCATGCCCAGCGATGGCAAGGCAGAAAGCGCTTGTGCCTGTTCCGGTGTCCGGACAGTGTTGTCCATATTTTCGAGCAGGAACGCCAGACCGAGGCCCGTGATCACACCGAGGACAAGCGCGAAAGAAAGGTTGCGCGGTATATTGGGCTCGACCGGCGCCGTCGGGGCGCGGGCCGCGCTGAGAATACGGAAGTTGTTGGAACGCAGTCCTGCGGTGACGCCTGCCTCCTTGAGCTTCTCCAGCAGACCTTCGTAAAGAGTGCGGTTAGAATCGACATCGCGTTTCAGCAGACTGTATTCAATAGCGCTCTCGTTGAGCTTGTTTGCTTCCTGTTTTTGCTTTTCAAAGGAGGCGCGCAATAGAATTTCCCGCTGCAAGGCGGCGAGATATTGGCCTCGAAGATGATCTACAGCTTTGTTGGTCTCCGACTGCAGTTGCCGATCGATCTCCTTGAGCTGGCTGTTGAGCTGATTAACTTTCGGATAAGAAGGTCCGAACTGGGTACTGAGTTCGGCGATCTGGATTTTGAGAGCAGCCTGTTGCGTGCGCAAACCTTCTAGAAGGCCTGAGCCCGGGCCTCCCGTAAGTATGGCCGCGGCGATCATATCGGGATCGTTCGCCTGAGTTTGACGATAGACTGCTTCCTTCTGCATCCGGTCCGATTCGGCGGCAGTCAATTCCTTGTTGATTTCATCGAGCTTCTCGGTGGTGATGTTTTGTTTTTCGTCATTGCCGAGAATCTCGTGCTCCTTCTGATATCGCACCAATTTTTCTTGCGAAGTCTCCACCTTCATCTGCAAGTCGACCAACTGCTTTGAAAGCCAGTCGGAAGCCTGCATGGTGGATTCGAATTTGGTTTTGAAGTTCTGCTCGACGTATGTGGCGGCCAGGGTGTTGACGACGTTAGCGGCCAGTTGCGGATTGGTGCTGTTGTAGTGGAGCTCGATGATGCGGGTGTTGGGAATGAGCGCGACATGAAGGTTGCCGCGAAATGCTTCGAGCACGGCGGTGGCACGGTTGGAATCGGTCTGCAAGGAATCGGCGACCAGGTTGGCCTGCTTTTGATCGGGATGACCGCCGAACTCCGGCATCTTGTCGAGATTGAGCTGGCGGATGACCTGGAGGGCAAGGAGATCGCTTTGGATAATGCGAACCTCGGTATCCAAATCGCTCTGATCGTAATATTCGAGGACGGGCGTGGAATCTTTGAAGCTGATGAGATTGGAATCGGCCTTGTTCACGGCAATTTGTCCCGCCGCTTCGTAGACGGGCGTCTCGCGCAGGCTGGCGATTGCGACGGCCGCAAAAATGCCTAGAATACACGAGATGACAAGCCATTTGCGCTTGATGAGGACCCGCAAATATTCACGGAGACTCGACTCTTGCGCCGGCAGCACGTTATAAAGCGCCGTGCCCATTGGCTTCAGCAGCTCCGCGCCCTCGCCGGGACGCAACTCGTGCAATTCATCGTTATTTCGAGGAACCAAAGGGCCTGATGCCATCGATATTCCTTAGCCGCCGCGACGTCAACGCCTACCGGGTGAAGCGGACACACCAACTTCGGCTCGCGTGCTTACCACAGCAGAAAGCAGAGCCCGCGGGGATTTTTGCCTGATTCTAACATTCTCAGAGTTAACTCCCCAAGTATTCATGTCAGTGCCCGTTGCCGCATTATGGTTCCACTTTGCCCCATGAAGAGTTTCTCCTCGGCTATACTAGCGAACGAACCTACATACGAAACAATCCGGTCTTTATCCCGGCCCCATTAAATGCTCACGAACTGAAGGAATGTGCAATGGTTAACTGGCCTCAGGAATCGGTACTGATCACTGGCGGGACCGGTTCGTTTGGCAAGAAATTCGTCGAGGTCATGCTGCGCGACTATCACCCGCACCGGATCGCGGTTTTCAGCCGCGACGAGCTGAAACAGCATGACATGAGAGCATCCGGTTTCGATCATTCCAGCCTGCGCTACTTCATCGGCGACGTTCGTGACATGGACCGTCTGAAGCGCGCATTCGCAGCCGTGACCGTAATTGTGCACGCGGCGGCGCTCAAGCAGGTGCCGGCCTGCGAGTACAACCCGTTTGAAGCGATCCAGACGAACATCATGGGCGGACGCAACGTGATCGACGCGGCCATTGATCAAAAAGTGCGCCGCATTGTCGCGCTCAGCACAGATAAAGCCGTAAACCCGATCAATCTGTATGGCGCCACCAAACTTTGTGCGGAGAAGATGTTTGTGCAGGCGAACGCGTATGCGGGCGCTCAGGATACACGTTTCAGCTGCGCGCGTTATGGGAACGTCGTCGGCAGCCGTGGCAGCGTGATCCCGATTTTCCTGGAGCAGCGGCGGCGCGGAAAGATCACGATCACCGATCCGCGCATGACCCGTTTTTGGCTGACGCTGGAGCAGGGCGTGAGGTTTGTAATCCGCTGCATAGAACGAATGCATGGAGGAGAGATTTTTGTTCCCAAGATTCCGAGCATGCGGCTGGTGGATTTAGCTGAGACCATCGCGCCGGGATGCGAAGTGGAATACATCGGGATTCGTCCCGGAGAGAAGTTGCATGAAGTGCTGGTGTCTGAAGACGAATCGAGGCATGCGCTGGCTGCCGACGAGATGTTTGTCATTCAGCCAGTGCATCCCTGGTGGAAATCAGAAAACTGGAAGAACGCGAAGCCGCTTCCGGAAGGCTTCCGCTATTCAAGCGATACGAACGAGCAGTGGCTGACTCGGCGTGAGCTCGACGAATTGGTTGCCCCGGAGGCCAAAGCCACGGAGGCGGTCTCCACCTCTGTTTGAGCATGAGTGCCCTACCTACAAAGTTAGAACCGCTCGCGATCGACGGTGGGACCCTCGTGCGCGAAAAACTCCAGCCTTATGGGCGGCAAAGCCTCGATGACCACGATGTCCAGGCTGTGGTGGACGCGCTGAAGTCGGATTGGCTGACCACGAGACAGAAGATCGCCGAGTTCGAAGAGGTCATTCGCCGCCTGGGTGGGCGCCCGCTTTGCCGTCAGCTTCAGTTCCGTACGGCTGCGGTACACGGCGCCGCATTCGCTGCCGATTGCGCCTCGGTGATGAAGCGATTACGACCGCTCTTACGCGTGGGGGATGTCGTTCACGCAATCTACAAGGTTCTGACTCATTACACTGCCAAAGGTGGCCAAGCTTGGAGCCGCTTGTCGAGGCATCCAGAATAAT
>Ga0187769_10002188_pt1 | contig 11382 bp, 10 predicted proteins | sample 0116_SJ02_MP02_1_FD_133140 | JGI IMG/M metagenome (GOLD analysis project Ga0187769, IMG submission 133140) | Tropical peat soil microbial communities from peatlands in Department of Meta, Colombia - 0116_SJ02_MP02_10_MG | ecosystem: Environmental > Terrestrial > Soil > Wetlands > Peat | place... | reverse complement strand
TTCTTCGCGGTAAGAGAACGCAGCTAATCTCGGCTGCGCTTGATGCTCCTGCCTCACGAAGGCTATACTGCGGCGTAAATTGAGGGAGGCCGTGATGAGGCGGACCAACTATTTCTTGGCGATTGCGATGTCTCTCCTCGTCCTGGGATTTGCAGCGACGGCGCTGTTGGCATGGTCCATCGCCAAGCATGCGGGCGCTACTTCGGACGCCGCTGTCGTTCTCATTGCAAACTTGACTACGTGGATGGGCGTCGCGGTCGCCCTTGTGGTGACTCTCGCGCCACACTCGACGCGACCTTCCAAACTGCCGCGAATCGAAAACCTTCGCATCGCGGGCAAGTATTCAGGCAAGTCCGCAGCGATGGGCATCTCACCCCTCGATCTGAGGTCCTAGCAATCTACCGCCGGGACTCGGACGGACCGGCCTATTTCAGTTCCTGCGCACGTTCCTAGTCGCGGCTGCCGGCGAAGAGGCGCGCGATCGCGACGAGCACTACTGCGCCAACCACCGCAGCGGCGAGGCTCCCCCAGAATCCCCAGACCGCAATTCCGAGCTTGGTGAAAATCCAGCCGCCGATCACTGCGCCGATCAGTCCGAGGACGACATCGACGATGCAGCCGAATCCGCGTCCGCGCGTAACGTGACCCGCGACCCAGCCCGCGATCAGGCCGATGACGATCCACGCGATGAATCCATTGACGTGCACTCCCACGAACACAGCGTCCGGCAAGAAAGCAAACGACGAGATTAGGAATAGCAAGGCAGGATGACCTCCCAAGTCATCCCTGGCAGAAGACGTATCCGAGGCACTTGTAGATCAGCTTCGCCGCCAGGGCGTCCGAGGCGTGGTGTCCGGGCTGAGGGACCAGTTCCACCACGTCCATCCCCACGATCTTCTTATGACCCGCGACGGCGCGCAAGAGAGAGATCACTTGATACCAGTCGAGACCGCCCGGCTCCGGCATGCCCGTGGCAGGGACGATGGAGGAATCGAAGGCATCGAGGCTGATGGTGAGATAGACGCTCGCGCTGATGTCGGAGAGAACTTTCGCAATCCAGCTTTTAAGCGGGACCCGAGCGATGTCCTTCGCCCAATAAATTTTCGTGTGAAGATCCGGGAGTTGCTGCGCTTCGTCCGCCGAGATCGAGCGGATGCCGACCTGCACGGCGTGGCAAACTTCGGTCACGCGCCGCATCGCGCAGGCGTGGCTCGAAGGATTGCCCTGATATTCGTTGCGCAAAGCGGCGTGCGCGCCGATGTGAAGCACGCTGAGGTTTTTGTACTTCTTCGAAAAGGCGGAAACGAGGGCTGGTGTAAGCGAGTGCTCGCCGCCGAGCGAAATCGGGAACTTGCCATCTTCGAGCAGCGCGCATCCGGCGGTGAAAATCTCGGTGATGACTTCGTCGAGCGAGCCGTCCATCGTGTCGATCGGCGGGAGCGTGTGAATGCCGACTTCTTTGAAGGGCTCGACCTGAAGTTCTTCGTCGTAAAGCTCGATGTTGCGGCTTGCCGCGAGAATCGCCGACGGGCCGTTGCGCGTGCCGGGGTAGTTCGTCGTCGTGCGTTCGAGCGGAACGGGGAAAATCACGGCGCGCGAAGTCTGGTAGCGGGAGTGCTCTTCGGAAATTCCGCCGAAGTTTTCGGGCGGCGTGGGCGTATAGCGGCTCATCTTCGATTCACGATTCCTTGGAATTTATTCGCCGATGTCGAACCAGAATGGCGGACCCAATCCAAAGTTACTCGTGAAAATTCAGTGAGGCAAAGGAATAAGCGGCGGACGATTCGCAAACTGCAAGACCTATGCAGTGGAAAACGCTCAGCTAGGGAGCGGGCGGAAGCGCGGGGCTTCAGCCCCGCGGATGGCGCGCCCATTATCTGGGGCTTTAGCCCCGGTGAACATCGACCACTTGCCGCGAGAAATGCAGCGCAAAGGAAGGCGCGATGCGCCTGTTCTTTTTTGGCAGGGCTGAAGCCCTGCCCTTCCACCGAAAGGCGATTTCGTCGGGTCGTGCGGGACAGGGGGAGAGAGTCAGGGTTAGTCGTCTTCGCCGACGAGAATGGCTGCTGCCAGGACCGTGGTCCACAACCCGCGCTTATCGCCGACGGCGGATTGCGTGATGTTCATCGTGCGGACAATCTTGTTGGAGATTCGGTAGACTTCCTTTTTCTCGTCCCACGACAAATCCGGATCGAATTCGACGTTGAGGGTCGTCGCGAGCATTTCCGCGGCAAGCTCTTCGCAGTATTCGCCCGCGACTTCTTCCGTTTCACCGAACGAATGGTGCTCGGAGAGATAGCCGTACATCGACTTGTCTCCCGGCAGCGCCAAGCCGACTCCTGCAGCGATGAGGCGGTGCGGCTCGCGCGTCTGATTCTCGCTGATGACGGTGAAAGCTACCTGCCCGGGCTTGATATGCTTCAAGCCCTCGCTGCGCGAGATCAATTTGCAGTGCGGCGGAAAGATCGAGGAGACGCGGACGATATTGCAGGCGGCGATCCCGGCGTTGCGCAGGGCCAACTCGAAGCTCGATAGGCGCTCGCGGTGTTTGCCGACCCCTTTGGTGAGGAAAATTTTCTTCGCGACGAACGCCATGAGCCGTGCCGGGTTGCGGTGCCTCCTCGAATTAAAGTGGAAAAATTCGGCGCTCGAAAATTAGCAAGCGCACGGAGTGATGTCAACTCATTTCACGGTCAACTACTGTTACCGCCGTGTGAAAGGCACGTTCGGGGAACGGAGCGGCTGCGAGAGTCACTCCTTGGTGCAGAGCAGGATGCAGGGTGCGAGCGCGTCGGCGATGGTTTTCAATTCGCGCAGCTGGGTATGAGTGAAGTCGGCGCCCGCTTCCGCGAGAGTCTTACCCTTGCGCGAAACCTGCACCACGCCGATCACATCGTTGCCCAAGACGATGGGCGCACTCATGATTTTCTGGATCGGATCGCCGCGCATTTCATCGGCGATTGGCACCGCCTCGAAAACCGAGGCATGTGGGACGACGGTGAAGTGGTTCACGAGTTCCGGACGCTTCTCGCGCACCGTCCGGGCTGCGAGCGAGTTCGTGCTTGAAAGAGGTATCTGGCCGACGATGCGCAGATTATCGGGCGCGAGGAATCGAAGAGACCGCTCATCGGGGGTAAGGCCTAGAATCGCGACCTCGTGCTGCTGCACGCCGAAGTTTTTGCCGATCAGCTCGAGGGCACGATTCAAACGGACCGCTTCGCCGTCGTTGTTCCGCCGGGAATGATCGTGCGCCCATTTCTTGAGATCGCCGATATGATCGCTTGGCATATTAGGGCCGGGACGGGCCTTCCAATCCTATTGCGATGTTACGACGAGTTCGGAATTAGAGCGGTCTCATACGCCTGACCCGTGCTTGGATTGCAACGTAGCCTGCCCGGGCGCACCGCGCACGGATTTGGTCGGATGTCGGCGGGTGATGGTTGACTCGACGAGCTCTGATATAACAGACGTGCGCACATGGCCTTCGATATTTCCGACCGGGCACGCGAGCTGCACTTCCGCTCGATCGTGATCGACACGCACGCTGATACCACACAACGGCTGGTCTACGACGGCTTCGATCTGGGCGAGCGTCACGCCGACGGGTCGATCGATATTCCGCGGATGCGCGAAGGGGGTCTCGGCGCGCTTTTTCTCGCGATCTGGATACCGGGCACGGTCACCGGGCCGGAGGCAGTAAGACGGGCGCTGGAACAGATCGAGGCGATTCATCGGCAAGTGGCGCTTCATCCGGCCGATCTGGCGCTGGCGCGATCGGCGGACGAGATTCGCAGGGCGCGAGAGTCGGGGCGCATCGCCGTCCTCACGGGTGTCGAGGGCGGCCATATGATGAATCACGATCTCGACGTGCTCCGGCGATATGCATCGCTCGGCGTGAGCTACATGACCTTAACGCACACGCGCAACACGGGCTGGGCCGACGCATCGACCGACAAACCGCTGCACAATGGCCTTTCGGAATTTGGCAAGCAGGCGATCGGAGAGATGAATCGGCTCGGCTTGATCGTGGACGTATCGCACGCATCGGATAAGACACTGCGCGACGTTCTCGATGTGAGCCGCGCGCCGGTGTTTGCGTCGCACTCATCGTGCCGGGCGCTGTGCGACACTCCACGCAATCTTTCCGACGAGCTGATCGCGGCGATAGCGGCGAGGGGAGGGATCGTTCAGATCAATTTTCACATGGGATTTATCAGCCACAAGTTTCGCGAGGCCGAAAAGGCGCATCCTGAGCTCGGTCGGCAGATGGAAGCGGAGATGCGGGAGCGCTGCGGCGAAAACATGGCCTGCCGGCTGCTGGAATCGGATAAAATCACTCGCGCGCTTGTGGGGGAGGGAAAGCTGCCGCGGGTCGAGTGGACGGAGATCGTCCGCCATATCGACCATGCCGTGAAAGTTGCGGGAACCGATCACGTCGGACTTGGGTCCGATTTTGACGGCGCGGGAATGCCGTTTGGGATGGAAGACGCTTCGTGCCTCCCCCGGATCACAGACGCGCTACTGCAATGGGGTTGTTCCGAAGGCGACATTCAGAAGATTCTCGGCGGCAACATGTTGCGCCTCATGCAAGATGTGGAAGCCGCCGCCAACTCGATGAAAGGGAATGGAGAATGAAACGGCTTGCTGGTTTGCTGCTGATCTGCTCTTTCGCAATTGTTTCTGCGACTGCTCGCGCCGCGCAGGCGCCGACGGGCGGGCAGTCCACTGCACCGAAGACGACAACCACTCAACCAAGGACGACACATATGACGACCGATCCAGCTTTGTTGCACCCCGCGACGCTGAACGCAAAGGCGCCGGATACGTTTCAAGTGAAATTCGAGACCACGAAGGGCGATTTTGTGGTGCAGGTGACGCGAGCCTGGGCGCCGGTCGGCGCGGACCGATTCTACAATCTGGTGAAACACGGGTTCTTCACGGATGCGGCGTTCTTCCGCGTCGTGCCGGGATTCATCATTCAATTCGGACTGAGCGCGAATCCGCAGGTCAACGCAGTCTGGCAATCGGCCAAGATCAAAGACGATCCCGTCACGCAGAGCAACAAACCGGGCACGATCACGTTCGCGACCGCGGGCCCGAACACGCGAACGACGCAGCTCTTCATCAACTTCGGGAGCAATAATTTCCTCGATGGGCAAGGCTTCGCTCCGTTTGGGACAGTGACCTCCGGCATGGACGTGGTCCAGAAGCTCTACTCGGGGTACGGAGAGCGGCCGGACCAGGGCTCGATCACGATGCAGGGCAAGGCATATCTCGATAAGAATTTCCCGAACATCGACAGCATCAAGTCGGCGACGATTGTGACGCAATAAGGGAGCGCCGCGGCCGACGGGCTATTCCAACGATCAGCGGGCAAATTGGAAAGGAGTTGGTGCGGAGTTTCAGCGTGTGCGCTTTCACGCGCTCCCGGCCCAGATGAGCGAAGTTCGAGTCGGTAAACTCCAGGGCTACCCGGTTGAAGGTACGGGCTGGCGAACCGTCGCATGGAACGAGACGGCTGTTCTCGCAAGCCTCGCGGCTGCAAAACTCCTCATCCAGTTGGCGGGCATCCGCCATTATGGCTGGTTTCGCGACGAACTCTACTACATGGCCTGCGGCGAACACCTGGCCTGGGGCTATGTGGACCAGCCTCCGCTGATCGCGCTGGTCGCGTGGCTCGCGCGCCATTTGTTCGGCAGCTCACTTGTCGCGATCCGCATCTGGCCGGCGCTTGCGGGAGCGGCGGTCGTTTTTCTCACCGGGACCCTCACGCGCGAATTGGGCGGCGGACGATTTGCGCAATTCCTCGCCGCCATTGCGATCCTCTTCGCCCCCGGCTTCATCGCGTTCGACAGTTTCTTTTCGATGAACGCGTTCGAACCGCTGTTTTGGCTGCTGTGCGCGCTGATCGCGGTGCGAGTCGTGAAGGGCGCGACGCCCAAATGGTGGCTCGCTTTTGGCGCGATCGCGGGTGTGGGGCTTGAAAACAAGCATTCGATGCTTCTGTTCGGATTCGGGCTGATCGCGGGGTTGGCTCTTTCGGGCGAGTGGCGGCTTTTTCGTTCAAAGTGGATCTGGATCGGCGGCGCGATCGCATTCGCCCTGTTCTTGCCCAATTTGATTTGGGAAGCGCGCCACGGATGGCCGCAGATTGAGGTCGTGCGCAATGCGCAGCTTTATAAAAACGTGCCGATCACGCCGTTGCGCTTCCTCGGAGAGCAAGTTGCTTTTCTCGGTCCGCTCTCGCTGCCGGTGTGGCTCGGTGGCCTGAGCTCCTGTTTCTTCTCATCGGAGGGGAAGCGTTTTCGATTTCTCGGCTGGACCTACCTGATCGTTCTCGGCGTTTTCATCGTTCTTGGCGGCAAATCCTATTACCCGCTACCGATCTATCCGATGTTGATGGCGGCCGGAGGTGCGGAGATCGAGCGGATGATCGAAGGAGCGAGACTCTCCTGGCTGAAATTCGCTTGTCCCGCCGCGTTGGTGACGGCCGGCTTGATTGCGCTTCCTTTTGCCGACCCCGTCCTTCCGCTGGACACTTTTCTACGCTACTCGCAGATGCTGCCTTACTCGAAAGCGGTCACGACCGAAAAGGATGCCGCGCAGGCCGAGCTTCCGCAGCTCTACGCGGACATGTTTGGCTGGGAGAACACCGCCGTCACCGTTGCGCAGGTATATCGCAGCCTGCCGGCCGTCGAGCGCGCCAACTGCGCCATTCTGGGAGGGAATTACGGGGAGGCGGGCGCCATCGATTACTACGGACCCTCGCTCGGTCTGCCCAAGGCGATCGGCGGGCACAACAGTTATTACTATTGGGGCCCGCGGAGCTATTCGGGTTCGTGCGTGATCATTTTTGGCGAGCGGTCGGACGAGTTCATTCAGTTCTTCCGGGACGTGCAGCTCGCCGCGAGGGCCGACAATCCTCATGCGATGCCGAATGAGCAGCAAATTCCCATTTACATTTGCCGCCAGCCGATTGCGCCGCTTTCAGTCCTTTGGCCACGATTTAAGATGATCATTTAGCGATACAAGTGGGGGACCGTCATCCTGAGCGGAATCTCGCGCGGATCCGGGACGAATGAGACTGGTCAGGCCACTTCTCTCAGAATGACGGCCAGCTCCCCGATTCACGCCCGCGGCGGACGGCGCGGAAGCAGCACATCCTTTTCCAACCGGGCGATGTCCAACCCCGTAGCTATCAACTTTCGGCTAATCTCCGACCTCAAATTCCGCGCGATGCAGAGCAGCACGCACTCCGTCGTCAGAATTGGGATCGAGCGGTCGCTGGTGCGATCGTAGGCTGGCGCCAATTGCTCGGCTTGCTTGAGCAAGGCCGCAAGGGAAGCTGACGGCTGCGCTGGATCCTGGTCGCTCTTTTCGTTTGTTGAGCGACCCAGCAAGCGCCAGCCGGGTTTTTCTTCTTGGTGGTGACGATCGTACTGCTCAATCCACGTGTGCCAGCGCTGAGGGCTGATCTGGCAGATCCGGCGCAAAACGTCTTCCACTTCATCCTGGCGATTTTCTTCCCAGTATTTCGAGATGCGGTCCCAGTTGCAGACGTACATACCGGCCAGAAGATCTGGGACCTCGATCGCAGAGGATGCACGGCTGCGCGCGGCCATGGCCGCGAAGGTCTCCGCGCGCTTCAGTTCGAGCGTAAGGTGATGAGAGGCCGGTTGCGCTCCGCCAGAATCAGGCGCATCGCCTCTCCCAGACGGGCGCGCAGAATCTTTGCCGCCGAAGAGTTTCATCGCCGGTGGAATGCCCCTCTTGCAATGTATCAGGGATTGCAAGCTCGCAGATGTGCGAATCAGGGCGGCGTTGCTTTGTTGGCGGATGGTCGCGAGAGCAGCGGACGATCTCAAGCCGCGCCCGCGGGCTCAGGTTTCCATCTTGAATTTCGTTGCGGCGAGAACGTAAAGCCGCCGCCAGACGAGCCGGTTGATGGTCACGACGAGCGCTGCCATCACAATCGTTGCGGCGAGCAGGACGCGAAAGTTGCCGCTGTCGGTGGCGTTGCTGATGATGGCGCCCAGACCGACGGTCGAATACGTCTGCCCGTTCAGGTGCACGTATTCGGCGACGATGCTCGCGTTCCATGCGCCGCCGGACGCCGTCACTAGGCCGGTGATCAGGTAAGGAAAAATCCCGGGCAGAAGCAGCTCCCGCCAGCGCTCCCAAGTTCCGAAGCGAAACAGGCTGCAGACTTCCTTTAGATCGGTCGGAATCGCCATCGCGCCGGCAATCACGTTGAAAAGGATGTACCACTGCGTGCCCAGCAGAAGGAGCACAATCGATCCGACGCCGAGTCCTCCGCGCACGCGAATCAGTGCGAGCAGGATGATCGGAAACAGCGCGGTCGCGGGCACCGAAGCTGCTATCTGCGCAATGGGCTGGGCGATGGCCGAAAGCTTGGGCCTCAGTCCAATCGCCACGCCGACGGGAACCGTCCACAGAGCCGCGAGCGCAAGCGTCAATTCGACGCGCAGGAACGTGGCGCCCGTGCCGAGAAGGATGCTATGCAGCTCGGAGCCCTTGATCGATGCGAGGGTCATCACCATGCGGATAAACGCGTAAGCGATTCCTGCGAGCGCGGCGAGAGCAATCGTCCGCGCGATCCACTTCTTCGACTCGCTGGGAACACCGCCGGGCGTGGCACTCTGCGTTTCTCTTGCGAAATGCAGGTTCAATCGTTCGGCGAGCGGACGACTGGTCTTTGCGGCGATCAGAGGGAGAATCTTCGACCGCTTCAGCAATTCGAGAACGGGCGAATGAGGAGTCTCGGCGGCTTCGACCTGCTCGAACTTGAATTTCTCAGCCCAGGCGATCACAGGGCGCCAGATGCACTGGTCGATCAGCACGATCACTCCGATCATGACGCCGAGCCCCCAGAGGATCGCGCGCGTGTCGCCGGCATTGGCAGCGGTTTGCAGATACGAGCCGAGACCCGGCAGGCGCAAATCGCGGTCGCCCAGCACGAACATTTCGCACGCGATCAGGAAGAACCAGCCTCCCGCGACGGACATCATCGAGTTCCAGATCAAGCCGATCGCGGCGTACGGCAATTCGAGCTCGGTGAAGCGCTGCCACTTGCTCCAGCGATAGACCTTCGCCACTTCCTGCATCTCGCGCGGAATGCTTTTGAGCGACGAATAGAAGCTGAACGCCATGTTCCACACCTGGCCGGTGAAGATCAGCAGAATGGACCCGAGCTCGATTCCCAATTGCCTCGTCGGGAAGAGCGAAATCATCGCGACCATCACGCCCGGCAAAAAGCTCAGCACAGGAATCGACTGCAAAGTGTCGAGCAGCGGAATCATGACTTTCTCGGCCCGCGCGTTATAGGCGGCGATGTAGCCGTAAATCACGCTGAAGATCAGGCTCACGCCGTAGGCGAACGCGATGCGCAGGACCGAGTACATCGCGTATTTCGGCAGCGCGCTCAGTTGCAAGCTGATTTCGGTGTGTTCGTTGACGGGCGAGAGCCAGTAGTGCGTCGTCGAGAGCAGGGCATAGAAGAGCGCCAGCCCGGCGCACACGATAGGCAAATCGTGCAGCAGGGGACTGACTCCGAGTGCGAATCCCCGAAGCAGCGGAATTCCGGATGGAGCTCGTGCCGGCCGGTCGGGCATTAGTGAAGCGGCGCCTGTTCGCTCGGGACCTCGGACTGGCTGGCGTCGAAGAGGCGGAGCCTGTCGGTCTCCGGATCGTAGGTAAATATCTCGCCCCAGCGGCCCCAGTTCAGAGCGGTTTCGAGCTGCTGGCGCGTCTCGTCTTCGGAAAAGTGCTCGTCGAGCAGGTCATGGAAGAATTCGAGCGGGATTGTGTGATCGGACTTGGCCGCCAGAGCCTTCTGCATTTGCTGGAGCAGAGAGACGTTGCCCAGCGAGGCTTCGCGAAACAGCGTCTTCTGCCCCTGGATGTCGGCTTCCGCGAAGGCCCTGCCCACCGGAGTGATTTCCACGTCGCCTTCGTGCGCTGTGGCGAATCCGAGCAGAGTCGCGGCCTCGATAATGGGCAAGAGATCGTCGACTTCGAGTTGCAGCTCTTCGGCCACGTGATACATGTCTTCCTGGCCGCCGCGATCTGCCACCAATTCCAGCAGGCCCGAAATGCCGCCGGGCCTCGCGTGAGGAATCATCGGGTACTTTGCTTGCGCCCGCGCGGCGGACGGAGGAGCCAGCTCGAGTTCTGGTTGGGTCATGACTTTGTAGATGTAGTCGACGTAGAGAAGAAATCCCGCCGATTTGTGATCGCGCGGCTGCTCGAGCGGAATGCGGAAATCCGCGCGAATGCGCGCCGGATTGCGTCCCAGAACCAGAATCCGGTCCGCCAGCAAGACAGCCTCTTCGATGTTGTGCGTCACCAGGAAAATGCTCTTCGTCGGAATCTTCTTGGCGAGCCACAGGTCCATCAATTCACCCCGCAGGTTTTCCGCAGTCAGCACGTCGAGCGCTGAGAAAGGCTCGTCCATGAACAGGATTTCAGGCTCCACGGCGAGTGCCCGCGCGAAACCGGCGCGCTGCTTCATGCCGCCGGACAGCTCCTTCGGGTACGCGCTCTCGAATCCTTTCAAGCCGACGGTTGCGAGGGTCTTCAGGGCGCGCCGGTGGCGCTCGGGGTGAGACATGCCGCGAGCGAGCAGGGGGCCCTCCACATTTTCTTGAATGCTGAGCCACGGGAAGAGCGCGAAGCTCTGAAAAACGATGGCCACATTGGGACTGCAGCGGCTCATCGGCGTGCCGTGCCACAGAACCTCTCCCGCCGATGGGGCTGCGAGGCCCGAAAGAATTCGCAGAAGCGTCGACTTGCCGGATCCGGAGGGGCCGAGCAGCGCCGTGATCGCTCCCGTCTCAATCGACAGGTCGAGAGGCGCGATCACCTGAATCTGCCGGCGGCTATCCGGCTGGAGAAAATATTTTTCGACCTGCCGGGCTTCGATGATCGGCGGCTGAACCGGGGCAGCCTCGGCGATCTCGGCAGGCGCCTCGGGAGTGACGCCAGCCTCGGCGCCGGGGTGCTCTTCCACTCCAGCGGCGGGAGCCTGCGCGAGTTCTTCCATGAAGTGCTTCCAGGTTTCCTCCGGCAGTTCCTCCAGGAAGTCGTCGCGGCTCACCGGCTCCATGCGATCGACGATCGACCGCATCTCACCGGGAGGGCGCGAATGAAGCAGGATGTAAATGTGGTAGTAGGGAAAGCGAGGAACTAAAGTCGCGGCGAAATCGATCGGCAGCCTGCGGAACAGGGGACGTTGCAGTTCGAACGGCAGGCTTTTGAGAAGGTCGGCGGCATGCTTGGGATCCGTTTTCTGGAGGCTCTCAACTGCTGGCTTCCACCGTCCCTGAGCGGCGAGTTCCCGCAGTGATTGTGAGGTCAGCGTGG
>Ga0187769_10002187_pt1 | contig 11385 bp, 8 predicted proteins | sample 0116_SJ02_MP02_1_FD_133140 | JGI IMG/M metagenome (GOLD analysis project Ga0187769, IMG submission 133140) | Tropical peat soil microbial communities from peatlands in Department of Meta, Colombia - 0116_SJ02_MP02_10_MG | ecosystem: Environmental > Terrestrial > Soil > Wetlands > Peat | place... | reverse complement strand
GGAGACCTCATCGGGCTGGACTTAGTGCGCAGCGATGACCTGGATCGAAGGGCGCTGCGCGTGTTTACGATCAGCCCGCAGCGCGAGATCGCCTCGCTGATTCTGGAAGGGCCGTCCTCCGGTTGGGCGCCCTTCGCCACCGACGCCCCGCCAGCTTTGGATCAGAACAAGCCGGTGCTTGGACGCGGTAAGAACTGGATTTCGGCAGCTGCTTCCGTCAGTGGCCAATCCATCAATACCGTTGCGTTCGAATTGGCTCTTGCAGTGCAAGTGGCGGGCAAGGGAACGGGAGAGTGCGGCCTGGTGCTGGCTCATCTGACGGCGATGGACTATCTGCGCGTTGAGATATCGGGCTGGATGAAGATCGATGGCCGGCAGATCGCATTGGATCGCAATGTTGGATACGCCTCGGTGCACTTTGGTGACTTCCTGCCGAACTATGCGGGGATTGCCTCGGTTCCGCCGGAAATGCCAGGAGCGGCGGGTATCCTCGTAAATATCTTTGATTCGGATGACCTGAAGCATGGCGCCGCACTGATTGGAGACAAGTCGGTGGTCTATGGATTCGGCTCGGGGGGAATTCCGGCTTTCTTCACGACCATCGGGCGGCTGGGCAAAGGGACAATCCCGCTCGGCCACGATGCGCGTCTCGAGCTGGCAAACATACGGAGCTTCGCTCATGCGCTGCTCGACCGGCCAACAACCACTGCCACAGCCGACGCGACGTATGTGGCCGCTGGCGGGTCCAGCATTCCCGTGGGCCAGGTAATACTGGATTTTCGCGGCACAGAATATGCGCCTTTACTCGCACCGTAAGGTTTACCGGAGAATAAACAAGACGGAGAGCAATCACCTCTGTGTCGATGCCGATTTCCAGTACTTTCCCGCTGCTTCCGACGCAAATAGCACGAGAGAACAACCGACGGGAAACAGCACCTCGTTGATGCCGCGAGACAGCAAGTCTGCGGTGCTGATTCCCTTTACGCTGCTCGCGTAGACGTAGCTGAGGGCGATTCCTCCGAAAAATACACCTACACAGAGCCCCACCAGTGCATGAGCCGCAATTCTTCCTCTACCGTGCTTCGCGATCCAACCGACGGTCACAGCAAGGATGCCATATTCGACCGCCTTGATGAGACCCAGAACGAGAGGGGAGGGGCCGCCCGAGGCGCCCGCCGGTAAGCCCAGAGCTGCAGAGACGCCCTTGTGCAGGCTGCGAGCTATCTTGAAAGCGATGGGGGCGGAAAACATTCCCGCCAGTCCAGTGAGCTCCAACCGCAACTTGGAAACGGCCGCACCGGTGGCGATGCCTACGCATACCAAAACCGACCACGAGATGGTTTGCACAAGGTTGGGGACAACTGGAGTGAGGGAGCGCAAGTGGCCAAATGCGGCCACTACCGTCAGCATCAAAATCTGGATGACAAGTCCAAGCAGGATGGCGAACCACGAAACGCGCAAGACGATTGCGCCAAGGCTGGGAAGCGTCTCCGGCTCAGGGGGCAATTGCTTGCTCTGAGGCTGAAGCCGTTCGCCAACGGAAGCGCCGCTCTCACCCATATTCCTCGCCCCGAAGTGGGAGTCATGGTAGCCATGGTCCCAGGCGGAGTCAAGCGCCCGGGCCACAACGGCGAGATTTCTACCCCGGTATTCCCATGCTGGCGCGTGATGGCCGACGCGGCTATCATACTTCGCCATGATTGTGGTCATCTCGGACCTCCACTTTGAGGAGGAGGCGTCTGACATCATCTGCGGAGAGGACGAGCGCCCGCCGCTGATTTTCCGCAGAAATCTCCACCCCAGGGCGTATCGCGAGTTCATTGCGGGCGTGGCCGACCAGGCAAGATGCCGGCGTGTGCGCAACTTCGATCTGGTGATTGCGGGTGACCTGTTTGACTTCGATCGTACTTTGCTCTGGTTCGAGGATGAGTTGCGGCCGTACGTTTCTCTGTCGAGCTTTGCGCCGCCGCTCGAGGCCAAGTTGCTGAGAATACTCGACGCCATCGCCTCCGAGCCAGTCGTTAAGGGTGCGCTCGACTGCTTCCAGCTACTGTCGCAAGGCCGTTATCGCCCGCGAGAAGACGATTTATCGTCCAATGAAGAGTTGGATTTTCCGGCGGAACGCATCTCCATTCATTATCTGCCAGGTAACCACGATCGGCTGGCCAATGCTACGGCCTCGGTACGCAGGCGAATCCGCGCGCTGCTCGGATTGAGCGGCGACGCGAGTTTCGACCACAAAATCCTGTTCGATGACCCGGCCGCCCTGGTGCGGCACGGTCATGAATACGATCCCAACTGCTTCGCTCTCGACATCAGCGGCCAGGCCAACATTCCGCTCGATTTGCCGGAGGCAGCCTATGCGGAGCCAGTGTTCGGCGATTTCATAACCATTGATGTGGCAGTTCAGCTGCCCTACTTGTTTCGCAAGAAATATGGGGACCAGCAGATCTTCCATGACAAAGTGCTGTCCAGCCTTTATCTGCGGCTGTTGCAGCTCGACGACGTGCGTCCGCAATCCGCGTTGCTCGCCTATTTGCTTGACGCCTCCTCCGGTGATTTCACGGAAGAACAGGCATGGGAGCGGCTGGTGCCGGTGTTCGAGATGCTACTGGACAGGATCCACTCGGATCGCTACTTCCGGCAGTGGATGAGGCAGCGGGCGAACTCGTGGACGCCGGCCCTGCTTGACCTTTCGCGAGGAATGCTCAAGGTGGGAGCGGGAGGCAACCGGATAGCGCGGGAGTTCGCGCGCGTTCTCGCGCATCATTTTCTTGGGGGCGCCACCGAGCGGCCGGAACTGGTCGCCCGACGAGAAGACGCCGTCAAAAGAGGTGCGGCTCGCTTCGTGCTGGCTGGACACACGCACTTTCCCCAGGTGTCGCTCATCGCGTCCGACGCGCTGGGCGACCGCTTTTACATTAATACTGGCACGTGGAGGACTCACATTCCTGCCACTCCCGATCAGCGGGCGTTTGGACAGATGAAAGCGCTCACGTATGTACTCCTGTCTGCGTCGAAGGAGGCGCCCCAGGATGCCGGCCCCAATCTGGGATGCTTCAACTACTGGACCGCGTATACATCCCTGTGATGGAACCGCAACCGCCTCTTGTTGAAATGCGCCAGATCGTCAAGCGCTTTCCCGGTGTCCTCGGTTTATCAGAGGTCTTAGCCCGAGTGTGACGGAGGGCAGGCAGCATGAAGTTATTCAAAATCAGCAAGTATGCCGAGCAGACAAATCCGACTCCTGGCAGCCCCTATCGCCCCGAAATTCTGACCGCCGCAGACGGGGCAAAGGACCTTGGGGGGATGTTTGGGCTTCTGCCGCCGGGTTGTCAGGTCCCTTATCACTTTCATCAACATCGTGAATCGGTCATCATTGCCCTCCGCGGAGAGGCCACGGAAGTAATCGAGGGAAGGGAGGTTGCCGTTGAGGCCGGTGATGTGGTCTACATTCCCGCAGGCGAGAAGCACATGACTATCAATCGATCCAACCAGGAGTTTCGTTACCTGGAGGTTTTTACTTGTCCCCCGCTGAGCGCCGACTTTGTAGAAGTGAAATAGCGGACCCTTGCAAGGATGACTCGCTGCGACCGTCCGGCAGGGATGCGCATCTGAGGTAGCATGAAAGCCATTCAAGTCCAGAAGACCGGCGGCCCCGAGGTCCTCACGGTGGTCGATCTCCCCGTCCCCGAGCCGAAGCCCAACGAAGCGGTGGTGAAGATTTCCGCCGCCGGCGTCAACTACATCGATATCTATTTGCGCCAGGGCCAATATCCTGCCGCTCTGCCGTTTGTGGACGGACAGGAGGCGGCCGGAGTCATAACTGAGGTCGGCAGTGCCGTAAAGTTTCTTAAACCCGGCGACCGCGTTGCCTATACCGGCGTTCTCGGCGGCTACGCTGAGTACGCCTGCGTTCCCGCCGACCGATTGGTGCGCATCCCCGACAAGCTCGATGACCGCCAAGCCGCTGCCGCCATGCTCCAGGGACTGACGGCGCAGTACCTCGTCAAGAGCACCTACCCGGTGAAACCGGGCGACACGGTGCTGATTCATGCTGCCGCGGGCGGGGTCGGATTGCTGCTTGTGCAGATGGCGAAGAGCTTGGGCGCTCGTGTGATCGGCACCGTCGGTTCAGAGGAAAAGGCCAAGCTGGCCCGCGAAGCCGGCGCTGACGAAGCCATCATCTACACCCAAGCAGATTTCGAAGTCGAAACCAAACGGCTTACCGATAACAAGGGCGTGAACGTGGTCTACGACGGTGTCGGCAAAAGCACGTTCGACAAAGACATGAATATTCTCCGCCCACGCGGATACCTGGTGTTGTTTGGCGCGGCGAGCGGCCCGGTCGCGCCTGTGGACCCGAGCAAGCTGGGGCAGAAGGGGTCTTTGTTCCTGACGCGCCCTATCCTGGCTCATCACATCGCCATGCGTGAGGAGCTTGAGCAGCGTTCCGCCGATGTTCTCGGGATGATTGCGGCCGGCAAGCTGAAGCTGCGCATCGAGCACGTTTATAAGCTGGAGCAAGCCCAGCAAGCGCATCGGGAGCTGGAAGGGCGCAAGACCACGGGCAAACTCTTGCTGGTGACGTGAATCGGTCGCGATGGATCGCCAGTTGGATGCGTTGTGGTGGCCCTAGCCAGCAACATCACGCCGCTAATGCGGCCTGGCGGAGTGCGATGGCAACCTCGTAATCATTTCCCTCCCAGCGGCCTTCGGGTTTCCAGCAGTAAGCGAAACGGATGGGCGCCCGCTGGCCTGGGTTGATGGCGATATCCACCCATGAGCCGAGCACCGTATCGGTGGAGTCCACATCGTGCATGCTCCGCCATTCGTCTGCCGACCAGTGTAGGAGGAAAGGAGAGAATGCGAGGATCCGCAACTTCGCTCCCGGCGTGACCGATTGCACCTGCCGCGCAGGCTTCCATATCTCGATGGCAGCGCGGGGATGTGGGCTCCGGTAACGCGCTGCCACGGGGGCGATCAAATCAAACACCTCACCATCGGCCCGCGAGCGCAGCAGTTTGATGTATTCCGCGTGCGCCCACATCAGCGGCATTGCCGAGCCAGCCGGTCTTCCCAGGTACAAGCGCTGGTCTGGCCGGTCGGGTTGATCCCACACCTGCTCCGGCAGCATGCCGCCGCGGGAGGCGAAACCCTCCATGGCAGCCAAATAGGGCCCGGGATCGCGGCCGGCGGCCAACTCGTAGTGGCCACGCTCCCCGGTCAGAAGCGGCCAAGCGCGTCCTCGCCCCCAGCCCAGATAGGGACCGCCATCGGGACGTTGACCGTAGCCATCGTGGTTGTACCGCCGCCAGCAAGGGCCGAAGGGCGTATCGACCTTCAGAACGGCATCGATCACGCGCAGGGAATCTTCAATCAGCCGATCGCCGGGCCGGCGAATCCCGTATCGCACCAACTCAAGGAATCCGGCATCAACAATGTCTTTGGCAGGGAAGGCATATTGCTTTCCCGGAGGACGGTTGTGAACGATCAGCACGCCTGCGTTCGGGTCTTCATCGGGAATGCAAGAGTCGCACGTCGAGGGGTGGATACGGATGTAATGTCGTGGGATGCCGGGAACCAGCGTGCCCTGCGTAGTCACCGTCCAGCTTTCGACGTGAGACTCGAGGAAATCGGCATACTCGAGCAGGAACTGTGCAGTATCCTTCTCGCCGCGTGAGGATGCCATATCGGCGGCGCACACCAGGGCAGCTATGACGGCTGCCAGCGTCGATGGCGAATAGCCGCTTCCCTCTTCCCACCGCTCTTGTTCTGTGACCGGACTTTGGCGCACCAGGAACTTGGAAGCTGCCAGCACCATGGGATAGGGATCGAAATCGGCGAGCCCACCGGCCTTCCACAGGCGCCATGCCAGCATCACGGGGAAAGCAACTTCGTCCAACTGGATGCCACGCCAGTACGGGGTGCCGTCAACCCAGAAGTTCTGCGGAAAAAGGCCATCGGGAGATTGCGAACAAGCCACATAGACCAGCGCCCGCCGGGCTGTCTCCTGGTGGCCGCTGGCGAGCAGCGCAGTTGCGGACTGCACCATGTCGCGCGTCCACACCAGGTGGTAGCCGCCGAGTTCCTCGTCGCCTTTGGCCTCTCCCCAGGGGATGCTGGCGGAGGCAATCAGGGCCCCGGCAAAGGTCTTGTCTTCGTGGGCCAGCAGCAATTGCCCACTGGTGCGGTAGAGCTCTCCGTGATCGTTAGCAAAAGCGTCGAAATTCTCGAGGGAGGAGGCGCGATACCACTGTGTGACAAACCTTTCCCGGTGATGGGCGAAGGGGATGGAAAGCGACTGCGCCAGCGTGGTCACGGCCGCGTGCGGACCGTCGCCGAACGCGAGGCCAACCGTGAACGTCCGGGTGTGGGAGAGGTCTAGTTGCCCCGTGGCTGCAACATTGCCGTTCTCCGCGCGGGCAAACTCCCAATCCATGCGCAGGTTGTCGTGCAGGTCTTGCCAACCGTCGCTGGCCGCGACGTACCCACACGAAGTCCTGGAAAACCCGACATCAGCCCCCATCGCAAGATGTGTCCGCTCTTTCCAGGCCAGGACGGCTTGCTTGCCGACGACCTCGATGCGTCGGATGGAATTGCCCCATCCGCCCACTTCCAGATGCGGTGCCAGGAGGGCGAAAATTTGCAGACGGCGCAGAAGGTCTTCGTCGCCCTCTAACTGGGTGTGAATCAACACGCAGGGTTGATGCGGGTCCGAAATGATTTCCTTTACGAGCCTGTACTTGCCGCCGGGATCGCTGGCGATCACGCGGTATCCCAGCGCGCCCTGTTCGAGACAACTGATCTCGGTCTGCAAGTCGCGGCGCTCTTCGTGAAGGAAGGTCTCGCCGTCGGTGATGAGGAACTGCATGTCACGAACCTGCGGCCGGTCGATGGTGGGATAGTAAATCTCGTTCAGAATGCCGTGTGACAAGGTGAACCAAACCCGGCTGGACGCCGAATAGGCCGTGCCCACTCCGTCCTTGGTGCTTGAGGTCCAGCGCGGCGCCATCCCCGGCGCCCCAAAAGCCTGAGAGTCCGTTTTCGTCGAATAGTCGCTCATACGAGTCACGCTGCCGTTGTCTCTGCTTGTTCTTTTGATGCTTGGACATGACGAGTGTCGTTCCAAAATCGAATCGCGGGCTGGCTCATGTTGCCTTCATGACTCAGCGCGCTCAAGCTGGCGGTGCTGAGCATAAGGAAGCTGCCGAATGTCGGTTCCGCGCCAATCCAGCGCGCGGCCAGCATCCTAAGAAAATGTGCGCTGGAGAAAAGCAGAACATCTCCGCTTACCGGGCGCAGTCGCTGCACTACGCGATCCGCCCGCGCCGCAACCTGCTGCGGCGACTCGCCGCCCGGACAGCCGTCGCGGAACAACTGCCAATCGGGACGTTCTCGCAGGATTTCGACCGTGCGGCGCCCTTCGTATTTGCCGTAGTTCCACTCCACGAGGTCGGGATCAGTTTCGGCGACCGCAGCAAAACCGGCCAGTTCGCACGTCCGCTTGGCACGTCGCAACGGGCTGGTAAACACTTTCACAAACGTCGTTCCCCGCAGTCGTTCGCCAAGGCTTCGGGCATTGAACTCGCCCCGCTCGGTGAGTGGCAGGTCGGTAAGGCCAGTGTGCTGACCTGTGATCGTCCAGGCCGTCTCGCCGTGCCTGGCCAGGTAAATGACAGGGAAAGCTTCGTTCATGGATACTCCTAGCGCTTCTTCAGGTTTTCGAGCCCGTAAAATGCGGCTCCGAGCAACGCTGCGCGGGCGGTGATGACATGAACCGGGATGCGTGCCATCAGGTCCCGGAAGCGGCCCTTCTGGATGAAAGTTTGCATAAACCGCGGCTCTTGCAGCACGCCGACCAGGTGCACCGCAACGCCGCCAGCCAGATAGACGCCTCCCGTCGCCAGCACTTTCAGCGCGAGATTGCTGGCTTCGCTGGCCATAGCGGAAACCAAAATATCTACGGTAGTGCGGCACAGCTCGCTCGGGCTCTGCGCGTCGAGGGCCGCATTCACAATCACCTTTGTGCGATCGCTGGCCGAGGCGACCAATTCAGCAACCTCAGGTCTCTCCGGTATCCGCTCCACGTCGCGAAGGTATTCATAAATATTAGGAACGCCGATTCCAGAACAGACACGTTCAGCACTTACGTGATCGAAGCGCTGCAGCAGGTATTCGAGAAGATGGATTTGCCGCTTATCGGTTGGGGCGAAATCCGCGTGACCACCCTCAGAACTATGGGCTACGTACTGCGCGCCATCCCAGGTGAGAAATGATTCCCCCAGACCGGTTCCCGGAGCGATGACGGCGATGGGGCCATGCGGAACGGGTTCTCCCTGGTTGAGCGTGCGCACATCCTCTGGCCGCAGGATGGGCACCGCCCGCGCGACCGCCTCCAAGTCGTTCATCAGGTGAACCGACTTGAGATTCAAGTCCTTGGCGAGCGCGCTCTCCTCCATCACCCAAGGCAAATTTGTGGTTTTCACGCGTCCGTTGATGACCGGGCCGGCGACATCGAAGGAGCCGAATTCGACAGATATTTTTGCCTGTGCGACAAACTCCGCGACCATGGCTTGCAGGCTCGGATAGTCCGCGCTATGAACTTCCGTTTGAGCCAGTGGCACGTGCGGCCCGGATTCGCTCGAGTAAATGGCTAAATCCGTCTTCGTGCCGCCAATGTCGCCTGCAATCAACATCGCGTTCGCTGGCCTCAGAAAAACGTCTGCCTGGAAACCGCCCGCGGAGTATTACGCCAATCCCCGGTGGATTTCAGAAGGGGGCGGATCTGAGGCCGCGCCCCCACAGGAGGAGAATCGCAGTTCTATACTCAGACTGCTTAAGCGGCTTGCGCCACGGGTCCACTCCAGTTCCACTGTTGTACCTCCGGCATGTCCTCGTCGTGCTGGCGGATGTACTCGCGGTGTTCCTGCAACTTCTTCTCGAATAGCTGTATTGCCCGCTGCCCTGTATCGCCGAGGCGCGCCGTTCGCCGTAAGGCTTCAATGGCCAGATGGTAGCGGCTGAGCCGGTTAACCACACACATATCAAAGGGAGTTGTGGTCGTGCCTTCCTCAGAGTATCCGCGAACATGGAAGCGAACAGGATTCGGCCGGTGGTATATGAGCTCATGAACCACGCTGGGATAGCCGTGGAAGGCGAACACAACCTGAGAATCCTCGCCGAATAGTGAGTTGAAGCGCTCTTCCTCGATCCCATGCGGGTGATCTTTGGGGCTCTGCAAGCCAAAAAGGTCGACGACGTTTACCACCCGAACTCGCAGCTCGGGAATTTCCCGGCGCAACCACCAGGCGGCGGCCAGGGTCTCGCGCGTGGGCACATCGCCGGCAGCGGCAAGCACCACATCCGGCGGTTGGCCGTGGTCCACATTGCTGGCCCATGTCCACTCGCTCGCCTTGGCGGCACAGTGCGCCTGGGCTGCCGGCATGTCGAGCCACTGCAACATCGGTTTTTTGGAAGTTACGATCAGGTTGATGTAGTCGCGGCTGCGCAAGCAGTGGTTGGCGGTAGACAGCAGGCAGTTCACGTCCGGAGGCAGGTAGATGCGGGTCTCCGCAGCCTTCTTGGTCAGGAGCATGTTGATGAAGCTGGGGCCCTGATGGCTATAGCCGTTGTGGTCTTGCTCCCAGACGTGGCTAGTGATGACGTAATTCAACGAGGCAACCGGCTTGCGCCAAGGTACTTCGGCCGCCATCTTCCGCCACTTGGCATATTGGCCCATCATCGAATCGATGATGGCGAGGAACGCCTCGTAGCACGCGAACACGCCGTGACGTCCGGAAAGGACGTAGCCTTCAAGCCATCCCTGGCAGCAGTGCTCGCTCAGGATCTCCATCACGCGGCCGTCGCGGGAAAGGAACTCATCCGAAGCGACCGTGGGAAGCTGCCAGTCACGCAGCGTCTGTTCAAAAACCGCCTGCAAGCGGTTGGACGTGGTTTCGTCGGGACACACCAGCCGAAAGTTACGATCGGGCGCGCTGGCCAGGAAAACGTCGCGCAGATAGCGACCCAGGATCTTGGTGCCCTCGGTGCGGGTTTCGCCGGGCTGGGGTACTCTGATGGCATACTCCGCATAATCGGGAACGCGGAGGTCCTTGAGCAGTTCGCCGCCATTCGCGCTGCGGTTCCGCCCCATGCACTTGGCAGGCTCAGGACAGATGGCCGTGACTTGTGCAACGGGCTTGCCCTCAGAATCGAAGAGCTCTTCCGGCTTGTAGCTGCGAAGCCAATGCTCGAGCAGCCTCAGGTGCTCAGGGTTGGTGGCCGGGTCTTCGATCGGGATCTGGTGGGAGTGGAAGGTCCCTTCGAGCGGACGGCCATCCACCATCTTGGGATCGGTCCAGCCTTTCGGCGTGCGCAAGATGATGACTGGCCATTCGGGCAATTCCTGTGACTTACCGCTGCGGGCAGACTGCTGGATTTTACGGATCTTGCGATGCGCCCAGTCGAGCGCCGCCCACATCTCGTGGTGGACCTTGGCCGGGTCGTCTCCCGCGACTTCGCGCGAGGTATAACCCATCCCCCTGAAGTAATCGCGCAGCTCATCTTTGCTGATGCGCGCGAAGATGGTTGGTCCGGAGAGCTTGTAACCGTTCAGGTGCAGAATCGGCAGCACGGCGCCGTCGGTGGCGGGGTTGAGGAATTTGTTCGACTGCCATGAGCCCGCCAGCGGGCCGGTTTCGGCTTCGCCATCGCCAACCACACAGGCAACGAGAAGATCCGGGTTGTCAAAGGCAGCGCCGAAGGCATGCACAAGGCTGTAGCCCAACTCACCGCCTTCGTGCATTGCCCCGGGCGTGAGCGCTGTCAGGTGGCTGGGCATGCCGCCTGGCCAGGAAAAATCGCGCACGAAGCGGTTGAGCCCGGCGTAATTCTGGCCGAAATCCGGGTAATACTCGGAAAGCGTGCCCTCCAGGTAGACGCACGCGAGCACTCCAGGCGCGCCATGGCCGGTGCCGGCGATAAATAAGACATTCCGGTCGGTGTCCTGGATCAGTCGGTTGAGGTGCGCATAAGTAAGGTTGAGGCCGGGCTGCGTCCCCCAATGGCCGAGAAGCCGCGGCTTGATGTGCTCGGGCCGCAGCGGTTCACGCAAGAGGGCGTTCTCGCGCAGATAAAGCTGCGCGGCGCCCAAGTAGTTGGCTGCGCGGAAAAACGAGTCAAGCTGTTCGAGTCTTTCTTGGGGGTATGTCATCGGACACCTCTGGCTGAAGGCTGAGCACACGCTGGGTGTGGCGCGCGACCACGAGTTCCTCGTCGGTCGGCACGACACGCACTGCCACCGGTGCTCCGTCTGGTGAGATCACGGAAGCATTCTGAGCATTGCGGGTTGAATCAATGTGAACACCGAGGAAGGCAAGCCCT
>Ga0187769_10002186_pt1 | contig 11385 bp, 10 predicted proteins | sample 0116_SJ02_MP02_1_FD_133140 | JGI IMG/M metagenome (GOLD analysis project Ga0187769, IMG submission 133140) | Tropical peat soil microbial communities from peatlands in Department of Meta, Colombia - 0116_SJ02_MP02_10_MG | ecosystem: Environmental > Terrestrial > Soil > Wetlands > Peat | place... | reverse complement strand
TAAACGTCCTTTGCTGAAGTTCCTCCGGAGGATATCCCAATACTTCCATTCCCTTTGGGTTGACCTTTAGAAAGTCTCCCTCTCCGTCAAGGACGAAAACTGGTTCTGGGATGACTTCCAGGATGGATCTCTGGAGACGCATTTCTCTCTCCAGCGTCTCCACCTTCGTCCGGATCTCTTTAAGAGAAAAAGATTTCATCTCCTCATCCAAAGAACCGTAGAGGACACAGAGCAATGTGCATAGCGAAAAGGGTTTTAGCGCTACACTACGTGCCTGTCAACGGTAGGCGGACACGATGCACCGTGCGGTTTGTCACTTCGGTCCTATGGCAAAATCCATTACTAAGAAACAATGCGGTCACATCATTTCCTGGATTTCTCTTTCGATTTTCTTCAGAACCCTTGGATCATATGGAACGATGTTTTTTAGCGAAGGGTTTAGAGGATTTTCTGGATTGAAATTCTGGAGGATGAATCTTTGGCCCGCCCTCAACCGGACCCCGAGGGTCCGGATATCTTCCTCGCCGTGGAGCCCGGGAACAACCGTCATGCGAAATTCATATTCCACCTTTCCCCTTTTCAGGATTTCGATCGAGTCCAAAATGGGTTTCAGATTGACGGGAAGACCGGTGGAGCGCGAATAACGAAAAGGTTCCAAGGGCGCCTTCACATCCATTGAGATAAAATCAACTATCCCTCCCTCAATCAATCCTTCTAACATCGTAGGGTTTGAACCATTCGTATCCAGCTTGACCGAAAATCCGTGCCGTTTTATTTTCCGGACGAGAAGAGGAAGATCAGCATGGAGCGTAGGCTCTCCCCCTGTGAGGCAAACCCCATCGATCCAATTCCTCAAAGAATGGAGGCGAGCGAGAATATCTTCCAGTGGAAGGGTAGCATACTGCTCGGGATGGAAAACAAGGGAATGATTGTGGCAATAAGGACAGCGGAAATTACAGCGGGGGAGGAAAAGCACCGAGCAGATTTTCCCCTGCCAATCCGAGAAGGAGGTTTCCAAGAATCCTTTGATCTCGATCATGGTGAATTTCCATGCCCCTCACCCCGTCCCTCTCCCCATGGAAGGGGAGAGGGACGGGGTGAGGGGGAATAAATGCTGCTTCACTTCCTGGAGAGTTGGGACAACCCCTCTCCAGCTAATCACCTCCCTCTCCTCCTCGTCCTCGATGACAATGGAAGGGGTGGAACGGATGCTGTAAAAGGAAGCCTCGGCCAGACCGTCGATCGTGTCCAAATCATAATTCAACACGGACACGCCTTCCTTTTTTAACTCCTTTCCAATCTCTTTGACAGCAGGGCATTTCGGGCATTTTGCTTTCGTAAAAATTTTTATGAATCCCATTTCCTCCTCCTTAACGCTCTGCGGTTAGCGCTATGCGCATAGCGTAAAAATTATTATCCTACTTCCACTGCCATCCCCTCTTCCTTTTCTGTAAAGAAAGTCTGGCTCCGATACCGGTCTCGAAGTTCTCCAAGCTTCCCTTTATTCCAGCTGGAAAGCTTCGTGAAATAACCGGTGATCCGCGTAATGCCGTCCACGTCGTCCGACCCGCAGTAAGCACAAGATGAACGAAGGCCCCGGCTTGTCCGGTGGCAGCGATTGCAGGCGGTAAACTCTGGAGAAAAAGCAATCTGGTCATTTTGGGTCAGTTGAAAAGTTTTGATCGCAAAATTGGCCAGCGACGACTTCGAAGGTCTTGCCTCGCCCAGCCAGATATGGGTCAATGCGCCAGCCTCGATCAAGGGATGGAAAAGGCCTTCCTGTCTTACCCGGTCAATAGGATTCAACACGGCAGAATTGTTTAAGTAGGTGGAGTTGGTATAATAGACCTCTCCTTTTGAGATATCGCCTTTTACAATATGTCCCGATCTGGGAGAGTGAAATTTGAGGTCTAATTTGGCAAATCGGTAGGCTGTCGATTCTGCGGGAGTCTGTTCCAGAACAAAACGCATCCCATAGCGCTGGCTGAACCTGTCCACCAATAATTTCATGTGGGCAATCACCTTGAGGCCGAATTTAAAGGCCTGCTTGGATTGGTGCATCTCCTGCCCGGTATGAATTTGGACCAGCTCATTGAGCCCCACCATACCCACCAGGAAGCTGGCACGGCCCATCCTCAAATAGGGAGATCCATCCCGTTCCATGGCCAGCAGCGCCAGGGGTCCTTTTTCCCCTAAAGAGAGCAGTTTTTCAATAAAAAGTTTTTTCTCCAGATGGGCCTTTACCGCCATCTCAATGAACTCAGCGGTTTTGGAGAAGAGCTTAGCGTCATCCCCTTTCGCCAGGTAAGCGATTCTTGGAAGATTGAGCGTCACGTTCTGGAGAGCACAGTATCGCATCTTCCACGGGTGCTTGGCATCTTCAAGGTCTGTCTGTTCCAATTTAAAGCTGAGACGACAGCATTCAGAGATCTTGGCCGTCTCCCCACGATCGAAGACGAAATAGGTATTCCCCTTTTCAGATGCGACATCACAGATGTGGTAAAGAAAATCCGTATGACCGGGGGTTTGGAAGAACTTCTCTGTAATGTGAACCAGTGGTTTCGGGAAGAAGAAGGGTCTCCCGGATCCATCTCCTTCTTGATAGACGTCGAACAGCGCCTTCGCAAAATGTTGGGACTCTTTCAGGTAATCGCTGTAAGTCTTTCCTGTAAATTCCCCACCCGGTCCGACGGCCGGGACATTTTCAAAATGTTTGGGGATCTCCCAATAAAGATTGAGGTCCGTGAAGATGGCCTGCCCACCCCTGGCCACGGCTTGCTGGGAAAACTCGAAGATCATCATCTGGGCCAGTTGTTCCAGCTCTTGGTCCGACATCCCGACCAGATAGGGTGCGAAAAAGAGATTGATAGAATCCCAACCAATCGCGCCAGCAAAATGACTCTGGAGGGCTGCGGCGAATTTCACCATGTGGGCGAGCAATACCTCAGGATGCTTGGCAGGCTTGGCCATAGCGATCGAGTTGGGAAGGCTCAGGCCGAAGCGCTTGATGTATTCAAGGGATTGGCCGCTGCAATAGGGCCGGTCGATAAATCCCAGATCGTGGAGATGAATATCCCCGCGCATGTGGGCATCGGCAATTTCCTGCGAGAAAACAGTGAGCAGGGCGTATTCCTTCTTGATCCTCTCGGCTAAGGTGAGGTTGGTGGCTTCTGGCCCGTGAGGGACATTGGCATTTTCTTTATTGGGACGGAGGATAAGCTGATCGACATCATAGAGAGGCATTCCCAAGCGGGTATGCATCTTACGGGCCTGCTCGAGTCCTCTCTCGACCAGTTTGGTGTCCACGAGTTCACGGATGAGAGGGGCAGTGATCATCTTGATCTTAGAGGTGGCGATCAAGTCCTCCACTTCCCGGGCGATCTCCTTCGCTGTATCGAAATCCACGTAGGTCTCACGCATGAGGGCGTCAACAATTCTCTGCCGATCCCAGCCCAACATCACTTCGTCCGAGGTGCGGACGAAGAGGGCCATATCGGTGGTTTCCACTTCTTCTTTGAAGTCTTGATGATCCCCTTTCATCTCGATTATGCCTGCCATTGATGCTCACCTCTTAGTTTAGGATAGACGGTTAGAAAGATGTTCAGAAGGGCTATATTTAGTATAATTTAAAATGTTTACTACAATATATTGTTGTTTGTCAAGAAAAAAAGTTAATTTGTGAAAAGAAATATTCGTCTGAATCCTTTCAAAGTTTTGGCTCCAAACTCCGAGCTCCTGACCCTTTACCATTTTTTTCCTTATTATTATATGAGGGGGCCTTTTGGAATGGTCTCAGAGGTGTTTCCAGCAAGCGCCTGATGACTCCCCAAGTGGGTTCCTCGATGCTTTTCAGGGGAATAGGCTCAATCTTTGGGTCATCTAGACTTCCTTTCACCTCGTAGAAATAGGAGATGAAACCCTTGTCCTCACCCGTAAGAATATAGCCCGCAATGGGAACGCTTCTTAGTAACGAATCAATCGTTACTAAAGGATGAACTCCGATCCTCACATCAATGAAGTTCTTCCCCAAATCGATCTTCCCAAGAAGAGTAATTCTCATGGCGTCACTATCCACCAGAAAATCGTCTGTCGTGGCCACCCCGTCATGCACATGAAAATTCGCCAGGATCTGATGATAAGGAAGTCCTTTCGTCGCCAAATCCGGGAGCCTTCCCTTAAGGAACTGCGAAACATTCAGGATAGAGAAAATTTTGGAGAGGATGTTAAACTTCTCAATGACACCGTTTTCGATCTCAAACCTCAACCCCCCGTTGAGGGATTCCTTCACTTTTTGGAAATCCTCTCCTTCACCTCTTAACTCCACCTTATCGATGTGAACGCTTCCGGTGACGATTACCCTCTCCTCTTCCCCTTTCTGGAAAAGGGTTCGAATAAAAGCCTTCGCTTCCATATTGGAGAACCGGGGCTTGATCTCAAAGCTTATTCCCTTTTCCGTCGGTTTTATCCATCCCTCACCCCAGAAGTCCCCTCCATCCGATTTGAATTGAAAGGGATGGATAAACAATATCCCACCGACCGTCTTCATCTCTCCCCTAAGGTCTTGATAATGAAGGCTGCGGTATTTCCCTTTATCGATCTGTATCTTTCCATCGATCGACCAATCGGAAAGCCAATCCCTTATCTTCTCAAAAGAGATTGGGGAGATTCCCTCTTTTTTCGGAAAGAGCGGATCGAGGTCCAGTTCTGGAGAGGAGATCTGAAGGGAAAGCCGCCTGCCCTCCGCCAAGCCTAAGCCTTTTCCGACCTTCTGGGAAGAAATAGGGGAGGGAGACGAACCCCGGAAGAGGATGCCAGAAAGGGTGACGGGAGATTCTCCTAACCTCCCGTTTAACTGATCGAATCGAATCTGCTCGGGGGTTATAGAAAAGAATCCCTCAATATGGGAGAGAGAAACGGGAATATCACGATGTTGAACGTTTACCCCCTTTAATCGGATCTCACCTTCCCTTAAAGCGCTGATCCATTTTCCCATCTTTCCCAGCCATTTCAGACGAACCTCTACCCCTCCGTTGAGTTCTTGAACCCCATCCATCTGGGACCGAATCTGATCTGGAAAAAGGGGTGACTTGATGAGCGAGAACAATTGTCTCAGGTCAATCGAACCCTGAGTGGAGAGATTCACACTTCCCTCTCTGAGAGATCCGTCCAAAGTCAGAGAAGAACTACCCGATTGGATCTTCGTCTTTGAAAAACCCATCCCCAGGTTGGAAAAGGAGATCCTTCCCTCCTTAAGAACGAGAGGGATAGAATTTCCCTTTTGCATGAATGAAGCTTCCCTTGGGAAAAACTCCCCCTCGTAGGAGAAACGGGAAATTCCTGGGAGAGTCTTCCCCTTGAATGAGATTTGGCTTGTTCCTGAAAGAGCTTCGAAGTCTTTTGTTTTCGATTGGACTTCTTCAGGAAATAGAGGAGTTTGAAGGAGGGCGAAAAGATTTTTGAGGTCAACTCTTCCCTTGGCCATGATCTCGAAGGGATGATCTTTCTCTCCATGTTTCCAAAGGCCAGTCATCATCATAGAGGAATTACCAAATTCCACCTGTGCCTCTGACCATTGGAGATCGGAGGGGGAAAGTTCTATTCGTCCCTTTTCAATTCGGATTGGAAATGGAATTTGTGGATGAGTGAATTGGGTTTTTGAAAGATGATAGATTCCATGATGCTGAAAATGGAGGGGAGGCTTCAGGAGCCCTTTGGCAGAGAGAGAATATTGTGCTTTCCCTGAATAAATGTCCACGGATGAAAGGGTTCGGCTGAATTCTTCAGGGATCCCCTCGATCTTTGTGAAAGCGGGAAGATCAATCAAATCGAATTTACCCTGGCACTCGATTTGAAGCGTCGGGACATGGAGAAGCTCATAGAAAGTGCCGTTGACTTTTTCAAGGGTTGAATGAAAGATTTTTCCTTCCAGTCCGTTTAAATGAAGATGACCCTTTTGAAAGAGGAGGCGGCCTTTGAGATTTTCAAGAGGCGGAAAGTCCCAAGGAAGTTTCAACTGGGCCCCATCGAGTTTTGCCTCAACGGAGAGGACTTGGGCATTCACAAGCTCATCGCAGTGATCAATCTCCGGTATCTTCCCCGAAAGCTTGACAGAGACAGCTTGAAAAGAACCGTTTCCTTCCGACCGGAAAAGGCGATCCGAGACGTCTGGAGTGATGATCCGGAAGGGAATGAATTTCTTTCCCTCTGCGATATCGAAGGGGCTGCTCGATGCTTCGGCTTCCATTCCCATCTCTTTCGACCCGATATCATAAATCCTTCCCTTGGCCTCGATCCATATCTCCGGCAATTCGATAAAGAACCGGGGGATCTTGAAGTCTTTTGCATTATATTCAGCTTCGAAATTGAGATTCAACCATTTCGGCTTCAGAATGAATGAAAACACTTGAGGATACTCGAAAAGGACATCTCTCATCGTAATTTTTGCGGAAGTTTTAAACGGTCCTTGGAAGTCTCCTTGATAATGGGCATTTAGGTCGAGGATTCCTGAGATCATTTTCATGGGAAGCATTGTTTTGAGATAAGGCCAGAAATGAAGCGTTTCAATCCCCTTCAACTTCACCTCCGCCTCCACCCCTGCTTTTGAAAAGTGCATATCTTCCGGAATATCTCGAACTGTTCCGCTAATGGAAAACTGGCCATCTTTTTTGGAATGAAGGATCTTCCCGTTGATTCTAAACGGAAGGGCTTTGTGGTAAGAGACCTTTGAGAGTTTAAAATTGAAAGACCGTATCTCTGTTTTCAAAGGTGAATTGCCCAAGCTCTCATCTGAGAAAAAAATCTCTCCATCCCTGATGGCGAAGGAACAACCGAAGAAAGACGGGAGGGCCTTTCGGATCTTCTCTTTTGTTTCCTCCCGGTTTGCACCGACTATTGCACTGCCAGAGAAGATATTGAATTGGCCGTTTTTATCCCGGATGACATGGAGCGTGGGTCGATCCACGACAATTCGTTTCCATTCGATTTTTCTCTTGAGAAGAGGGAGAAGCTTAACTCTTAAAATCAGTCTCTCGGACCGAAGAAGATCGAAGGTCAGGGAACGATCCCTGACCCGCAGGTCTTCAAAGGCCATTCCCACGCCGCCCCATAAATCTATTTTTGCCTTCCCGATGGAAACTTCTCTGTCCAGGGCGCTCGTTAAGGATTTCTGAAAGAGGTTCCGATAAATATTAGGGTCGAGGAGATAACCGACGGATAACAGAGTGAGAGATCCGAGGGCTATGATCGGAATCAATATCCAGAGAAGGATCCATTTTTTTTGACGGCTCATCTTTGCACTTCCAAGGGTAGAAATCCGAAGCACGGACGAAGCCTGCCGCAGCGATCAATGCGAAACTAAGACTTCAAATCCTAAACTCGAAACCCTAAACTCTAAACAAACTCAAATATCGAGAGCATAAAACTCAAGACCGTACAGTCTTTTGAGTTTTAGATTTTGGATTTACTTAGGATTTAGAGTTTAGTGCTTAGAGTTTCAACCTTTCGGATTTCGTGCTTCAAATTTGAAATTCCCCAGCAAACTTTTAAATGCTATGATGTTTTAATCGCATGGGCCAACGTGAGGACATCTACCCTTTCTGCGCCCCCTCCCAGCAACACCTTCGAGCATTCATTGACCGTAGCTCCAGTGGTGTAAACGTCATCGACTAAGAGAACCGACGCCCCCAGCAGCTCTTCTTTGTCGGCAACATAGAAAGTTCCCCTCACCCCCTTTTCCCTTTCCACACCGCCGAGATTCACTTGAGGAATGGTAGATTTCTTTTTTTGAAGGATCTTTTTTCGGTAAGGAATTCCTGTCCGGCGGCTTAAGTCCTTCACAAGGAGGAGGGCTTGATTGAATCCTCTTTCCCTTAATCGCAGGGGGTGCAGCGGGACAGGGATCAGAAGGTCCAGAGAGCCTGGCTTCCAATAACGGTTCAACCCCTCCGCTATCCATTCTGCGAAAAAAGGGGTGAGGTAAGTCTTTCCCTGATATTTCCAACGGTGGATGGCCTCCTGAAGAGAGCCTTCGAAGGCTCCCAAAGCCCTGGCCATTGTAAAATATCTCGTATGGGTCACACAAGCACCGCAGGGATGGGTTTCGACCTCCCGAGAGATAAAGGGAATTCCACAAATTGAACAGAAGGGAGGTTCGATCCAGCGGATCTGGGAGAGACAATTCGAGCAGAACCCTTTTTCACCTTCTTCTGAAAATTTCTCGCAACAAGGGCATTGCGGGGGAAGAAAAAACTGGAAGAGTGTTGATCGAAATCCCATGATTCGTACCCGTTTATATCTGCCTACACCTGCCTGTCGGTAGGAGGCCGCAGGCGGGATAGACATAATGGCTGAACGGAATAAGGAAAATGACGATGAGAGGCGAACCCTTTCAGGAATAAGATGGAGAAGGCGAAGAGATCGCTTTCTCGGCTCCCTTGATCGTATAGGTGCTCCATTGATGACATTGGGGGCAGTAGGCAATCCACTCTTTCGATTCTCTCTCGCAGGTGCTGCAAAAAAAGGAGAGGTAAGAAGTCCCGCTCAATTCGAAAGTCTTTTCAAATTCTTGGGCTGCTCGACCGAAGTCTTTTTTGTGGAGGTAGATTTCTGCAAGAAGCCTGTGAAGGGCGGGGAAATCCTTCATCCTGAGGCCAATTTCGTTGATCTCATCAAGCGCTTCATCCAACATTTCCAGTCTCAAACAGAGCTTGGCATAGAAGAAAGCAAGCACCCAATTCTCGGGATCGTGTTCAAGGACCCTTTGGTAGATACGGAGGAGGGTGCTCGGATCTTCTCGGCTAAGATAAAGGTCTTCCAAGCGAAGGACGAAGACGATGGATTTGAATCGGGTGAAGCTCTTCCCCCAGACCTTCCCAGCAGAAGCCCATCTTCCCATCCGGAGGTAAAGATCGCCCAGCAGCACAAATCCGGGCTGGAACGTCTTCCTTTCGCGAACGATCTCTTTTACTTCTTTCAGGGCATTCTCCAGATCCTGTTCCCCTCCGTGGCTCAAAAGATCTCTGGCACGCTCATATTTCAACCCCAAATAGAAAAGGGTCTCCTCCTCCTCGGCCTGTTTCCCCTTGGTAAATTTGAGAATCGATCTTTGGACTCGGATCGCCTCCTCCCACCTTCGGCTATCCAGGTAGATCTGTCTCAGACTTTTTAATGCTTTGAGATTCGTCTCATCCAAGCCGATGGCCCGGTTCAGAATGCGGATGGCCTCGTCGAATCGCTTCATGCGTTGGTATACCGCTGCCTGACGGAGGAGGATGTCCATATTCCGCATGTCGATCAGCTCCGCCCTTCCCAACCAATGCAGGGCATCCTGATCATGGCCATCGTGAAGGGCGATCTCCGAAAGCCGGAGGTAGAGATCGATCTGCATAGGATCTCTCTTGAGCACCTCGATGAAGTAGGCTTTGGCCTTGGCCAGATCCCCCCGTAGAAAAACATCCATCCCCTTATTCAATTCCTCTTTGAGGGATTCCCCTTTCCTTTTTTGACGAGATTTCAGATAGTCTTCAACGGCCCGTTTGGTGTCCCGAGCCAAGGTGCCGATGAAGACCAACATCGCACCCAATACAAATGAGGAGATCATAAGGATGGAGAGTTCCGTTTCAAAAGTCTTGCTGAAAAAGTGGAACTCGACACCTAAGGGATTCTCGAACGAAAGCCAAAGAAAGAAGGCCAGCACAATAAAAAGGAAGCTCAATAAAAGTCTGACTGACATTGCCTATGACTTTCCCTTTTCCAGTTTGGTTAAGCATGGGACGCAATATTTTGCCACCGGGCGAACCTCAAGTCGTTTCAAACTGATCGGACCTCCGCATTCCTCGCAGATCCCGTAAGTCCCGTTCTCAATACGATCCAGCGATTCATCCACCTCTTTGAGCCTCAATCGCTCGTTCTCATTCAGGCTGAGCAGGACTTGTTTGTTATAAATATTGGCCGCCTCATCCCCAATGTCCTGAATACCATCTTGCCCCATTTCCTTTGAAGATTCAACAATCTGTTTAACCTCCCCGACGATCTGCTCCCGCTCCTTGAGAAGAATTTTTTTGAACCTCGCAATCGTCCTCTTGTCGACTTTATCCAGTCCCTTCTTCTCTTCCGCTCGGACTTTCACTGGGGGCTTGGCTTTTGATTTTACATTGGATTTCACTTTTCCTTTAGCCAATACTTCCTCCTTTTTGAATATGCATTCGCGGGGCATCGATCCAAAGCCCTTCCAAATCGTAAAATTTTCTCACAGGTTCCAGAAAGATATGAACGACCACGTCCTCGTAGTCCATCAAAATCCATTTTCCATCAGTCATACCCTCCTGACCAAGAGGTCGAATGCCTTTCTTCTTAAGAGCCTCTTCAACTCCCTGCGCAATGGCTTGAACCTGACGATCCGATTTACCGGTGCAGAGTAAAAAATAATCGGTAAAAGAGGTTCTCCCTTTCAGCTCAAGAAGAACCGGGTCTAAGGCCTTCTTTTCAAGCGCTGCCTTCAGACAGAGCAGGGACTTTGTTTTCGAGTCGGTGGTCATATCCTCCTGAAAGATGAATTTGAATGTAGCATTATACCAGAAAAAATTCCGTTGACAAATAAAAAAATAGTCATTGGTTCCTTCGATAAAGCCCGAGTTTGTGAACATAAGCCTCCACCTCGGCAGGGATCAAATACCTGGCGGACCGCCCTTTTTCAATCAATTCCCTGACCTTTGTGGAGGAGATGTCGAGAAACGAGATCTCTATAAAATAGAGCAGGTGCCCTGAAAGATGGATCCAAGCATTCTCTCTCGGGTCATATCGAAAGCTTGGGACCAGGGCCTTGGGGATGGGTGAGGAGAAACTGTTTTTTTGAGACCCCCGCCGAGTCATTACGATAAAGTTGCAAAGAGAAAAGAGATTTTGACATTCTTTCCACGTCTCGATTTCTACAAAGGCGTCGCTCCCCAAGATGAAGAAAAGGGCATCTTGGTCTTTCTCTCTGAAAAACCGGATGGTGTCGATGGAGTAAGATTTTCCAGGCCTTGAAAGCTCGACGTCACTCGTAGAAAAACGTGGATTACTTCGGGTGGCCAGCCTCACCATCTCCAGCCGATGCTCCGCTTCGATCACTTTTTCTGTCACCTTATGGGGTGGGACAGAGGAAGGAATGAAAATAACCTCATCGAGCTGAAACGCCTCCCAAATTTCTTCCGCACCCCTGAGGTGACCCAGATGGATAGGGTTGAAGGTGCCTCCAAACAGCCCAAGCCTCCTGTCTGTGAACTCCTTTTCGATTTCTCAATCCTCCACACTAAACTGAATCCTAAATCAGAAATGCCAAACGCCAAAGTTCAAACGTCAAATCAAATCCAAAGCTCAAATGACCAAGTTTTTTGATTTTGAACT
>Ga0187769_10002183_pt1 | contig 11392 bp, 9 predicted proteins | sample 0116_SJ02_MP02_1_FD_133140 | JGI IMG/M metagenome (GOLD analysis project Ga0187769, IMG submission 133140) | Tropical peat soil microbial communities from peatlands in Department of Meta, Colombia - 0116_SJ02_MP02_10_MG | ecosystem: Environmental > Terrestrial > Soil > Wetlands > Peat | place... | reverse complement strand
TTGCGAGGAGCTGCTCGCGCAGCTCGGGAAAGTTGTAGATTTCTCCGTTGTAAACTACCCAGACGGTTCCATCTTCATTCGAGATTGGTTGCTTGCCGGTGCTGAGGTCAATGATCGAGAGCCGCCGGTGACCAAGCACGGCTTGCCGGTCGATGTAGATCCCATCATCATCCGGGCCGCGGTGGACGATCAGACTCATCATCTGGTGCACGACTTCTGCATCAACCGCCGCTGCACTGGCACTGACTGCGACCTTTCCTGCGATCCCGCACATAAGTTGTCTGATTTGTTTCGGGGCCTACGCTGCCTGCTTGGACCAAGCTTCCATGCGAAGACCCCACCGCAGTACCTTGACCCACTTGGCAAATGCGGGGCGGAGCGATTCGCGCTTGTACCCTGCCAGGGTGAAGGGGAAGGCGGCCGTCAATAGCATGAGTCTTAGCACCGCTATGACTACGGTACTGAGCCGATAAGCCGCCGCGTAAAGTGGACCGCGCCGTAAGCGCATGAACTCCATCAGAGATTCCCGCATCATGATGGAAGCGAAATTGCTTTCTGGCTTCTTGCCGGAACTGCGTCCTCCATGATGCACCACGCAAGCGCTGCCCAAGTAATAGTTCTTCCACCCTGCCTGCTTAGCCTTGAAGCAGAGGTCGGCATCCTCCGCATACATGAAGTAGTTCGAACTGAACTGCCCGATAGCCTTAAACACGTCTGACTTGATCATCAGGCATGCGCCCGCCACCACCTCTACTTCAGGCGGCTTTCCATCCGCCAGGAGCGCCTGTGTTCCCCAAATCCGAAGCTTGGGGAAGGCTCTCCGCAAGTGTTCCGTATCCAGCGCCTGATTCAAGATGGAAGGAAAGGCTTGGACACAGCTGGTTTGCAACGACAGATCTGTGTTCAGCAACTTGCAGCCCACGAGTCCGGCGTCCGGCCGCGCGTCCAGGAATGAAACCATAAGGAGGAGCGCATCTCCGAGGACCTCGGTATCGGGATTTAAGAACAACAGATTCCTGCCTTTCGCCTCGCGCGCTCCCAAGTTGTTAGCCTTCGCAAAACCGAGATTGACCGCACTTTCGATAAATCTGGCCGCGGGAAATTCGCTGCGTATGATGTCGCCGCAGCCGTCGAAGGACGCGTTATCCACTACGATGACTTCGAACTCGCATCCCGTGGTCCCGGCGTACACGCTCTGCAGGCATTTTCTGACGAAGGCCGCAGAATTCCAGTTGATGATGACGATGGAGAGATCCAAGGCTTTGAGCTGTCCGTCCTGCTCTGGTTCGAAAATTAACTACGCCGGCATAAACATCTGGTGCCAAAGCTCAAAAGAGATTAAAAGATAGATGTGGCGCATATAATTCTGGCGGCCCGCTTCATGGTCGGCCACTAGCCGCCGTATGTATTTCTGATCAAAATAGCGGCCCACGGCTGCATTCTTGCTCAGCAGGCAATCGCTCACATACTGCTGCATGCTATCCCGAAGCCACTTGTAAACCGGGTTGTCGAAGCCCTTCTTTTTCTGATCAATCACCTTTCGCGGGAGCCATTTTTCCACGGCCTTCTTGTGCAGATATTTCGCCTTGAAGCCATGGAGTTTCATGCTGGACGGCAGGTTCTCGATAAACTCCACCAGTCGATAGTCGAGATAGGGAACTCGGGCCTCGAGGGAGTTCGCCATCGACGTTTTGTCGCCCACCATGAGCAAATCATCGGGGAGATTGGCACGCGTATCGATGTACAGCATCTGAGTCAGCGGGTCCAAATCCTCAACGTCCCTGTGCAAGCGACGTAATGCCTCTCTGGCGTCGACGCCATCCGGAGAAATCTGCTCCAGCATCCAAGGCTGAAACAGCTTGGCCTTCATGTCCGAACTGTAGAAGGAATAGATTTTCACCAGCCGGGTGAGAACGTCGGGCTCATCCAGGGCGACGGTACCGCGGCGCCATTTCGGATCCCGGCCGAACCGTTCCACCATGGGGCCCAGGATCCTCCGGGTCACAACCTGGGGAATCTGGCTGTAAAGCTGAGATAACTTGATCCCGATATGACGGTCGTAGCCGGCCCAGGGCTCATCCGCGCCCTGACCAGATAGCGCCACTTTTACCTTCCGGCTGGCAATCAGACTCACAAAATAAAAGGCTGCGGCGCTCTCGTTGCCAACCGGTTCCTCTAGATCCCAAAGATATCGTTGGTAATAGTCCTGATAGTCGCGAGGACTGACCATCATTTCCGCGTGGTCGGCGCCGAAACGCTTTGCCAGCCGGCGCGCATCGTCGGTTTCGTTGGAGCTTTCCCCTTCCTCGAATCCGATGGTGAAGGTATGGATGGGCCGGTCACTGCGCTCGCTCATCATCGCCAGAAGCGCACCCGAATCGATGCCGGCACTCAGAAACAACCCTACCGGAACATCGCTTCGCATTTGCAATCGGACCGCGTCCTCGAGCAATTCCCGGTAGGCCTCGACCAGTTCGTCCTCTTTGAGAGGTGTGGGAGTTTGCGGCTTCCAATTCCAGAAACGCTCAATCTTCAGGCCATGCTGATCCACGACCATGTGATGCCCCGGAATCAGCTTCTTAATGTGACCGAACAGGGTATCGGGAGAAGGAACGTAGCGCAGCGCAAACAGTTTGCCCAGCGACTTGAGGTCAACCTCACGGGGACAGCCGGGAGCGCTTAGTAACGCCTTGATCTCCGATGAGAAAAGGAGAAGATCGCCCAATTCTACGTAGTACAGCGGTTTCACTCCCAGATGGTCACGGGCAATGAAAAGCTGGCGGCGGCGCCCATCCCAAAGGGCAAACGCGAAGATGCCGTTAAAGTGGCTGACGCAGTCCTTACCCCATGCTTCATACCCGTGGACGATCACTTCGGTGTCAGACTCGGTCTTGAAGACATGGCCTTTCTTGATTAGCTCCTCACGCAACTCGATGAAGTTGTAAATCTCACCGTTGAAGATGACTTGGAGCGTGTCGTCTTCGTTCGAAATTGGCTGCGCTCCGCGGGAAAGATCGATGATGCTCAAACGCCTGTGTCCGAGTCCGACACACCCCGACACGAAGCTGCCACTTCCATCCGGACCGCGGTGCCGGATGACTTGTGTCATCTTGTCAATCAGCGACCGATCAACCGGAGCGCCGTCAAAACTGAAGGCCCCACAGATTCCGCACATTACGACCAACCCGCCATCTTGCGGCTTGGCCCCAGCCAGCTCAGCATTGCAGGCCACGCCGCTAGAATTCTTTCGTTGAGCAGACGGCGATAGCAAACCGCCTCCCGTTCGCTCACCAATCTTGGCTCGCCCTTCAAACAGGGTTGTAGGAAACCAACCAGCATCGCGACCCCACCCAGAAAGAAGGGTCTGCCGAAAACCATGCGATGGAGACACTTGAGCAGAAAGAACAGAGTGCCGCCACCTGTCAGGTAGTAAATATGACCGAGCATCAAATTCGTGCGGCGGGAACCGATTCCTGTACCTTCTGACTTCAGGTGACGCAATGCGATATCTTCAAAATGACAAGTTTTCCAGCCCATCGCCTGCGCCCGGATTTCATCGACCGTATCCCAGCCCCGATGGGGAATGAAGCCGCCGATTTCGCGGAAGCATTCCGCCCGGACCATCTTGGAACAGCCTGCGGCATGATATTTGGGCATCTTTACTGGTTTCCAGGACTGCCGTTGGTTTTCCAAGTAGATTCCAGATGCGATTCCCAATTTTGGATCTGCCTGAAATCTGCTCATGAGTCTCTCGAAATATGGCTCCGGGATCTCAAGATCACAATCCAACTTGACAACAAAATCGAATTGGTCGTTCTTGATCAGCTCGTATCCGGCCATAAATGCTGCGATCACTGCGGAACCCGGCTTTCGCTCGCAGTCGCGTGTGAGCGAAACCACCGTGATCCAGGAGCATTGCCGGGTGTTTCGAGCCAGGATCTCCGGAGTCGCGTCCCGGGAGCCGTCGTCCACAATGATCCACCTTCGTGGCCTCACGGACTGTCCAATTACCGATTGAATGGTCTTCTCGACATACGATCCCTCATCTTTGACCGGTGAGATGACAACGTAGTCTCCGATGTGAGAATGTTCAGCCATGGCTAGGACGCCTTCGCTCGGATGAATTTCGACGCGTATTGCACGCTATGTAGCCAATCGTATCCGCCCTGCAACTTCGCGTCGAAAAGAGGAATGTCATCCCGAGAATTCATAGGCAGACGGCGTAAGAAGAAAGGGTCTTCTTGAGCGCGAGCCACGCCGATTCGCGTCGAAACGCCTTGCTGGTACCCCGCATCGATGAGCGTGTCCCTTAACATTTGAACGAAAGAAACATTCGCTTCCGGGAACGCATACGGATACGCGAACGCATCCACGGACTCACCGATGTTGTCCTCGATCGCACGCTTCGAGTTGATGATCTCATTCTTGACAGAGTTTGCATCCAAAGTGGAAAGCTGGGGATGCGTCACGGTGTGCGAGCCGAAAGAGATTCCGTGCGTTCTGAGTTCGCGAATCTCACTCCATGTCAGGCAATCCTTCCCCTTGAACTGGATAGGCTGGGTTCCGATGTATGCCGTGGGTAGAAACACCGTTGCGGAGAAACGGTAGCGACTTAGTATCGGAAACGCGTGCCGATAGAAATCACCATAGCCATCGTCGAAGGTGATGACAGCGCATTTCCTCGTGAGCGATCCATACTGCAAGAGACTCACTGCGTCGGCCACGCTGATCGTGCTGTATCCGTGGTCGGAGAGATGCTTCATATGCAGGGCTAACACTGAGGGTGTTGTTGTCGTGCGGTAGTAAGCCTGCATGCCAGCTTCATTTTCATCGGCGATGCTGTGATACATCAAAATCGGAATCGCCGGCTTGTTTCCCAGCACACTCCGCCGGATAGGATTCACCAGGTATAGGGTCGCGATTCTATCGAAACGAAAACTCATTTATGCGGTTCGTTCTGCCGTTGGCAACGTGACAGATTCGTCTGTAGACTGCTGGCGAGCCGCGGGGCTCGACACGAACTGCAAAATCTCCTCCACAACCCTGGCTTGCTGCTGAGAGGTGAGTTGTGGAAACATCGGCAAAGAAACGATCTCCGCAGCCGCCTTCTCTGTCACGGGAAAGTCTCCCAGCCTGTACTGCAGCGAGGTATAAGCCTTTTGCAGATGTAGTGGAATGGGATAGTGGATCCCGGTGCCGATACCAGCCTTCTTGAGGTGATTCATCAAGCCTTCGCGATCGGTGGTCCGCACCACGTACAGGTGATACACCGCGCGCGACCATGATGGTTCGCTGGGTGGAACCAGGGCGCCGTCTAGAGACTTTAGCAACCGATTGTATTCAGCTGCGCGGTCGCGGCGTTGCGCGTTCCACTTCACCAGATAATCAAGCTTCACATGCAAGAGACCGGCCTGAATCGCGTCCAGTCGGCCGTTGTAGCCCTCTAAGTCGTGATAGTACTTTGTGGCCTGACCGTGATCCCGGAGCATTTTCACGGTCTTGGCGATGCCTCCCTCGTTGGTAATGACAGCGCCCGCCTCGCCGCATGCACCTAGGTTCTTTCCTGGATAAAAGCTGAATGCAGCGGCTCGTCCCATGGATCCCGTTTTCATCCAGCGGTTGCGCTTTCGCGAAAAATATTCGGCGCCGTGCGCCTGGCAGGCATCCTCGATCACGATCAGTCCATACCGCTCTGCAAGATCCAGAATTGGATCCATGTCCGCGCTTTGGCCGTACAGATGAACCGGGATCACCGCGGTGACCCGACGGCCGCTCCTTCGGCTGATGCGCCGGCCAGATGAATTCACCTCGCACTGATTTTCCAGGTACTCTCTCAGTCTGGCCGGATCCATGTTGTACGTACGCTCGTCAATATCGACGAACTCAGGCAATGCGCCGGCTTGGGAGATCGCCTCAGTGGTTGCGATAAACGTGTTCGGCACGGTGACCACTACATCCCCAGCTTGAACGCCACAGGCCATCAGGGCAAAGCGCAAGGCATCCGTACCGCTGCTGACACCGACGGCATATTTCGCGCCGCAAGAATTGGCAAATGCCTTCTCAAATTCCTCCACCATCGTGCCGCCGATGAATCCAGCGGTCCGCAACGCCATCTGAAACACAGCTGTCAGTTCCTGCGCAAGTTCCGCATGTGGGGTAACCAAATCAAGAAACGGAATAGCGGCCTGTTGGCTCATTTCGAGGTCTCCAAATTCTGTTCGATATAGCGCAGAACTTTCGCTGGGTTTCCAGCCACAATGCTGTTGGGCGCTACGTCTTTGGTGACAACGCTACCGGCCCCTACGATGGCGTTTTCACCGATGCTGATGTTGGAGAGAATCGTGGCCCCAGAACCAATCGACGCTCCCTTCTTGACTTCAGTCCGCTCCACTTTCCAGTCGGCTTCAGTTTGCAGGTTTCCGTTGGCGGCGGTGGCCCGCGGATAACTATCATTGATGAAAATCACGCCGTGGCCGATAAAGACGTTGTCCTCGATGGTCACGCCTTCGCAGATGAACGTGTGGCTGGAGATCTTGCAGCGCTTGCCGATGGTCGCTTTCTTCTGAACTTCAACGAAGGCTCCGATCTTGGTTTCGTCCCCGATTTCACATCCATAAAGATTTATGAACTTGGAGAGCTTTACGTCTCGCCCAAGCTTTACGTCTGGCGAAATGCATACAAATTCATCCATGGTCGTAGTGCTGTCCTTATTTAGTTCAGCGAGCGGAAGAACAAATGGGGGAAGGGCTGACGAAATCTGGAACGGCTAGAGACTTACCAGCGCTCCGCGTTGGCGGAGGGACTTGGAGGCGGCTTCCAGCATCTTCACCACCCTCAGGCCTGCCTTGCCGTCATTCATCGGCATCTGGTCGTTGGCAATGCAATGGACGAAGTACGCCAGTTCCCGAGAGAGCGCTTCAACCTGATCGAGATGCGGCGCCCACATGTCGCCGGAGCGATAGTTCACGAGCAGGTTATACAGGCCCTCGGTGCCTGAGACATTTACGCCCTTGTCGTAGACCTTGACCTTTTGGTCGGCCTCGAGGTCATTCCACACCAGCATCTTCTTCTCGCCGCCAATCAGTGTGGTACGAACCTTTACCGGCGACAGCCAGTTGACGTTGATGTGGGCAATAACGCTATTGGGAAAATACAGAGTGATGAAAGCGATATCTTCATGTCCGTTCAGGTGAGTCTGACCTGTCGCCGAAATCGCTTCTGGGCTCTCCTGGATTAGGTGATCCATGATTGACAGGTCGTGCGGCGCGAGGTCCCAAAGTACATTTACATCATGCTGAAACAGACCGAGGTTTACGCGAGTCGAGTCGTAGTAATAGAGCTTACCCAGTGCTCCGTCCTGCAGCAGTTGCTTGATCTTCTGGACCGCAGCTGTAAACAAAAAGGTGTGATCCACCATTATTTTTAGGTTTTTTCTCGCGGCGAGGGCAATGAGTTCTTCCGCCTGTGCTGTATTGCTGGTGAACGGCTTCTCGACGAAGAGGTGCTTGCCGTTCTCCAACGCTGCTTTGGCCAGTTCGTAGTGCGTCCACACTGGAGTGACCACGGCGATGGCATCGATATCCGGCGACGTCATCAATTCACTCACGTCATCCGTGACCAGGACGTCCGGATATGCTTTCTCCGCTTTCTTTCGTGCCGGCGCACTCTTGTCGCATACTGCAACCACCTCAGCTTCTTCCAGGTGGTCGAGGTTTCTTACGACGTTTGGCCCCCAATAGCCGTAGCCAACTACTCCAAATTTGACAATGTGGTTTTCTTGCTTCTGCGCTGCAGGCGAATCTTGAGGTCTAACGAGACAAGTGGCCATTTTGAAAAGCTCCTTCACAAGGATGCATAGGAGGGGGAGGGAAAAGTTGCTTAGTAGGCGCCTTCACCGAGGACTACCGCGCCGGGGGTGCGCAGCAATATCTTGATATCCATCCAGGGCGACCAGTTACGCGAGTATTGCAAGTCAAGGCGAACCATGTCGTCGAACTTAACTCGGCTCCGGCCATTGACTTGCCACAGTCCAGTAATTCCCGGCTTGACTTCCAAGAGCCGGCGACGATGCCAGGTCTGATACGCTGCCACCTCATAGGGAATTGCAGGGCGGGGGCCGACCAGCGACATATCCCCTTTGAGAACATTCAGGAACTGCGGCACTTCATCCAGGCTGGTTCTCCGCAAGAGCGCCCCCAATCGCGTGACTCTCTCATCGCTGGTAAGCTTGTATACGCCCGCATCATTTCCGTTCGACGGTTTACGCTCTGCCTCGCCCGCGATTAATTTCGTCACGTACTCTTGGTGAACGCTGGGATCATTGTCGATGTGCATCGAACGGAATTTCAGGAAGGTGAAGCGCTTGCCGTACCGTCCAATACGTTGCTGTTTGAAAAACACAGGTCCCTTGGATGACGCTTTGATCGCCAGGGCAATCATCGCAAACAGCGGGGAGCAAAGGATCAGCGCAACTACACTGCCGAGAATATCCATCGCCCGCTTTACGCCTGATAAGAACCGCCGGGCATTGTCGCGGCTTGCCAGGTCAGGGTACAAGGCCGGGTTGCTGGGACGCCCGGTAGTCTCGTGATCCCAATCATCCGGGAAAAAATGAAACGAGATGCTGATTTGATTGAATTGCTCGAACGTCAAGTTGTTTCGCAACGTGGCGCTCACCCGGGCCAGCATGGTGCTCAGGAGCGAGTTCTTGTCGGTGACTACGAGTTCTGTAAACATCACGCCAACGGCAACCTGGTTCTTGTACCAGCCGGTTACGTCAGTTTCTCGGGTGCATGCCAGCAGGGCAGATACGATACTTTCGAGAGCTTTTCCGTTTTTCTCTGAAACCTGGTGGTTACCCATGTCCAGCAGCATGAGCAGAAACGGTGTTCTGGAGCGCTCTGTCCTCTTGCGCTCGATGGAAACCATCCGCTTAAAGGTCCCTTCATTTAGAACCTCACGTTCTGCAGCCGATGCCGAATCTAATAGCGGCGCACCTAGATCCGAACCATTACCCGAGCGTCGCAGGTTCACGACTCCCTCCGCTTTGTTCTGCACCCTGTTTCTTGGGCAGGAGCAAATGACTGAGTTTCACTGCCAGTGTGAGGGGGAAATTGCAAGTTCATCGATTTGCGCATGATACGAATGAGAAATGGCTGGCCGAATCGGAGCTAATTACGCGGCCGAACTGCCATTCGGCTGTGAGACGGTGGGGGGACGATAGTGATAGTAATAGTTGCTATGGGCCACGCTGGTAGAACCGTTCAACAATGCGCCAATCAGCTTTGTAGTTTCGATCGACTCGAGTCCCCTCAGTAATTCCTGTTTCTCAGTAGTTCCCTGGCGCGTAACCAGGAGAATACCGTCAGCCGCACGCATCCATATGCTTGTGTCAGCCAGAGGCAGTACTGGCGGGGAATCAATGACGATCCAATCGAACCAGGCGGTCAACTGGTCCATAAGTGCAGCGAGCCTTCCGGACTGCATGAGTTCGAGAGGATTACTCGGAGTGTTGCCCGCCGGCAGGATCCAGAAGCCCGGGCCTTCGAGATGATAGATGCTGGTCATAGCATTGCCCGTGCCTTGTAACCATTCACAGATGCCTGGATTGCTGCCCAACCCGAACGTCTGCGATAAGGACGGCCGCCGCAGATCGCCTTCCAGCAGCAAAGTTTTGTGCTGTGTTCGTCGAGCGAGGGTACACGCAAGGTTGGCGGCCACCATGCTCTTACCCTCTTGGGGAATCGTGCTCGTAATCAGAACCTTCTTGAGCTGCCGGCTCTGCCGGAGCTGTCGCAAACGCACTCCAAGAAACCGGAATTTTTCCGCTGCCAGGCTGTTTTTGTCCGTGAGGCATACAAGCCGACTTTGCGGAGGAACCAGGACACGTAGAGATTGGAATTGGCCGAACTGCTCCGTGCGAGTGTCGGTCGGGAGCTCGGCTTTGGGTGACTTAGCCGCCATTTCAAATCCCGGCAGTGCCTGCGGTGGGATTGAACTCTTCCCGCCTGCGATGTCAGTCGCAGGAAAGGCTGGGGGCCGCTCTCCGGCTTCCCGCTTCGCAGCTTCACCCTCCATCATTTGCAGCAGTTCAGCCGCAACGGACGAGGCCTGCATGTCGCTTCCAGTTCGTTCGGCTTCCGCTCTTTGTAACGCGTCAAATATATGGCTCATGGGAATCGATTACCTGCGGGTACATCTAACTGTTCGTCGGCAGCCTTAGCCTTCAAAGATGCGTACAGGTCTAATAGGAGTTTCGCGGCGCGCCGCACGTCCTCCCGTTCCTGCTCTCTCTCCATCCCAGGCGGAACAACTACGTCAAGGCGCAAGTCCTCCACAATCCCTTCGACGATCTCCGGAGTGACGCTCCGCATTTGCCGCGAATAAGCAGCCAGGAGCGCGTTGTCGCAAATGGTGTTGATCAGGCGGGGAGTCCCTCGCGAACAGAGATATACAGCCGCGATCGTTTCCGCTGGAAACACCGTGCTGGCGAAAGAGTTGGCGCCAGCCACGCGCAAACGCCTTTCGATGTAGTCTTTGGTTTCGTTCGCATTCAAGGTCTCAAGCTGCGAACGGATCGCGATTCTCTGCTTCAGTTGTCTGAGCTGGACCGAATCCAACTTTTCATCTAGTTCGGGTTGTCCGACGAGCAGTATCTGCAGCAGTTTTTCTGTCGTGGTCTCCAAGTTCGTCAACAGGCGAATCTCTTCGAGGATGTCTGCCGAGAGATGGTGGGCTTCGTCGACAATAAGCACAGTCGTTTGTTTGTTTACTCCGCGCGCAACCACGAACTGGCACAGTTCCAGCAGAAGCTCGCTCTTGTTCTTGCCGGAAGCAGGCAGTCCAAAATCGCTGACAATGGACTGCAAAAACTCCGTGGCAGTGAGCCGGCTGTTGAACAGGTAGGCGTAAGCAATGTCATTGCTCTGTTTGAATAATTTGAGTAAGCAGCGAAGCAGCAACGTTTTGCCGGTGCCGACCTCGCCAGTAAGTACGACAAATCCTTTGTGCCGCCGTACACCGTAATAAAGAGCGGCCAGCGCCTCATTGTGCCCCTTGGTCGAAAAAAGAAAATCGGGATCGGGCGTGAGTTCGAACGGGTTGCGCTTGAGATGGAAAAAAGTGTTGTACATTGGCGAGAACCTTAGCTGTGCCAATAGCTGAACGCAGATCCTGCCACGATGGTGGCGAATACCAATCCAGCCATTGCCCATCCCAGCCACATTTTCCTTTTGCTGGCCTGTTGATCCGATAGATTGAGAATTTCGGGAATTTCCGAGATGATCGCCACAGGCAATAAATCCTTGATCTCTTTTTCGCTGTGCAGGCGATCGTCCATGAATTCAAGGCCGCCCACTAGCACCGTCCCTAGCAACAAACCGACGCCCAAGCC
>Ga0187769_10002182_pt1 | contig 11392 bp, 10 predicted proteins | sample 0116_SJ02_MP02_1_FD_133140 | JGI IMG/M metagenome (GOLD analysis project Ga0187769, IMG submission 133140) | Tropical peat soil microbial communities from peatlands in Department of Meta, Colombia - 0116_SJ02_MP02_10_MG | ecosystem: Environmental > Terrestrial > Soil > Wetlands > Peat | place... | reverse complement strand
CTCAGTGATCTGCGCCGAGCGGTGGAAGAAAATCAGTTGACGCTGGTCTTTCAGCCAAAGATACGCATCGATACCGGATCATGCGAGGCGGCGGAAGCGTTGGTGCGATGGCGCCATCCTGTCCGCGGAGTGGTGTCTCCCGCCGAATTTATTCCATTTGCCGAGCGAACGGGATTCATCCGTTCGATTACGACATGGGTTTTGCGCCAAGCGCTGCAGCAGTTGGCACAGTGGCAGCAACAGGGCCTGACGCTCTCGCTCAGCGTTAACGTTTCTACGCGCGACCTGGCCCAACAGGATCTGTCTGAGCTCGTTCGCAAAGAGTTGCAGGATGCGCAAGTAAATCCAACTTGCCTTTGCCTAGAAGTCACCGAAGGGGCGATCATGGAGGATCCGGCGCGGGCGCTGAGCGCTTTGCAAACACTGCACGCGATGGGCGTGCGCCTTTCGATCGATGACTTTGGGACCGGTTATTCCTCCCTTGCCTACCTCAAGAAACTGCCGATGGACGAACTGAAAATCGACCGTTCGTTTGTGATGGATCTGGACCGCGACGCGGACGACAAAGCCATCGTGCGCGCGACCGTGGAACTAGCCCACAACATGGGACTGCGCGTTGTTGCTGAGGGGGTGGAAACCCAAACCGTGCTGCGGCAGCTTCAAGAAAGTGGCTGCGACGAAGCTCAGGGATTTTTTGTGAGTCGACCTCTACCCGCGGCGGACTTTTTTGCCTGGGTGGAGCGCAAGCGCGAGGCCACCGCCGGCACGGCCTTGAACATCAGCTAAGTATCCGTAGGGCTGCCGAATCCGTGTCGGGCGTCTTGAGCGAAAAATCGCAAAACCGACCTGCCGCTAGGTGATGGGCAAGCACGCGGTCAAGATCGGATGCCGGAGCGCTTTTGCGAAGTTCCTCGAGTGCTTGCTCCAGCACATCGCCCAAGCTTAGCGCTCGGAGAAACCTCCACTCACCCTCGGCCATGCAGGAAACCTCCGCTCCGCCGTCCTGGCTGCGTTGAACCAGCAGATAGCGAGGTGCTCGCGTTACTTCGATGCTGGCAAGTGCGCGTTCGTCTTGCTCCAACACGGCCCGCCAGATTACATCCGCAGGAGTGTCGACGATGGTCAGATGCAAGCTAGGATTGGCTGCGAAGCACACGAAGGCACATTGATCTGCCGCGAGTTGCGTCAGCCGCTGCAGTTGCAATACGGGTACTTGGGGCGCGTGCAGTGCTCGGTGCACCGCCCATTCCAGGCGCGCTACATCCGCTAGATAAGTCAGGCCGCTTGCCGGTTCAAAGCTCTCGAGGAACTGCGCAAATTCGGAGCCAAAGTCGTCGAGACAGGCAGAGTGGGGCCAATGCTGGCGCAAAAAGTGTTCGATGGTGTCTTCGAAGAACTCTTCGCCCACAAGTTTTTGGACCACCGGATACGAAAGCCGCATGGCTCTTACCAACGTGTAGCGAATTGTGTTTCGGTAAATGTCGATGGCGTTGAAGATCGCCATGGAATCGCTCGCGAGTATGGCTTGCAGCACCTCTTTATCGCCATCCACAATGGCCCGGTGCAGCGCGCGTTGCACCTCAAGCAGCGAGGGATTGCTCGACATTTGTACGGTAACTCTGCAGCAGCGTGGCTGCATGCGCGGCCTCGGCAAGCAAGACATCTAAGGCCGGAATATTATTGTCCCACTCAACGAGCGTCGGAACGGGACCAAGACGCGCGAGCGCCTGCTCGTACAGATTCCATACTTCTGTAGCAACGGGCCCCCCGTGATCGTCGATACGGATGACGCGACCGCCTTCCAGGCGACGGCAGCTATGGCCAGCCAGATGAATTTCCCCGATCGCATGCGCAGGCAGTGCCGCCAGGTACGTGCTCGCGTCCCAGCCGTGGTTGCAGGCACTTACGTAAACGTTATTGACGTCACACAAAATGCCGCATTCCGTGCGCTGAGCCACCGCGCAGAGAAACTCCCACTCGGGGATGGTCGAATGCCGATAGCGAATGTAACTCGACGGATTCTCAATCAGGACTTTGCGCCCCAGACGCTCCTGCAATCGCTCAACGTTCTGGCAGACCGTCGCGAGGGCCTCCTCGGTCATTGGCAATGGCAGCAGGTCAGCAAGGTAACGCCCCTCGACGCAGCTCCATGAAAGGTGCTCCGAAACAAGGCACGGTTCAATGCGCTGGGCCAGCGTGCAGATGCGATCCAAGTGTGTTGCATCAAGGCCCTGTGCGCTTCCGAGCGAGATGCCAACGCCGTGCAATGCGACAGGGTAGTGCGCGCGCACCGATTCCAAGAAGCGTAGGTTCGTGCCGCCGCCGAGGTAGTTTTCCGTGTGAACTTCGAACCAGGGAACTTGCGGACGTCTTGCAACGACTTCTTCGTGATGGGCAAATCGCAGGCCGATGCCCGCACCTTCGAGAATTTCGATGCGCTTCGAGCAGGCAGTCATCGCGCAGGTCAATAAGGTCGAGATTTCCGATTAGCTCGCCTTGAGCTTCCCGCCCTCGATCTTCGTGCAGTCGCCAACCGGAACGAGGACGAAGGACTTGCTCTCCCGCGCTTCGGTGGCCTGTCCAGCACAAGAGTGCGGCCCTTCAGAGCAGTCGTTCTTGCCCACGGCGTTGATTCCGTAGCACTTCTCCAAATTTTTTGCCTTAGCGCGAGCCATGTTGGCCTGCACAACTTGATGCATCTTCTCCATATCCTTGTTCGACCCCTCATCGGCGCCGGCAGACAGTGGTTGCATGCCAAGTGCAAGGCCGACGGCGGTCGAAAGCGTGGTAGCTGCAAGGAAAGATCGGGCCATAAGGGATCCTTTCGTGAATTTCGGGCACGCGAATCGTGCCCTTGGTGCAATGATTAGTCAATGCGCTACAGGCGTTCTCAAAAAAAGAAAAAATCGTGCTTTTACGCCGCTGGCAGACCGCCGACTATGTGAGCCAGCCGGATGCTGCGCGATTTCAGGTCGATCCCCTATTGCTGTCGTTTGGGCACGCGCGCAAAACGCCCTTGTGTAGCGCGACTTAGCAGATCCCGATGTGAACTTCAGTTCGGCGTCGCACGTCGACGGTTGCCGCATCATTTTCCGTCGAACGCGCCAGTGACAGCCGCCATATCGCGCCAGCGATCCGACGCCAAATTTCAATTATTCAGCGCACACGCACCCGGTCCGCCGGGATTACCGCAGGTTGCGCAGGGACTGATCGGCTCGGCCTGCTGGCTCGCTCCGGCGGTAAAGACCGACAGTCTCTTTCCGAGCTCGGCGGAATGACAGCTCGGACAGACCGGAATCGCACCGGGGCGCACCAGCAATTCAAATTCGTGCCCGCAGCTATTGCATGCATATTCGTAGATTGGCATGTAACACTCCTTGCTTTTCCGAATTGGGGATCTGCCCCAAGAAACAGCAATTTTACGCAACCGCAAAAAGCCAATCAAAACGCTTTTCCAAGGGTGCTTGCATGCCCCGCTAAAAGCGCAATACGAGTTGCCCGTAGGCGCCGCTGCGACCTCCAAAAACACCACCCGTGACTTCGAAGCTGACGGTCTCGCCGCTTCGCACGGACACCGTAGGCATCGCGTGAATGGCGGTTTCGGGCGTTACGAGCCATGGCAGACGGTAGTGCACGAATCGAATAACGTTGTCATCGCCAGTCTCACCTTCGGGCAGATCGGGGCGTAGCTCCGCCGCGCTGTTGTGTTTAGCCTCTGAATCGGCAGCATTCTCTACAGGCTTCGCACTGGCGTACCGACGGTAATTGGCGCTAACGGTGGACGTTGGCCAGGCGGCATCGCCCGCAACGCTCCCGGTTCGCGCATCCTCACGAGTGCGCCGCAGGAAATCCCCGATCGACGCATACAGCGGCACGGGGCCAGGGTCTGTACGATCGCCAAAGCGCAGCGGCCAAATAAAGGGCAAAAGCGGGGCGCGCGTTGTATGTGCCGCGAGGCTCAGGCGCTGTGCAACGGTAGTTGCAGCGCCTTGCGCATTGCCGCGCTGAGAGGCAAGCACGCAGGCGAGGGCTAGCAGCAATATCAGCGCCACAATGCGCGCAGGCAATCGGCACCCATACAGTTCTGGGTTACCTGCCGCTAGCAGGGCGACGCACGGGTGCCGGAACAAACGCTCCACCGCAAAGAGGATCCAGCTGCAAATCGTAAATTTGCCGTATGACGGTTTGACAAAAAGGCCGGCCAAAAGGATCAGGCCCGGGGCGGACTGCCCCCTACTCTGCCTATCGGCATTAAAGACGGATCGATAAGTCCTTCCAAGGGGGTAATTCGGTAATCCGTTTGGCCAATTACCTGTGAATCGCCATCGAATGGCTTGGTCGTGTCCCCGACAAGCGCAAATCGCCCCGGGAAGGAGAAGGATTTGCACCCCGAGAAACGGTTGTCGAGGTTTGCCCAAAGCGCACCCGCCTGCGGCGGTGTTGCATGTAAGTTACTGGGACACTTCCCCATCGGCCGTTGCTGAAATCCGACCACCTCACCAAAGGACCTTGTCGCTCGATCAAGCACCTGAAGGGTTTTTCACCCCGCGCGCTGCAATGCGACCGTCCTGGGTTGCCCGACGCGTCGCCTCGCAGGCCAATTGCTTTGCGTAGGAAAGAGCTGCCACGCCAAGTGACCTTGAACTTGTACGAAGTTGCAACGCAGCGAGAAATTTTGTGTCCCGGCACGGCCCGGAGCAGCAAACACGAGAAGCTCGCCGGTAAGCGCGTTCTCGCTCAACGGTAAAAGTCGGCCCAAGAGGCAACGGTGCAGCTGTAAAGTTAGCGCAATGCGCTTGTGCGCACGCGCCCCCCATTGTGGCAAGACAGATCGTAGTGGCCAAACCCCTTTTGATCTTTAGGCAGTACGTCGATTCACGCCGGCGCGCCGTGCTTAGTTTTCGCAAGACGCCCTAACCCGACGAGCACACGAATTCTTCGCGCGCTACCATAAAAGCGATATGAACTTTACTGACGGGGCAACGGCGTTTGTACTGGCCGGCGGCGGAAGTTTGGGCGCGGTGCAGGCCGGAATGCTCGTGGAACTGGTCGCATCGGGCGTGCAACCGGATCTTGTCGTTGGCGTATCGGCCGGTGCGCTAAATGGTGCGTTCTTGGCGTATGACCCGTCCATTTCGATGGTGGAGCGCATTGCCCATTTATGGCGGCGGGTAAAAACACGCGAAGCGCTGGGACTCACCTGGCGCTCGCTCTTCGGATTGTTGGGCAATCGAGGTGCGATTGCCGACGCGCGCGGCGTGCGAAACCTACTCGAACGCGAACTTCCCTACCGTTCCTTCGAAGTGACAAAGGTTCCGCTGCACATCGTCGCAGCCGACGAGATTACCGGAGCCGAAGTGCTTTTGAACAAAGGCGACGTCGTGCAAGCGGTGTTAGCTAGCACTGCGATCCCAGGGGTTTTTGCACCAGTAAACATTGATGGCCGAAACCTTGTCGACGGCGTAGTTGCTACCGGAGCGCCGATCTCGACGGCAGTGCGGCTCGGCGCCACGCGACTCATCGTGCTGCCGTGTGGGTTTACATGCGTGGAGAAGGCGATACCGCGCCACGCATTGGGTCGTGCGATGCACGCTATCACGCTGCTTGGGGCACGCCAATTGCGGCAAGACTTCGAGCGCTATGCCAATCGTGTGAGTCTTCGATTGGTTCCACCTTTGTGTCCGCTCGAATTTTCGTCCTACGACTACTCACATGGAGATTCGCTTATTTCCCTCGCGCGCGAATCCACACGACGGTGGCTCGAGGGCGGAGGTCTTCAGTGCAAGGATTTCCCTCAGCAGCTCATCGTACATTCACATAGGACGTAGCAGGTGAGACTGGCGTCCGGATCCCTACCGGCTTGCAAGCCCGCGTCAATACTCCCATCAATGCGGTTTAGCATCTAGCAGCCTCGGTCCGCTCCTGCGTCGTAAAGGGAAAGCTTTCCACGCAAACGAAACGAAAGTCTCGCTGCCCAATTGCGCACTCTTTGCCCCTTACCGGGCAAGCACGGCGTTGCGGTCAGTCAGCGTCGCACCGGCAGCTTGCATCTGTTCGATTGCTCGGTCGCCATCACCTGGGTGCGCGTTGACAGCGGCGATAGCATCGCGCAGGAGCAAAACGGTAAATCCCAGCGTGCACGCATCCTTTACCGTTTGTAGAACACAGTAATCCGTCGCCAAACCGCCGACGAAGAGTCGCTTCACCTGTGCCTGGCGCAGAAGCGCCTTTAGCTCAGTGCCGTCAAAGCCCGAGTACGCATCGCGCTGCGGCGTGGTCGCCTTAGAAATCACCCTCGTATCCGCCGGCAGATGCAGCTCGTCCCCAAACGCAGCGCCTTGGCTGCCGGCGATGCAGTGTGGTGGCCAAGGACCACCCTGCGCAATAAAAGAACAGTGATTGTTCGGGTGCCAGTCGCGCGTCGCAAAGACCGGCAGTTGCTTCGCTGCGAACACAGTCAAATATTCGTTCATTGTGTTAAGAGCCGCATCGCCGCCTACAACGCCAAGCGCGCCGCCCGGCAAAAAATCGCGTTGCAGATCGACGATGATCAGGGCATCGCCCGCATGTGGACTTGCCTCGTTATGCTTGATCACTGTCTCTCCCCCATGCCTTTTCCAACGCCTAGGCTGGCCCGCGGGACGTCCACCACCGCTGGCGATTTCGCAACCAGCCCCTCAACTGCGGATGTGATGGCCGCGGGCTATCGCAAGGCCAAGCATACGCGGCGATTTGCCTGAGCTGAAGGCAAGCATGACCAAGCGCCAATAAGCAGCGGCGAGCGCCGCATCAACCCACTTTACTAACTGATGGCCGACAGACTATCGCGTTTTTGCATCAACCTCAGCGGCGAGCGCACGCAACCTCGGCGAGACCTGGACTGGGTAAGGTTCGCTTGGCGTCTCAAGGCGACGCAGTGCTTCGGGCAGAGCAAGAAGTTGCCTGGCAGCGTACGCGCGAACCTCGCCCAAAACTGCGCCCAGCCCGATGCGCCGACCATTACGCATGCAGGCCTGCAGCAGGGCATTTTCGTCGGGGCGTTCGCGTTCCAGGTCAATCGTGTCGCCCGCCATGTGGCCTTCATTCGTGATCTTGCGGTAGACCTGCTTTATCCCCGGCCAGGTAGCTTTGCCTTCCGACCTCTTGCGTCGTGCCACACCGGCGTAGGACTGAATTTTGTACACCGCATCGAGAGCCGGGATGTCACTGGAAGTGTCAAGAGCTGTACCGACGCCAAAGCCGTCAATCGGGGCGCCATCGGCGAGCAGCGTCGCGATTCGGCTCTCGTCAAGGTTGCCGCTCGCAAAAATCGTAATGTCCCGCAAATTTGCTCGATCAAGAAGTTCACGCGCGGCCTTGGCATGAAAATCCAAGTCACCGCTGTCCAAGCGCACGCCACCGATGTGAATTCCGTCGTGCGCCAAAATCGGCACAAGCTCGATTACTTTTTTAACGGCCGCTTCATTGTCGTACGTATCAATGAGCAAAGTGGGCCGTACGGGTCGCGCCCTAGCAAAAGCTTCAAACGCAGATTGTTCGCTAGCATGCGCCTGGACGAAGGAGTGCGCCATCGTGCCAAACACGGGTATGCCGAAGAGCCGTCCGGCCTCCGCGGTTGCCGTTCCGGTAAAACCAGCCAGATAAGCCGCCCGTGCCGCGTACATGGCGGCCTCGGCGCCATGCGCGCGCCGCATACCGAAATCGATCAGCAGTTTTTGTGGCGCGGCCAAAACCATGCGCGCCGCCTTTGATGCGATCAATGTTTGAAAGTGCACGATATTAAGCAGCCGGCTCTCGACGAATTGCGCTACAGGCAGTGGTGCGGTAATGCGCAAAATGGGTTCATCAGCAAAAAAAACGGTGCCTTCGGGCATTGCGTGAACGTCGCCACGAAAGCAAAAACCACGCAGGTAATCGAGCAAACGCTGTGAGAAACCGCCTTGCCTGTCCAGCCAAGCGATTTCCTCGTCCGAAAACGCCAAGGTTTCGAGAAACTCCAGGGCCTGCTCAAGACCTGCGGCAATAAGGAAGTTGCGGCCTGGGGGTAGTTTTCGCACAAACAGTTCGAAGACGGCCGGCTCGCTCATGTCCTCCTCCAGGTAGGCCTGGAGCATGGTGAGCTGGTACAAATCGGTTAGGAGGGCGCTCATCTTGAGCAATCAAATTAACGGCACGATAGCCGCCGTCCAAAGTGAACCGCCGTCAAACATAAAGTGAAGTCCTTCGCCCTGCCTCCGGTGATGGTTTGAATACGCGCCAGCAAAGTTAAGCGGCAGTGCAATAGCGTCGGCCCAGATGGCGCAAATCTACTCGAATCACGAACCGTTCGGCGATGTCGCACCAAGACTTCATTTATAGGCGTTGGCGAAGCTGCGCAGATACCCGGCGTCGATCGGACAACCGGAGCATTGGTTTGAATCGGTGCACTCACCCGAGTTCTGAAATTTCGCCGGAGCAAACAAAGCATTTCTAAACAAAACAACCTAACAAAGCCAAGCAACCATTCCGTCGAGCTTTGAAGAACTCTTTCGATTCAAGAAGTTACAGGGACGACTGAGTGCGCATTGAAAAATCGCCGGTTTGCGTGGAACAGTAATTGGAACACAGTCCCGCCACTTCAACGGCAACCTAGGCCGTACGCGAAGGGCTTTTCTGCGCTCGCGCTTGCCCTGTCGTTTCGGGGCGATAGTCCTTCTGCCGCACGCACGGTTCTGGCCTTTGGCTAGCGTGTGATGTCGCCTCGTAGGGTTGCCGATTTCGGGCCCAATCGCCTGGCCCGCTAAATGCCCGCCAGCGCCGCGCGAGAACAAGACGCGCACCAAGCAAACCGGCGAACGCCAATTCATGCTGCCGCAAGTGCGCATGGCCGGAGCACCACGAGCCGAGAAAATTTCGGGTGCCCAATTACCTCGAGCCTTCGCGCCCTCTGTCAAGTGTGCAAGTTTTACTGTGCGCAACACCCCAGGCAGAGCCCCGGGGCACGCAGCGAGCTTCGGCCAAGTCCGATTACGGCCAACACTGAGCGCCCACGGCGGGTTACCGATTGCTAATCGGGTCGCACGTCGACTCTTTGTTTACATCGCGGTCGTTGAGAAAGAACCGGACAGCAAAAATCTCCTGGTTATATGTCAAGCAGTAAGTGCCTTGCCGTTGATGCTCATCAGCTAGCAAGACAAATGACAACTGCTGACCTTGTTTCTGCCATGGTGAGCCCAAAGTACCCCGTTGAGAAACCGGCGGGGGATACCTGGGCACGTTTCACATTCTCCAGACGCCGGCCAAAGGCATTTGGCTTGGCAAGTGACTTACTGCTTTCTTTCACACCACTTCTTAAGGAGGACATTATGAAACGGGCTCTTCTAATGGCGGGGGCGGTCGTCGGAGCTTCGACGGCACTCGCGCAGGCGCCAGCGCCGTCGCTAAAGTTTCTTGCCGCACCGGCCGCGGAAGGGGTAGCGGAAGAAGTCGCGGTGCCGCTGCCTCAGGTCTCGCGCATCGTGCAGGGAAAGTCGATGACGGTCATTGTGAAGGAGTCGGCTCCTTGCGGCGAGCGTGCGTCGGAACCAGCGTTTAAGCTCGACGGCAATACGCTGCGTCTTAGCTATGACTTGACAACCGCTGGGGTTGCCCCGGGGGCGCATGGGTGTGTGGCTACCTCTGTCTTTACGCTTCACAATCTGCCAGCACCGGCGGCGAACGAGCTCGAGATTGCCGAATTTGGCCCAATCTCCGAGGGGCACGCGCTTCCCGTAGTAAGCGCAGGACCAGTTGGTATGCGCTTTGTTGGCACTCCCGCGGTTGCTGGTATGGGTGAGACCAAGCGCGAGATCGTTCAATCGCGCCACGCCGATCGCATGACAGTCGTTGTTTACGAGCCAGCCGCTTGCGGTTCCCGACCGATCGAACCGGCAGCCTCGGTGAGCGACGGTGCCTTGAACTTGCGCTTCAAACTCACGGCTGGCGGTGCTGGTGGTGCAGCACCTTGCGTGGCGACGGCTGTTTTCGCACTTCGCAACCTGCCTCAGGGTGAACTTAAGATCGCCGTGGATGCGGGGAAGAAAGAAGCGGCTCCGGTGTTGGCAGCAGCGAATTCCGAATTAATGGGGTTGCGGTTTTTTGTCGGTGTACCCGCTACGGCCGCTACTGGTGAGTCCAAACGGGAGATCGTGCAATCGCACCGAGGTGACCGCATGACCGTAGTCGTCACGGACCCGGCCGCCTGCGGTTCGCGTCCTGTAGAACCCGCTGCTACGATTTCCGGTGGAACATTGCATCTGCAATATAGCTTGGCTGCCGCTGTTGAATCGGCGGAGGGACCCTGCACCGCTACTGCCGTGTTCGCGCTTCATCACGTGCCAGATCGCGACTTGAAACTTGCTGTCGATACGAATTACCTGAAGGTAATGCAGGCAACTGGTATGCCGGCTGGACCGCAGCCTGAGAAGGTCGTACATGTTCCAGCTGCAGGCAACTAAAGTGCGCTGAGCATTACTCATAATGAGTTGAACAGCGCGAAGGCCGGTCTCAGCTCTTAAGCTGAGGCCGGCTTTTCTTTTGCCCGAGGTCGCGCGGCTGCCAGTTGGCGACGTGCTGTAACTAATGCGTCTTCATTGCGAACTGCGTTGGAAATATTATCCGGGGCTATCCGTCCAATGCGCGAAACCCGATTTTTTCGCCGCTTCGCGCTGGCACGAGCAATGGGCCAAACAGACGTCTTTGCAGCCGACTAGGGCCGGAGCTGACGCTCTCGGTAGCCCATCTCGTCGATCACCAGCAGCTTGCGTACCAGATACACGCACATGCGCCGGTGCAGCCGGTTCTCGCGCGTGGCCCGCGCCAGGTCCCCCCACTAGGTCGTGCGCGGTCGATGAAGTAGGCACCGAAGCCGGCCTGGATGGCCGCTCCGTCAGGACTACGCTGAGGTGCGTCTTGCCCACCCCGGGCCATGGCCCTCGGGGGAACCAACATCACTTTGGTTGACCTGAGCAACAAGCCCCCGTTGTCGCGTTGAAGCACTCTAGCGGACGAACGCCTGAAGAGGACCTGATGCCTTGATTCCCGTGAGGACCTTTGTGCCGCTATCAACGTCAAGGACTACCAATTCTCGGTCCTGAACGATGAGGATCCGTTTGCCGTCGAGCCAGTCCACTAGCTCCCCGGGTAGGCCGATGACGACCTTTTTCGGTTCGGCGACGGCCAACACCTCAACCCGTGGCAGTTCGGTGAGCGCTTTCTTTATCCGCTGCAGCTCCTCGGGGTGTTCCTCGCCGGAATCCGACAACCGGATCTCCGCATTCGGCGGTGCCGTGGCGGCGAGCGTGTAGGCAACGCGCGAACCGTCGGGCGAAAGCCGGGCTCGCGAGGTGAAGAAGCTCACGTCGTAGTTGTCGTT
>Ga0187769_10002181_pt1 | contig 11392 bp, 11 predicted proteins | sample 0116_SJ02_MP02_1_FD_133140 | JGI IMG/M metagenome (GOLD analysis project Ga0187769, IMG submission 133140) | Tropical peat soil microbial communities from peatlands in Department of Meta, Colombia - 0116_SJ02_MP02_10_MG | ecosystem: Environmental > Terrestrial > Soil > Wetlands > Peat | place... | reverse complement strand
TGGTCGGCACCATGGCCGTGACCACGATCCTCGGCGCCTTCGTCGCCGCCACGCAGTGGAACTGGCCGAAGTGGCAGGTGGCGGCGCTGTTTGCGCTGTTCCTCGCCACCGACGGCGCCTTCGTCGCGGGCAACATGACCAAGGTGCCCGCCGGCGGCTGGATTCCGCTCACCCTCGGGGCCATTCTGTACCTGATCTTCATGACCTGGCGCTCCGGGCGGCTCGAGCTGCGCGCGGCGCTCGCCAAACTGGCGGTGCCGCGCAGCGAGCTGCCGAAGCTGGTTGCCGGCGTGCACCGCGTGCCCGGGACCGGCGTGTTTCTCGCCAGCAACGCGCATCTGGTGCCGTCGGCGCTGATCCGCAACATCGAGCACAACGGCGTCGTCCACCAGCGCGTCATCATCCTCAACATCGAGATCGCCGACACGCCGCGTCAGGACCCGGTGCGGCGTCTGCAGATCGAGGAAGTGGCGCCGGCGGTGTTCTTCATCACCGCGCGCTTCGGCTTCATGGAGACGCCGGACGTGGCCGAGGCGTTCAAAGCGTGCCGCGCCCGGGGGCTGCGGGTGTTTACCGAGGACAGCGCCTTCTTCGTCGGCCGGCACGTGGTGCGCGCGCGCCCGTCGCCCGGGTTGCGCGGATTGCAGCGCCGGCTGTTCGCGCGCATGCAGCAGTACAGCACGCAGGCCGCCGAGTTCTTCCGCATGCCGTTCCGTGACGTGGTGATTCTCAGCACCGCGGTCGAGATCTGACCGGCGTCGCCACTCGCCGACGGCTGGTAAAGCGGCTGCGGCGCTTGCAATAATGAGCGGCCATGACCACCGCCCGGCCGCTGGTCTCCCTCATCGTCGCCATGGCGCAGAATGGTGTGATCGGCCGCGGCAACGCGCTGCCCTGGCGGCTGCCCGAGGATCTCAAGCGCTTTCGCGCGTTCACCCTGGGCAAGCCCATCCTGATGGGCCGCAAGACCTTCGAATCACTCGGGCGCCCGCTGCCCGGCCGCGCCAATCTGGTGCTGACGCGTGATCGCGGGTGGTTCTCGCATGGAGTGATCGTGGTGCACTCGGTGGAAGAGGCGTTGGCGCAGGCGGGCGCGAGCGATGAGCTGGTGGCGATCGGTGGTGCGGAGATCTACCGCCTGGTGCTGCCGTTCGCGCGGCGCATCTACCTGACTCACGTGCACGCCGACGTGCCGGGGGATACGTTCTTTCCCGACTTCGATCCCACGCAGTGGGCCGACGTCGAGTGCAGCACGCATCCGGCGGACGACGAGCACGCCTACCCGGTCACGTTCGTGACGCTCGAGCGGCGTAACGCGCCGGAGTTACCGCGGCAGCACTGAGCGCTGCGGCGGCTGACCGACCTCGATTGCCGTCAGCGCAGCGGCGCGAGGCGCTCGGTCACCAGCCGCGACGCGAGCACCGGGTCGGGCTCGGCGTCTGCGCCCGCATCGAGCTCCCGCAGCAGCTCCTCCTGCACCGCGCCGCGGCGCAGCGCCTCCGCATAGGGAATCTCCGGATGGAACATGACCATCGCGTAGCGCGGAATGAAGCGGTCGGGGAAGCGCCGCTCGAGCGCCATGGCGATCGCCTGGCGACGCACGAAGCCGGCATCGAGCACCGTGGCACGCATCTCCGTGTAGTTCTCGAGCGCCATCTGCGCGATGGCCGCCGTGTTGGCGCGCCGCCGCCGCTCGAACTCGCCGAACAGCGAAGGCCAGTCGGCGTGCTCGCCGAGCAGCTCATCGAGCACCACGCAGTCCTCGAATGCCGCGTTCATGCCCTGCCCGTGGAAGGGCACGATGGCATGGGCGGCATCGCCGAGCAGCAGCACCTCACCGCCGACCTGCCAGGGCGCCGTGTGCACCGTCACGAGCTGCCCCTGGGGGTGTGCGGCAAACTGCTCGGGCAGCTCCGGCAGGAGTGGTAGTGCATCGGGAAACTCGCGCTCGAAGAACTCGGAGACGGCCTGCGGCGTGGCCAGCGCGGCGAAACTCTGCGGGCCGCTGCGGGCCAGGAACAACGTCGCGGTGAAACTGCCATCGGTATTCGGCAGCGCAATCAGCATGAAGCCGCCGCGCGGCCAGATGTGCAGCGCGTGGCGCTCGAGCGCGCCTGCGCTGGCTGCGGGTATGGTGAGCTCCTTGTAGTCGTGGTCGAGCCATTCCTCGCGCACTTCGAGCAGCCGCGCGGCCACGAGACTGGCGCGCACCGCTGAGCCCGCACCGTCGCTGGCGATGGTGGGCGCGAGCGCGACGTCGTACTCGGCAGCGCTCGACAGGTCGCGAAACCGCAGCCGCCCGGCGCGCAGCTGCGCACCGAGACACTGCTGGCCGAAGCGCACGCGCACGCCTTCGTGGCGGGCCGCCGCCTCGATCAGCTCGCGGTTGAGATCCGCCCGCCCGACCGACCAGATGACCTCGTGCTCGCGCTGACCGTAGGGCTGCAGCGCCGCCTGACCGGCGCGCTCGTGCACCATGCGCCCGCGCATCGGGATCAGCAGCGGTCGCACGCGCTCCATGACTCCGGCGCGCTCCAGCGCGCGCATGCCGCGCGCGGCCAGCGCCAGGTTGATGGAGCGGCCGCGCTCGGGCCGCACCTGGCGCGGATCCGCGCGGCGCTCGTAGAGCGTGACGCTGAGGCCGCGCCGCGCCGCCAGCAGCGCCAGCAGCGCCCCGGCGAGGCCTGCGCCGACGATGTTGACGGCGCGCCCGGCGAATGCGCTCACGGGTTCTCCCGCAGCGCCTCGGCGAGCGCACGCGCGAAGCGCCAGGCGTCCTCGAAGCGGTTGTAGAGCGGCACCGGCGCCACGCGGATGATATCCGGCGAGCGCCAGTCGCACACCATGCCGCGGGCGCCGAGCGCATCGAACACGCGCTTGCCGCGGGCAGCGCCGGCGGCGATGCGGATGGAGAGCTGGCAGCCGCGCCGCGCGCTCTCGGCCGGCGTGAGCATGTGCACGGCCGGCGCCAGCGGGCCGACCAGGCTGCCAAGAAAGTCGGTGAGCGCCACCGACTTCTCGCGCAGTGGCCCGATCCCGGCGGCGGTGAATATCGCCAGCGAGGCGATGAGCGGCGCGGCTGCGAGGATCGGCGGGTTGCTGATCTGCCAGGCGGCCACGCCGCGCGCCGCTTGAAACCCAGGCTCCATCGCAAAACGCGACGACTCCTCGTGACCCCACCAGCCCGCCAGCCGCACGCCCGGCAACGCGCCGCCGTGGCGCGTGCGCGGCTGCGCCTCGGCGTGACGCTGATGCACGAAGCAGCCGCCGATCGCACCCGGCCCGCCGTTCAGGTACTTGTAGCTGCACCAGACCGCGAAGTCCACCTCCGCGGCGTGCAGCGCCAGCGGCACGTTGCCGACCGAATGCGCCAGGTCGAATCCCGCGATGCAGCCGTGGGCGTGCGCGGCGCGGGCGATGCGCGCGACATCGAAGGCCTGGCCGGTACGAAACTGCACGCCCGGCCACAACACCAGCGCAATCTGCCCGCCGTGCTCGGCCAGGCACTCTTCGATCGCCTGCTCCGTTACGGTGTCCTCTCCGGCACGGGGCGCCAGCTCGATGAGCGCGCTCTCGGGGTCGAGCCCGTGCCAGGCGATCTGCGAGGCGAGCGCATGGCGGTCGGAGGAGAACGCCCCGGCTTCGATCAGGATGCGACTGCGCCGGCTGGAGGGTCGGTAGAAGCTCGCCAGCATCAGGTGCAGATTGACCGTGAGCGAATTCATCGCCACCACTTCGCTCTTCTCGGCCCCGGTGAGCGCCGCGAGCCCCGCGCTCAGGTTCTCGTGATACGGCACCCACGGGCGGCGCGCCTGCTCGTGCCCCCGCACGCCGAGGCGTGCCCAGTCGTCGAGCTCCGCGTTGACGATCTCGCGAGCGGCGAGCGGCTGCAGTCCGAGCGAATGGCCGCACAGGTACACCAGCGGTTCGCCGCGCTCATCGCGCGGCAGCGCGAACTGCCCACGGTAGTCGCGCAGCGGATCAGCCGCATCGCGCGCCCGCGCGGCGGCGAGCGCCGCTTGCGCGCTCACGCCGCGGGCTCCGTCAGCCGATAGAGCAGCGGGCGGCAGGGCAAGGCATCCCCGCTCAGTGCCGGCACCCGCAGCTCGATCAGGTAGATCCCGTCGGGGACGTCATCGGGCACGAAGGCGAGCTCGGTGATGGTGGCCGCGGCGCGCACCGCCGCAGCAAGCTCCACCGACCCACGCGGCAGGCCGAAGAAGATGCGGTGCGTCGTGAGCCGCCCCTCGTCGTGCGCGCGATCGATCGAGGGCAGGTCGATGATGAGGTGCACGATGCCGCGGCTCACCAGCAGCTGTGCCGCCTGCTGCGACAGGTAGGGCGGCGTCTGCCCGGTGTAATCGCGGGTGCGCTTGTCGGGAGTGTTGGGAAGGGTGCGGATGATGAGCGCCCGCGGCGCGACCGGCGTGCCCGCGGGCCAGCTGCGCTCGAGCGCCCGCCGCGTGATGAGGCGGTCCCCGGCCTGCGGCGTCGGTTCGGTGCTCTCGTCGGCGGCGCTTTCGGGCGCCACCGACAGCAGCAGCGCCGGTAGCGGACCGGCCGGTGTCACCCGCCAGGCGTCGAGCCGCTCGCGCGTCAGATGCCCGACACACTCGGTGTGCGTGCCGTTGCAGTGGGGGATCAGCGTGATCACCTCGCAGTTGCAGCTCGCGCCGCGTGCGACCGCGCCCTTGAAGCCGAATCCCGGGGTCTCGAATGGCCGCGAGCTGGCACGCGGGGCGCCGAAATAGCGCGGCTGCGCGCCGGCGAAGTCCAGCTCCACGGCCAGATCGATCGGCTGCGACAGGTCGACGCCGTATTCCCGCCCGGCGATGCTGATGCGCGCCTGCACCCTAGGAGCGCTCCAGCACGGCCCCGCAGCGTGTGCAGGTGCGCGTCACGGGGCTGGCGAAGAACCGGTCGAACACCGGCGGCAACTGCTTTTCGATGTCGGTCAGCTCGAAGTACTCCTCGTACAGCAGCTGACCGCAGCGCTCGCAATACCACTGGAAGCCGTCGAGCTCTCCCGGGCGGCGGGTGCGTTCGATCACCAGGCCGACGGTGTGGGCCGGGCGTTGCGGCGAATGCGGCATCAGCGGCGGCAGCAGCAGCACCTCGCCGGCGCGGATCGGCACGTCCACGACGCGGCCGTCCTGCATGGTCCTGAGCACCATGTCGCCTTCGAGCTGGTAGAAGAATTCCTCACCCGGGTCGACGTGGAAATCCTTGCGGGCGTTGGGGCCACCCACGACCATGATGATGAAGTCGCCGTCGCGAAACACGCGCTTGTTGCCGACCGGCGGCCGCAGCTGCGCGCGGTTCGCATCGATCCATTGCCGGAAATTGAACGCCTGCAGGGATTGCATGTGCCCTCCGTGCCTGTATGTTACGCGCTGCGGCGCTGCAACGAGGAGCCTGCGATGCTGCTGAGGTCCGGAAGGCAAGCTACGGTGCGCATGGCGGTGTGCACGCTGGCGTTATCGGCGGTGGCCTGCAGCCACCTGCACTGGCCCTGGCACCACCAGCCGCCGCCCCCACCCACGCCGGTGCACGAGCTCGACGTCTCCAGTGCCGGCGCCACCGTCACTTACCCGCAGTACTGGAAGCGCAACACGCTGGTGGTGGATCTGTCGGCCGCCGGCGGCTCGGGCAGCATCACGCTCAAGCCCGCGCAGGGCACTACCTGGCCGGTGCGGCTGGCGCTGCGGGTGACGCCCGGGGCGGTCGGAGTGCTCGACGTGCGCGCCGCGCAGCGCACCCGGCTGCCGATCACGCCCGGAGGCGGCAAGCCCGTCGACCTCGAGCTCGCACCGGGTATCTACACGCCGAAGACGCCGGAGATGACGGTGAGCTGGGAGCCGCTCGCTGCGGCGGTGCAGTAGCGCGCGGAAGGCGGGCCTTGCGGGAGCACGGCGCGCTGAGCTCACCTACCACACCCGGCAGGGATTCTTCTTCACCAGCGCTGCGGTCGTCGGGCACGCGAACGCCTGGGCGAATTCCGGCATGTTGGTCACCAGTCCGTTGACGCGGTAGCGGCCCGGGGAATGCGGATCGGTCTTGGCGGCCAGCCGCTCGTTCTCCGGGCGGTTGTTCTCGCAGGCCCACTGCGCGTAGCCGACGAAGAAGCGCTGCTCGGGCGTCAGACCGTCGCGATCGGCCAGCGTCTGGCCGGCCGTCTGCGCCCGCCAGGCCATGTGCGCGAGGATCAACCCGCCGAGGTCGGCCACGTCCTCGCCGAGAGTCAGGCGGCTGTTGAGGTGGATGTCGTCGACGACGACGTACCTGGCGTACTGATCGACGATGCACTGGGCGCGCTCGCTGAACTGCCGGGCGTCGGCGTCGGTCCACCAGTCCTTGAGGTTGCCGGCGGCGTCGAACTTGCGCCCCTCGTCGTCGAAGCCGTGCGTGAGCTCGTGGCCGATGGTCCCCCCGGTGTCGCCGTAGTTGGGGGCGTCGTCGAGCCGTGGATCGTACAGCGGCGGTTGCAGCACCCCGGCGGGGAAATTGATGTCGTTCATCTGCGGGTCGAAATAGGCATTCACCGTCTGTGGAGTCATGCCCCATTCGCTGCGATCGAGCGGTTTGCCGATCTTCGCCAGCTGGCGGCGTGACTCGAACTCGATGGCATTGCGCACGTTGCCGTAGTAATCGCCGCCGTCGATGACGACGGTGCTGTAGTCGCGCCAGTGGTCGGGGTAGCCGATCTTGTTCACTATCGCATCGAGCTTGGCGAGCGCCTGACGCCGGGTCGGCTCACTCATCCAGGCGAGCCCCTCGATGTCCTGACGCATGGCCTGCTCGATCTGGCGCGTCATGGTGAGGGTCGCCTCCTTGAGCTGCGGACCGAAGGTGCGCGCGACGAATTCCTGGCCGAGCGCCTCGCCGAGCAGCGCATCGACCTGCGCGACGCAGCGCTTCCAGCGTGGCTTCTGGGCCGGCACGCCGCGCAGTGTGTGGTCGAAGAACGCGAAGCGCTCGTCCTCGAACGCGCTCGTGAGGTAGCGTGCGGCCGCGTGCGCGGCGTGCCATCTGAGGTAGGTCCTGAGGTCCGCGAGCGGGGTGGTGGCGAGCAATTGGTCCAGTGCCCGGTAGAACTTCGGTTCGGTCACGTTGAAGGTGTCGGTACCCGCAAGGTCCACCGCCTGCAGATAGGCGCTCCAGTCGAAATGCGGTGTCAGCCGCTCGAGTGCCGCCCGGTCCATCTTGTGGAACAGGTTGTAGGGATCGCGCTTCTGCACCTGGGTGAGCGAGGCGCGCGCCAGGCGGGTTTCGAGCTGCAGCACCGTGGCGGCGTGCTGTCGGGCGGCGGTCGGCGCGTCGCCCAGCAGCACGAAGGTGCGGGCCACGTGCTCGCGATACTGACGACGCAGCGTGACCGCCCGCCGGTCCTTGTCGGTGTAGTAATCACGGTCCGGCAGCCCTAAGCCTCCGGCGGTCGCAAACGCGATGACCTGCTGCGAATCGGCATAGTCCTGGTTGGAGGTGAAACCGAACAGAAAGGCGCCGTCGGTCTCCAGGTGCAGCCGGGCTACGAGGGGTGGCAGTTCCGCAGTGCCGTGGAGCTGCTCGATGCGCGCGAGCGTCGCCGCAATGGGCGTCGTGCCGCGACGCTCGATGCTCGCGGTATCCATGCAGGAGGCGAAGTAGTCGCCGATCTTCTGCTGATCGGCGGAGCGGCCGCTGCCGGCGTGGGCCAGGCTGTCGAGTATCCCCCACAGGAACTGCTGGTTGTCCTGATACAGCTTGCCGTAAACACTCCAGCGCGCCTGATCGGCCGGGATCGGGTTGCGCGCCATCCAGCCGCCGCAGGCGAACTGGTAGAAGTCGGTGCAGGCGTCCGCCGATCGGTCCAGCGCGGCGACATCGAGACTCGGGATGTAGGGCAGCTGCTGCAGCGGCGCCGGCGCTTGCGGGCCGTCAGGGCTCTGTGCGGGCGCGGCCCCGGCCCACACGCCAAGCAGACACAACGCGGTGAAGGTGTGGTAGCGCATCGCAGTCTCCGCACGCGGGCCTGCAGCATACCTCCGGCATGCCGCTGCCGGCAGCCGCTCTCCCGCTCAGTCCGTTCCGATCTGCTGATATGAGGCGCAGGGAACGCTGAGCGGCGGCCGCTCCGTATCCAGGTCCAGCGCCGTGAGCGCACCGCCCCACACGCAGCCGGTGTCGAGGCCGACGACGCCGGCGCGCTGCACCAGTCCCAGCGCGGACCAGTGGCCGAAGATGACGCGCACGTCGCGTGTGCGGCGGCGCGCGTGCTCGAACCAGGGACGCAGCGGCGAAGGCCCGCGCGGCGGCCGGCCCTTCTGGCTGGTGTCGATGCGCCCATCGGCGGTGCACAGACGCAGCCGCGTCAGCACGTTGATGACGAAGCGCAGCCGGTCCATGCCGGCGAGCCGCTCGTCCCAGCGGTCGGGGTGGTTGCCGTACATGTGCGCAAACAGCCCGCGCGGATCGCGGCGCAGCGCCGCGCCGACTTCTGCCGCCAGAGTCAGGGTGAGCGCCACGGTCCATTGCGGCACCAGCCCCGCGTGCACCAGCAGATCGCCGCCTTCGGCGTGCGCCAGAGGTCGGGTGATGAGCCACTCGAGCAGCGGCTCGCGGTCGCGCGCCGCCAATACCTCATCGAGGGTGTCGGAGCTGCGCGGGCGATGGCCGCCCAGGGCCAGCGCGAGCAGGTGCAGATCGTGGTTACCGAGCACCACGATGGCGTTGTCGGCGAGCGAGCGCACCAGGCGCAGCGTCGCCAGCGAGCCCGGGCCCCGATTGACGAGATCGCCGACGAACCACAGCCGGTCGCGATCGGCGGAAAACTTCAGGCGGCCGAGGAGGGTGCGCAGCTCCTGGTCACAGCCTTGTACGTCGCCAATGGCATAGCGCGTCACTGCAGAATGCCGGGCATCGCCAGCCGGAAAGGCTCGATGGGCGCATCGAACTGCGCGCCATCGTCGCCGAGCATCTGGTAGCTGCCCTGCATGGAGCCGACCGGCGTCTCGATCACCGCGCCGCTCGAGTAGCGAAACCCCTGTCCCGGCCTGAGGTAGGGTTGCTCACCGACGACGCCGTCGCCGCGCACTTCCTCGACCTTGCCGTTGGCGTCGGTGATCACCCAATGACGCGTCAGCAGCCGTGCCGGAACCAGGCCTTCGTTGCGGATGGTGATGGTGTAGGAGAACACGTAGCGCTTCTCGCGCGGATCGGACTGCTCGTCGAGGTAGCTGGTCTCGACGTCGACGCGGATTCTGTGCTCGGGGGAAGTCATGCGCCTGATACTCCTCAATGAGCGCGCTTCAGCCCCGGCCGGCGCGCATCGCCAGCACGTCGCAGGGCGCGGCATGCAGTATCGTATCCTCGGTCAGGTTGACCAGTATCGACAGACCGTGGCGCTCGCGGCTGCCGAGCACGATCAGGTCTGCCTGCCGCTCGCGCGCCACGCGCACGATCTCGGCTTTGACGTTGCCGCTCTCCACCCGGCAGGCGGCGCCGGCGAGGCCGAGGTCCGCCGCCAGCGCCGCCAGGCGCCGGCGCCCGCTCTCGAGCAGTTCCTCCTCGATCTGCACCGAGGGCATCAGCGTCTCCCCCATGGGCTCGACCGGCACGAACTCCACCACGTGCAGCAACTCGACCTCGGCGCCGAGCGCCGCTGCGAGCGCCTGCGTCCTGCGCCCGATCGCGACACTGTCGTCGGTCAGGTCAACGACCAGCAGGACGCGACGGTAAATCCCCATGGCGAGCTCCCGGGCACTACGCCGTTGCCGACAGACTAACGGTCGGCACGGCTACGGTCGAGAGCCTGTGCCAGGGTGTTGAAGGCCTGCGCGGACAGCGTCTGCGGGCGGGCGCCGGGATCGATGGCGCAGGCGCTGATCTGCTCGCGGCTGAGCAGCTGACTTAATGCATTGCGCAGCGTCTTGCGGCGCTGCGCAAAGGCGGCCGCCACCACGGCGCTGAAATGCGGGCTCACCGGAAACAGCGGTGCCGAGCGCACGGTGAGCCGCACCACTGCGGACCACACCCGCGGGGGTGGCTGGAACGCCCCCGGCCCGACGTCGAACAGCCATTGGACCTGTGTGTGCGGCACCAGCATGACAGTCAGGCGACCGTAGTCGGCCTCGCCCGGGCATGCGGTGAGGCGCGCCACCACCTCCTTCTGCAGCATGACCGTGAGGTCGACGATCGCTGCGGCGTGCGCCAGCAGCCGAAAGAGCAGGGGCGTCGAGATGTTGTAGGGGAGGTTGCCGACGATGCGCAGCCGCCCGCCTCGCGCCTCGGCCAGTGCGCCGTAATCGAACTCGAGCGCATCGCCTTCGTGCAACACCCAGTGCGGCGCCGGCGGAAAGCGCGCCCGCAGCCGCGCGGTGAGATCGCGATCGATCTCGATGGCATCGAGCGTGCAGCCGCGGCCGGCGAGCAGCTCACCGGTGAGCGCGCCGCGCCCGGGCCCGATCTCCACCAGATGCTCGCCCGCGCGCGGCGCGATCGCACCCACGATGCGGGCGATGACTGCCGGATCGTGCAGGAAATGCTGGCCGAAGCGCCTGCGGCGCGGCGGGCGGGAGGCGGCGGCGGCCGGCATCAGCGCCGCTGCGCGGCGAGTGAGGTCGCGAGCTGCACCGCGGCGGCGAGGCTGCCGCAGTCCGCGCGTCCGGTGCCCGCCAGCTCGAACGCCGTGCCATGGTCCGGCGCGGTGCGCACCACCGGCAGGCCGAGCGTCACGTTGACGGCGCGCTCGAAGCCGGCGTGCTTGACCACCGGCAGACCCTGGTCGTGATACATGGCGAGCACCGCGTCAAAGCGCGCCAGCACCCGCGGCACGAACACCGTATCAGCCGGCAGCGGCCCGGTGGCATCGATTCCGGCGGCGCGCAGCCGTGCGACCGCCGGCGCAATCACGCGCACCTCCTCCTCTCCGAGGTAGCCGCCTTCGCCGGCATGCGGGTTCAATCCGCACACGGCGATGCGCGGGGCGGCAACGCCGAAGCGCCCGGCCAGCTCGCGGGCGAGGATCGTGCCCACATCGCACAGCAAGTCGATCGTCAGGAGTGCGCTCACGGCCTGCAGCGGCACATGAGTCGTGGCCAGTGCCACGCGCAGCTCGCCGGTGGTCAGCATCATCACCGCGCGCGTGCTATGGGTGCGCTGCGCCAGATATTCGGTGTGGCCGGTGAAGGCGATGCCGGCGTCGTTGATCAGGGCCTTGTGCACCGGCGCGGTGACCAGCGCGTCGAATTCGCCAGCGAGCGTGCCGTCGACGGCGCGATCGAGCAGGGCCAGCACGTAAGGCGCGTTGGCCGGGTCGCGCCGTCCCGCCACGCTCGGGACGGCAAGCGGATGATGCGCCACGCACAGCGTGCCGGGCACATGCGGGGCCGCCGCGGCGCCGTGCGCACCCTGG
>Ga0187769_10002180_pt1 | contig 11398 bp, 8 predicted proteins | sample 0116_SJ02_MP02_1_FD_133140 | JGI IMG/M metagenome (GOLD analysis project Ga0187769, IMG submission 133140) | Tropical peat soil microbial communities from peatlands in Department of Meta, Colombia - 0116_SJ02_MP02_10_MG | ecosystem: Environmental > Terrestrial > Soil > Wetlands > Peat | place... | reverse complement strand
TTCCTTTATCCGATTGCCCTCCACCAGAATCGCCTGGTTTTTGTTGAAGCGTCCGTTGCGTGCATCGAAGAGACTTCCAGCCTTGATGAGCACAAGCGGCTTCACCGAGTTTTGACCTATGGAATTAACACTCGAACAAAGCAGGACAGCGGCAAGAATCTTCTGGATCACGTTAATCCCCGAGAATTTACTTTTGGATTCACGAAACGGGCAAATTGTACACCGGGGGAGGCGCAGCATCGTTGTCGGCGGGTTGTGAACGTGTGATACGGGCGAAGTTGCCAAAACGGCTCTTGCCTCAGAAACGAGCTTCGAATCCTCGAAGCCGACTTCTGGCCCGTCCTGGTTGGCCCTGGTCCGATTCCGTATTGCTGGTCATCGATAGCTGTTATAGATCGATTCTCGGAAGTTGGCTTCCCGTTAGCTGGCTCCATGAAGCGGCGCTGAGGGCATACTCTAAACTAAGCTCTTGCTTTCAACTTCTCGTCGAGTGCAGTACGCAGCCGAGTCAACCACCATGATGTCTGGAGCAGATTAAATAAAATCAACAACCAACTGAGGGGAACCAAGACAAGGAGGGTCTGAAATGTAATTCCAGCGTACGCGTTGGGAAGACTGGCGTAGTATCCAGAAAGAACATAAAAAGCAAAAGCTAGAAACAACCTCGGGTCGAGGTCTTGAGGAAGCTCAGCCAATAAGATCCTTCCTGACTTCAAGTATTTCCGCAAATAGCAGGCGCGCTCCGTTATCGTGAAGTACTTTGGGTCACCCTTTGTGATCAACTTTGCCTCATCTTCCAATCGTTTTGCCAAGCTCTCAGCCAGTTTTTTCCATTTTTCGTTTGCTTCAAAGTCTTGATGCGCCAGAGCTATCGAGTCCGCCAAAATCTCATTCTCCGTCGAGTTCCATTCGGCTATGAATTTGGCTCCTCTCCGGCGAAACCAGGAAGCCGCGATCAGCAACCCCAAAGACAACCATCGATGCCAACCATGCGTTGCCGAAAAACATAGCGCGGACAGGGCGCAGAAGAGTAGGAAGCCGAACGGAGCAAGTGTTTTCCATCTGAGTCCCCGCGTTATCATCATTGTGCCCTCAGTGGTTCCGTGCGCCAATTCGTGGTAGAGCTGGAGCAGCTGACCGTGGGTCAAGTCCTCGAATCTTACCCTCACAAATATTAGGCTTGGATAGTTTTCGACCGGGAACGACACAGCCGCGTTTGTCGATTTCTCTTGATCGGAAGGCTGAAATCGAAACACACGAACTGGCCTGTCATCGGGAAGTCTAATAAGGCGAGATAATCCCTGCTTGATTTGATATGTGAAAAATCCCTCCACTAGGTTAGAAGGAACTTGTAGTTCCTCGAAAGAATAGGGAGACCCAGGAGCCAACAGATCGCTCAGAAGATCGTTGACCTGCTTCCTCGTGTGAAGATACCGACAGCGGATCTCTAGCCAAAAGTTTAGTGAAAGCCCGAGAAATAAGCAGGCCAACCAAGGATGAAAACTGAAGTAGTACATGATGAAGCCGAGGGGCGCTTCTAGAAGTATCAGAATTGCGTATCTTTCGACGAGAAACAGAACGACGCAAACTCCAAATGTCCACCGAATTGACTCGTGCGCAGCGATTACGCCGCAGAGAAAAGCGGGAAAGGCCAAGGCGATCGTTGGCATCCAGAAGAAAACATCGGTGGCGTATAGGCGCTCTAGCGTTAGCCTGACGCCTACCGGAAGTTTCGCCCACTCCTCCCTCTTCACTGGAGTCCCAGATTCTCGACGACTTCGTGAAGCTGATCTGAGACGACCTTTGGAGTATTGCTATCCATGCGTTTGGCGACTGCCGCAACGACAGCTTTTGCCTTTTCTGCTCCGTGAAGTCCCGAGACCTCTTTGCTGATTTGAATCGCAAGGTGCGCCAATTTCATCGTCCAGTACAGGATCATAAGCGACGCGAGCACGGCATCCTTGGACTCTCCAATTGGTTCAACAATGTTTTTTGATAAGGGTTTATCTTGTTCGACGGCACGCGAAATTACAATCCAGTCGTACTCGGAGCACATTTCCGCGTGATGCGGCCATAGTTTCGTTGCCACTTTGCGTTCCAAATTCGTCGAGTCGGAAGAAGAGTCATCCATTGTTTTCACCTCATTCTCGATAAATGTATTGAACTATATCACTGCATGGATATGGTTTTTGACTCGTCAAATCTCGTTCACATTGTCTTATCGATACGAAAGAGTGGGCTAGAGGTCCTTCCGGGTGTATTGTCGGCGATTCGAAGTTTTCCAGAAACGCTCTTGGAGGAAGCCGCGCGGGAGAAATCCGGAGGCTAGGTCGAAACTATTTCTTTTCGACTCGGGGCAACTGTGGGGACTTTTGTGGGGACCCCACGTTCAGATCAGTTAATCTCGCCACATCTAAAATCACGCCGATACAACAGCTAAGCTTCCGGAGCAAAAAGGGTTGCAGAGTTTTCTGTCATCCGTTCAACAACTTAGTTAAATGCTCCGAAAAGTTTTCCTAAACCGTTGGTCGGCGGTTCGACTCCGCCCGGGGCCTCCACTTCATCTCTAAGCAAACGCGCTAGTTAACAGCAGGGGATGCCGTGGCGTTCAGGGCCTTCGTTGCAAGGTACCACAATGGCCCCAAAGGTACCTCAGCGTCCCATGCCGCAACTGGAGGGCGTTCGAGCTCTGTCCTTGGCCCGTCACGTAGAGGGCATATCAAAGCTGTCGCCCGCGGAAGGCCGTGCAGCAGCCTTCGAACACTTTCCCTCGTTTGAGGAGTACCCGCACCTCTTTGATCTTTTTGAAGTGCTCTCTGCCGAGCGCATTCACTCTTTTGAATAGTCCCGCGACATGATGGTGACCTGGGGCTGTATTGGCTTCCTAACCAATAAAGCGATGGCTGCGCCAGCCCGCGAGGTCCTGCTGCAAACCCAAAAAGAAGAGAAGGTCAAAGCAGCTCGTCAAGTATGCCCGCGCGGTCTCTACGATCGTCAGCCGCAATGGCTGAAAGACGCTTTTCCGCTGGCAAAACACCAGTCCGATACCCGGCTCAACTTCGCCCATGGTGGAGCTGTGATCGGTATCCCCGGCGGCGCCGGCCAGATCCGCTCCTACCACCCTTGGGGCTACCTGAACGATGAGAGCCCGTTCCAGCCGGATGCTGGCGAATGCTACAACGAGGCCCTTTCTGTCGTTGCGCTGGCTCCATCATCTCCAACTCTTCCGCAGGGCCGGGCTGGTACGCCGATGTCTGTCATGACGTGATCCGCTAAGAACACCGCTTTGATCCTTGATTTTGGCTACGCCAGATCGCTAAGCGGTGCTCGGAAATTGTGGCAGTCGGTGTCAACGCCGAACCACAATCTGATAAGGATCAACTGTTTCACGGAGCTGCGGATCCTGAACTGTTTAGGAAGGGCAATGAATAGCGGGCGGCTGCAATGCCTCACCAATGTGGTAACATTCCGCCGCTCGTCCCCAAATGGTCTGACTGACACTCTCCCCGGGCAGTCAGAAGCCAAATGGCGGCACGATCGTACAGATGCCGCGATATGCGCCGGTGGGATGCCATTATCGTTGCGGTTTACCTGCTGCGCCTTGTGTTTATCGGATTTAGACTCAGAGAGAAACAGTCGAATTTACGTGAGTATTTCGTCGCCAGCTCATCCATGGGATGGCTAATTGTTGGCATTTCAATAATCGGCAGCAGCACGAGCACCATCAGTTACTTATCATTTCCGAGTGAAGTTATCGCACACGGACCAGCGCTGCTTCTGGCAAATTTGGCCTTTCCTGTTTCCTATTTGGTGGTCGCATATATCTTTCTTCCAGCCTACCTCAAGCACAATGTGACGACAATTTTCGAATACTTGGAAGTCCGCTTTGGCGTAAGTGTGCGAATGTTGGGTGTAATGATGTTTTTTGTCCATCGCATCATCAAACTTGCATTCGTTGTGTACACAGGAGCCATCGCAATCCGAACCGTGGCTGACTTCCCAATGCCAGCCATCATTTTGATTCTGGGCGCTGTAGCGATTGCATACACAACGCTTGGAGGTGTGCGCGCCGATATTATTGCTGATACGTGGGAGACGACCGTACTCTTTTTAGGGGGGATTGCTGCCATCGCGGTAGCGACATACGGTGCACAGGGCATTGCAAACGTCTTGAAGGTGGTTGAGAGCGAGGGACACGTTAATCTTCCAATCATCTCTTACGATACAACTTCCGTCATAGGCGTACTGATATGGGCATTTCTTCTGGATTTGGTCGTTTTTGGAAGTGACCAGGCGATTCTTCAACGAGCATTTTGCACCAAGAGCCTTGCGGACGCGAGAAAGAGCATGCTGCTCAATTTCGTTGGAAGCTTTGTTTTCGAAGCTATGCTTTGTCTGATCGGGTTTGCCTTATTCGCTTACTTCAGAGTCCACGCAGGGAGTTTCCCGGGCGGATTAAGACAAAACTCGGACCAGGTTTTTCCTTATTTCATTTCCCATTACATGCCGTTGGGGCTTTCTGGCCTCATAATCGCCAGCCTCCTGGCTGCGTCGATGGCGAGCTTGGACTCCGGAATCAATTCATCAGTTGCTGTGTTCCAAATTGACGTGCTGGGGCGCTTTTCCCGGTTTCAACGGTATCAGGATTCAGTGTGGCTGGCGAGGACGCTCTCACTGATCGTTGGCGTATTGATGACCGGAGCCGGGTGCCTCCTGCCGCTCATGCACAGCAACTTGCTGCAGACAACCGGAAGCATCGGCGGCTGGTTGGAAGGTCCGCTCATGGCGATTTTCATTCTTGGCATGGTCAGCAAGCGGCTCCGCGGACCTGCGATGATTGTCGGCGTGGCTTGGGGCGTTGTCGCTGGTGCACTATTCTCCCTGAGTGGAAGGTTGTTCGGCTTACGCACTCCCTCGTTTACTTGGATTGAGCCGGTCAGTGTTTCTGTCGTTTTTGTAGTGACCCTGTTGCTGAATCGATTGCTGGCCAGATACCCGTCCGGCCCCTGAGCGATCCAATCGGCGAGCGATCTCCGGGCAGATTGACATCCCCAGGAAGGAGTCGCAATATTGGCACAGAACAGTGTTCCGCTGGAAGAGCCGATTCGGATTTTTCTATCTTAACTTACACCAATCTTACGCTCCAGCGTGATTCCGCATCTTGACGGGGCTCCTAATTGATGATGGCAAATCTGATGCGTGACTTGCAGGATGCAATTCGCCAAATACGACGAGCCCCTCGGTTTTGTGTCGTGGTCATCGTCATATTATCTCTGGGAATTGCTGCCAGCACCCTCGTCTTCAGCGTTATCAACACGGTTTTATTGCGTCCGCTGCCGTTTCCCGAATCTCACCGTCTCGTTTCAATTTCGGAATTGGACTTACGACAAGGACGGCGTGTGACTCAGGCGTCCTTCCCTGATTTCTCTGATTGGCGAGCAGAGGCAAGAAGCTTCGAAGCCATTGCAGCATCTCGGGATGATACATTTACTTTGCAAACTCCTCAGACTTCCGTCCATGTTATTGGACAAACGGTGTCCGCAGCCTTTTTCAGCGTACTCGGCACACATCCGCTGCTCGGTCGTGACTTCATTCCAGAGGATGAACTCCCCGGTTACGATACTGTAGTGCTCAGTCATCATATGTGGCAGACATATTACGGCTCGGATCGCACGATTATCGGGCGTCCCATTCGTTTAAGCGATCGAATGTTCACAGTCATCGGTGTTATCGGTCCCAACTTCGAATTTCCTGTGGGTTCGGGAGCTCAGGTTTGGGTAAGCATGGGGCACGATGCCGAGGGGAAGGATCCAGTTCCAAGTCATCGCGGGGCACGGTACCTTGATGTGACGGCACGTCTCAAAAAAGGCGTGACGCTGGATCAGGCACGGCAGGAAATGAATCGCATTTCCGTCAACCTTGCCCGCCAATATCCCGCCAGCAACCGCTACCGCACGGAGAGCCAATTGGAATTAACCACAGAGCACTTAACCAGAAAGTCGCAACCGGCATTGCTGATTTTGTTTGGCGCGGTGGGTTGCCTTTTATTAATTGCATGTGCAAACGTGGCTACGTTGTTGCTCCAACGAGGCAATGCACGGCGAGCGGAAATCGCAATCCGGCTTTCACTTGGTGCCAAGCCGTCGCAAATCATCCGCCAACTTCTCACTGAAAGCATTCTGCTTTGGATCATCGCCGCCATTGTGGCTTTTAGCGTTGCTCTCGGGTGCAAGAGGTTCTTAGTGCAGCTCGGTACCGGCTTCATTCCTCGTCTCGGCGAGCTCACTATCGGTGGTTCTGTGCTGGCTTTTTCCCTCGGAGTCGCATTGGTCACAGGTTTGCTGTTCGGGCTTGTACCGGCGCTGGGGCTTTCTTCTGTCGATATTCGTCCCGTCGCTTATGAGTATTCTCGGCTTACAGCCGGCTTCCGCCAGAGCACGCTTCAAATCCTGCTGCTCACGATTCAAATTGCGATTTCCGTCACGTTGCTGATTGCTGCTGGCATCTTGACTCTCACCTACTTTGGCCTTCATCGAACTGACCCTGGGTTTGAAGCAGCTCACCTTTTTACATTTGAAATTGATTTGCCTGAATCCAGATATGACCCTGCGAAACAGATCCATTTTTACGAACAGCTTTTGCCGAAATTAGAAGCCATTCCAGGCGTTCAACAAGTAAGCGACGTAATGCCGCTGCCACTCTCCGGCGATGGTTTCTATGTCACTTTTGCCATTGAAGGCCGCCATGAGGCGCCATCGGATCAAGATCGGGCATACATCTCCTTGGTTGGTCCTCATTATTTCCGCATAATGCGAACTCCGGTGTTGCGCGGACGCGAATTCAGTGATCGTGATCGCAGTGATTCAGAGCCGGTTGCCGTGGTGAATTCTGCTTTTGCGCATCAATTTTTTCCCGAGGTGGATCCTATGGGGAAACGTATTCGCGTTGGAGGCGGAGGCGGTGGAAGAGAGGTGTACCGAACCATCGTTGGCATCGTCGCCGATACCAAAGTGACGAGCCTAGCCGATCTTTCACCACCGCAGTTTTATGTTCCATACGAGCAGTTGCCGGTGTCGCCCATCCGTGTGTTGATACGCACTAATCAGACGGCATCAACCCTGTTATCCTGGGTGCGCAAAGGGGTTCATAGTTTGGATCCAGAGCTCGCAACTTATGCGGAGCTGCCTATGCAGTACTTTATCGACCGCTCAGTGTCAGCCCAAAGGCTGACGATGATCCTACTGCTGTTCTTTTCTGCTACCGCATTATTGTTAAGCGAAGTCGGCCTGTACAGCGGTGTCGCATACGCAGTTGCAAAGCGCAGTAGGGAAATTAGTATCCGAATCGCACTGGGTGCCACGCGTGAAAATATCATTGAGGTGATGATGAAGAATACGATCTGGGCACTGGCGGCCGGCTTGTTGATAGGTTGCGGCTCAGCATTGGTTGTAACGCGTTTATTGCGAGCGGTTGTCAGCGGAGTTCACACATCCAATCCTCTTATCGTTACATGCGTGTCGGTCGTAACTGCAGTTGGTCTCCTGGCCACCTACATTCCTGCTCGTCGATCCACATCGATTGACCCTGCAGTCGCTTTGCGGTCGGAATGATGTGCTGCCAACGCGAGCTTGAGAACCGCTTTCCAATGGGCATTTCCATGGGCAAGTCGGGATGGCGAAACACAATTCATTTCCGCCGATTTTGGTCGGCTTTGTCGCTGATCATAGTAATTGCTCCCGGGTTGATCAGGGCCCAGCGACAACCCGTGTGGAAGGATCAATCGCCGCACATATCGCGATTTGTCCGCGTCAATGGCATTCGGCTCAATTTTCTGGACTGGGGTGGCCACGGCAAGGCACTTTTGTTTCTGACGGGACTAGGCGAGTCACCGCATTTGTTCGACGACATAGCACCGGAATTCACAGATCACTTTCATGTGCTTTCGCTGGAGAGACGGGGACAAGGCCAGTCGGACAAGCCGAGTTCGGGTTATGACACTGACACGCTAGTCGAAGATATTTTCCAATTTCTCCATTTGGTGAGAAGCAAACGAGTCATACTTGTTGGCTTTTCCATGGCAGGGAATGAACTCACACGATTTGCCGTAGTGCATCCCGAAATCACAGAAAAACTGATCTATCTTGATGCCGCATATGACTATGCGGATCCATCGTTCATCCACATCCTTGACACTTACCCAGTCGACCTTTCGCGAACGGCTGAGGATTTGCGCTCGCTTGAGGCTCTTCGGGATTGGTATAAGCGCGTGTGGTGGCCTGGCATGCAGTGGAATGACGCGATGGAAGCCCAACTCCGTGATGCGACATCCGTTGGACTAGATGGACATGTGAAATTGTTGACCACGCCGGAAATCGAAACAGCACTCTTTCGAGGCCTGATTCAATACCACCCTGAATATGAAAAAGTTGAAGCGCCGGCATTGAGTTTTTATGCGCTCTGGTATGTAGGCGCATTTCTCCCGCCAAAGACGACCTCTACTCAACAGTCCCGAGTGGAGCGGTGGATTGAGAGAGTGGGATTACCCTGGCAGGTTCAGAACGTAACTCTTTTCCGTGCACGGATGAGCAAGGGGAATGCATTGGAGATGCGGGATACAAACCACTCCTGTTTTCTACAAAAGCGGCAGGAAGTTGTACGAGCCATGCGGCTGTTTCTATTCAGTACCCCTTCTATCAAATAAGCCGACTCTAGGTACCAGAACTTCCTTATTGCCTCATTATCTTTGCTCTTGATTGCATTCTCACTCCGAGCCTTACAGGTAGATTGGGTGGGCCTTCCTTTTGTCAACGTGCCCGAGGCGGAAGAGCCGGTCAACGCAACCGCCGGCGCTAGCATCTACGGATGCGGAGGTGGTCGTTCGTCAACCGCAATACGACCAGTCCCTCCGGCCAGAACCCGCTCAGACGAGAATCAATGGAATGATACTGGACCAAGGAATGTATCTTTACAGCCACTTAGACTCGCTATTGACGGTAGAACCTTCTCTAACGGCAAACAGGGGTAACTGCACATTACATCTATTAGGTCGTCGACTTATCGAGATAGGCACTAAAAAGGCAACTTCGGACGCCACCCCGCATTAATGCTTGCTTTTTCCCTTCTGGAGGCGTAAAAGTTTCTTCTCGGAGGTGTCTATGTTTGACAACGCAACCGGACGCCTCGACCACCACGTCAGACGAGACTTCATGAAGTATGCAGGCATGGGGTCTTTGTTTGCCGCCGTGGCCGGGCTGGGCTGGACGCAAATGAATAAAGGACCCACCACAACCGAAGATACTGAGAACCTTCGTGTTATGAAGGCAATCAAGGACGCACTGAACACTCGGGATTACAAGGCCTACGAGAGGCTGGTGCATCAGAACTATGTTTCTATTGTACCGGCTGAACCGCAGCCGCGAACTGTAGGACTCGAGTCTAACTTGAACTTGGTAGTCGAATGCACCGGAGGGAGTGGAGCTCTTTCTGGGTTCCATGCCGATTACAAGGTAGAGCCGGTCGCATACAAGAGTTTTGTCTTCGAACATTGGGAGGTAACGGGAAAACACACCGGTGTGTTTGCCGGTATCGCCCCAACCGGACGGGACTTGTCATTCGAAGGGGTTAGCATCACGAAATTTAGTGACGGGAAGCCCATCGAATCGACGGTGTTCTACGACACTGGCTTCTTGCTTCGGCAAGGCGCTCACTTAGCTAGGACTTAAGCGCTTCTCAAGATGCTCATCTGGAGCAAGCCAAATGCGGTACAGACACGATCGGTCAAGAATTAGGGAGCAGCTGGGCTGATTCAGCTGAGTAGCTCGCTGTGTTTCAAGGTAACAAGGCGAAACTGGTCCTGTTGATGTGCTTTTCAGTGATCGTACTCAACAGCGCCTATTTGGCAACCTTTTCTGAGGCTTCACTTTTTCATGTGGCAAATCTTCTGCTACATGTAAGTCTCGGGACGATGTTGGTTGTTTACGCGATTGTTGCCCTTGCGCGCCTGCTGGCCAAGAAATTTGAAGTTTCTCGCCAGTGGCAACTCGTGGCCGCCGCTCTTAGCTTAGCGGCTGCGAGCGGTCTGTACCTGGCTTGGGTAGGTAATCTTCGCGCGATGCGTCCGCTGCTCCAGGCGCATGGAATCGCTGCAGTAATCTTCGTTTTGTTAGCGACTTATGCTTTTCAGCGACGTGCACTTACTGCAGTAGTTGCGGCATGCCTTCTCGGAACAATCGCGTTCTCGGTCCAGCGTCAACTGAGACCTGAAAATGCCCCGTTTAATGTTGGCTTACCTCCTCTCCTTTCAGCCGAGGCGATGGGCGGACCCGAGGGCCCATTTTATCCATCATCCGCAAGTACCCGCGACGGTCGTCTAATACCTGCGAAGTTTTTCATGCAAGCGGAATCCTGCGCTGGGTCCGGATGTCACCGCGACATCTACGAGCAGTGGAAGAGTTCTGCTCACCACTTCGCTTCATTTAATAATCAGTGGTATCGCAAATCCATCGAATACATGCAAAGCGTTATTGGGGTTCAACCGTCAAAATGGTGCGGAGGCTGTCATGACCACGCAGTCTTATTCAGCGGTCTCATGGATAAGCCGGTCGCTACTTACGTCAGTCGCCCGGAAGCTCAGGCCGGCTTGACTTGCGTTTCGTGCCACGCAATCATACAAGTAAACAACACAGTTGGGAATGGCGGTTTTACTATCGAGTATCCATCGCTCGACGATTTGGCAGCAAGCAAGAACCCCTTTGTACGAAGGATGTATCACTTCGTGCTTCGTCTTGATCCAGCTCCACATCGACAAACATTCCTGAAACCCTTCCATCAAGGTGAAAACTCGACGTTTTGTTCCAGTTGTCACAAAGTTCATTTGGACCAACCAGTTAATCACTATCATTGGATAAGAGGTTTTGACGAGTATGACAGATGGCAGGCAAGCGGGATTTCAGGAGAAGGAGCATTGGCATTCTACTATCCAAAAGAACCTAAAACCTGCTCAACCTGCCACATGCCATTAGTGCCGTCTCAGGATGCCGGCAACCAGCAGGGTATGATTCATTCACATCGATTTATCGGGGCCAACACCGCTTTGCCAGTTGCTTATGAGGACGAGACGCAACTCAAGGCAACAATGGATTTCCTGAAAAAGGATCAACTCAGCATAGATATTTTTGCTCTTGTTAGAGATAACAAGGAACAGGCAGCAGGCAAGATTTCGCCGACGAACGACGATTCTCGAGTGAACACCACCAGACCTTCAGAGTTAACCGCGCCGCTCGATAATATCAGACCTGCATTGATCCGCGGAGAATCCGTTCGCATTGATGTTGTGGTCCGAACCCGCAATGTTGGTCACGCCTTTCCTGGCGGGACAGTGGACGCCCAAGAAGCGTGG
>Ga0187769_10002178_pt1 | contig 11401 bp, 12 predicted proteins | sample 0116_SJ02_MP02_1_FD_133140 | JGI IMG/M metagenome (GOLD analysis project Ga0187769, IMG submission 133140) | Tropical peat soil microbial communities from peatlands in Department of Meta, Colombia - 0116_SJ02_MP02_10_MG | ecosystem: Environmental > Terrestrial > Soil > Wetlands > Peat | place... | reverse complement strand
TATCCCCGACAAAAATTGCAAGAATTCAATTAACGATTAACACCGTTAAGCACGAGTGAAACAGAAATGAACGGAGAGAATGGAATTGCCAGATTCAGGTATAGTAAAGTATCTAGTCAAACTAAAATTTGAAGTAGACGGGGTCGTTGAAAGGGCCGATGTAATCGGGGCGATCTTCGGGCAGACCGAGGGTCTCTTCGGGCCTGAGATGAACCTGAATGAGCTTCAGAAGAGCTGGAAGGTAGGCAGGATTGAGATCAACCTCGAGTCAAAGAACGACAAGACGAGAGGCGAAGTCATCGTCCCCATGTCGACAGACATCGGTACCGCGGCACTCATCGCCGCTGCGGTCGAAAGCGTCGACAAGGTCGGGCCGTGTAGCGCGCACTTCAACGTCGGCGCCATCGAGGACGTGAGGGCTGTCAAGCGCAAGCAGATAGTCGACAGGGCCAAGCTCATAGTCAGAGACTGGAGTTCGAAGACATCGAGCGAGGGGGAGAACCTGCTCAAGGACGTAACCGAGTCCACTAAGCGAGCCAAGGTCATCAACTACGGCATGGAAAACCTGCCGGCAGGACCCGGCGTCTACTCCTCAGAGATGGTCTACCTCGTTGAGGGAAGGGCCGACGTAGTCCTGTTCCTGAGGGCAGGAATCGAGAACGTGGTCGCCCTCGAAGGGACAAGCGTCCCTGACTCGATCATCGAGCTCGGTAAGAAGAAGCGACTCATCGCGGTACTTGACGGAGACAGAGGAGGGGACCTCATCGAGAAGGAACTCGCCCAGGTGGTGCGGGTGGAGAAGGTATACAGGGCTCCAACAGGGAAAGAGGTAGAAGACCTCACCCCCATCGACATAATCAACATGCTGAAGGCTGAGAAGGCAGAACCGTCACCGACATCCCGAAAGGCCAGGTCAGTGGAGGCAGCCGCGCCTAGTGGACCCGCTGAGCCAGAGGAACCGGTAGTCATGAAGACCCGCGAAATCTTCCCAAGCCTCAACGGAACATTGGAAGCCATACTTCTAGACCAGAGCCTCCAGGAGATCGGGAGGTTCCCAATCAGCGAACTTGTACAGAAGATGGAAGGGACAAGCGGCGCTCAGTACCTAATCTTCGACGGCATCGTAACCCAGCGGCTCGTCGAGTCGGCCTCAAAAGTAGGGGTCAAGGGGATTATCGGGCACAGGACCGGCGAGCTCAGCCAGGTTCCTGACGACATGCGCATAGGGACTTTCCGCGACCTCGGGCTCGAGTAGCCAGGTCCGTTGATAGTAACCGAGTTCAATCCAAAGCACGGCCACTGCTCGTTTACGATCGAGTCCGCCGAAGACCTTTGGACCCTCAGGCGCCTGATAGCGAAAGGAGACGTCCTCATAACCCGGACGTCAAGAGTCGTCAAGCGCGAAGAAGAATACTCGCGGCCTGACAAGGGCGAGCGGGTCAAAGTGACCATAGCTCTTTCCGTTGACGAGGTGCATCTTGACAGCAGCATAGAAAGGATACGCATCAGGGGAACCATCGTCGAAGCGAGCGACGATAGCGTAACCAAGGCGGGTTCCCACTCCGTCACACTCTCTCCGGGGCACTCGCTCACCCTCCGAAAGCGGGTATGGTCCTCCGTCGATATCCGCCTGGTCCGTCCCCCCGCGGGCTCGTCCAGGAGGTTCATCATCATCGCGGTAGACAGGAGAGAGGCCGGCGTGGGAACGCTAAGCGGCTCCCATCTCGCAGTCGTGACAACCATCGAGTCGGGGCTCGGGGGGAAGATGGGAGAGGAGCAGAGTGCCCGGCCATACATCTCCAAAGTCGTCGAAGCAGTGGCCCAGTTGGTCCAGGAGGGGGATCAAGTGGTAGTAGCGGGTCCCGGGAACTTCAAGAACTCGATTTCCAATCAGGTGCGAGAGAGGATCAGGGGGCACTCCATCAGCACCCTAGAAGGCCTGGATCTTACCGGTTCTGACGGAGTGCGCGCTCTAATCAAGACCCCCTCATTTCAGGAAGTTGCGAAAGATTCCATGGTCGTCGAGATGCAGCGGCTTGTCGCCGAGGTCGTGAAGAGGATAGGGATGGGAGACCAGAAGGTAGCCTACACCCTGCCGAGGGTGAGCGAGGCCGCAGCGGCGGGGGCTGTGGATGAATGCGCGGTCTCCGACGACGTGTTCTCGGCCAATATTGACGAGCAGCAGCTGGTGCAAGTGCTAAACACAATCGAGGAGAAAGGAGGCTCAGTCTATCTGGCGGACTCATCCCTGGAGTTCGGGAAGCAGGTTTCGTCTTTCGGAGGGGTCGTCGCCCTCCTAAGGTACGCGCTCAGATCTTAGATAGATACGGGAAGACGAACTCCGAGATTATCGCCAGCGCTACCCCTCCCTTGATCAAATCCTTCCCGAGCCTCCTCTCGATGTGGGTATAGTACAACAGCAGTCCCAACATGAGGAGCGTGACGTAAGCCACTCGCGATAGGTCGATCACAGTCGAGTCGATGGTGCCAAGGAGGACTGTCATCGCCGAGGTGAACTGCTGGGCGAACTGCTGGATGGCACCCTCCACCCCTGCGGGCGTCTGGATGTCGAGCATCCTCTAGGAACTGGTTCTCCGTATTTAACGAGCCAGCAGTCAGAAGAGATATGGTCCCGCGATAATGCCGAAGATCATCAGTACGACCGCAAGAGTGACGAGCGTCGTCACCCTCATCGCCCCAGCATCGCTCAACCTCCCTCTCCCGAGCGCCTTCACCCCAACGAGGAACGCCTGACCCCCGTCGAGAGGGTAGATCGGAAGGGCGTTGAAGATGGCCAGGTTGAAGTTGAGGAAGAAAATCCAGTAGAGGACATTCGCGAGTGGCGCCACCGCTGAGCCGAGGGACGAAGTGTAGAAGGGGGACATTGTGTCAGAAAAGGGCACTATGTCCTGACATGCGGGAAGCGTGGGGATGCAAACATACGTGAAAGGCTTGGTGAGCGCGGCTCCAGCGTAGGTGCTCACCACTCCCTGCAGATCAGCCGCGCTCTGTGATCCTGGGCTCGCGAAGCTCACTCCAATCAAAGGAGACTCGAAGGTCTGGCCGCTTGAAGTGTTCTGCAGGAGCTGATAACCTATGGTCACGTTCTTTTGGAAAGTGTCGCCGTCTCTCCACACCGTGACTGTGACCGTGTTGTTGATCCTGTACCAGGAGCTGGTCGAGATTGCGGACACATCATTGAGAGGGATTCCGTCCACCGCCAGGATGTAGTCGTAGGTCTGGATTCCCGCTTTGCTCAGCGGCGAGTTCGCCGCCACCACTACGCCGATTCCCTGTGGGCTGGCGGGTCTCATGGTCGAGACGACCCCCACCAGAAGCAAGAGGCAGAGCACCCCGACCATCAGGTTGATTCCGGCGCCGGCGGCAAGGACCCGCCCGGAGTAAGAAGCTCGGCTGGTCCTCAGGGCTGTTTCGTCCACATCCACGAACGCCCCTATGGGCACAATCAGGAAGAACAGGAGGCCGGATGCTTTCACGGGGAGCCCTAGGCTCCTCGCCACGATCCCATGCGCCCCCTCGTGGACTATCATGCCTATCACGAGGGCTATCCATCCGTCGACTATGGGCAGGTATGGGTTGATCCCCGGAAGCCCCAGGTTTGCGAGCGGACTAAGGGTCCTCACGTAGGAAGCGACCGCCTCTCCTCTGGGAGAGAGGAGGATTCCCAGCTCGCTCAGGAAGAGGTAGAATCCAATGGCCGCGGCCACCGGCAGAAGGTACAGGAACACCCACCCCGCCGACTTGGTAATCCTGCTGGCACCGAGTCTGTCCATCAGGGACTGGAACCTTCGCGTCCTGAGGAGGATTATGCCGTATTGGAACTCGACTCTCTTGTACCCCTCAGGCTCCATCTTCGATCCGACGGTTCCACTGTCGCTTTAAGGGTTGAGACTTTATAGCGAGAGTGAAGCGACTGCCAGCTTGATTGAGCGAGTGCGCGCGGTGCGGAGGCAGGGCGTTTTACACTAGGAAGTATTCCGGGGAGACCCTCTGTTCCAGTTGCTTCAAGGAGTCCATTGTCGAAAAGACTCGGAGGACCATTTCAAGGTACAAGATGATCCGCCCGACGGACAGGATTGCGGTCGCGGTCTCTGGAGGAAAGGACAGCCTCTCCCTTCTCAAGATAATGGCGAGGCTCTATTCTCAACGGAGGAACACTATCTCGGCCATATCGGTCGACGAGGGGGTGGCAGGGTACCGCGACGAGGCGCTCGAACATGCCCGTTCGCTCGCAAGGGAGTTGAACGTCGAGCACACAATCATCTCGTACAAGGAGATGTTCGGCTTCTCTCTCGACGAGGCCCTCGACTGGAAAGAGGAGAGGGACGTCTCCTCCTGTAGCTTCTGCGGAGTCTTCAGGAGGAGAGCCATCGACGAGGCGGCGGCAAAGGCAGGGGCGACCGTCGTCGCCACGGCCCACAACCTGGACGACTACGTTCAGACCTTCCTGATGAACCTCATGCACGGCGACGTGGCCCGGCTTGGATGGCTCGACCCTGCCTACACTGACGTCAACTTCCCGATCAGGAGGGTGAAGCCCTTCTTGGAAATCTACGAGGAAGAGGTCGCCCTCTACGCGTTCCAGACCGGCGTCCCCTTCCAGAGCATCAGCTGCCCATACATGCACGAGGGGCTGAGGAGCGAGGTGAGGGACTACCTCAACATGATGGAGGCGAACCATCCGGGGATCAAGAACGTCCTTCTGCGTTCCAGCCTCGACGTGATAACCCGCTTCGCTCGAGCCTCTGAGAAAGAGGCGGTCCCCTGCGTACAGTGTGGCAAGCCCTCGTCGAGCGGCCTCTGTAACGTGTGCAGGATGAGGGCCGAAGTCGAGGAGCACGTTAAATAGAGCACCAGGACCGCAAACCGTCGGCGGTGGGGAGGGCCCGAGGGATAGCCGTCCTCGCGAGGCTGAAACCGGCTTCACGCAGCGGCCAGCAACCTCCGGGTAAAACCACCTTCCTCGTCACCCGCGCTGGGCAGGGAAGACGAACTCACGCCGAGGTGGGCGGTCATGAGGGGCAGCCCTTTCGAAGGAGAGGGCCTGACTCTTAATTGCCGAACTGGGCGAGGTCCGGGAGGGAGCAGCCCTATGGTGACGTGGCCACGCTGCCTCGTCTACGTGGGGGATTCCCGACTGGCGAGATGGGGGCGGAGAGTGATGGTGAACTCCGGGGGAGCTACCGCCGCTTACGTTTTTAACAGTCGCAAATCGGCTCGGCATTCGAGCGGGGGTAGCCTAGAGTCCTAGACGGGGAGCCTGGTAAGGCGCAGTTCGAATCGCGCAAGCTTGCTAAGCCTGTGTCTCTCACGGGACTCGTGGGTTCGAATCCCACCCCCCGCGCCTTATCCTGACCTAGAATCTCTTTCCGGCGTAAGATGCCTTCGAACCCAGCTGCTCTTCGATGCGGAGCATCTCATTGTACTTGGCAACCCTCTCTCCTCTCGCTGGCGCGCCAGCCTTGATGAAATCGGCGCCGAAGGCCGTGGCAAGGTGGGCTATGAATGGGTCGTCTGTCTCGCCGGAGCGGTGGGATACTACGACGCTCCAACCTGCTTTCTTCGTCAGGTTGATGGCATCCTCTGTCTCAGAGACGGTCCCGATCTGGTTGAGCTTGATGAGGACGGCATTGGTCGCACCCGCGTCGATTCCCTTCCGAATCCGTCTGACAGTGGTCACATAGATGTCGTCTCCAATAATCCTCGTTCCCCGTCCGAGCCGTCCAGTGACTGAAGCGAACGATTCGAACGCCTCCTCCTCGAAGGGGTCTTCAATGGTCAGCAGTGCGTATTCGTCCCTGAGCGTGCTGTAGTAGTCCTCCAACTGGCCAGGATTCATCGATTTGCCGTCGAGAACGTAGGTGCGGTGCTTGGGGTCGTAGAAGGTAGAAGCTGCCGCGTCAATTCCCATCCTGATATCTTTCTCCCCGTAGCCTGCGTCCGATATCGCCTTCCTGATCGAATCCAAAGCCTCCCGTGTCTGCTTCAGCGGAGGAGCAAAGCCTCCCTCGTCGCCAACGTTGATTGCGTTCCTCCCATACTTCTGCTGTAGCACAGCCTTCAGAGAGTGATACACCTCGGTGCCCATCCGTATCCCCTCTGAAGCAGTGCTTGCCGCGACTGGCTCGAGCACAAATTCTTGAATGGCGAGTTCGTTCCCCGCGTGCTCGCCTCCGTTTAGCACGTTCATCATCGGGACGGGGAGTGTGTAACGCGCTGCATGCCGAAGCTGTGCAAAGAGGCCAACTCCATTCGCGCCGGCGGCCGCCCGCGCCGCAGCCATTGAGACAGCAAGGATCGCATTTGCCCCAAGCCTGCCCTTGTTGGGCGTGCCGTCGAGCCGAATCATTGTCTGGTCGATTCTCCTCTGGTCTCCGGCGTCAACCCCCTTGAGTTTCGGTCCGATGACGTTGTTGGCATTCAGTACAGCCTTCAACACGCCTTTGCCGTGAAACCTCTCCTTGTCCCCGTCCCGGAGCTCCACCGCTTCATGGGTCCCCGTCGAAGCTCCGGACGGGACGCTTGCCCTTCCCTCCGCCTTCCCAGTCGCAACCACGGCTTCGACCGTAGGGTTACCTCGCGAATCGAGTATCTGCCTGGCAGTAACCTTCACGATTCTAGCCTGCACTTCTGATGCCCTCCTGCCTTTTCGCCTCAAGAGGGGCGTTAAATCTGATTCGCCCATGGGCCGTTCCAATGCTTATTACTCGACCGCCATGCGCGCCCTTCGGGCCGGTCGTCTAGCATGGTTAGGACGTCGCCCTTACACGGCGAATCGCTTCGCGCGCCATGGTCGGCAGTCCGAATCTGCCCCGGCCCACCTGCCCCCATGATCCTTCCAGCTCGCGGTCGAAGAGTTATCTAAGCTCCGGCGAACGGCCGCCCAGATGGCGAACTTCAGGTACATCAGCTGGTCAGAGTATGGCAACTTGGCTGACGCCTTGGCAGAGAAGGTGAGGTCGAGCGGGAAGCGCTACGATCTCGTGGTGGGCATCGCCAGGGGTGGCATCCCCGTCGCCATGGTGGTTTCCGACCACCTCAATGTGAAAATCGACTTCGTGAATGTGAAATCCTACAACGACATAGGCAAGAGGGTCCCTCCCAAGATCCTTTCCACCCTGACGGAGAAAATCGAGGGCAAGAACGTCCTCCTCGTGGACGACCTCGTCGACCAGGGGGACACCCTGACTCTAATGCGAGGGTACCTTCAGGAGCAGAAACCTAGGACCCTCGACAGTGCGGTCCTGTTCAAGAAGCCCTGGAGCAAGACCCAACCTGACTTCTTCCTGGAGGAGGTCCCCGAGTGGGTGGTGTTCCCCTTCGAGCTAGGCGAGATGGGGCGGCTGAAGTCAAAGACGCCGGAAGGAACCGCCGCTTAGAGCAGCGACGCCAGCACCATGGCGGTGCCAAAGACTCCGATCAGATAGCCCGCCATGGACTGCCACCTCCTGTTTACGTGCTCCTCTCCCATAATCTGCGGATTGCTGGTGAGCCATACGAGTGGGAAGACCACGCTCGGGAGGAGAAACGCGATGAAGACCTGCGAAAGGATGATGTACTGAACGGGGTTCAGGTTGAGCTCTATCATGAACACCGAAACGGCGATGAATATGGTGTAGATCAGCTTGAACCTATTGCTGTTGAGCCTGTCCTTCCATCCCGCAAAGCCCACAAACGCGTAGGCGCTCCCCGCGTCGACAGCTGTTACCGCCGCGAAAGCAGATGCAATGACCGCGACGCAGAAGATGGTGCTCGCCCAGGGGCCGAGGGCGTTTGAGAGGCCACTGGCGATGTCTGAGAAACTGCTTACTGGGACGTTGAAGAGGAGCGCTGCGGCGACTAGGATTGGCAGGGCGCTGATTACGCCCCCGATTATGAGGCTGGTAACCGTGTCTCTCCTTCCTTTGGTTATCTCTCTGTTTTCGGACCACCCATTCTCGTTGACAAGACCAGAGTGCAGCGCGATGTAGGTCGTTGCCACCTGAGCGCCAACAATCCCCGCGGCGTAGTAAAACTCACTGGAGCTGTTGACTGTGGGTATGAACGCATTCCGAGCTATCGCGGACAGCGACGGGTGTGCGAAGTAGGTGAGCACGACGTACGCCGCTGTCATTACGGCTATGAAGGAGAGGACTCCGGTCCTGATCCACTTGTACTTTCCAGTCCACACCAGCGTCCGCGTGGCGATTGCCAAGATAGGCCCGAGCCAGAGGTAGTTCCATCCCGTGATAATAGAGGCCGCGAGCCCCAGCGCAATGATCTCTGCGACCAAGGTCGTAACGTCTAGGAAGGTGGATGGCAGCATCATCCCCAGTGCAGCGCGCCTCCCGTACTTGTCGTACAGGTTTTCAGGGTAGGTTTTCTTCGTCACTATACCTAACCTCGCAGCCATGTCCTGCACGATGATCAGCATCAACACACTGTAGAATGCCGTCCAGAGCAGCTCGTAGCGGAAGAGCGATCCCGCTACCGTGAGTGAGATGATGCTGGCTGGGTCAAACAGGTCAATTGCGATGAGTAGCGCCGGGCCTAGCGGTACCAGATACTTCAGATTGCTATAGGAGGTGACCGTCTGGAGGCTTCGGCGAATCTTGATGCTAGCAGCCTGCCACTGAGAAACCTTGGCGTCGCCTTCCTTCATTTGCATCTCCACTCCTGACGGAACTCCAGCGTAGGCCGCATTTAAATGTTAGATATGGCTAACATCATTTTGAGCGCATAATATTCATTAGGATGCCGAACTCCGTGTTGCACGGTTCTCGCAAAACCTTTTATCAATTCGGCAACGCCGCCGGGTGGATGGTCGCCTCGGCGCGGGCACTGCCACAGAAGCGGGACATATCACGGCTCGAGGACTACCTGGAAGCAATCTACAACCTGAACACCGAGAAAGGCTATGTGAGCGCGGCCGACATCTCTGAGAAGCTGGGGGTCAAGCCTCCTACTGTATCAAGTATGATCGTGAATCTGGCCAAGAAGGGGTATCTGGAACATGAAAAGTACAGGGGGATGAGGCTGACCCAGTCCGGAGAAAAGGTGGCCCGCTCGGTCATCAAGAGGCACCAGGTGATTTCAGAACTCATTTCGATGCTGGGCGTGGACGACCAGACCGCTTACGTAGACACCGAGGGCATAGAGCACCATGTCCACCCGAGCACGCTCCACAGGTTCGAGCGCCTCGCGGACTACCTCCGCGAAAACCCTCAGACCCTCAAGGCAATCAAGGAGTTCGTAGAAGAGAGATAGCTCTCCCTGGACCTATCTCGCTTCCAATACCGCGCTCAGTATCCGGTATGTGAGCCCCCAGACGATGTAGCCGCCGACGGAGTATGCGGGCATAGAGATCGGCTTTCCATCGCGATTCAGCTCGAATGTCGACCGAGACCTGGGTGAAAGGAAGTCTTCCAGGTCGACCCACCGATAGGACGCCACCTCCTCGTTGGGCTTGACATCGGCGACCTCTCGCAGCACGAAGACGGCTGGTATCACATTCATGTTCCCAGTGTGGGTGGTCGCCGAGGCGCCATACCCGAGGAAATCCGCGCCCCGACCGAGGTCGATTCCGACCTCTTCCAAGGTCTCCCGCATGGCAGTCTCCCTGGGTGTCAGGTCCCCGGCCTGCGTCTTGCCTCCGGGGAAGGCTATCTGTCCGGACCAGGGGTCCCCCTCCCTCACTGCCCTCCTGATCAGGAGCACGCTAGGATTCCGCACGTCCCTCACGATTATGGACACAGCCGCGGACCTGTTTCCCTTGGACGGAGGCTCGTAGGCCACCAGATTCTTCGCAACCCTCGTTAGCATCCCTCCGCCCAAGTCAAATTATTCCGACGCTCTCCAATTTTAAATACGCATCGCATGACATCGAGACGATTTCCAGTTGGAAACGACTTCCAGTAAAGATTTGACCGTCAGGCTGACGGAGGCAAACTTCGACAGCCTCGGTTCATCCGACAGGCCCATGTTCGTGGATTTCTGGGCTGTCTGGTGCGGCCCCTGCAAGGTAATGGATCCCGTGGTGGAGAAGCTCGCAGCGAAATACCGCGACAGGGTCCTCTTCGGAAAGGTGAACGTTGACGAAGAGATGAACCTCTCCTCTCGCTACCAGGTCTTCTCGATTCCAACCTTCATGATTTTCAGGAACGGGCAACCGATGGACGCCGTCATCGGCGCGGTAGGCGAAGCCTCCCTAGAGCGCCTCGTGAAGAACGTCCTCGACGGTTCGTCTGGCGCCGGCTAACTGACCCGAGTGCCGTCTGTCAGGAAGATATCTGCATCTTTCAGGCTCAGGGATCGCGAAGAGAGGACAGGTCCGAACTCGAAGGACTTCGCCCTGTTGATTGGCTGGCCGCCGACGAGCCTGTTGAAAGGCGGCATCACGGTAAGCTTCCCCTTGCCACGGGCCTTTGATTCGTACCCCGCCCCTTCCATCATCTCTTTGACGTCGTACTCAGCGCTGACCCAGACCGCTTCCCTGGATCTGGTGCCAAGGGAGTCGCGCATCTCGTAAGTGAAGTGGGAGTGCCCGATCACCAAGTTCTTGGTCGCGATGGCCTCTTCCGATGGCCACGCGTGCCCGTGGGCAACCCCTATCTTCGATCTACCGGTCCCGAGGACGGCGCCGTGCGAAGGGTGAAGGACTACCCTGGGCGGGAGTACCGTCTTGATGCTCCCGTCGTGGTTCCCCGGGACGACCCCCACGGCCTCAAAGAGGTCCAACATCGTGTCGAAGAACCAGGGGATTACCCCCCAGTCGATGTCCTCGACCTTCCCCACCGTGTGCTTGACGTCCCCCAGCACCATGAGCCGATCGGCCCCGTACCTCTCTGCAATCCCCTTCACCCTCTCCACCATCCTCACAGAGTACGCTGGAAGCCGGAACCCCTTCCTCGCCATCTCCTTCTCGAGGCCGAGGTGGAGGTCGGAGATGAGCAAGGTGCTTTCCCCCTCTGCCGTGAAGACCAGGGCCGCGTCGCCAGGTACTATCTTCAGCAAGCTATGCAATCAGCGGGAGGACCTGGCCGTTGACGAAGTTCTTGAACTCGGACAGCTCCATCTTGCTGAACCCGGTCAGGATGCAGTTCCGGGTGAGGCCGAACACGTAACCGTATGCCTGGCTCTTGAAGACGATGTACCATAGCTTCCCGTGGGTCAGGTAGTCGCTGTAAAGGCTCGTGTTTCCGAGCTCAGCGCCATAAAGCGAAAGCTTGGTGATGTTGGGGAGGTCCACATCGGAGTAGAAGATCACCTTGGTGTCCTGGAAGTTCTCCTCGTGGAACTTCCTCAGGGTCTCGGGGTCAATCCTTGCTTCCACAACCTGCCCGAGGCTCATGAACACAGCCTTGCTCATCTCGTTGGCTATGTTGTTGGCCCTGTTCTTCTT
>Ga0187769_10002177_pt1 | contig 11403 bp, 8 predicted proteins | sample 0116_SJ02_MP02_1_FD_133140 | JGI IMG/M metagenome (GOLD analysis project Ga0187769, IMG submission 133140) | Tropical peat soil microbial communities from peatlands in Department of Meta, Colombia - 0116_SJ02_MP02_10_MG | ecosystem: Environmental > Terrestrial > Soil > Wetlands > Peat | place... | reverse complement strand
TGGGTTTCGTGCTGCTGATTGCGTGCGTGAACGTAGCGAACTTGCTGCTGGCGCGTGGGACGAGCCGGTCGCGGGAGTTTGCGGTGCGCGCAGCACTGGGCGCAAGCCAAGGGCGAGTGACGCGGCAACTTCTCACCGAGAGCCTGTTGCTTGCATTTGCGGGAGGCGGATTGGGACTCGTGCTGGCGTGGTGGGGCACGCAAGCGGCGCTACGAGCTTTGCCGGAGGCGCTGCCGCGGGCGAGGCGCGAGCGCGGCGCGTTACGGAACGCAACGAATTTTCGTCGTGGCGGAAATGGCGCTGGCAGTGGTGCTGCTGATTGGCGCCGGGCTGGCAATCCGCAGTCTCGTGGAACTGTGGAAGGTCGACCCAGGATTCAACGCGGACAACGTCCTGACGTTTGAAATTTCGCTGCCCAGCACCACGTCGACGGAAACAGCAGACCGGGTTCGCGCTGATTTTGCACGCGCGACGGGTGCGATCGCGGCGGTGCCGGGGGTGAAAGCCGTATCTTTAACTAGCGGAGGAGAGCCTTTGGCTGGGGAAGACGAGATTCCGTTTTGGATTGAAGGCCGTCCGAAACCTGCCGGAGTGAGCGAAATGCCCCAGGCGCTCTGGTACATGGTCGGGCCGGATTACATGGAGGTGATGCAGACACCGCTGCTGCGCGGACGGTTCTTCAGCGATGCGGATACGGCGCATACGCAGAAGGTGGCGGTGATCGACGAAGAGTTTGCGCGAACGTATTTCCCGAACGAGGATCCCATCGGCAAGCAGCTCAATTTTTATTTTCTCGATCCTGTGAAGATTGTGGGAATCGCGCGGCACGTGAAGCAGTGGAGCCTCGACAAGGACGCGACCGGGCCGGTGCAGGCGCAGCTTTACACTTCGATACTGCAGCTTCCTGACCGCTGGATGCCGTTGTGGACGAGAACTGGCGCGATTTTAAGGACCCAAACTCCCAATTACGCGAATGCGGCCGCGATTGAAAAAGCAGCGCAAGAAATGAACAGCGAGCAGCTCGCGTACAACTTCGAATCCATGGAGGGGATCATTTCGGATTCACTGGCGCCGCGGCGTTTTGCGATGGCGCTGCTGGCGGTTTTTGCGGCGCTGGCTCTGGTTCTGGCGTGCATCGGGATCTATGGCGTGATGTCGTATGTGGCGGGGCAGCGGACGCATGAAATCGGAATCCGGCTGGCGCTGGGAGCGCAAAGACGGGATGTGATGGGTTTGGTGCTCGGACAAGCGGCGCGGATGACGCTCGTGGGGGTAGGGATTGGCCTTGTGGTTGCAGCGGGGCTGACGCGGCTGATGAAGACAATTTTATTTGGCGTGACTGCAACCGACCCGATCACGTTTGTGGGCGTGGCGCTGCTGCTGACGGCGGTTGCGCTGGCTGCGTGCTACATCCCGGCCCGGCGCGCGATCCGAATAGATCCACTGATCGCGCTGCGGTACGAATAGCTGCTGCGTTTGATTGAGGATAGGTTTCCGCGGCTCGTTTCGGGGCGAGAAGGACGGGGACATGCGACCGGAGCGCTGGATTTACACGTTGCCGTTGAGATTGCGTTCGCTGTTTCGCCGCAGGCAAACGGATCAGGATCTGGATGAGGAATTGCGCGATCACGTTGAGCAAAAGACTGCTGAATTCGTGTCGCAGGGAATGACGCGGGAAGAGGCGCGCCGGGCGGCGCTGCTTGAAATGGGCGGTGTGGAGAAGCGCAAAGAGGAGTGCCGCGAAACACGTCGTGTAAAGCTGATCCAGGATTTCGTGCAGGATCTGCAATACGCGCTTCGCATGCTTTGGAACTCACCGGGATTCACAGCCATTGTGATCCTTACCATTGCCCTGGGCATCGGAGCGACGACCGCGATCTTCAGCGTCGTGGATGCGACGTTGTTGCATCCTCTGCCGTATCCGCAGCCGGAGCAGCTCGTCAGCGTGGTTGACGACCTGCCGGGAGTCGGTGCGTATGATGTGGGATTGAATCGGCCTGAATGGCAAGATTTGCAGCATTCCGGAATTTTCGAGTACGTCTCGCCAGCGTGGTACGACGAAAACAATCTGACTGGATCGTCGCGACCCACGACCGTGCGATTGCTGAGCGTTTCGCCGAATTATTTTGCGCTCCTGGGCGTAAAGCCGCAGTTGGGCCGCGCCTTCGATCCCGGCGATGACAAGCCGGGCTTCACAATGGAAGTTGTCATCAGCGACGGCTTGTGGAAACGGCTTTTCGGACGAGATCCGGAGATATTGCGGAAGAGCATTCGCCTGGATACGGACCTGTACCGAATCATCGGCGTGATGCCGCCGGGATTTCAGGCGCCGGGGCGAACGACGGCAGAACGCGAAATCGACGTGTGGCCCGCGACGACCTTCTATGGGCCGCCCTTGCTTATGAATCCGCCGCGAAACAGGCGAAACATTCCAGATGCGATCGCGCGGTTGAAGCCGGGATTGACAATTGCCGAGGCTCAGAGCCGCATGGATGCGCTCGTCGCTTCGCTGCAAAAGGAATATCCGAGCGACTATCCCGCCCAGAGTGCATGGCGAGTGCGGCTTGTGCCGCTCAAGGAGAGAGTCGTCGGCAATGTTCGCAAGTCGCTGATGCTCTTGCTCGGCGCGGTCGGGCTGGTGCTGCTGATCGGCTGCGTGAACGTGGCGAATCTCTTGCTGGCGCGAGGCAGCGCGAGAACGCGCGAAATGGCCGTGCGGCAGGCGCTCGGCGCGGCGCGCACACGGCTGATACGCCAGTTGCTGACGGAGAGCGTGCTGCTGTCGTTGCTTGGCGGAATGGCGGGGTTGGCGATCCTTTTCGCCGCAAAAGGATTCTTGGTGCGACTCGTGCCGGCGAGCCTGCCGCGCATGACTGAAATTTCGATTCAGTGGCCGATTTTGCTATTCGCGCTCGTGGCATCACTTGCCGCAGGAGCAATATTCGGGCTCGCGCCCGCTTTGCACGCAGGCAGGTTGGAATTGACGCATGCGCTCAAGCAGGAAGGGCGCGGCTCGACAACGTCGGGAGAGCAAGCGCGCACGCGGCGGGTGCTCGCCGTGACAGAATTTGCATTGTCGCTGGTGCTGATGGTTGCTGCAGGCCTTTTGCTGCGAAGTTTTTGGGACTTGCTGAACGCTCGGCTGGGATTCAATCCGCAAAACGCGATGTCGATCCGCACGCGCCTGCCGTACCCCAACGACACATCCATCGACAAATACCCGACGGCAACCCAGGAGACGCCCTTCCTGCGCGAAGTGCTTCGCCGCTGCCGAACGCTGCCCGGAGTGGAAGAAGCCGCGATCGGGGACAGCGAATCCATTCCGCTCGACCAGAGCCAATGGGACTTGAATGTGGTCGCCGAAGGGCAATTTCAAATGGTTGTCGAAGGGCGAGAGATTCATGGTGACCAACCCGTGGTCGAGCGCTCCAGCGTGACGCCAGAATACTTTCATTTGCTGGGGATCCCGCTGCTGCGCGGGCGGTTGTTCAACGAATTGGACAGCGACAAAACGCCGCAGGTGGGCGTCGTTAACCAGGCGTTTGCGCGCACCTACTTCCAGGCGGTGGATCCGCTTGGGAAACGCTTCCGGCAAAGCAAGCCAGGTGCCCAGTGGATCACGATAGTGGGCGTCATTGCCAATGCGAGGACGCTATCGCTTGCCGAGGAGAACGTGCCGCAAGTCTACTTGAGCGCCTATCAGAAAGACACGAAGCATTTGGCGATATTGCTGCGCGGGCATCTGAACACCGCTGCCATTCCAGAAGAAGTGCGTGAGCAGGTGCAGGCGGTCGATCCGACGCTACCGGTTTTCGGCGCGCAGACCCTGAAGGATGCACTGACCTCGTCTCTGGCCGAAAGGCGATTCGGGATGGGAATGGTGGTGCTGTTTGCGCTGACGGCGCTGCTGCTGGCCGGGCTGGGAATCTACGGAGTGATTTCATATCTGGTCAGTGAGCGCACCCACGAGATCGGGATCCGCATGGCGCTGGGCGCACAGCGAAGAACTATTTTGGGGATGGTTTTGCGGCAGGGATTAGGTCTCGCAATCGCCGGCGCTGGCGTGGGGCTTGTGGGTGCGCTGATTGTGTCGCAATTGATGGCGGGGATGCTGTATGGCGTGAGGCCGACTGATCCGCTGACGTTTGCGGGCGTGGCGGCGCTGCTGATCAGCGTGGCGTTGCTGGCGTGCTACATCCCGGCCCGGCGCGCGATGCGCGTCGATCCGCTGGTGGCGCTGAGATACGAGTAGCGCTGTTCTGTTGAAGAAACGTCACTCTATGCGTCCACCCCGATGAGTGAATCTGCTCACAATGAACTCCTGGGCCAAGCTGGCGCCGATGCGCTCAGCCGTACCAATCCCGAACTGCGAGAACACCAATCCGGCGCCGCGATTTGATTTGGGGAAGTATAGGTTCGAAAGAGCGGATGATCCCAAATCGCCGCCGAGGCTGGAGTAGTTCGGCTGCAATTTGCCGTTGTCGCCCTTGGCGATAAACGGGCTGAGTATAGCGTGACGGAGACGCGAGCCGGTTGTGCCAGTTCCTTGATAAAAGTAGCGAGGATCCTGGTGCAACAATGACGGGAGGATTGCGCCGCCGATCATGATGTCGGAAAAACCGTCGCCTGCCGTTGCGCCAAACCGCTCCCAGTATCCTTTCGCCCCCTGCGGATAATTGGGGCTATCGAATGCCTGTCTGATCCCAGCGAATAATCCGACTCCCGCAACCGTAACTGGATCATAGGAAACTTTCAGGGCGAGCTGGAACTTCATTTTTGAGGTGAGCGGTGCGGCATTCTCTCCTTCGTAAGAGGTGTAAAAATTCGGAATGATGCCAAAGACGCGCTGCGTTTCCTCGGCCTCGATCTGTTCGTTCGCAATCTCGACGGGATTGTAAGTGACGTTGACGCTGGTGTTCTGCGTCGCGAGTCGCAGTGAGACACCGCTGAGGAGGTTCACCTGGCCTGGCTGAAGAGTAATAACAGGCGAGGTCCACTCGGCAAAGCCGTTAGCGCTAATGGCAACGTGATATGGCACGCCGGGTTTCAGGGCGTTGAACTGGAAGAATCCATTTTCGGGCGTCACTACTGTTTGGCGATCAGCCGAGTTTGCGCTAGACAGAACGACCGTTGCTCCCGTAACCGGGTCGCCGTTTACGTCGGTGACGGTTCCCAGGATCCTTCCAGGCGGCCCTGTTGGGTTTTGCACAGTCTGCGCCAAGGCGGGTATCGAAAGTGCCACAAGGAAAGAGACCACTGTTGCGAAACGCAGACCATAGCGTTGTACGAGGAAGCGAGCGGCATTGAAGAAATGCTGTTTTGCTTGTCCTAAGAGAATCATGTTCTTCCAATATTTCCTTAACCGAACAAAAGTGTTACTGCATATGACCCCAAACATCTTCGAACATCTTGAACATGATCGATCGTGTGATTGGATTTCGGTCTAGTAATTCAGGCGACGAAGCAGGATTGTGCTGCGGTACGCCAGTTCAATGAATAAAACGATGGCGACAGTACGGACAACGGTCATCTTCTCCCACATAAAAACCTGCTCGCTTCCGTGCTGTGCTCACGACCAGCCGCCTTCCGATGACAGCAGCAAGATCCGACCAGGACTAGGCAACTGACGGGATCCGACCTGACCTGCTTTGCATCCGCTCTCGTCAGTGCTGTTCGAGCACCCTTGTTTGAACCAACCCGTACAAAAAATTCGATGCGTGGAAGTGAACGCAGGCCGCAACTCTTTCGAGGTGCAAGATCGTGATACCTGCCTCTGGCCTGCGGGCATTGGAAACGGCCTTTCGTCATTGTGCTGTCATTGGCCCATTGCGTGGGGCGCTGCTATACTCGCGGCACGGCACGGCTGCGGCACCTTCGAAAAAAATCGACGATGCTGGACATCGTGCCTTATGAGCCGTGGATGAACGGCAGGACGCACCTTAAACTGCTACAGCAGAAGACTAAGTGGTTGCGTCGCTCTCAAATGGTCTTCGCTATGTCGTCAGCCGTGCCTCAAAAAGCACGGCCGATTCCGTCACCGCGTGGAGGAAGTCATAGTAAGGAACTGGTTCGGGAGGAAACGGGTCCAAGTGTTGTCTGGGTCATAGGCCTTCTGGCTGGAAGCGATTTGGGTAGTTTGAGGACCGAGATCCTTTTCGTGAATCATGCCGTGCTGATTTACGATGAAAGTCTTCACGCCTGACGAGCGGTATGCCGCCGGAAACGCCACGACCGCAAAACCTCCCGTCATCTTGCCGTCCACTATGTAACTGCGCGCGCCTCCGTGCGCGTGAGGACCCTGCCCCGTGAGGATCAGGAAGTAATAGCCGTGGAAAGGCGTGCGATCGGACCGCACGTAACTGGCCTCGGCAACGTAGGGACCGAGGGGATTCTTATCGGCATCGTTCCCGTTCTCGGCGGCAAAGAGGCCATCGTGCTGACCTTGCGAGCAGTTCAGGTGTTGTGCGTATGCGCCGGTTTCGGCGTTGAATTGATTTTCGGCAGCAATGATGCCGTGAAGCGCGTCGATGGCGTCCATTTCATTTTCGCCGATGCGCCGATAAAGGATCTCGCGCGCGCCGAGGTCGGACTCGAAAAACCATGAGCCATTGCGCTCTACGAGAGGGAATGGCAGAGGCCAATTCTCAGCGCCGACATAAAGCGTGGTCTCGTTGTCAGGTTCCTTGACCAAGCGGTGCATCTGCTCATACTTCTTGGCGAAGACGTCGTCCTGAGCGTGGCGCTCAGCCTGATTGTCGGTCCAGATGACGATGTCGTGCGCGCTGGGGCCGAGAATGGCGAGCAGGGCGTTCTCGTCGTGATTGCGAGCCGCTTCGTAAAGGGCCTGAATGGCTTGCTGGCAAGATGAAAAGGTCTTCTGCTGCGCGTTCGGGGCAGTCTGTGCCGTTCGGTGCGTGGGAGAAGGCTTCGCAGGAGACGCAGTTTGCTGAGAGGGTGCGTTTTGCGCTCTCACCAGGGCGCGCGAGCCGGCAAATGCGACGAGCAGTGCAGCGAAAGCGAGCGGAAACAAGAATGAGAATCTCTGTTTAGCATCACTCGACATTTTCATCTTCCTTTTTTTCATGCGTTCGCAGCGCTTGGATTCGAAAGTAAGGTTATAAAAACGATTTGAACGAGTAATTGGAGCCCCAACGGCTAGCGGCGACCGCCTCCACCATGAAAGCCCCCACCGCCGTGGAAGCCGCCGCCGCGGAAACCACCACCGCCAAAACCGCCTCCACGAAAGCCCCCGAAACTTTGTTGGCCGCGAGCGGAAAAGCCGCGGCTTTGGGCGCCATGGCCATAGCCACTGAACGGTCCTGAACGCAGGCCTGGATTGCGGCCCTCAAAGCCGCGACCAAAGCGCTCGTCCGGACGGCCGCGATAACCGAACCCTGGATTGCCATGATAGTAGCGGTCACGATCCCAGTGATCCCACCCGTGGTGCCAATAGTGATAGCCGCCAAAATAGATTCCGCCACCCCACCAATTGAAGCCCCAGGCGGGCCAACCCCAGCCATACCCCCAAAACGGCCCGAGGCCAAAACCGACACCGAAGTAGAGCCCGGGGCCGTCCCACCACACACCAGGAACGTCCACCCAACCCGGCCAGGGAGCGACGGGATAGCCGTAGACGTCCCAGGGGTCATACGCCGGAACATAGACGGTGCGAGAATCGGGATCCCTTTCGTCGATGGTGATGTAGCCGTTTTTGTCCTCAACCTTGATTTGGTCGTTGCTCTTCAATGTTCCGTGCTTCTTGGCGTCGCGCCGCATCTCCTGGACCGCGTCCATGACGTCAGTGGGCTGGTTCTCGTAAGCGTCGCCCAGTTCGGAGGTCCAGGAAAGGTTTGTCGCCAAATTTTGAAGCACGGGAGGAAATGCCAGCAACGACTTCACGCTGGGGTCCCAACTTTGCTTGTCGGCTTCGGCCGCGAGCTCTTCTGGCGCGAGATTGCGGCGCGGCGAGAGCCAATCGTATGCCTGGGCGATTTGCGAGGGAAATGAGGACGCAGCAAGGATGGATGCGACGAGCGAGTCAGGGTCCAACGCAATAGGCGCGACTAGCTGTTGCAACTGTTCTGGATTCTCCGTCTGATAGGTCGGCGCCGGTTGGTCGGGAGCAGGACCCTGCTGCGGTGGCGGGGCCTGATAGGGCTGCGCAGGAGGAGGCGGCTGCTGTGTTTGCTCTTGGGCTGCAGCCGCGAGAATTCCGATTAACGCGAAAACAATGAGCCCTGTCGCGGCAAGATATCGATTGAATCTGAGTCGTGTCATCTCATCACCAGGATTGGGGAATTGAACTTTCCCGCCCAACTTGTGAGATGCATAGTGCGGAAGAAATGATTCGGTCTTTCTCTGGAAGATTGATCTCGAACGATCAGCGCCGACAGGCCCTTGCGTGACTCCGCGCAGTGGAATGCTACAATGGCTCGCTTTTGCGGGGGCGGTCTTGCCGCTGAAACTTCGCGCATCCTGACTCATCGAATCCGAAGGAGATTCCATTGCAGAAGGTAGTCATTATCGGCAGCGGCTGCGCGGGACTTACGGCAGCCATCTATGCTGCGCGTGCCGATCTGAATCCGCTCGTGCTCGATGGATACGAGCCGGGCGGTCAGCTTGCGCTGACCACGATGGTGGAGAATTTCCCCGGGTTCCCCGAAGGCATTCTGGGGCCGCAGCTCATCGAGAATGCGCGAAAACAGGCGCAACGATTTGGCGCGGAATTCCGCACTGGCGCGGTGACGGCCGTCGATCTAAGCAGCCGGCCATTCAAAATCACTGCCGGCAACGAAAAGTACGAAGGCGAGGCGCTTATCATCGCAGCGGGCGCTTCGGCGCGGATGCTGGGGATTGAATCGGAAAGGCACCTGCTTGGGTACGGCGTTTCAACGTGCGCCACGTGCGACGGGTACTTCTTTCGCGACCGCGAGATCATGGTGGTCGGCGGCGGCGATACCGCCATGGAAGAGGCGACGTTCCTGACGAAGTTTGCGAAAAAGGTGACGCTGGTGCATCGCCGCAACGAATTTCGAGCGACGAAGATCATGCTCGACCGCGCGAGGGCTAACCCGAAGATCTCGTTCAAGACGCCATTCGTCGTTGATTCCGTGCACGACGTGAGCAAGAAATCAGTGGAGATGGTGACGCTGCGCAACGTTGAAACGAACGCCACAGAAACGATTGCGGTGGAGGGCGTGTTTGTTGCGATCGGGCACGAGCCCAATACGAAGGTCTTCAAAGGTCAGCTTGATATGGACGAGGCGGGTTATATCCTGACGCACGACGGACCCAAGACGAGCGTCGAGGGCGTCTTCGCGGCGGGCGATGTTCAGGACCATCACTATAGGCAGGCAATAACCGCCGCAGGTTCCGGCTGCATGGCGGCGATCGATGCCGAAAAGTATCTTGAACAGCACAAAAGCTGACACCAAATTGCGAGCCTTCTCTGGCGCAAGGCGACGGCTCGCGGCATAATCTGGAACCGATGCCGACAGAGCCGGTGGCTCCTCCCGCCCATTTTCAATTCCATCCAATGCGGTCTTTGCTGCTGCACCTATCGAGCAGCAAGCGGCTCGCGCCCCTGATGATGCACAACGCTATCAGTCGCCGTGTAGCGCGGCGATTCGTAGCAGGTGAAAGCCTGGACGACGCGTGCGGGGCAGCGCGGGAGGTGAATCGAGACGGCCAATTCGCGAGCCTGGATATGCTGGGCGAAAACGTAGAAGACGAAGCCGGAGCGCGGCGCACCGCGGAAAGCTATTTGAGCATCTTCAATCGCATCGGGCAGGAAAGGCTGGATGCGAACGTGTCGCTGAAGTTGACCCAGCTCGGCCTCGATTTGGGAGTGCCGCTTTGCGAGGAATTGCTGGGGAAAATCGTGGCGCATGCCGCGAGCAAATCCAATTTCGTGCGCGTGGATATGGAGGGTTCACCGTACACACAGCGGACGCTCGAGATCGTGCGGCGGGTGCGCGCCAAATATACAGCCGTCGGGACAGTGGTGCAGGCCTATCTCTATCGCACGGAGCAGGACATCCGCGATCTGCTCGAAATCGGCTGCCGCATCCGATTGTGCAAGGGCGCGTACAATGAGCCGCCGAACGTCGCGTTTCCGAAGAAGTCGGACGTAGACGCCAATTACGTGAAGCTGATGAAAATGCTTTTGCCGAGCGGGATTTATCATGGCATCGCAACGCACGATCCAGCGGTGATTCAGGCGACCAAGGATTTCGCAAGCGAGAAGAAGATCGAGCGGGACCAGTTCGAATTTCAGATGCTATATGGAATCCGCACGGACCTGCAGAAGCAGCTCGTGCGCGAAGGCTATCGGATGCGTGTCTATATCCCGTACGGTTCGGATTGGTTTCCGTATTTCATGCGGCGGCTGGCTGAGCGGCCCGCGAATCTGACGTTTTTCTTGCGCAGCCTCCTGCCACGATCGGCGCAGAGCGGCAGCTCGGCGCGATAGCGATTCGGCGGGGTGGATTCCTTCGGCATACGTCACGCGCGCTTATTTTTTGCGGCAGATCGCAACGCCATCGCGCAGCGGCACGATCACCGGGAAGAACTCGTCCGAGGCGTATGCCTGCTTGTTGAATTGCTGGATGCCGCGAGTGCTCGGGTCCTTCGGCGGCTTTGTCACTAATCCGGACCACAGGACGTTGTCGGCAATCAGCAGACCGCCGCTCCGCAGCCGAGGAAGAGCTTTCTTCAGCGCAGCCGGATAGTCGTGCTTGTCGATGTCGATGAGAATTACGTCGAATTCGCCTGGCACGGAATCGATCAAATCCAGGGCATTGCCGGTGAGCACGCGGATTCGGTCCTGAACGCCGGCGCGTTCGAAATTTTCGCGTGCACGCGCAGCGTTCGCTGGATCACCGTCTGTGTAATAAATCTCACCATCTGAGCCTGCAGCTTGAGCAAACCATAGGGTCGAGTAGCCGATTGCGGAGCCCATTTCGAAAATCCGCTTGGCGCCGGAGATTTGCATCATGAGATAGAGCAGCCGCCCGCATGCAGGACCGATGATCGGTACATCGTGCTTTTCGGCGTAGCGCTCCATGGACGCAAGAACCGGATCGCAGCGAGGCAGCAGAGAATTGATATAGTTCTCGACTTGCTTGTCGATGATTCGTGGCATCGAGCCTCTCCGTGAGCAAAATCTTAGCCGATGGTATCGCCCGGATTCAGGGAATGAATTTCGAGGCCTGCGATGTCCTGCGTTAGCTCGCGCAGTCGGTCGGGCCGGCCGGTCAACACAGGAAACGTGCCAAAGTGCATCGGGACGACATGTCGCACGCCTAGCAGGCGAATCGCAAGCGCAGCCTCCCGCGGGCCCATTGTGTAGTGATCGCCGATGGGCAGCATCGCCAAGTCGGGCGTGTAGAGTTCGCCGATGAT
>Ga0187769_10002176_pt1 | contig 11405 bp, 8 predicted proteins | sample 0116_SJ02_MP02_1_FD_133140 | JGI IMG/M metagenome (GOLD analysis project Ga0187769, IMG submission 133140) | Tropical peat soil microbial communities from peatlands in Department of Meta, Colombia - 0116_SJ02_MP02_10_MG | ecosystem: Environmental > Terrestrial > Soil > Wetlands > Peat | place... | reverse complement strand
AGTAATACCTGCCACGTGCCATGGGTGCGGCACGTGCGTAGCGGAATGTCCGGCAAATGCAATGACTCAGCTGCATTTTACAGACGATCAGATACTGGCCCAGATAAGAGCAGCTCTAGAGACGAATCCGGAAGGCAAGATTCTGGCGTTCTTGTGCAACTGGTGCAGTTATGCAGGAGCAGACCTTGCAGGGACGAGCAGAATCGAATATCCGCCAACGATAAGACCTGTTCGTGTGATGTGCTCGGGAAGGGTTGATCGAGACTTCATCCTTGAAGCTTTCAGGCTTGGCGCCGGCATGGTTTTGGTTGGGGCATGCCATCTACCCTACGATTGCCACTACATAAGCGGAAATGGAAGGATGAAAGCCAGAATGGATGCCTTGGGGAAGATGCTGCAGAAGCTCGGGCTAAGCTCAGAGAGGCTTCGCGTAGAGTACGTTTCCGCCGCTGAGGGCGTTAAGTTTGCTGAGATCGTCAAAGAAACCACTGGGCAGATGGTCACCTTAGGCAAGGAGAGGATCAAAGCGGAGAATGAGAAACTGCGCCCAACATTGGAGAATTTGTTGAAGAAAAAAGCCGAGCCAGTCGTACGAGAGACCTCTACAACGCAAGTGCCTACCAAGACAAACATGACTCCAATGATTGTGGCTTCAAGTGGGGAGGAATAAGCTGTGGGATATTTAGACGCATGGAAAGTGGTTGAAGAAATGATCGTTGACTTGAAAGGAAAAGGAATCCTAATTCCATCTGATACTATGACAGAACTGCAATCAGCAAAGACGCTGGCCCATGTCTTAGAAGCCGGTACAGGTCAAGCCGATGTCAGTCAGGAGATTGACAAATGCTTCTTCAACGTGGAATCCTATATCATGTCTAAGGGACAAATGGTCTTTGAACCGGAATACGTTGAGAAATGGTTTACACGGTTGGATCAAGCGAAAAAGGCCCCAGAGGAGACAAAAGATGAGCCAAAGTTGCTTCCGAATATTCCGCGAGGCGCAAAATGGATTCGTATTAATCCTTCGACTCTGTCAGTCGACGAGTCAAAAAAGTTTGCTGACGAATTGCATCTTTCCTGCATTGTTCAAAATGAAGGTTTCTTGCTTGTTCATGGCGAAGACGCGCAGCTGAGAGAGCTTGTAAGGAAGATGGCTGCGAATAACGCGATGAGCCAGGCGGCGTGAGCAAATCAAATATTCTTTTGAAGGTTTAAATTCGGCATACAAGTTGACAAACGTGTCAGCATATGCTATAGAATGTGGACGAAAACAGAAACTATGGATAGATTGGTCTCCGAACTTTTTCATGTCCCAAAGCAGTCTTCAATGTGTAAGCTTGAAAATATTCGTCGAAACTCCCTGAAAATGTAAAATGTAATAAAAGTTGTTCTACTCACCCTAGATCGAGTCCTTGCCAACACTTTCTCACAATTATTGTGAAGCCGGTCTCTTTTGAAGTCTATACGAAAGGTTAAAAAATATGATATATATCATATTTTTTATACTCAAGCTTAGAGAATCCACACTCAATTATGGGGAATTCTGACGGATGGGCACTCGAGAACTTGAAAAGATTTTCCGGCCTAAGAGAATCGCGGTCATCGGCGCGAGTGACAGGGAAGGCTCTTTGGGTGGCAAGGTACTCCGAAACCTTATCGGAGTTGGATTCAAGGGAACGGTTTACCCCGTCAATCCGTTCAGGCCAACCGTACAGGGAATGACTGCTTATCCGAGCATTGGAAAAATTCCTTGGAAAGCGGATCTTGCAATCATAGCGACTCCGGCACACACTGTTCCACAGATAGTCGAGGAATGTGGAAAGGCAGGTGTCGGCGGAATAGTAATTCTTTCGGCTGGCTTCAAGGAAGCAGGAGAAAGCGGAGAGGCTCTTGAGAAACAAATTATTGATTGCAAAAACAAATATGGCATGCGTATCATTGGGCCCAAGAGTTTCGGAGTGATAATTTCGAAAACGAATCTAAATGCGTCGTTCGCGAACAGGACAGCCCTGCCAGGCAAGATAGCTTTTATTTCGCAGAGTGCGGCATTATGTGCCTCAGCGCTTGATTGGGCTTCCGAAGCTTGTGTTGGATTCAGCGCCGTAGTTTCAACGGGTTCGATGCTTGACGTTGATCTTGGAGATCTGATAGACTACTTTGGAAATGACGCTCAAACGAAAAGCATCGTGCTTTACATCGAGTCGATAAAGAACGCGAGGAAATTCATGAGTGCTGCTCGAGGCTTCGCAAGGGTCAAACCCATTATAGTAGTGAAAGCGGGACGGTTCAATCAAAGAGCAAAGGCGACGTTCTGCCACACAGGTGCCCTGTTGGGCGAGGACGCTGTTTACGACGCTGCTTTCAGTCGCGCGGGCATGGTTCGCGTGGACACAGTCAGCGACCTCTTCAACTGCGCAGAAGCGCTGGCTATGCAACCAAACCCGAAGGGTTCAAACCTCACAATGATTACAAACGCAGGTGGACCAGCAATTATGGCAACGGATGCCTTGATCGCTAAGGGCGGAAAACTTTCGACACTAAGCAACCATACAATTGACGCCCTAAAGAACACTCTGCCTTCATACTGCAGCATCATGAATCCAGTCGACATATTAGAAGAAGCCACACCCGAGAGGTTCAAGGAGGCCATGGAAATTTGCTTCAAAGACACAAACAGCGACGGCTTCTTAGTAATATATACACCCCAAGGAGCATCCGATCCCATTAGCATCGCGAAGGAAATCGTGAAGGCCAGCAAGCCTGTAGCAAAACCTGTTCTGACAGTGCTGTTAGGCGAAGGTGATTGCCGAAAAGCGAAGCATTTCTTGCAGAAAAACGGCATTCTGGTTTTCGCAACACCGGAGCAAGCCGTGTCTACCTTCATGCACATGTACAGCTACACTCAAAACTTGGAGCTGCTTTATCAAACTCCTGAGGAACTGTCCATTGATCTGTCAATTCCAGCATTCTTGAAAGAACTTCTGGGAAAAACGCTCGAAGAAGGGCGCGTGATTCTGAGCCAGCCCGAAGCTTTTGAATTTCTTGAAGCATACAGAATTCCGACGGTGAGAACGATGGTGGTGAAAACTTCAGATGAAGTTGAAGTTCTAGCTTCTAAATTAGGATATCCAATTGTCATGAAGGCGCTGTCGCCGCAGCTGATCCGCAAATCTGAAGCTGGTGGAGTCATTCTGAATGTCTACTCAGCAGCGGAAGCTAGAGCATGCTTCGCTAAGTTGGCAGAAAGGGTAGGCGACCACGATCCTAATGCGGAATTCGAGGGTGTTGCCGTTCAACCCATGATTCGGAAAAAGGGATATGAACTGTTAATCGGCTCAAAGAAAGATCCTCAGTTTGGGTCGGTCCTAATGTTCGGCATGGGAGGCGTCGCCACGCAATTGCTGAAAGACATCAACATAGGTTTTCCGCCCTTGAACCAGGTGCTTGCAAGGCGTCTTATGGAGAAGACGGCGATATACAAACAAATCAGCTCAGCTAATCCTAATAACGGTAAGGCTTTGGAAGAGATTTTGGTTAAATTTTCGCAGTTGGTCATAGATTTTCCAGAGATAGAAGAGATGGAAGTGAACCCTCTTATTTTCGATGGTAGTACTGCCGTGGCTGTCGACGCTCGCATAGTCCTAAGCAGAGAAAACATACGCTATGGAACTCAACCGTATGAGCATCTCGCGATCGCGCCCTATCCCAAGAAATATGTTGCAGAGTGGAAGTTGAAGGATGAAACTCCTGTTCTTCTTCGTCCGATAAAGCCCGAGGACGAAACCCTCCTAGATGAAATGTTTAGGTCGCTTTCAGCAGAGACGATGCGTCTCAGATTCTTCGAGATTATCAAAGAAATCCCCCACGAGACCCTGACAAGATATTGTAACCTTGATTACGACCGTGAAATCGCCATAGTCGCCGAAACACAAAAAGACAAGAAAAGAATCCTCGGTGTTGGGTGTCTCATCGTGGAGCCTGGGCGAGAATGTGGAGAATTCGCAGTTGTCGTTGCTGATCATTGGCAGGAACTTGGGCTTGGGTCCAAGCTCATCGACTACACTGTTGAGATTGCGAAGGATCTACGTCTTGAAACAATTTACGGCTACATAATATCAAAGAACACCAAAATGATTCATCTCTGCATGAGCAAAGGCTTTAGAATAGAAGCAATCGACGATGAAGTCACGAAAGCAACATTGGATCTGTCACAAAATCATTCGTGAGCCAGCTAATATATTTACGCGCGGCCAGCCATCTATGAATGGTTCAAACTCCCTCATCTTTTCTCGAGTGTCTATAAACTCTCTTTCGGAAATTTCTACCAGTAGAGTGTCAGTTTCAAGGCTACGAAGAAATTTCCCTTCACAGTGAGGACGATAGTGAACGCTAAATGAATGAGAACCATTCAACGAAACAGTAGAGTCTGCTAGTCACCAAAAATAATCTTCAGTATATTCTTCGGTTCATACGCTCTGATCTGGAATTAAATCGTGTTCTGTGCAAAGATTTAAGCTGGATTTCCACAATTGAATGTCAAGCTCAGCGTGAATAAGTTCGTAAAGAAGTAGTTGAGAATGACGAATGTGCCTTTGGTCTCTTTTCTGGCTTATCCGTTGGCTAAGAACTGGATAGCCGGCAAGAGGATTTCAGAGGCAATTAGCTATTCCGAGCTCGCAAATGCCAAAGGTTTCAGTGTTATATTGAACTACCTAGGGGAGGAAGTTGAGACTGCAAGCGAAATTGAAGAGGCGCTGAAAGAGTACAAGCATATCCTGGACTTATTGCAACCGAATGGAATTGTGGGTTGTATTTCCGTAAAGCTCACTCAGCTTGGCCTCAAAGCTGGTAAAGATTACTGTAGGAAAAACATGTTTGAGATAGTTAGTCACGCTGGGAAGCTCGGAAGATTTGTGTGGATAGATATGGAGGGCTCGGAGTTTACCGACGATACTATCAACATTTATAGTACTCTGTTTTCTGCGAGCAAAGACATCGGAATATGCATCCAGGCCTACCTGAGAAGAAGCGAAAACGACATTGAAGAATTGCTAGGAATCGGCGGAAAAATCAGGTTGGTCAAAGGAGCCTACAATGAACCCTCAACAATTGCATACAAATCAAGAAAAGAGATAGACACGAACTATGTGGAGTTAATGGAACATTTGTTCAAAGACAGCGCGAGCCTATTTTCCGTTGCAACTCACGACGACAGACTGGTCCACGAGGCCATGAGAATAAGTAAGGAGTACTCCAAGAACTTTGAGTTCGCTTTTCTGAAGGGGATCAGAGATGATCTTAAGCTTCAACTTGTGAATAAGGGGTATAGAGTCACTGAGTACATACCTTACGGCCAAAACTGGTTGCCCTATAGTCTGAGAAGACTGAGAGAAAAACCAAGCAATTTATTGCTTTTGGCTAGATCGTTGTTAAGCAAATAACGCTGCGAGCCTTTTTTATGAGTTGCCCACGATTATATTGTCTTGAAAACATTCAGCGGTGTCTGCCTGCCAGTATCTCAGAATTTCATTCGGGAAACGAACATATACTAGTTAAATTGACGTTCAAGCTTGGCGCAGAATTTTCGCCGCAGTTGCTTCGCGGGCTAACATCGAGAGATGTGTAGCATCATCTGCTGGGAGTATCGAATATGCTGAGAAGAACTCGGAACTCTTTGCTGTTTGGTTGGGCAACCTTTTTGAGCGCAACGATAGGGGTAGGAGCTTGCACTTTCATTTTGATGAAAGAGAGATTTCAAAGCAAGAGGCGCGTGGGAAAACAACCAGGTGCGTTTTTAGTAGACAAGAGACGAGCTATGATCTTCTATAAAGTTCTATCTAAGGTGTATGACGTATTGAACGTCTTTTTCTATACAGACACGATGCGAAATGATGTCGCAGAACTGGCACAAATCCATCAAGGTTCACGCGTGCTTGATGTTGGCTGCGGCACGGGCTACACGACTGAGACTCTTTTGAAGAGGCTGGAAATCGGAGAAGTGGATGGAATTGATATGACTTCTCAACAGCTGAGGAAAGCGGCGAGAAAGCTTGGCCTTGGAAAGGTGGTGGTTAACCTGTCTAGAGGTGATGCTGAAAATCTGCCCTTCAGAAATGAAACATTTGATGCAATAGTCTCGTTCGGAGCGATGGAATATTTCCCCAATCCAAAGGGGGCTCTGCAAGAGATGGCGAGAGTTGTCAAGCCTAGGGGAAGGGTGGTTGTTGGTGGTCCAGAGTTTGAATGGTTCAGTAGAATATTTTTAGACAGAATGCTTTACACGCCGTCAGCGAAGGAAGTTGTAGAACTGTTCAATCAAGCAAGGTTCAGGGACGTCAGATGTGTTCTGACGGGCGTGGACACGTTCTTCCATACAGATAGATATGTCGTAATAGTGGTCGGAACAAGATAAATCTCGAGAAAAATGAAGGGAAAAGCATAAAAAAGCAGGACTGCGTATGAGCGCTAAATACGTTAGATGAATGTTATGAATTATATTATAGAAATGAAATCTTTATAAATCTCAATTCTTCTGTTGGTAGTGTTGCGGGAGAATATCTTCTAATTAACATGGTTGGTGTATTTGTGCAACAAAATGCTTCAATTGGAGTTTTCATCTGCCACTGCGGCGGTAACATAAGCGACACCGTGCAAGTGACGAAGGTCAAAGAAGCTATTTCCAAACTGGATGGCGTGAAGATTGTCGAGAATTATGATTATATGTGCAGTAAACCTGGACAGGACATGATAAAGAAAGATATCAAGGAGCTTGGACTGAATCGAGTTATTGTGGCTTCATGTTCACCCCGTATGCATCTTGAGACTTTTAGGGAAGCAGCCAAATCAGCCGGGCTGAATCCTTACTTGCTAGATATGGCCAACATTCGCGAACAATGCAGTTGGGTTCATGATAAAGACCACGATTCGGTAACGAAAAAAGCAATAGCTCTCATCAGTGGGTTGGTGGGACGAGCTCGTTTCCTCGAGCCCTTGGAAACAAAAAGCCTCCCCCTCACGGAGGACGTTCTTGTAATTGGCGGTGGGATCGCTGGCATATTGACTTCTATCGAGTTGGCTGACAAGGGATACAAGGTTCACTTGGTGGAAAGAAATCCCAGTATCGGTGGCCACATGTCCCAACTGAGCAAGACCTTTCCAACGTTGGACTGCTCCCAATGTATTCTAACCCCGAAAATGGTCTATGTGGCTCAGCATCCGAACATCGAAGTTATCACAATGGCAGAACCCTTTTCGATTGAGGGTTCTCCAGGTAACTACAAGGTTCAAGTGCGTGTCAGCCCGCGATTTGTTGACGCCGAAAAATGTATATCATGCGGCGAATGTGCCAGAGTCTGCCCAACCAAAAAGACAAGCAAGTTTGAAGAAGGACTGCAGCAGGAAAAGGCAATTTACTTACCTTTCAAGCAGGCAGTTCCTAACAGTTACTTGATAGACAAAGATGCGTGTCTCTTTTTCAACAAAGGTGTTTGCAGGGTTTGTGAACGATTTTGCAAGGGCAGAGCCATAGCGTTTGATCAAAAAGAGAAAGTAGTTGAATTAAACGTCGGCGCCATAATAGCTTGCACAGGCTATCAGCAACTTGATCCAAAGCTGTCAAAAGCTGTCTTTGAAGGACACGACGTTTTTAGCCCATACGGTTTCGGTCTACACCCTGACATTGTAACCAATCTTCAGTTTGAGCGTCTTATGCTACAGGGTCTACATCAACCTTCAAACGGAAAGATGCCGAAGAAAGTCGCCTTCATACTCTGTGTCGGCAGCCGAATGGACAAAGGAATAAACTACTGCTGCAAAATAGGCTGCATGAACGCCATTAAGCATTCTCTGTTGCTTCTTAAGACAAACCCGGAAGCCGAACCTTGGATATTCTACACAGACCTGAGGGCGCATGGCAAAGGATATGAAGAGTTCTACTCCCACGCGAGAGAACTTGGAGTCAAGTTCGTCCGAGGCAGGGCAGCTGAGGTGTTTCCAAACGGAGACAATCTAACTTTAAGAGCTGAAGACACGGTTCTGGGGAGACAGATTGAGGAAACGTTCGACATGGTGGTTCTTAGCCCCGCTCTGCTTCCCAATTATGGTTCCCATGAACTGGCCAAAAAGCTCGGAATAGACGTTGGACCAGACGGTTTCCTATTGGAAAGGCATCACAAATTGAGACCGGTGGACACAAAGATGGAAGGCATTTACTTGGCGGGATGCGCTGTTGGACCCAAAGACATCAGAGAGACCACGATTGAGTCCATGGCATGCGCATCCAAAGTGGCTACATTCTTGGGCAAAGGTGAAATCGCTGTTTCACCGGAAAAGGCCTACATAAATCCCGAGAAATGTAACGCATGCGGCTTGTGCATGCCGATTTGTCCTACGAAGGCAATAAGTGCCAAACGCAAAGGCGTTGTAGTGGACACTATTCTTTGCATTGGTTGCGGTATATGTGTGCCCAAGTGTCCTACGGAAGCAATTGATCTCAAAAACTTGACGAACGAGCAATTGTCAGCTGAGATCCAACTAACCAGTCAAGGAGAGGGAGATGAGCCGAGAATTCTCGCTTTTCTTGAGAAGACAACTGCGTATGGTTCAGCCGATCTTGCTGGGCAAACAAGAGTGAACTATACACCGAATGTCAGAATCATTAGCGTGCCGAGTGCAGGACGGGTGGGAGTCAAGCACGTGTTAGAAGCCTTTGCGGCAGGTGCCGACGGAGTTGTTTTCATCGAAGGCGATGACAGCCCGTTCCGAGAAGATCTTATCAGAGATCATGTAATCCAGCTGAAGAAGGAATTGGGCAAGTACGGGGTCGAACCGCTAAGATTAGCTTCAACTACGACAACTTTGCCTCAGTATGACAAGGTGGTCAACCTTTTCGAAACTTTGAATCAAAGACTATGCACTCTGGGACGCTTGCCAGAAGAGAAAAGGAAGAAAATCGCCGAACATCTTGGAGGTAGTTAACGTGGAGCAAGTGCAGAAAAGCATAATAAGGAATCAGAAAGCGGACTCCTCCTTTCTGGTAGAGATGAAGAAAACCGCAGCTGGAAAAAGGATACTCGACTGTATTCAATGTGGAATCTGTTCAGGCTCTTGTCATGCGAGATTTGCTATGGATTACAGTCCTATGCAGATCATCAAGATGGTGCAATTGGGTTTGAAAGATGATGTTCTTTCAAGTTCGACCATATGGATTTGTGCTTCATGTTACACTTGCACCTCACGATGTCCGAGAGGAATCGACATTCCACTCATAATGTCATCGCTGAAGAACATGGCAATAGAGAACAAGGTTCCGGCCAAGATCCCGACTAAACCGAAGTTTCACAAGGCCTTCACCGAAATCGTTGGCAAGTATGGCAGAATGCACGAGCCACAGCTACAGGTCAAGCTCATGAAGAAAACCAGTCCCAGCCAAGTTTTCAAGAACATGCGCCTTGGGTTGAAAATGTACCGAAAAGGGAAAGTGAAAATTACTCCATCAAGAGTAAAGCATGCAAAGAATATGGAAACGATTTTCAAGAGTGCTCAGAAAAAAGAGGAGGTACAGAAATGAAATACGCATACTTTCCAGGATGCTCGGTAGAAGCGTCTGCACACGAATATGGAATGTCATGCATGGCCGTGAACAAAGTCCTAGGGATAGAACTCGTGGAAATACCAGATTGGAACTGTTGCGGGTCCATTGACGCAGTCCACGCCTACAATCCGGAATTGTCCCTGTCTCTGTCTGCCAGAAACTTTTCGATCGCGGAAGCCATGAACATGGACATAGTAACCCTCTGCAGCGCCTGCTTCTTTACCCTGTCAAGAGCGAGCAAAATGCTTCACGAAGATCCTAACCTCAAAGGGGCAGTTGACAAAATAATCAACGACGCAGGATTAAAGTTCACTGGCGAAGTCAAAGTCAGACACTATCTCGACGTGCTAATAAACGACGTTGGGCCCTCAAAGATTACAGAGAACGTTAAAGTGCCGCTGAAAGGATTGAAGGTTGCCCCCTACTATGGCTGTCTGCTCGTGAGGCCTCCGCAGGTAAGAAGTTTCGATGACCCTGAACACCCGAAATCCATGGATAGGATTATCGAAGCCGTGGGAGCTCAAAGCCTAGATTACCCTGACAAGACGCGATGCTGTGGTGCTTCACTGGCTCTGACAGATGAGAGTGTCATGCTTGAGATGACCAAAGACGTGCTGTTGAGCGCGAAGAATATGGGGGCTGACTGCATAGTTACTCCTTGCCCAATGTGTCACTTTAATCTTGACGCTAAACAAAAAGATGTGGAAGGTCGATTTGACTTGAAGCTTGACATGCCAATCCTCTACTTCACGCAACTTATGGGGATAGCCTTCGGGCTGAACCCCAAAGAGCTTGGTCTGGGCAGAAACGTGGTTTCTCTGAAAAAGATTCTTGAGAAGTTAAAGACTCCAATTCAGGTCGCAGTCAAAGCGTAGTCGACGATTTCTCTACTGCTAAGAGTCTCAACGGCATTATCAAGCGAATAATGCTTGGTTTTCTATCCTCAGGTCAGGGTGTCTGTTAACATAGCTAGGCTCTAATCTTGGGCCCAGTCGATTAGCACGCGTTTCCATATGAGGGAGGCGCAATGATAGTCTACTTTTTCTTTGGGGCGTGTGACCACACGCAAACGTGTTCGCAATAAGGGTCGCCATGTCCCATGCAAGTAGCGCGGTCTATTTTTAAGTCCTTGCCAATTGCTTTCATAACGCCCTCGTGAAAGCTTTCGTGTAGCACATCACACATTATCTCGGGCATTTTGACTGACAGTTCTTGGAAAAGGCAGTTGTGAAGTCTGTATACAATCTTATTGTCAGTAGCTTCAAGCATTTCAGGTTCCGCTCCCTCTTCTTCAAAATACCCACGAATCATGTACGTCTCGTAATCCTTCGGGGACCAAGATTTTATGTTGTGCTCGGACCCAAGCGTTTTTACGGCGAATTCTCCCATGCTTGTGCCGATTTTCTTGAGCAACGCCTTCGTCTTGTTTATTCCAAATTCTTCTATGATGCTGTTGATTAGAGACTCTGACAGAATCTGATATTGCCTTTTGGGAAAACTAGTGGATGGAGCTGTCTTGGCGACGCTGTAGTATGCCTTCGGCCGCCCTGCTGTTCCTGATCTCTCTTCGTGGCACTCGACTATCCCTGCTTCCATCAAGGACTGCAAATGATGCCTTATGGTAATGGGCTGTAGATCCAGTTTCTTCGCCATTTCTTCCACGCTCAGCGGTCCGCGATAAAGCAGCCTGAGTATTTGCACTCTGGATGGGCTTCCTAGGGTTCGGTGAAGGACAGATTCATTCAACGTTTTCACTCGCTTCAAGACCTCTATCTGCCCTGTTATTTATAGATTATTTGTACATTTCATTATT
>Ga0187769_10002172_pt1 | contig 11411 bp, 10 predicted proteins | sample 0116_SJ02_MP02_1_FD_133140 | JGI IMG/M metagenome (GOLD analysis project Ga0187769, IMG submission 133140) | Tropical peat soil microbial communities from peatlands in Department of Meta, Colombia - 0116_SJ02_MP02_10_MG | ecosystem: Environmental > Terrestrial > Soil > Wetlands > Peat | place... | reverse complement strand
GTCGGCCTTGCGGTCGGCGACGTGGCAAAGCCGATCCTTCGGTTCGCCGGGATCACGGACGCGTGGGGGTTCACCGACGGCCACACGAAGACGACCGTCAACTACGCCCAGTCCGCCTTCCAAGCGCTCGTCGCCCTTTCCGAGCTCAAGGTGCCGTCGGAGGACTCCGCACGTCTCAAGATCGTCCGCGGGCCCGTCGGCACCTCGATCCTGCCGCCGAAGGACGAAACAGCGCCGCGCCCGATGCGCGGTGGCCGTGGTCGCGGTGGCCGTCGCCCGCCGCGAGGCGGGCCCCCGGGCCGGGGCGGCCCCGGCGCACCCCGCAGCGGGCCGCCGCGTGCCCCACCGCCGAGGGGAGCGTGAGCCCATGGCCTGGATGATCGTTCGGGTCCGCGGTTCGCTCCACGCCCGCCACGACGTGGTCGAGACCCTCCGCTATCTGCACCTCACCCGGCCGAACCACGCCACCGTGGTCCCCGAGGTCCCGTCGGTACGGGGGATGCTCTCGACCGTGCAGGGGTACGTCACGTGGGGCGAGGCCGAGCCGGAGACCGTTTCGATGCTCCTCAAGGAACGCGGCGAGACGGCGGCCGGCGCCCGGCTGACGGCCGAGTCGGTCGCCGACATCGCCCCCGGCCAGGACCTTCCGGCGCTCACGCGCTCCGTGGCGGAAAAAGGGCTCACGAACGTCCGCGGCCTGAAGCCGCTCTTCCGCCTCAAGGCGCCGAAAGGCGGCTGGCGGTCGACGAAGAAGCCGTACACCCTCGGCGGGGCGCTCGGCTACCGGGGCCGGTCGATCAACGAGCTCGTCCGCCGGATGATGTAGGAGGGTCGCTCCATGCCGAGTCGCACACGGAAGTTCCGGGGGTTGAGGACGCACGGACGCGGCATCAAGGCCGGACGCGGCGCCGGAAAGCAGGGCGGTCGCGGGAACGCCGGGCTTCACAAGTACAAGTTCAAGTCGATGCTCATCTACGCGCCCGACCACTTCGGCCGGCACGGCTTCAAGCGGCCGCCCGAGATCGTCGAGCGACCGACAAGCCTGAACGTCGGGGAGCTCGAAGGGTTCGTCCCCACCCTCGAGGCCGCCGCGGCGCTCTCCCGGGAGGGGGAGGCGTTCGTGGCGGACCTTGCCAAGGTCGGGGTCGACCGGTTGCTCGGCGGCGGAACGCCCACGCGCCCGTGGAAGGTGTTCGTCCGCCACGCCTCGAAGCACGCGCGTGAGAAGGTGACCGTGCTCGAGCAGCCGCCAAGCAGCGCGGGCGCCGCTCCCCCGGAATCCGTCCCGTAGACTATATAAATCGCCCACCGGCTCTCGAGCGGCTTCATGGCGGAAGAGGAAATCCCGCGGGACCGGCGCTGGTCGGTGCCGCTCGCCCTCCTCGCGGCCGGCATCCTCGCGCTCTTCTGGTTCTGGGCCCAGCCGACGATCCTCGCGTTCGGCCTCATCGCCCTCGCGCTCGCGGCCGTCTTCGTCCTGTTCTACCTCGGCCTTTCCTACAGCGGATCGCGCTCGAAACTGTACGGCCTGAAACCGGTCACGACGCGGATGCCGGCCGTCTCGCAGCCGAAGGGCCACGTGCACTTCCGCACGAAGCTGTTCTGGACGATCGGCGTACTGCTCCTCTACTTCCTGCTCACGAACATCTACCTCTTCGGCGTGAACCGGTCGACGATCATCGACCTGTTCGCGAGCTACCGAGCGATCCTCGCCGGGGCGCAAGGCACGCTGATGCACCTCGGGATCGGCCCGATCGTCACCGGGTCGATCATCATGCAACTGTTCACCGGCGCGAAGATCATCAACCTCGACCTCACGGACGACGAGGACAAGGCGGTCTACCAAGGGACGCAGAAGATCATGGTGATCGCCATGATCTTCATCGAGGCGATCCCGCAGGTCTTCGGGTACCTTTCGCCGGACGGCTCGCTCGTCGCGACCCTCGGGATCCTCTCGCCGGGAAACGGGCTCCTGCTCGCGAACGCCATCATCATCGCCCAGCTCGTCTTCGGAAGTTACCTCGTCTTCCTGATGGACGAGGTCGTCTCGAAATGGGGGATCGGGAGCGGGATCTCGCTCTTCATCGCCGCGGGCGTGTCGCAGCAGATCATCCAGGGGACGCTCAACTGGGTCCCCGGGAACCCCTCGCTACCGGTCTCCGCCACGAACCCCCCGAGCGGGACGATCCCGAAGGCGCTCTGGTTCTTCTCCCACTACTCGGCCTCCCAGATGGCGACCGGCGGCTGGGAGCAGGTCCTGTTACGTCAGCCGAACCCGATCGTGGCGCTCGTCGGCACCGCCGCGATCTTCTTCCTCGTCGCGTGGACCGAATCGACGCGCATCGAGCTTCCGCTCTCCCACGCCGAGGCGCGAGGAGCCCGGGGCCGGTACCCGCTCCGCCTGATCTACGCCTCGAACATCCCGGTCATCCTGATGTCGGCGTTGCTCGCCAACGTCTCGATGGTCACGATCCTCCTCTGGACGAACCCGTCGCTCGTCCACTTCCCGCTCATCGGCCATCAATGGTGGGTCGGGGGATACCCGTCGGCGACCCAGGCGAGCACGTTAGGGATCAGCCAGACGACCCCGATCAGCGGCGGCGCCTACTACCTGTCGACGGTGAACGGGCTCGAGGCGTGGCTGTTACCGATCCTGAACTACCAGCAGTACGGCGGGTTCCTCGTCTACCACGCGTGGTGGCAGGGGCTCGTGCACGTCGCGGTGTACTTCACCGCGATGGTCGGCGGGTCGATCCTGTTCGCCAAGTTCTGGATCCAGACGACGAACATGGGTCCCGAGGCGGTCGCCCGCCAGATCGAGGCGTCCGGCATGCAGATCCCCGGGTTCCGCCGGGAGCCGCGGGTGCTCCGCCGAGTCCTCGAGCGGTACATCCCCGTCATCACGGTCATCTCGGGAGCCGCGGTCGGCGCGCTCGCCGCCGGCGCCGACCTCATCGGGACGCTCGGGAACGCCTCGGGGACGGGCGTGCTGCTGACCGTCGGCATCATCATCAACCTCTACGAGGCGATGGGCCGTGAGCAACTGATGGAAATGAACCCGCTCCTCCGCCGATTCCTCGGAGGCGAGGCCTGATGAGCGGCGACGCAAAGCCGCTCCCCTCCGGCGAGGCGCCGGACGAGGAACCTCTCCCGGAAGCGACCGGGGAGGAGGCGACGACCGAAGCGGAGGAGACCGCACCGGCGCCCACCCCGCGGCCCGCCCGGCCCCCAGCGCCCGCGTTCAAGGTATCGACCTTCATCTACGTCTTCCTCGGCCTTCTTGGCCTGTGGATGCTGATCGATACGCAGGCGCGCAACTCGATCGCCTGTGCGCTCGGGATGGTGGCGCCGGGCTTCTGCCCGGCCGGGAACCCGGCGTGGGGGCTCTACTGGTTGATCGGGTTCAGCCAGAACTACCTCCTCCTCTCGATGGCGCTCGCCGGCGCGATCGAGATGCTGATCACGTCGCTCGCCTACAACTACACGACCGATTGGATCAAGGCCGCGAAGGTCCAGAAGTGGAGCTCCGCTTTCCGCAAGGTGCAGATGGCCGCGATCCGCTCGGGGAAGAAGGACCGGATCGCCGCCCTGAAACCGTACCAGGAGAAGTTGACCCGGCTTTCGGGCGAGGTTTCGATCGCGCAGTTCAAGGGGATGGCGATCACCTACTTCCTGCTCATCCTGATCTACACGTGGGTGGGCCTCCTCATCGCCGGCGCGAACTCGGTGCAGCAGACCGTCGCGCTCGGGACGGGGAGCACGATCAACCTGAACAGCCACGTGGGAGGTCTCCCGATCCCCTGGTGGTTCGTCATCTTCAGTCTCTACACGGTGCCGTTCTCGCTGGTGTTCCGGCGGGTCTTGAAGCACCTCTGGCTCAGACGATACGAAGAGCGGAACGGCGGTGCGTCGCCCCCGGCCAAGGAGGCGGCCGGGGGGTCCTCGTGATCCGCGCGGTCGTCACCGTCGGAGGGCCGCCCGGGAGCGGCAAATCGACGGCGGGCCGTCTTGTGGCCCGCGCCCTTCGACTGGAATTCCGGTCCGCGGGCGACCTCTTCCGCGCCGAAGCACGGCGTCGCGGTTTGGACCTCGCCGACTTCGGTCGGTACGCGTCCGAACATCCCGAGGTCGACCGCGAGCTCGACCGGAGCATGCAGGCGCTCGCGGTCCCGGGCCGCCTTCTGGACGGGCGCATCCAAGGTCCGCTCTGCCGCCGCGCGGGCGTCCCCGTCTACGACGTCGTCGTCACCGCCCGGGAGAGTGTCCGCGTCCAGCGGGTCGCCTCCCGCGATGGACAACCCGTCGAGGAGGCCCGACGGCTCGTGCGCGAGCGGGAGGCGAGCGAACGGGACCGCTACCGCCGATTCTACGGGATCGACCTCGACCGCGAACCGTCGAGCTTGGTCGTCGATTCGAGCGACCGCACCCCCACCGAGGTCGCGGACGCAATCCTCGCCTTCGTCCGTGAGCGCGAGGCGGCGGCGCAGCGATGAGCGGGACGACCCGCCCCGACCCCGTGGACGTCCGCCTTCGGGAGGGGTCGTTCCTCCTCATCGACAAGCCCCGGGGTCCGTCCTCCCACCAGGTGACGGCGTGGGTTCGCGACCTTCTCGGCGTCCCGGTCGCCGGCCATGCCGGAACCCTCGACCCGAACGTCTCGGGACTGCTCTGGGTCGGGGTCGGCCCGGCGCTCAAACTTCTGCCCCTCGTCCTCGAGTTCCCGAAGCGGTACATCGCCTCGGTCGTTCTTCACGGGACCGTTCCCGTCCGGGAGGTCGAGCGGGTCCTGGCGGAGTTCACCGGCCCGATCTACCAGACGCCGCCCGTGCGCTCGGCGGTGAAGCGGGAACGGCGGGTCCGTACGATCCACCGACTCGAACTGCTCGAGACGGACGGGCCGCGTCTCCTCATCGACCTCACCGCCGACTCGGGGACCTACGTCCGCACGCTCGCGGTGGACGTCGGTGAGGCCCTCGGCCTCGGCGGCCACATGGACGAACTGCGTCGCGTGGCGAACGGACCGTTCCGGGAGCAGAGCGCGGTGACGCTCTCCGTGGTGGCCGATGCCGCCGCGGCCCGCGCCGCCGGCGACCCCGCGCCCCTTCTCGCCCTCCTCCATCCGATTGCGGAGGTGTGGCGCGAGTTCCCCTCGGTGGTCGTGAAGGAGGGCGCCGCGAGCGCGCTCGCGCACGGAGCCGGGCTCGCGAGCGGCGGAATCCTCGCGCTCCCGAGACCGTTCGCCGAAGGCGCCCGCGTGACGCTCGTCACGCGCTCCGGCGAGCTCATCGCGACCGGGGTCGCGCGGCGGAGCTCCGAGGCGATCGGGCACGTGAAGCACGGCTGGGTGGTGGACGAGACCCGGGTGTTCGTCGACCCGGCACGGTTCCCGGCCCTCTGGCACAGTGGCGAGCGCCCGGGCAAAGCCCCGTTGGGCGCCGTGCACGAATAGTGTTAATTCGGCTCCCCCGTGGCGCGTCGTGATGGCACCGCGACGCCCGGCGCCAACGAAGGGCGGAGGCGGCCCGTTCGAGACCCTCGGCCGGTGGGTGGTCCGCCACCCGTGGCATCCGATCATCTTCTGGGTCGTCCTGCTCGTCGTCACCGTCCCGTTCCTCCCTCTCCTCGGGTCGGTCACGACGAACTCGGTCACGACCCTGCCGGCCAATTCCCCGAGCGGGCAGGCGAGCGCAGAACTGGCCCGGCTGTTCCCGGCCGAACCGGGTAAGTCGTCGACCACGCTTCTGTTCTACGGACCGAACCTGACCGACGCCAACGCACAGCGTGCCCTCTTCAACGTCACGGCCGCAATCGGCTCCGACCGTTCGCTCGAGTTCGTCCAATCGGTCGAGACCGTCTACCTCGAGTACGCCCAGTTCCTCGCCGGCGAAGCCGAGCTCGCCGAGGGGATCCTCTCGGCCGCGCTCACCAACACGACACCGCTTCCGGCCGCGGTGAACGACTCCGCCCAGCTCCTATGGATTCCCCCGGCGCTCTTCGTGTCCACGTGGTCGTCGCTGCTCGGAGTGGACTGCACGCCGACCGCGGCCGCCGGTTGCAACTACCCGGCCTACGAGGCGACGGCCTCGACGCTCGACGGCTCGAACGCCTCGCTGCTCGTGCTGGACGCCTTCTACAACGCGTCCGACGGGGGATTCAACCGCACGTCGGGCTGCGCCACCGACCCGGAGGTGGTCCTCGCCTGCGCGGACTCGGCCGCCCGGGCGACTGAGGCGTCAGTGATTCCCCTTCTCGCACCGCCGGCCGAACGTGTGGTGCCGACCGTCGTGCTCGCCGTGCTTGGAATCGAGAACTACACGCTCTGGCCCAGCGTGCAGACGGCCGCCTCCGAGGTTCTCTCCCGGACCGCGGGATTGCCGGCGAGTTTCTTCACGACCGTTTGGAATGCGTTCCCCCGAGGGTTCCCGGACGCCGGTGCGCCGTTCGCTTGGGCGAACGCCACCATCGCCAACGCGACGCTCTGGACCGAGCCGCTCCCGGTGCCGTACGCGATCTCCTCGCAATTTGTGGCACCCGCGGGAACGGCTCAGGTGATCAAGGTCCGCTTCTCCCAGCCCGATGACTACACGGACGGCTCAGGGAGCCAACCGGTCTACTCCGACCTCGGGAAGATCGACACACTCGTCTCGTCCGTGCTGTCGTCGTCCGACCCCACGCGTTCGATCTCCTATCTGCAGACCGGCTACGCTCCCCTCGACCGGCTGACCCAGACCTCCGTGAACCAGTCGATCGCGCTCGTCCTCCCGCTCACGGTGGGTCTCTTGCTCGCGATCGCGATGTTGTACTTCCGCTCCCCCGTCACGCCCATCATCACCTTCGCGGGGCTCGGGATCGCCCTCGTGCTCGGGCTCGGCGCGACGGTCCTCATCGGAACGTTCGTCGGCCACGTCGATACCACCTCGATCACTCTCGAGGAGGTGTTCGTCCTCGGCGTCGGGACCGACTACGCGATCTTCCTCGTGGCCCGTTATCGGGAGGAACTGGTCCGGGGAAAGAGCTCGGACGATGCCCTCGTGACCGCGGTCACCTGGGCGGGGAAGTCGGTCGCCACCAGCGGCTCGGCGGCGGTCCTCGCCACGCTCGCGCTGACCTTCAGCGGGGTCGCGCTGCTCTCGCAGTGGGGTTCCGTGCTGTCGGTCGCCGTGCTGATCGCCCTCGTTCTCTCCCTGACCATGATCCCGGCGTTCCTGAAGCTGCTCGGCCCGCGGATCTTCTGGCCGTACACGGGCGAGCGGTTCCGGCGCCAGGCGACGGTGCTGAACGCGAAGCAGGAGCGCGAGGAGACGTACTTCTACCGTGCCGGCCGGGCGACCCAGCGCCACCCCTGGACGTTCGTCACGGCCCTGCTCGTCATCTCCATCCCGTTGGTCGCCGTCGCGTTCACCGCACCGCTCGCCTACGACTTCTACCAACAGCTCCCGAGCGGGCACCCCGCGACGGACGGGCTCGCGGAGCTCGGGAACCACTTCGGCCCCGGCTTCGCGGTACCCTTGTACGGTCTCGTCACGTTCAGCGCACCGCTCCTCGTCGGCAACGCGACCAACGCCTCCGAGTTCACCCAGGTGGCCGACCTCACCCTGCGGACCGAGACGACGAGCGGAGTCGCTTCCGTCCAGTCGTTGATCGGTCCGTCCGGGACGACGCTCGCGAACTGGCTCAACCTCTCCACGCTTCCGGTCGGCACGCGCGCGAACCTGCTCGGCGTGGCGTCGAGCTTCATCGGCACCGACGGGCGCACGGTCCTCTTCGACATCCAGACGAACGCGAGCGGGCTCTCCCTGTCGGCGGTCACCACCCTCCACGCGCTCGAGGCATCGTGGGGGAGCTACTCGGCCACCCAGCCGGACATCGAGAAACTCGCCTACGGAGGCGGGGCGTCCGTCATCGACGACCTCGCGAACGAGACCGCGTACGCGACGGAACTGATGATCGTGGCCGTCACGGTCGGGCTCGTCATCGTCCTCCTCGCGGTGCTCCGGTCCTGGATCATCGCGCTCATGGGGGTCGCGACGATCGGGCTCTCCATCAGCTGGGCGTGGGCGGTAAGTTACCTTGTCTTCCAGCAACTCCTGGGGTTCCCGCTGTTCTTCTACGTGCGGACGATCCTGTTCATCTTCATCCTCGGGCTCGGAATCGACTACAACATCTTCCTGCTGACGCGGGTTCGCGAGGAGAGGGTGCGCGGCCGCGCGAACACGGAGGCCGCCGTGGAGGGCGTCGCCCGGACCGGAGGCATCATTACCGCCGCGGCGGTGATCCTCGCGAGCGCGTTCGGCGCCCTCCTCGTGGGGTCGTTCACCCTGATCCGAGCGATCGGATTCTCGGTAGCGATCGCGGTGATCCTGGACGCGATGGTCGTCCGGACCTACCTCGTGCCCGCCTGTCTCCAGGTGCTGGGAGAGCGGGTCTGGACATGGACCGGACGGCGACCGAAGACCGGCGAGGAGCGCCCGGCGGCCGGTAGGGACCGGTCGCCCCCTATGGGGTAAGGAACCGGGCCCGCGCGGCCTTGAGGTGGGGGTCGGGCGAAGAACTGTCGACCACCTCCACGACCGTTCCGTCCTTGTCGATGAGGAAGGTGACGCGACGGGCCGAGCCCCGGGGCCCGAGGACCCCATAGGCCGTGGCGACCTTCTTCGAAGAGTCGGCGATCAGCGGGAACGGGAGGCCGTACTTGTCGATGAACGCCTTCTGCGCCGGGCAGTCGTCGACGCTCACGCCGACGACGCGAACCTTCTTCGCGAGGAACTCCGAGTGGGCGTCACGGAATCCCTTCGACTCGATGGTGCAGCCGGGCGTGTCCGCCTTCGGGTAGAAGTAGAGGACGACGGGCGAACCTTTCAGCGAAGAGAGCTGGAACGGGGCACCATCCTGGTCCGGCGCGGTGAAATCGGGCGCACGGTCGCCAACCGCGATCATGGCCGAACCGACACGACGGGAGGTATTTACCCCCGGCGACCGGAGTTCCGGATTCAGCCCGTCGCGACCGTCACCAGGGTTTCGGTGGACTTGATCCCCGCGACCTTGCGGATGCGGTGGATGACCGTGTCCAACGCGGCGTTGATGTGCGGCGCCTCGACCTTCACGATCAGGTCGAACGGTCCCGTCACCGCCTGAACCTCGGTGACCCCGGGGATCGTCTTGAGGCGTTTCAGCACCTCGTCGAGCCGGCCGACCTCGGTTTCGACCAGCAGGAAGAGGGTCTCCATCCTCGACCGCGCCCCCGATGGGACGAGCGCGTTTCCTCCCCATCAAGCTTCCGAAGCGGCGCCGGGGTAACCGCGTCCCAAAGCGTTATGCGCGGCGGACGGCCGGTTTCGCGTCGATGTCGCTCCGGCTCGAAGACACCCGTTCCGGAGAGCGACGGACCGTCCGACCGCGGCCCGGCCGCCCGCTCACGATGTACGTCTGCGGGCCGACCGTGTACGACCGGGCGCACGTGGGGCACGCGCGTACCTACCTCTTCTTCGACATCGTCCGCCGGTTTCTCACGGTGGAAGGCCAGCCGGTCCATCACGTGATGAACGTGACCGACTTCGAGGACAAGATCGACCGAAGGGCGGCGGAGCTCGGGCTGACGTGGCGCGGTTTGGCCCGTCGCGAGGAGTACGGGTTCTTTCGGGACCTTCACGACTTCGGCATCCTGACGCCGCACGACCGGCCCCGGGCGAGCGATTTCGCTCCGCAGATCGTCCGCGTCGCGGAGGCGCTCGCGAAGACCGGCCGGGTCCGTCGCGAGGGGGACCTCTGGATCTACTCTCCGCCGGAGCATCCCGACACCGTCAACTTCCCGACCGACTCCGAGCTCTCGCGCCACGCGGTCGAGGAGCTGGACCACCCGTTTCCTCGCCGGGAGGGCGCGCTCGGCGAGTTCGTGATCTGGAAGCGGCAAGACCCGCCCCTGCCCTCCTGGAAGAGCCGATGGGGCTGGGGCTCGCCCGGCTGGCACCTCGAGTGCTACGCGATGGCCCGCCGGATCCTCGACATCCCGGTCGACTTGCACGGCGGGGGACTCGACCTGATCTACCCACATCACCACGCGGAGAACGAGATCGCCCTCGCCCTGGACGGCCAGCCGTTCAGCCGGATGTTCATCCACACCGCGTTCGTTCTCCAGGACGGGGCCAAGATGTCGAAATCGACCGGCAACCTGATCTCCTTGCGCGCCGCCCTTCGCCGATCGAGCCCGGGCGGCCTGCGCTGGTACCTCCTCTCGACCCCGTACCGCGTGCGCCTCGAGTGGAACGCCCAGGCGCTCGACGTCGCGGACCGCGAATACCACCTCCTCCTCGACCATCTCCGCCGGTGGCTCACCCCAGGGGCGGGGGGTCGTCTTGGTGCCTCGGTCGTCGAGGCGGCCGCCGAAGGCGCTCGCGTCGACCTTTCCGAAGGGCTTGCGGCCGACCGCGTGATCCAGCGGTTGAGGGAGCTCTCGAGCCGGCTGGCGGCGGACCCGAGCGACCGGGTGGCGGCCGGCGAGCGACCGGCCGCGATTCGGGCCCTGCGGGCGGTCGAAGAGAGAATCGGGCTTCCGCTCCGCGGGGTCGCTACAGGCCGGAGCGGTCGACGATCACGCTGAGTCCGTTCCCGCCGCCCATGCACGCCGTGGCGAGGCCGAGGCGGGTGTTCGACCGGACGAGCTCCTGAACGAGTGTGACGACGATCCGGGCGCCGCTCGCGCCGATCGGGTGACCAAGGGCGACCGCGCCTCCGTGCACGTTGAACTGCTCCTCCGTGAATCCGAACGTCCGCTGGACCGCGATCGAGGCGGACGAGAATGCCTCGTTGTGCTCGACCCGGTCGAAGTCCGACGGGGAGAGCCCGACCCGGGCGAGGTGCTTTTTCACGGTCGGGATCGGTGCTTCCATCACGTCGTCCGGGTGGACGCCGCTCTCGCCGGTCGAGTGGATCCACGCGAGCGGCTTCAACCCGCGCCGCTCGACCTCCCGCCGGCTCGCGAGGACGAGGGCGGCCGCGCCGTCCGAGATCTGAGAGGAGTTTCCCGCCGTGAGCACGCCGTCGGCCCCGAACGCGGTGCGGAGTTTCCCGAGCGCCTCGAGCGACGTGTCGGGCCGCGGACACTCGTCGTGGTCGAGCCCTTTGCCCCCGGGGGTCATCGACACCGGCACCGGCACGACCTCGGCCGAGAACGCGCCGTCCCGGATCGCCTCGACCGCCCGGCGGTTGCTTCGAAGCGCGAACGCGTCGACCTCCGCGCGCGTCAGGTGGAAGTGGCGGGCGACGCGCTCGCCGGTGAGTCCCATGATCTCGTGCTCGCCGTAGGCGTCCATCAGACCGTCCCGCTGCATCGCGTCGTCGAGCGTCTGAGGCCCCGGCTTGCTCCCGAATCGGTAGCTGCCCGGGAGCAGGTGCGGGGCGTTCGACATGCTCTC
>Ga0187769_10002171_pt1 | contig 11411 bp, 8 predicted proteins | sample 0116_SJ02_MP02_1_FD_133140 | JGI IMG/M metagenome (GOLD analysis project Ga0187769, IMG submission 133140) | Tropical peat soil microbial communities from peatlands in Department of Meta, Colombia - 0116_SJ02_MP02_10_MG | ecosystem: Environmental > Terrestrial > Soil > Wetlands > Peat | place... | reverse complement strand
GCCGCCTCGACCGCGGACGCCGCGGTACTGCTGGTCGACGCACGCAAGGGTATCCTCGCACAAACCCGCCGTCACGCGACCATCGCCGGGCTGCTTGGCGTGCGCCACCTGATTGTCGCGGTCAATAAGATGGACCTAGTCGCATTTTCCGCGGAGCGATTCACCGATGTTGTTCAGCAATTCCGGGCTTGGCTTGACCGCGAACCGGCATTGCACGTACTGGTGGATTACATTCCTCTTTGCGCACTCGATGGAGCCAACGTAGTCGACCGCGACGAGCGGCTTGCTTGGTTTGATGGCCCGACCTTAATCGAGCTGCTCGAGAGCGCGCCCGCACACGAGGCCGATGCGAAGGCGCCGTTGCGGCTACCCGTGCAGTGGGTATGCCGACCGTCGCAATCGGACTTTCGCGGTTATGCGGGGCGCGTCGAAACGGGAACCCTCAGGGTGGGCGAGGAACTTTTCGTGTTTCCCTCCGGTCGGCGCTCGGTCGTGCGCAGCTTGGCCATCGGGTCCGTGCCGTGCGATCGGGCAATTGCTGGCCAATCCGTTTTGCTGACACTAGTGGACGATGTCGATGTCTCGCGCGGCGACCTGTTGACGAAGGTAGGCGAAGACTGCCCGAGCGAAACTTCGCACCTCGAAGCGACGGTCTGTTGGCTCGGCCCGCTACCCCTGCAAGCGCAGCGCGAGTACCTCCTGCAGCAGGCAACGCGACAGACGCGCGTGCGCATCGGTTCCGTGCAATCGCATCTGGATATCGAGTCCTTGCAATGGCAAAGTGCCGGTGCCGCAGTACAGGCCAACGATATCGTTCGGCTGCAGCTTGCCACCCAAACGCCGATCGCCGCCGATGACTACGGTCGTTTCCGCTCGATCGGCAGTTTCATCTTGGTCGACCCAACTAGCAACGACACTGTGGCCGCCGGCATGATCGGTGGGCGCTAGGGCTTCACCCGCGCGAGTGCAGCACCGGCGGGCATCGAACTCAGATCTCGCAGCTTTGCCCGAACTCGGGCATCTCAATGCGCGTATCGTGCAGCAGCGGAGCGAAGGCCTGCATGACGTCCTCTTCGCCGTGCACGAGGAAGGTGCGCTCGGGTCGAACGTGGCGATGCCAGTCGAGCAGTTCGTCGCGATCGGCGTGGGCCGAGAAGCCGTTGATCGTGTGAATGCTCGCGCGCACGCGTATTTCCTCCTCGAAGATGTGCACGCTCTTGGCTCCCTCGATGATGCGCCGAGCAAGCGTGCCTCGAGCCGCGTAGCCAACGAAAATGATGGCGCAGCTCTCTCGCCACAGATTCTGACGCAGATGGTGGCGCACCCGACCGCCGTTACACATGCCGGCGCCGGCTAATATCACCGCACCGCTGCGAAAGCGGTTGATCGCGATGCTATCGGTGGCGTCGCGCGTGAAGTGCAGGCCGGGTAAGGCAAAGGGATCCTTGCCGGCACCAAATTGACTCGCAACGTGCGGCTCAAAGCATTCGGGATGGTGCTCGAAGATTTGCGTTGCCGAGATCGCCATTGGCGAATCGAGAAAAACCTGCATGAGCGCCGGCAATCGCCCTTGCTCGTGGCCCTGGCGCAAACACCACAGCACCTCTTGTGCCCGCTCGAGCGCAAAGGTTGGTATCACCACGTTGCCGCCACGCGCAAATGCTCCCGATATCGCCTCAAAGAGTTCCTCTATGGAGGGGGCGATCGCTTTGTGCAGGCGGTCGCCATAAGTCGTCTCCATGACGGCAATATGCGAGCGCGGCGGTACGACAGGCGAACGCAGTAGCGGTCGGCCGCGGTTGCCTAGGTCACCGGAGAATGCGAGCGTTTGCCGGCGATCATGCTCTTGGAGTTCGAGAAAAAGACTGGCCGATCCGAGGATGTGCCCGGCATCGTAGAACGTCACCCTCACGCCGGGTGCCAGCTCGATCGCTTCCCCATACGCGGCAGCTCGACCGAAGCGATCGAGGCAATTGAGTGCATCCAAAACGGTGTACAGAGGCTCGGTGTCGAACGCAGCCTCGCGTTCCTGCGCTCGACGCTGCGGGATGCGCCGGAGATTTCTGCGCACCTCCTCCTCCTGCAGGTGGGCTGCATCCAGCATCACGACACGTGCCAGTTCGCGTGTGGCCGCGGTCGCGACGATTTCCCCGCGAAAGCCGCGCTTGGCCAGCAATGGAAGCCGTCCGCAGTGATCCAGGTGCGCGTGCGTAAGCAGCACAAAATCCACCGCCGTGGCATCAAAACCGAAGGCTTCGCGGTTGCGTTGCTCGCTCTCGCGACTTCCTTGCACCAAGCCACAGTCGATGAGCAAGCGAACGCCAGCGCATTCGACCAGGTGACAAGAACCCGTCACCGCCCGGTCAGCGCCGTGAAACGAGAGCTTCAAGGAGACCCCGCCGGGGCGCCCTGAGCGCCCGTAGCCGGATACAGTGGGGTGCCGTTGTCCTGGTGCCACCGCACAATGCTGTCCCAGATCTGTGCCGCCGTCTCCGCGTACCAAAACAGGTCGCGATCCTGGGCAGCGATTACTCCTTCGGCAACCAGAAAATCTACGTCGAAGGCGCGGCGCCAATAAGCCTCGCCAACCAAAACAACGGGCACCGGCTTGATTTTTTGCGTCTGAATCAGGGTAAGCGTCTCGAACAGCTCGTCAAACGTGCCATAACCGCCTGGGAAGGCAACGAGCGCACGCGCGCGCAACATAAAGTGCAACTTGCGCAACGCGAAGTAGTGAAAACGCACACACAACTCGGGAGTGATGTAGGGGTTCGGGTACTGCTCGTGCGGCAAGGCGATATTCAGGCCGATTGACTTGGCGCCAGCATCGAAAGCCCCGCGGTTGGCCGCCTCCATGATGCCCGGGCCACCGCCCGTCATGACCATGACACGGGTGTCGTTGGGACTGTTGCCAGCCTGCGCGATCCGCTGTCCCAGCTCTCGAGCGATGTCGTAAAAATGGCTTTTGGCCTGAATGCTTTGGGCAATCGCGATCTGGCGTGCCAGCTGCGCTTGGGTCTGCGGATCGGTGTTCGGCGATGCGTTGACCTGCGCTTGCAGCTGGCGCAAGACGCGGTGGGCGGCAGCCGGTTCCGTGATCCGGGTGCTGCCGAACACGACGATCGTGTGCTCGACGCCGTGCTGCTCAAGTTGCAGTTCGGTCTTGTAGTAATCCAGCTGCAGGCGCAGCGCCCGCAGGTCGTCGCGCGCCAGAAAATCGACATCTTCGTCGGCGAGCCGGTAGCTGGGTCCGTGAAGGATTGCCTGCACACGCTGCTGCGCCAGTGGGTCGTCCTCCGGTTCCTTTGGGCGGTGCCAGGGCAGGGGTTCGCGTCGGGCACCACTCGGAGTCTTTGTCCCCGCGTCCGTCTGCGCCGGGCCGCGTGCGCCCCCGGCGGCCGCTGCAGGCGGCCGCTGGCGTTCGGGTTCGTCTTTCTCCTTCGTCATCTGGATCGTGCGTCCGTTCGGGGCATACAGCCGCCAAAAAAACCGCGCGCGGCACCGACAACTTGGCCAACGCGGGGCACAATCATTGCATACCGGGGTGGAGCTCGATTGATGCTCCGCAATGGGCGGTGGATCGACTCCTTTGGCGTCCATCCGCGCCCTTGACAGGCGATTAAAATGCGCCCACGGCCGCCGCCGGAGTTGGAAGAACAGATGAAACCGCTGCGCAATCCCGAACGAGAGCTCTTGCAGTTTCGCGAGCGCTTGGTGGCGGCCTCCGTACTGGTGGCAATTGGGTTTCTGATCCTGTGTCTGCGGCTAGCATGGTTGCAGCTCGTGCGACACGGCGAATTTCTCGCCCGCGCCGAGCAAAACCGCATCGCGCTCGTTCCCGTCACCGCCAATCGCGGCCTTATCAAGGATCGCAACGGTGTCATCATCGCGAAGAACTATTCGGCATATACGCTGGAAATTGAGCCGGCGAAGGTCGAAGACCTCGATGGCACGATCGATGAACTCTCCAAGGTGCTGGAGATCTCTTCGCGCGAACGCCATCGCTTCCATAAGACGCTCGACGATTACAAGCACCTGGATTCTGTCCCAATTCGAACGCGCCTAAGCGACGAAGAGGTCGCGCGCTTTGCCGCACAGCGGTTTCGCTTCCCCGGAGTAGAGTTACGGGCGCGGCTGTTTCGCCAATATCCCCTGGGAGAAACCGCATCGCACCTGCTGGGCTACATCGGGCGCGTCAGTCCCAAGGATGAGGAGCGCATCGATAGTTTTTCTGACCCGAACAATTACAACGGCACCGATTACATCGGCAAGATCGGTGTGGAGTCGAGCTACGAGGAGCAATTGCATGGCACGACGGGTATAGAGCAGGTCGAGATCACTGCAGGCGGGCATCCGGTGCGCACGCTCACACGCACTGCCTCAATCCCCGGCAACAACCTGATCCTTTCGGTCGACATCCAGCTGCAAGAAATCGTCGAGCGTGCGTTCGGCGATCGGCGCGGGGCGCTCATTGCCATAGAGCCGGCGACCGGCGATGTCCTGGCGTTCGTATCCAAGCCGACGTTCGATCCGAATCTTTTCGTTGAGGGCATCGATCCGATGAACTGGGACGGGCTAAACAGCAACATTGACAAGCCGTTGCTGAATCGAGCGCTGCGAGGAACCTACCCCATTGGATCAACGTACAAGCCGTTTTTGGCACTGGCTGCGCTGGAGCTGGGAAAGCGACATCCCGACAGCGTCACCTTCGACCCGGGTTATTACTCCTATGGCGGGCACCTGTTTCGCGAGGGTGGCCCCAAAGGCGGACACGGCGCAGTGGATCTGCGCAAATCAATTGTCGTCTCGAGCGATGTCTACTATTACTCGCTCGCAAACGATCTCGGCGTGGACGCGATCCACGACTTTATGCAGCCCTTTGGCTTTGGCGAATTGACGGGAATCGACCTGGAGGGGGAACTTCCCGGAGTGCTGCCATCGTCCGAATGGAACGAGCGCCGCTATCATCAAAAATGGTATGGCGGCGAGACGATCTCAATCGGCATCGGCCAAGGAAAAAATGCCTTCACTTTGCTGCAGCTGGCCCGCGCAACCGCGACCCTCGCCAACGGCGGTGTGGTGATGAAACCGCACCTGGTCAAGGCCGTCGAAGATTCGCAAACAGGCAAGCGCCAGCTCATTGCCGCCTTGGAGGCCGGGCGTATCACTCTACGACCGGAGAATGTCGCTTTCGTACGCGATGCCATGGTGGGTGTCACGTCGGAGCCCTCAGGCACCGCCTACGCGGCCTTCGTAGGATCGACGTACCGCACAGCGGGCAAGACCGGTACCGCGCAAGTAGTCGGTATCGGTCAAAACGAGAAATACGATGAGCGCCACGTCGAAGAACGCCATCGCGATCACTCGCTATTTATTGCGTTTGCGCCGGCCGAACCGGGTGTGCAGCCGCGAATCGCCATTGCCTTGCTGGTGGAAAACGGCGGTTGGGGCGCACTGGCGGCCGCACCCATCGCGCGGCAAGTGATGGATTATTACCTTCTGGCCAAGGACACCACGGTGCCGTCAACTACGCGAACGCCGGCGCACGACGCGGTCGTTACCGCACGCGCGGGTGCCGCCGGCGCCCCAGCCGGGGAGGGCAACCGATGAGCACGCCAGGCGGATTGCGCCTGCGTCTGCGCAGTTTCTTCAGCTCCCTGGACCCGGCGCTACTGGCTACCCTGGGCGCCTTGTCGCTCGTTGGATTAATCACGCTGTATTCGGCGGCCTCCGATCACCCAGGCAACTTCGGAGGGCAGCTGCGCAACTTTTTGATCGCCGGTGGCGTCATGCTGGTATTTGCCAGCCTTTCGCCTCGGGTGCTCACGCGCATGGCCGTTCCGGTCTACGCGATTGGGTTACTTGCGCTGTTGGCGGTTCTCGTTGTTGGCGTCTCGGTCAAAGGCGCGCAGCGCTGGCTCGATGTGGGCTTTACGCGCTTGCAGCCGGCCGAGATCATGAAGCTCGGTGTACCACTGATGTTGGCCTGGTACTTTGAGCGACGCGCTGGAGCTCTGCGATCGATCGATTACCTCGTTGCCTTCTTCCTCGTGCTGCTTCCCGTCGCGCTCATCGCCCGACAGCCCGACCTTGGCACCGCGCTGCTCGTGCTGGCGGCAGGGTTCTTCGTAATCTTCTTTGCGGGCCTGCCCTGGCGCTGGCTCGTGGGGCTGGTGCTTGGCTTTCTGGCGGCGCTGCCGGTCGTCTGGTCGCTACTGCACGACTACCAGCGAAGCCGGATTCTGACGCTCCTTGATCCGATGTCTGATCCGCTGGGCAAGGGCTTTCATACGCTGCAGTCCATGATCGCCATTGGGTCAGGCGGTGTTGTTGGCAAGGGATGGATGCAGGGTACGCAGACGCATCTGGAGTTCATTCCGGAGCGCACGACCGACTTTATCTTTGCCGTGTACTCAGAAGAGTTTGGCCTAATCGGCAATCTCGTGCTGATTTTGCTTTTCTTCGCCCTGATCGCCCGTGCTCTAACCATCGCGGGTCATGCGGCCACGCCTTTTTCGCGTTTGCTCGCAGCCTCGGTGGCGATGATTTTGTTTACCTACGCATTCGTGAACATGGCGATGGTGAGCGGCATTTTGCCGGTCGTGGGCGTACCTTTGCCGCTTATCAGCTATGGCGGCACGGCGCTCGTTACGATCGGCATGGCCTGCGGCATGCTGATGACGATCCAGCGCCATCGCAAGCTGGTGCAAAGCTGATCTTGCGCGGCGCGGCTTTGCTTGCGGCTTTCTTGCTCGGTGCGTGTGCGACGCGTAGTGCGCACTACTACTCCGACGACGGTCCACCCGAGCGCGTTCCCGCTGGGCTCGCGGCAACCCCCGACGCCCAACCGCGCGTCGAGGCACTAAACCCGCACGCCAACCGTCCCTACGTTGCTCTTGGCCGCACTTACCTGCCCGACACGAGCGACGCGCCCTTCCGGCAGCGAGGCATTGCCTCGTGGTACGGCCGCCAATTCCAGGGAAACCGCACCGCAAGTGGCGAAGCCTACGACATGTTCGCCATGAGCGCCGCGCACCCCACATTGCCGATACCGAGTTATGCCCGCGTAACGAACGTTCGCAGTGGCAACAGCGTCATTGTGCGCATCAACGATCGCGGCCCTTTCTTGCACGACCGCGTCATCGACTTGTCCTATGCCGCTGCGGTGCGCCTTGGCATTGCCGGCTCCGGCAGTGGTGAAGTCATCGTCGAGAAAATCACGACGCAGGAGATCGCCGCCGCCTCCACTGCCACTAGAGCCGCCCTATCGACAGCAACGGTGCCTGCATGGGCGCAGACAAACCCGCCGCCCGCCTCTACCGTGCTCACGTCCGCGTCGCTTGCCCCTGCGCCGCTAGCATCGTCGACCCCGATCCCCTCACCCCAGGTTGGCGCGCCGATCGCTCGATCAGCGAGTGCAGCAACGAACTGGTCCGTGCAACTTGGCGCCTTTGCGGTGCCGGCCAACGCCGAAGCGCTGCGCGATCGCCTGGCGCTGCTGCTGTCGGCGCCGGAGGCCAATGGTTTGCCGGCGGCTGCGCGCGCGCCCTGGGTGCAATACGATGGCAAGTTAAGCCGAGTGCTGATCGGCAGTCTGGCCGACCGCACGACCGCGCAAGCCTGGGCCCAACAGCTTGAGCGCTTCTTGATTCGCCAAACGGTGCTATACGCACGCTAAGCCGCCCCCATGCAGGCACCCGCCTATGGGGCTGCGCTAGCTCACGGCGGCTGGTGTCGCGAAGCAAGCGCACTATATAAAATCGCACGCGGCAGACCGCTGGCCTTGGCGGCGATCGCCGCCACGCGCGGGGCAGGCAATTCTTCGCACAGTGCCGCCAGCCAGCGCGCCGTCACTGCATCGATCGGAACATTGGACGAGCCTTGCCCGGCGCGCGCCACGTGCGTTGCCTGCGGCGCGTCAATCACCAGCACATATTCCCCGCGCGGCGGCGATTTTTCAAACAGCACCGGCAGCTGCGCCACGGTCGTTGCCACCACAGATTCGAACCGCTTGGTCAATTCGCGCATCACCACCACACGTCGCCCCGCTTCAAGTAGGCTGGAGAGCTCGCGCGAAGTCGCCATCACTCGATGAGGTGCTTCAAAGAGCACTGCTGCGCCATCCTCGACGGTCAGCAATTGCAACAAACGCCGCCGCGCCGCAGACCGAGCCGGCAAAAAGCCGAAAAAACGCACCGACCCCGCGCGAATGCCAGCAACGGACAACGCCGCGGTCAGGCTGCTCGCACCTGGTACCGGCAGCACGCGAATGCCGGCGTCCAGGGCCGCGCGCACGAGCAGTGCGCCCGGATCGCTGATGGCGGGCGTCCCGGCGTCGCTAACGAGCGCAACGCGCTGGCCCTGCGCTAGGCGCTGCAGTATTTGCGCACTTGCCCGCGCCTCATTGTGCTGGTGCATCGCAAGGAGCCGAGTAGTAATTCCGTAGCGCGCAAGCAAGGGCGCGGTGGTACGCGTATCCTCGGCAGCAACGCAATCGGCAAGTCGCAAAATCCAAAGCGCGCGCAGTGTCATGTCGGCGGCGTTTCCCAGCGGCGTGGCTACAACATATAAACCGGGCGGAAACTCTTGTTGCGCAATGGCCGCGCCGGACCATAGCGATTGTCCGAACCACGCCTCAGGCTGATTGTGGTTTGCCGTCTTCGTCATTTGCCTGCCCCGGCCACAGCGGTAACGGCAGCATAGCGTGAAGAGCGCGATGCGCCCCCGATATGCGCCAGCAGCAAAGGTTCAAAGCGCGGCAAAATACGCGCTGCGCGGCACCGTGCTGCACCTGCACGGGGGGTGGTGGGCGATGCGTGACCAACCGACACGCTAAGTGATGTCGGGCGCGCGTCGTTCGCATGCGTTGCGCTATGCCAAGAAAGGAGCACTGATGCGTGTAACCGTTTCGCTTTTTCGGTCCCTACTGATGGTGGCAGCCAGTTGCATGACGCTAGGCGGTTGCTTTGTGGCACTCGGCGGAGCCGCCTTAGGCACTGCGATCGTCGCTACCGACCGACGCTCGATGGGCATACAGCTAGAGGACGCGCAGATCGAGCACCGAATCAATGACGCGTTCGATGCGCACTTCGCGCGCGAATCCGTACATATTGATGTGACGTCCTACAACCAAAAGGTGCTGCTGGCAGGACAAGTGCCGCAGGAAAAGGACCGCGCTGATGCCGAGGCAATGGCTGCTTCCAGCCAAGGCGTGCGTCAGGTCGTCAATGAGTTGACGATCGGGTCGATGTCCGGTTTGGCCAGTCGGACGGAAGACACCGCAACCGCTGGCAAGGTTCGTAGCGCTCTGCTCGAGGCACCGGGATTGCCAAATGGGGCAGTCAAAGTGTCCTGCACCGATGGCACCATCTACCTGTTCGGGCGCGTGGGGTCGGCAGAGGCCGATATCGCCCAGCGCAGCGCGAGCCATGTGGCCGGTGTTAAGCGCGTGGTGGCGCTTTTTGACTTGCTCACCGATGCGGAACTGGCGCAATTGCAGCGTGAGACGCAAGCGCCTGCCGCCGCACCCGCGGTGCCGGGCACCGAGGCCCGCTAATGGGAGCGTTGCCCCGCACGACGCTTTTCATGGCGCTGGCGCTCATTGGTCTGATTGGCGTGAGCCAACGCGCCAACGCCGATCGCTGCTACCGCTATGAGCCCGACGTGGTCGTTGTCGAAGGAACGCTCCAGCTCAAGGCCTTTGCCGGTCCCCCGAATTACAAGTCCGTCGAATTTGGTGATCAACCAGAGGCAGTATGGATACTCACGCCACTGCAGCCGCTTTGCATCGACGCCCTTGAGGACGATAAATGGAACATCGCGCGCGATGCCGTGCAGATCATTGAGATCATTCCGCGTACGGCCTTTAACGTTGCGCTCAGCGGCAAGACCGTGCAAGTTCAGGGTACGCTGTCCCGTGCCCGCAGCGCTCATCGGCACGCGGAGATCCTCATGCGTGCCACGTTTGTGGCCCCCAAGCAACCCTAGTTAGCGATAAGGGCAATACGCGCCGGCGCCTTGAGCGCTTCACCTGAATTGACGAGCATCAATCCGGGCGTGCGCTGCGAGCCCCGCACAGGCCAATTCCCTTTAGTGTTTACACGGGGCGCGCGCTGAAGCGTGCGGTGGATCTTCTGGGGCACGTATTACGGCCCGCATGTAGGCGCCATGCCGTGCACTGCGCCGCTTGCAGTCGGTCGTCCGGGGCCGACCCATTTTTAAGGCCTTTGCATGGCGGTGCGACCTTCCTTCGAAGACGAAGCTGTCCCAATACGCTCAGCCAAGGCGGCACTGGGCGTTTGCGATCATTGTGGTGACTCGCTACTTGGCGTGCGGGTGGTAGAGCGCCTTGTCGATCAGCAAAGGCGTCGCTACTGCTGCCTGGGTTGCGCGTTCCTTGCCGAACAGTTATCCCAGATTCAGGTCGAGCAAGTCGCCAATGCGAGTGCTGTACCGTCGGCCCCAAGTCGCCTCGGCATGCCGGCGTGTGCCCAGCTCGACGTCCGTGGAATGGTCTGTGCTGCCTGTGCATTGCTAATCGAGCACCGGCTGCGCAACGCCGTTGGCGTGCGCAGTGCGCACGTGGACTTTATCGGGCACCGGGCACTACTGGTCTACGATCCGCAGCAGACCAACCCGAAGGCTCTGGCGGGGGTCATCGAGCGCACGGGCTACCGCGTCGCTGCAGCCACTGACGCGCCGACGGAAAAGCGCGCCGCGCGCATCGAACTGCTGCGCCTGCTGCTTGCATGGCTGGCGATGATGCAGGTAATGATGCTGGCCATTCCGCAGTATCTTGCGCGGGCGGGCGAAATTCCCGCAAACATCGAGCAGATGTTGCGAATCGGACAGCTGATTTTAAGCGTCCCGGTTGCGGTCTTTTGTGCGGCACCGTTTTGGCGAGCTGCCTACAGTCAGCTCAGGGTTGCGAGCGTCGGAATGGACGTCCCCGTTGCCATGGGGTTGGGCGCAGCCCTCGGCGCCAGCGTCTGGGCAACCGTGTTGGGACATGGGCCCGTATATTTTGATTCCGTCACGATGTTCGTTGCGCTGTTGCTTGCGGTGCGCTGGTGGCAGTTTCGCGCCCTGGCCCACGCCTCAGCGCAAGTTGACGCCGTGACGCGTCAAACGAATCTGCGTGCTAGTCGCCTGCGCAGCTATCCGAACAGTATGGCCTGTGATCGGGTCGACGCCCAAGACTTGGTCGTCGGGGATCGCGTCCTGGTGCCGATGGGTGAGGCGGTACCCGCCGACGGCAGGCTTATCGAAGGCTCGAGTAGCATTTCGCAGGCCTGGTTAACGGGCGAGTCCTGCGCCCTGGAAAAGCATGAGGGCGATTCGGTGCTCGCCGGTAGTTTGAATCTGGGGCAAGCGATCGTTGTGCAGGTGATCCGCTCGGGCAACGCAACCTC